>Ga0180009_10007309_pt1 | contig 11342 bp, 11 predicted proteins | sample OS_PC_MetaG_FD_123537 | JGI IMG/M metagenome (GOLD analysis project Ga0180009, IMG submission 123537) | Groundwater microbial communities from the Aspo Hard Rock Laboratory (HRL) deep subsurface site, Sweden - OS_PC_MetaG | ecosystem: Environmental > Aquatic > Deep subsurface > Groundwater...
ATCTCGTCGATCGACAGGTCCAGGGAGCGGGTATTGATCAAGCCAATCTGCTTCTCGCGGACCATGTCGTCGAGCGTGCGGACCCAGGACTGACTCGGGGTTTGCTCGAACGCGACGATGACGCCCGGCTCTCTGCGGCGCACGCCTTCACTCAGGAAGGCCGTGGCGAGGATGGTCTTGCCCGAGCCGGACGGCCCAGCGACCAGCAACGAATAGCCCGAGGGCAACCCGCCGCCCAGCATTTCATCGAGTCGCGGCACGCCGGTAGCCAGCCGCGTTCTGCTGCGCAACGGTCCGGAGGTCACCGGCGATTCGTCGATATCGACGTGAACGACCGCCGCAGGAAAGATCCGGATCCCGTCGCCCGTGATGCGGAATGTATGCATCCCCGGGCGGATCGGCTGACCGCGCATCTTCAGAACCTGCAGCTTGCGCACCATGGAATTCCGATAGACGGATTGCTCGAGCGACAGCAGCCCGTCGGCCACCGTCAAGACCGGATGAGGGTCGTTGCCCGATGAGAATTCCGCGACCAGGAACGTGGTGGCTTGCCAGCCGCTCAGCATGATCCCGAGTTGCTGGATGAACCGTTGCAGACTGGTTGTGCCCTCGGGTTGGTGGAGCGACTCGAACATGATCGGGCGGAACGAATCGACAAAAACGAGCCCCGGAGAGGTCGCTGCGATCTCCTGCATGATGCGCCCCATCACCCGGTCCAGATCGCCCGACGCGAAGTCTTCGCTCAGATCGACGAAACGAACCGAGTCATTGATCTTGTCGAGCTCGAAGAAGGAGAACTGTTGCTGATAACGCAGCATCTTCAACGGCGGTTCGCCGAGCACGGTGAAGAACAGCGCGGGGCTCTCCGGAGTGGCCAGGGAGAACATGATTTGGTGGGCCAGCGTCGTCTTGCCGCTGCCTGGAGGTCCCAAGATGAGGTTGAACGAGAACTCCGGCAGGCCGCCGCCCAAGACCGAATCCAGTCCAGGCACGCCGGTCGCGAGTCGGCGAATGGTCACTTTGGTGTTCATGAATCGGTCTCCCGTTTCGACGCTGGCGATCCAGGCGCCCAGGCTGTTTCCAACAAGTGTTCTGTCAAGTTCTCTCCGATCAACGTCGTCAAGAGCTCGACGAAGGTCGTCAGCAGGGCGACGCTCGCCTCTTCGGCGACGTCCGGTTCGCAGCCCGTTAGGCGCCTCTTGACACTTGCTGGTCGATCATCACTGTCTTTGCGATCCCTGGGTATTTCCAGCCACGGGAAGGTGGCGCTCGTTATGTGCAGCGCGCGGGCGAACAGAACGTCCACCCCGCGTGTGCCGATCACCGGTGCGAGCTGGGCCTCCATCTCCTGCCAAGTTCTGAGCGTTGCATCTGCCAGCGCATTCGCGTCGGATGCCGTCCCGGCGCGACGCACGATCGCCTCTCGTATACATTGCCGAAATCGCTCGCCATATGTCGGCATCGGAACTTCTCCCTTGCACGCAACCCGGGCGGAGCTCGAAGCCGAGTTAGCTGGACGGTCATACTCTTTGCACTTCGTGCGCCAAGTCGCAGAACATGCGCCCGCCAGCAGGAGCGTGCTGCGTGCCCGAGGTTCGCTCCGAAACCGCGGAGCACGTATCAGCCAGAGCAGCCACAGAGGACACAGAAAGCACAGAAGGATGTCGAGGCGACATTTGATCAGGAGCCGATTCGGGTGGCACAGCCAAGCAATCCGCACCTCATCGTGTCGCGATGCTTGGCCGTGGGAGAGCCAAATTAACCCATTCTGCGATCTCTGTGTCTTCTGTGGTTCTCTGCTCCGCGCTCTTCTGTCGTCGAAAAGGACATTGGACACGCTGCACTGGCCCTGCCTTCGCAAACGAGGACTCCGGCAGCAGCGGGAGGGCGGTTCCATGGCATTTCCGAGCTCGCGAACGTTGCCCGGCCACGCGTTGCCCAGCAACTGGTCGGCAACCATCCTTATCATGAAGGATCGACTCTATCATTTTGATTGAATCCGCCACCGCTCGCTTCAGCCCCTCGACATTGCCAACTTTCCGCTTCGACAGCGGGTTTCGGGTCATCGCATGCGCGTGCGGGTCGCCGAGAGCGACGGTGGACCAATTGTTGCTAGTCCGTAAGGCAGATTCTGGAGGAGGAGAAGTGCCCCATGGGAGTACCTCGCGACAACACCCAATCTGCCCCCGTCAACCCCACGAAAAGCACAAGCAGTGAAGGGGCGCGTGTCGACAGTTCGAGCCGCGGTCAAACATTCGTCGAAGATGAAGTCGTGTCGATCATCGCGAGGATCGCCGCCGAGCAAGTGGAAGGCGTGCATCGTCTGGGTGAATCGAGCCTGCGAACACTCTTCTCCCGGCTCGGGAGAAGCCACGGCGTCGACGCTGAAGTGGGGATGAAGGAAGCGGCCATCGACGTCGAGGTCGTCGTGGAGTTCGGATTCCCCATTCGGGACGTCGCGAACGGTATTCGAGCGCGGGTCATCCAGGTCGTGGAGGAAATGGTCGGGCGTAGTGTTCTAGAGGTGAATGTGTACGTGATTGATATCCACACCCCGGCGGTCGAGAGCAGGCGACGCAGGACCTTGGAGTAGCGCCATGAGCATGACTTCGCGCTTGATCAAACCAGAAGTTGCCAAGCAGCAACCACCTGACCGTGCGGCCGCCATGGTTTCTCGCGCCATGGCTGGCGTTGCACTTCTGGTCCTGGCGGTGGTGTCTGCGATGGCATTTCTCTTGGCTTTGGGCCTCATACCATCGCCCGCCGTCTTGGCCGCCGTAGCTCGGGTAGGCGAAGTGCTGGGCGGGATCGGGACGTTGGCTTTCCTCGACCGGGCCCTCATCGCCGCAGCCGGGGCGATCTTGGGCGTGGCAGCGCTTTCGCTCATGGCGCGAAGGCCTCGCTTGCTTCAACAAGGCGCCGGCATTCATGTTCTTCAGGCTGACGAAAAAGGCTTGGTGGTGATTGGTTCGGCGAGCGTGGAGACGGTCGCCGCGCAAACGGCGCTCCAATCCGCGGGCGTGCTGAATGCGCGTGTGAAAGTGAGAGGGCGTCCCAGCGGTCCGGTGCGACTGCAGATTCACTTGGATGTGCTGCCGGGAACGGAAGTCAAACATCTCGGTCCTCGGGTTCAGGACGCGGTCCGACGAAGTGTGGAAGATCTTGTCGGGCTGAAAGTGCGAGACGCCAACGTCGAAGTCCATGTGATGGATCTGGACGATCTGGCGGGAGTGATGGGATGAAGTCATCGAGGCGTCAGGGCTTCAGGATGCCTGTGCGATCGCGCTCGGAGCGTCTTCTGCTTGGCGTGTGTTCGGGAATCGCCGCGAGGTTTCAACTCGATGTCACCCTCGTGCGGCTAGCGTTTCTTTTTCTCGGCCTGGCCTGGGGCCTTGGCATCGTATTGTACCTTGGGCTGTGGCTCCTGACGCCCACCGAGGGGTCCCGACCCGTCTCTGGTCTACGTGCTGTGATGGGGCGGAACGTCGGGAGCATTCGTCTCGAGATGGCAAGGTCGCGACGGCGACTCCAAGGGGCATGGATAGATGGTCGTCCAGGCGCGTCCTGGCCCCGGCCGCTCGGTCGGCGATGGCTCGGAATCGTGCTGGTTGTCGGAGGTCTTGTGATCGTTCTGGGAAGCGTCGGAATGCTGTCATGGGTGACACCCCTGCGCGCCATCGGACTCGGGGTTGTCGCCATCGGGGGTGCGACGTTGGTGTCGTTGAACAAACGTCCACCGACTTGAGGGGCAGTTAGATTGACCGTTGGCACCCTGGTTGGTGGCGTAGGAGGAACCAGCAACGCAGGCTGGACCCATGACCACGGAGGAAGAAGGCGGATGGAAAAGCATCAACAGGGTCGCTCATCGCGCATCTTGGTCGTGCTCACGGGGTTTGTTCTGCTGTGTGCTGGCATCGTCCTTGCCCTGCATTGGATCGGGTTCGATACGACATCGAGCTCGGGCTCGGAAGAACCGATGGCTAGCTGTCCGAGCGAAGTAACCGAACTAGCGCTTCAGGACACGGCACGGGCCGACTTGGCCCTGCGCGAGGGAAACTTTGGCGACGCGCAAATCCACATTATGCGCGCGCGCGTGCGGCTCGAGTCCGCTGTGGCTGAGATGCAGAGCTCGGGCAAATGACGCCGAACGGTGTTCCGTCCAGCGCGCCACTTCGTCCACGTCCAATAATTGGCTGAAGAAAAAGGATGCAAACAATGGAAACTGAAAAAGAAGTCTCGACCAACGAAGAACCTCGGCAAGTGACGATCGAACACGCCGACGGCGACAGCAGTGGCCCCGGTGGCAAGCTGACGCTCGACGAAGACGTCGTCGCCACGATTGCGGGCCTCGCCGCTCGTGATGTGAAGGGAATCCACTCGCTTGGCAAGTCCCGGTTGATTTCGTTCGGCGATAGCCCAACGAGAGGCGTCGAGGCGGAGGTCGGAAAGATTGAGGCTGCGTTCGACCTCGACGTCATCATTGAATACGGGATCGATATCCGCGAGATGGCGAAGGCTCTTCGTACGAAAATCGGCGCGGAAGTCGACAAGATGACTGGCCGCCGTGTTGTGGAGATCAACATCAATGTTGTGGGGATTCAGGTGCCGGGCGAGGAGACCCCCAAGGAGACATCGCGGGTTCGTTGACCTCCGCGCTAGGAAGCGGAGTTGAACGGAATGGCGGGTCACGACCCATGACCTGTGCCGACGGATGAGTACGACGCGAGCCACGCCAAGGCGGAGGGGGATTTCCTGTCCGTCTTCCGTGAAGGTCGCGCGCTCGAGCTGAAGTATCCGCCGAGCCCGGGACCCGGAACGAAAGCGTCAGTGCCTTCCCGGCCACGTGTGATGTGAAAGATGCGCGCTTGGCGGGCAGTGGATTTGCCTTGGGCGGATCTTTGCCGCTGCCAGCCGAACCACACGTTGTGTGCTAAATCAAAATGAAGTACTAGGTCGTCAGTTTGATGGATGTGCCAATGCGCGCAGAAGATCTGCATCACAAAGAGCTCCTCGAGCTCGACCCGGAGGGGGGCGTCATCCGGTTCGCCGGACAGCGTGCGCTTTTGCTTGATGCGACAGCGATGGGGCTGCTGCGCAAGTACCTTGTGGAGAACTTCGGGCTGACCGCTGCGCGGGCAGTGCTTACGCATTTTGGGTTCGCGCACGGTTGGCGCATGGCCGAGGCGATGCAGACCGAGTTCAATTGGGCCAACGACGAGGACTGGCGACACGCCGGTCCACGGATCCACAGCCTCGAGGGCCTCTTTCGCGTGGAGCCAGGCTGCGAGGATCCGCTCACCAAGAAGGGCGCGATGCTGCTCGAGTCCTACGAGGCAGAGCAGCATCTGCTGCACTTTGGTCGCTCCGATTCGGCGGTCTGCTGGACCATTTGCGGCCTGATGAGCGGCTACGCCAGCCGGATCGTGGGAAAGGAGATCTACGTCCTCGAGGATCGCTGTGTGGGCAAGGGCCACGCAGCGTGCAATCTGTTGGGGCGCACGCGCGATGCGTGGGGCGACGAGCGCGCCGAGGAGTTGGGATTCTTCGAACCGGGGCGTCTCAAGGAGTGCCTCGATGTCTCACTTCACCGCGTCACGGAGACGCTGAAGGCCTCTGAGCTCAAGCTCCATGCGCATCGGCGTGCGCTCGGTCGCGCCGCACGCCACATCGAGGAACCGGAGGGGATCGTCGCCAAGAGCGCCCAGATGCAACAGGTCGTGGATCTGGCGCGTCGCGTGGCGAAAGTCGATGCCACGGTCCTGATCACGGGCGAAAGCGGGTCGGGCAAGGAGCGAATCGCACGACTGGTACACGACGAGTCGGTTCGCGCCGCGGGCCCGTTCATTGCCATCAACGGCGGCGCCATCACCGAGACGCTGCTCGAGAGCGAGCTCTTTGGGCATGCCCGAGGAGCCTTCACCGGCGCGAGCTCGGACCGGCCAGGCCTGTTTGAAGCCGCCAACCACGGGACCCTGCTGCTCGACGAGATCGGCGAATTCTCCACGGGCATGCAGGTGAAACTCCTGCGGGCGCTCCAGGAGCGGGAGGTCCGCCGCGTGGGGGAGAACAAGAGCCGCCCGTTCGATGTGCGGGTGGTGGCCGCCACCAACTGCGACCTCGCCCAGAGCGTGGCTGACGGCACTTTCAGGCAAGACCTGTACTATCGGCTCAAAGTCGTCGAGTTGCATGTGCCCGCCCTTCGCGATCGCAGGGACGACATCCTCCCGCTCGCGAGGGTGCTGCTCGCCGATGCGGCGTCGCGGATGCAACGCAAGATATCGGGCCTGGCGCCGGGCGCCGCCGAACAACTCCTGCGTTACCCGTGGCCGGGCAACGTGCGGGAGCTCGAAAACGCGATGGAACGAGCGGTCGCGCTCGCGCGGGGGAGTCGCGTCGAGTTTGACGATCTGCCCGACGAGGTTCGCGAAGTGTCTCCCATTCCCTTGGCTGTCGGCGGGGCTGTCCGTCCCCTCAATGATGTCGAGAAGGACTACATCCTGGCGGCGTTGGAGCTGAATGGTGGGAACCAGACGCGCACTGCGGAGCAGCTCAAGATTGGCTCGGCGACGCTGTATCGGAAGCTCAAGAGCTACGGATTGATCGGCGGGAAACGACCCAAGAAAGCCGAATAGCACCTAGGGCGGCGGTTCCCCAAGAGACCATCGGCCAGAGCGGGCGCCAGGGCGCGCGATACTTGGCGTCTCGTTAAGGCCCCCATCCCCAGCCCTTCCCCCGCCGCGGGGGAAGGGTGCGCAGAACCGATTCGAACCATTCCATGCGTCTCGCAGCTACCGTTGGCGGTGCGTGATGGCCCATCGTTGATGTCGTCGAATCTTTGAGCACACTTCGTCTGCTCCCTTCCCCCGACGCGGGGGAAGGGCCGGGGATGGGGGCCTTAGCAGCGTCTTCGGCCTCCGGACCTCGTTAGGGAACCGCCGTTCTACTAGGGGCTTCGTCTGCTTGTCGCTGATCCCAGTGGATCACGGCGAGTGCGTTCCCACGCTCATCTCGGGTGCGTAACGACGACGGCTCCCATTTTGCCGTGCCCGCCACCGTTCGGATAGTAGTTCCAAGGAGCCGCTGCATTCACGTACCCGACCTGCGTCCAAGGGTCGAGAATGACGAGCTCATTGCCTGACTTGGTCAGGCCGACGCAGGTCGTCAAGTGTCCCCCGCTGGGCGGAGGCTGCCAGAACCACCCGATCAATCCAGGATTGTTCTTGGAGCACTTCGCCAGTTCTTCCCGGCGTTTGTTCCAACCGGTGACCTCGCGCGCTTCACGCAGTCCGAAGTGCCTCAGTACCTTCACGGTCGGCTCGATGCCGGTGCCAACGTTTTCCCAGTCATGACCCGAGCTCGTCACACCGGTGTTGGTCATGTTGTGAATGATGAGCCCGAAGTGGTCGCGGATATTCTTCTCGCTCGGTGTTTTGAGATGGGTGTGGGCCAGCAGGATCGTGCGGGTGGACGTAGGACCACATGAATTGCCCTTCTCCTGCAGATAGAACTTGTGCCAGCGGCCGTCCTTGTCCGGGTACCGGACTTCCTTGCCTGCCACGTAGTCCAGCGTCGTTCGACCAATGGGAGGGAGCGTGTTGGCGCGCTTGGCGCTGAGGCCCGCCACGGACCTGTCCAGCCATAACAGCGCGTTCCGGTACTTCCTCGCCTTGGTCGGCTTGAGCGCCGCGATCGCCAACGCCAGCGCGGCCAGGTCATCGGAGGACGGTGACGAAGGCAGCGGTGGGTTTGGGTCCGGCATCCGATCCAGAATCGCCAGGACCGGCCGCAAGGAGCTCTTCACCCATCTTTCGAAATGTGAATTCACCTTCCGCGCTTCGCGAACGAAGTCTGTCTTGAGCTTGCCCATCTTCCTCGATCCAGTTGCAAGGGGGCGGGGGTGGCCCTCAAACGATCGCCCGCCGAAACACGAGCAACCCCCGTCCAACTATGCTGAATGACGCGAACCACGACAAGAGATACCTTGCAAGCTACCGCCCTCTCACCGTCGTAGTGTCCGAAGCCCCTTGATTCCGTGGATGACGTCGCCCTCGGTCGTGACCGATAGCGGTCTGCATTGACCTCCCGGCCCGTTCCGGAGACGCTGTCCGTGCTGGGAGGAGATTCGATGAGAGCTCAGGGCAAAGCTTTGTGGATGAAGTGGATCACCGTTGCTTGTGCGTCGACCTTGTTGGCGTCCGCGTGCGGAAGTGACGACGATGACAACAAGGGCGGCGGCGGAAGCGCAGCCGTTGGCGGGACGGGGGGAACGGGCGGCACGTCCGGATCAGGTGGAACCAGCGCCACAGGCGGTACGGGCGCCACCGGCGGCACTGCAGGCTCATCTGGCACCGCAGGCTCGAGTGGTTCCGCTGGCGCTGCCGGCACGGCGGGAACCGCGGGTTCTTCGGGAAGCAGTGGGGCGTCGGGCTCGGCGGGCTCAGCCGGGACGGCGGGCTCAGCTGGCACAGCGGGATCCGCGGGTGTGGCTGGTTCATCTGGCAACGCTGGCTCGTCCGGCTCCGCTGGTGCTGCGGGCGCTTCGGGAGCCGCAGGCGCAGCAGGCTCCTCGGGGTCAGCAGGATCAGCCGGCAGCGCAGGGGCGGCTGGCGCCGGGGGTCAACCCATGGTCTATGGCGTCAACGACCAATCGTGTGACCAACTCGGCATGTGCAACGTCGACGGCACCGATGTCGACTGCTGCGCTGCCGGTTCGGTTCCCGGAGGCGATGTGCCTATGGGCCGGAGCGAAACGGGCACCGACGCCTACTCTTTCGGCGATGCGGACGAGTTGCCCGAGCACACAGCGACGGTCGCCGCGTTCGAGCTCGACACGTTCGAGGTCACGGTGGGGCGCTTCCGAAAGTTCGTTCAAGCCTATGATGGCACCTTGCCGGCCGTCGGAGACGGCGCTCACCCACTGAATGCGGGCACGGGGTGGGACAGCTCGTGGGATGCGCAGATGCCGACAACGAGGGCAGAGCTGATCACCGACATCAAGTGTGACGCAAACTTGCAGACGTGGACGGACTCCCCCGGATCCAACGAGAATCAGCCAATCAACTGCGTGAATTGGTACGAGGCCTTCGCGTTCTGCATCTGGGATGGCAGCCGCCTGCCGACCGAGGCCGAGTTCGAGTACGCGGCGGCGGCTGGTGCAGACAATCGACTCTTTCCCTGGGGCTCAACATTCCCCGACGCCACCTATGCCAACTACTCGGCCGGTGCGGCCGATTCCCACGTTGATGTGGGCAGCACACCGCTGGGCATGGGGCTGTACGGGCAACACGACCTGTCCGGCAGTGTTTGGGAGTGGGTATTCGATACGTATTCGTCCCTGTGGTACGGCGGTGCAGGCAATACCTGCGACAACTGCGTGAACCTCTCAGGAAGCTACCGTGTCAATCGAGGAGGCGGATACACGAGCAATGTGCCTGCCATCCGCCCCGCCAAACGGAGCTACGACGATCCTTTGGCCAACATCCGCCGGCATGGGATGCGCTGCGCGCGCTGAACGTGGCTCACGTTGAGATGGATCCGTTGGAACCCGGCGTCGGGCCGATCCCTCGTTCGCTCCCTCGTTCGCTCCCTCGTTCGCTCCCTCGTTCGCTCCCTTCCCCCGAGGCGGGGGAAGGGCCGGGGATGGGGGCCTTCACAGAGAAGTAAACCATGAAATATCCCTGCGTTGGCCACGGATCCGGACTACCTACCTTCGATGATCAGAACCGTGCGATCCTGGTTCGGGTCGCCGTGCTCCAGCAGCGCCGCGACCAACGGTTCCCCCCGCAGTCCTTTTCGAATCGGCGCCTCGAGAAGGTGCTCCGGCAATCCCTGCCATAGCCCCTTGCTGCACAACACCACGACGTCGCCAGGCGCCGCGGTCATCGTGTTGACGTCCGGATTCAGCGCGATCCCGAAGCCGACGAGACGGGTGACCACCTGACTCTGCCAAGGCTCCAGCTCCGAGCGTCTGCCTTCGTCGATCATCTGTTGCATCAGGGTGTGCGGGGTTGCGATCCTCTCCGCATAACCTTCGCGGACGAGCCAGGCCGCGTTGCTGCCCACGTGGCCGACAGCCCAGGTCTCCTCGTTCAAGGCCACGACGGTGATCGAAGCGGTCGGGTGGACGAGCTCCCCTTCCCCCGTCTCGATGATGCGCTGCGCATCTCCATTCCAGTTGCCCCCGGCCTCGATCATCGCGCTGTTGGCATGGGCTAGGGCCTTGTGCATGGCGGCCGTTGGGTCGCCAGTCACTTCCCGCCAAGCTTCGATCATCGCCTTTACGCCGGGCTCCACGCCGATGGGCCGATGGTATCCGCCGTAGGCCGGTCCGGATGCATCGATGAGTGCGAAGAGCTGATCCTCCGGAAAGGCTTCGATGCGATCGTCGCAGGGACCATCCGGGCGCGGAATGACGTTGTGTACGGAGGTGGCTTTCATCGCTTCCTAGGTTGCTGATGCCAATTGCCAGAGCCCCCAGGGGACGGGATCATCTTTCACAGGAAGCCTCGAGGGATGCAAGCTGAGCTCGCGCCTCATCCATCTTTGCGTCGAGTCGCAAGGCGAGACACAGTGCATCCACAGCCTGTTCCGTGTGCTTCTGACCGCGAAGCGCGATCCCTAACTCCAGCGCGGCGGTCGCCAGCCCGGGGTCGAGCTCGAGTGCGCGGAGCTGGTACTCAGCGGCCTCGTCGAACCGCTGCTGTGCAGCCAAGGAAACCCCGAGGTAGTGCGCCGCGCGTGCGTGATTGGGATCAATCCGCAGAACGCCTCTCAGCGCCTCGATCGCCTCGTCGTGATGCCCTCGACGCTGTCGCACCAGCCCAAGATCGAAGAGGAACGATGCGCGCATCGGCTCCAACGAATACGCCTTCTGGTGGTCCTGCTCCGCCTTCGCAAGCGCGCCCCGTTTCGCCTCGACATGACCGAGCAGCTGATACGCTTGGGCGACCCAAGGATTCTCGTCGATCACGGAACGCAGGACGGACTGTGCATCGTCGAGTTCATCGAGGGCGAGGCGCGCTCGCGCGAGCGTCAAGCGCACCACGATCGACGAAGGATCCCAGCGAAGCGCTGCCTCGAGGTGGGCGGATGCGGTCCCCGGATCCCCCGACGCCAGCGTCGCGACGCCAAGGTTGTGGTGCACGATGGCTGAGTCTGGGTACTCGATTCGAAGCGCGGTGAGGAGATCCACGGCCCGATCCGTTTCCCCGAGGTTGATGAACAGGTGGGCGAGGTCGAGGCGCGTGCGAAAGTCGTCGGGCCGTAGGGTGAGAGCATGTTCGTAGACGGCGCGGGCCCGCTCAGGGTGTCCCAGGGCAGCCAACTGCGTCGCCGCTTCGAAC
>Ga0180009_10007310_pt1 | contig 11341 bp, 12 predicted proteins | sample OS_PC_MetaG_FD_123537 | JGI IMG/M metagenome (GOLD analysis project Ga0180009, IMG submission 123537) | Groundwater microbial communities from the Aspo Hard Rock Laboratory (HRL) deep subsurface site, Sweden - OS_PC_MetaG | ecosystem: Environmental > Aquatic > Deep subsurface > Groundwater...
CCCTGGGAAGAGAAATTTTAACTCCGGGGATTATCAAGGATGGTAGAATTTTAGATAAAGAAAATTTAATAAAAATTCTTAATAATTTAATTTTCAATCCTCAGTTTGGACAAATCAAAACAAGAAAACTACTTTTTTCTCTGCCTGAATCAAAAAGTTTTATTCACAATTTTGAATTACCAAAAGGATTAAAACAAAATGAAATTCCTGATTTCATAAAATCTCAAATTGTTCAAACCTTTCCATTTCCCCTAAATGAACTTTTTTTTGATTCAAAAATAAAGGGGAACCGAGTTCTTTTAGTTGCCGGCCAAAGAGAAATCATTAATCAATATCTGGAGGCATTTAAAATTTGTAAACTTCAGCCAGTTGCCTTAGAAAACGAATCCTTTTCTTGGAGTCGCGCTTTAATTAAACCCCGTAGTGAAATTTCTCTACTACGGGGTAAAGAAAAAGAAGGAATAGTTTTAATTATCGATATTGGAACCGAGACCACGAATTTGGTTCTTTTTGATGGAGGTGAACCGATATTAAGTTTTTCAATCGAGATAGCCGGAAGTCATTTTACAAAAGTAATCTCGAAAAAATTAAATATTCCGCCTCAAAAAGCAGAAGAAATTAAAAAAAGAGTCGGTTTAAATCCCAAATTGAAGGAAGGTAAAATCTTTTTTATTTTGCAAAAAGAAATTTTGGAAATCGTTGAAGAAATAAGAAAAATTGATAATTATTTTCAACAAAAAAGTGGGAAAAAAATCGAAAAAATAATCTTAATAGGAGGCTCTTCTCTCTTGCCTTTTTTACCAGAATATTTATCTGAAAATTTAGAAAAAGAAGTTTCAATCGGCAACCCCTTTTCTAAAATTGATACAAGTATCTTAAAAGAAAAAGAGTCCTTAAAAGACACTTTTGAAATTGATTCTGTTTTTTACTCAACAGCCATGGGTTTGGCTTTGAGAGGATTGGAAAAAAATCCCCGGGGAACTGGAATTAATTTGATAAAAGATGTAAAATAATTAAAAGGTCGATTTTTGAAAATTCTAAGTTTAAAATCATTAAAATGAAAGGTTTTACTTTAATTGAATTATTAGTCGTCATTGGGATTGTGGTTATTTTAATGACGGCCGCGTTAGTAGCGATAAACCCTTTTCGTCAATTTGCTATGGCTAATAACGCCAGTAGATGGAGCGGAGTGACGACAATAATGAATGCTGTATATCAAAGAGTAGTTGATAATAGGGGCGCTTGGAGGACTACTGCGACTTGCGCTGATCTCCCAGCCATTTTCACAGAAATGGGTTCGGGTGCCGGTCAGTATAATATTTGTAACTGCCTTGTTACGGTTCCCGCTGGTGACGTTAACTATCTTGGAACGATGCCCATTGATCCTCAGACCGGGAATTATACTGATTGTACAACTTATAATACTGGTTATGAAATTTTAAGAGATGCTAATACTGGCCGAATTACCATTCGCGCTCCTTCTGCCCAGCTTGAAGAAACAATTCAGATAACTCGTTAATTCGGTTTATTTAAAAGCGGTAATTAGACAGATGTTTTGTCTATCCGCTTTTTTGTTGTATGCGAACAGCCCGCCTCCGTCCTTCGGACTTTGGCAATGCGAACGGGCACATGGGAATAATTCGGTTGCCCAAAGAGCGCTTTTCCAGATGTTTTTCATTGCTTGTAATTAAATTTTAGTTTATAATATATCATAGGTCGAAAAAAACAAATAAAAGTTTAAAATTTATAAATTTATAATAAATATGATTCCTTGGATAATTTTAATAATTGTTTTAATCATTATTTTCTGGTTAATTGCTACCTATAATCGTTTAATTACCCTGAAAAATCGCGCCAAAGAGGCTTGGGCTGATATTGATGTTCAATTGAAAAGAAGATACGATTTGATTCCCAATTTGGTGGAAACTGTCAAAGGTTATGCCGCTCATGAAAAAACCGTTTTCGAGGATGTTACTAAAGCCAGAGCCGGAGCCATGAATGCCGAACAATCAGGCGATCCAAAAAAAATCGCCCAAGCCGAAAACTTTTTATCCAACACCTTGAAAACCTTGTTTGCCGTAGCCGAAAATTATCCCCGGTTGCGGGCAGCTGAAAATTTTTTGGAATTACAAAGAGAACTGCGCGATACCGAAGATAAAATTCAAGCAGCCAGAAGATTTTACAATACCAACGTTAGGGATATGAATATAAAGATTGAAAGTTTTCCGGCAAATATCGTTGCTTCCCTTTTCGGTTTTACGAAAATGGAATTTTTTGAAATCGCCGAACCAGCAGAGAAAGAACCCGTTAAGGTCCAGTTTTAAAACTGAACTTTAATTACTAATTACCAATTCCTAATTTCCAATAAAATACCAAATGTCCAATGACCAATTTTTAAATTTAACATTCAAGAATTAGAAATTTTGTTGGATATTGGATATTGGATATTAGAAATTAGAAATTTGGAAACCATGCCGACTTTATACACTCAGGCTGAATCAAACACTAAAAAGACCTGGCTTTATTTGACTTTCTTTTTGATTTTTATTATTCTCGTCGGCTGGTTAATCAGTTGGCTTTTAGGAACACGGACAATTTTAATAATAGCCGTTCTTTTAAGTATTTTAATGAGTTTTCTTTCTTACTGGTACTCTGACAAAATTGTTTTGGGTTTAGCCAAAGCCAAAGAAATAAAAAAAGAAGATAGCCCCGAACTTTACCGAATCGTTGAGAACTTATGCATTACTGCTGGTCTTCCTATTCCCAAAATTTATATTATTGATGAAACTCAACCAAATGCTTTTGCTACTGGCCGTGATCCTAAACATGCCGTAATCGCTGTTACCCGAGGATTGTTAGATAGATTAGAAAGAACTGAATTGGAGGGTGTTCTCGCCCACGAGTTAGCCCATGTTGGGAATAAAGATACGCTTTTGGCGACCATTGTTGTTGTTTTAGTTGGAATAGTTGTTTTAATGACCGATTTTTTCTTTCGATTAACTTTTTGGGGAAGAGCCGGAAGACAAGAAAAAAGAGGGGGAGGCAATTTATTTTTTTTCTTGATTGCTTTGATATTGGCGATTTTAGCTCCTTTGTTAGCCAATCTAATGAAATTTGCCATTTCTCGGAAAAGAGAATTTTTGGCTGATGCTTCGGGTGCCCTTTTAACTAGATATCCTGAAGGTTTAGCCAGGGCATTGGAAAAAATTTCAAAAGACCAAATACCTCTAAGAGTTGCCAACGACGCTACTTCTCATTTGTATATTGTCAACCCTTTTCGCGGCTCTGAGAAAACCTCCTGGCTTCATAAATTATTCTTGACTCATCCACCAGTAGAAGAAAGAGTCGCCACCCTAAGAGGAATGCAGATATAAATTTTCAATTTTCAAATTCCAATTTTCAATGAATTACCAAGCGCCAAATTCCAAACTATTTGAAAATTGAGACATTGGAACTTCATTGGTGCTTGAAAATTGTAAATTGAAAATTATGACCTGTCCTATTTGTAAAAAAGAATTAAAAGAAGCGATTTTTTATGGCGTCGAGGTTTATTATTGCCTAAATTGTTTGGGTCTTTGGTTTGAAGAAGATGAATTGAGATTGGCAAAAGACAAAAAAGATGAAAATTTGCGATGGTTAGACATTGACTTATGGAAAAGAAAAAATAAATTTAAAATTTTTTTAGGAGAAAGACTTTGTCCCGCCTGTCGCTTGCCGCTTTATGAAATTTATTATGGAGATTCCAGAATTATTGTCGATTTCTGCAGTTTATGCAAAGGCATCTGGTTAGACAGGGGGGAATTTAAAAGAATAATTGAATATCTAAGAAAGAAGACCAACTGGGAAATTTTAAACAATTATGCTAAGGTTTTATTTGGAGAAGCAGCCGAAATTTTAATTGGTTCGGAAACTTTAAGAGAAGAAATCTTGGATTTTTTAACCGTTTTGAAACTTTTGAATTATAAATTCGCCACTCGCTATCCAACAATAACAAAAATAATTTCCAGCTTACCCCGTTAGAACACAAATTTTCTAACGGGGCTTACCAAAATAAAATCCTTCTTCGCCAAGGCTACAGAGGACAAAGGGAGGAGTCGCATAGTGGACTAGTGCACGGCGCCCCGTAAAATTCTCTTCGAGAATTAACGGGGCAGACTGGAGAGCGTGGGTTTTTACCCCGTATAAAGCGGTGGGGTGCGAGAGCGGTTTAATCGGCACTTTTTAATTCAATATTGGGAGACGTGGCATACTTGTAAAGTCAGAATAATATATTAAAATAGGATAATATGCCACGTATTAAATTTAAAAAGCGACTTCAGCTCCGATTTTTAGTTAATACTCGTAATACATTAGGGGTAAGTTGGCCACAATTATCTAAGAGCTTAAGGGTTCATCATCGAAGTTTATCAGACTGGCGGAGAGAGAAATATACGTTACCAGAGAAGGTTTTTAATAGGTGTATAAAACTGACAAAAAGTAAAATTAAGGTCCCGCCTTATAAGGTCTTGCCAGACTTCTGGAGTGTAGAAAAAGCAGCAAGGAAGGGCGGTTTAATAGTTGCTCAAAAATATGGTGGTCCCGGAATACCGGAAGGAAAAAAAAAGGAGGTCTGATTTCTCAAAAAAGGAGGAGGCTACATCCTGAACTTTACCAACATTGTAATTTAAGAAAAAAAATTTCAAGGCCGTAAAATACTTCTCAATTAGCAGAATTTTTAGGAATTGTTTTAGGAGACGGAGGAATAAATAGCGATTATCAGGTTGTTATTACTCTACATAAAGAAAATGATAAGAAATATATTTATTTTGTCTGCAATTTGATAAAAAGATTATTTGGGTTATCTCCGGTTATTTACCACTATCGTTCTCCGAGATCTAAGAAAGTTGCCGGTGTAACAATTTCAAGCGCGACCGTGGTAGAATTTTTATTATCTAAAGGTTTTAAAAAAGGGAACAAGGTTAAACAACAAGTTGGTATCCCGGATTGGATTAGTAATAGGATTGAATTTTCGAAAAGCTGCCTTCGGGGATTAATTGATACAGATGGTGGAGTATATTTTCATAGGCATAAAAGTCACGGATGTGGATGTTTCAACATTGGTTTGCAACTGACAAATAAATCAATTCCAATTTTAACTTTTACTAAAGATATATTTAGTCAATTAAACTTCACACCAAAACCTAATAAAAAGAGTGTTAATTTATATCGGGAGTCGGAAGTCTACCGATATGCTAAAGAGATTAAGTTTCATAATCCTTATCATATTAGAAGATTAATAAAATTTGCAAAACAAAAAACAGCTTTTCTAGGAGGAGTGCACCGAATTGGCAAGGTACACGCCTGGAGAGCGTGAGCCCCGCAAGGGGCGTGCAGGTTCGAGTCCTGTCTCCTCCGCAAGGTCGAAAAACCTACTTATTTTAAAACCTTAAAAATTATGAAACTTATTTTATCTATATTGCCGGAAAAATTTGCTGTTTGTCATTTTGATAAAAAAACAAAAATTCCTGATTGGGCAACAGAAGAAACTAGTTTCACTTCCATAACTAGAACAAGCGATGAACTTTCTATTGTCTGTCCTCAAGATAAAATTCCAGGAGGCGTAATGTGCGAGAAAAATTGGCGTGCCTTTAAAGTTCAGGGTCCTTTGGGTTTCGTTTTAACCGGAATTGTTTCTTCTTTATCAAAACCATTGGCTGAGGCCAAAATCAGTATTTTATATGTTTCCACTTACGAGACCGATTATCTTTTGGTCGAAGACAAAAATCTTGAAAAAGCCAAAAAGGTTCTTAAAAAGTTTTGCAAGATTATCTAAAAATAAACAGGTTTAACGTCGGGTGTTAAACCTTTATTTGAAAAATTAAAATATATGTTTCCTGAAATACTCTTTCAAATTCCGACTACTTCTCAAATCGATCCAAAAATCATTCTTTTTTTAATCGCTTTTTCAATTTTTTGGGTTTTACCCTGGAAAGGAGTGGCTTTGTGGAAAGCGGCTAAAAATTCGCACAAAAAATGGTTTATTGCTATACTTTTATTGAATACCCTTTCAATTCTGGAAATTTTGTATATTTTCATTTTTCAAAAAAGAAAGAAGATAGTTTCTAATAAAACTGAGACAAAATCTTAAATCAAACCCTATGCCAAATTCAATATCAAAAAAATTATCCATTTTCAAAAAACCTCGAAAAGTTTTATTTGTGGCAGCCGAAGTTCATCCTTATGCTACCGTTGGAGGATTGGGAATGATTGTTTTTTCTCTTTCGCGAGCTTTGAAAAAAATGGGAGTTGATTGTCGAATTTTTATGCCAAAATACGGTTCAATTGATGAGAAAAAATACAAAACCGAAATGGTTCTTGAAGGATTGAAAGTCCCAACTGATGAGGTAGCTGAAGAAAAGAAATTTTTAATTTGTAATGTCAAAAAACATCTTCCCTCGGATTCCGATGCGCCGATTTATTTTTTAGAAAATATGGAATATTGTGAAAAGCGTTCCAATGTCTATGGTTATTCTGATGATCCAATTCGTTTTACTCTTTTATCTCGCGGAGTTTTAGAATTTTTGCGCCATTCCGATTGGGTTCCAGATGTCATAAACTGTACCGATTGGCATACTGGTTCTTTGCCTAATTATTTGAAAACCGTCTATTCTCAAGATCCGGTTTTAAGCAAAATTAAAACCGTTTTTTCAATTCACAATCTCGCTCATCAAGCAGTTTTTGACCATCGTTTTGTTTCCCAAATGGATTTTGATGACGGCAAATCTCCAATTGCTCCATTTTTTTCTGAAAAATTAGCCAAACAAAACTTTATGAAGAGAGGAATAATTTATTCCGACATTGTTAATACGGTTTCGGAAACCTACGCCCAGGAGATTATGACTCCGGAATATGGCGAAAAATTGGACGATTTATTGAAAGAAGTACGGACAAAGGTTTTTGGAATTTTAAATGGTTTAGATTACGAACAAATGAATCCAGCCACCGACAAACTAATTCCTTCTAATTTTTCAGTTTCTAATATCAAAGACAGAATTAAAAATAAAACCCATCTTCAAAAAGAGTTCAATTTAGAATGTTCTGAAGATGCGCCGATTTTAGGAATGGTAACAAGATTAGATGAACAAAAAGGAATTGATCTTTTATTTCCGATTTTGGAAATTTTGATTACCGAATTTCGCTGTCAATTTGTGATAGTCGGCGGAGGAGAGGGAAAATACAGGGTTTTTTTCGAAGAAATGAATAAAAAATTCCCTAAAAAAATCGGTTGTCATTTAATGCCAGATTTTAACTTATCAAGACACATTTTTCCTGGTTGCGATATGTTTTTAGTCCCCTCCAAATTTGAACCCTGTGGTATTACTCAAATGGAAGCAATGAGGTATGGAGCAATTCCGGTGGTCAGGAAGACCGGCGGTTTGGCTGATACAGTTGAAGATTTTGACCCAAAAAAGAATTCAGGCAATGGCTTTGTTTTTGAGAAATTTAGTTCCCACGCTCTTTTCGGCGCCATTGTTAGAGCCTTGGAAACATATAAATACGAAAAAATCTGGCAAGAATTAATGAAAAGAGCAATGAAAGCCGATTTTTCCTGGGAAGCGTCGGCTCAAAAATATTTAGACCTTTATAGGAAAACTTTAACCCTATGATTTGGGCAAATTTTTTACACATTTATCAACCACCCGATCAGGCTAAGCACGTCTTAAAAGAAATTATTAACTCTTCTTATCTTAAAATCATTGGAATTCTCAAAAAACACCCTTATGCGAAACTAACTTTAAATATTACCGGTTGTTTAACTGAAAGGTTAATAAAAGAGGGTTATAAAAATATTATTACAAGTTTGAAAAGATTAGCAGAGAAAGGACAGATAGAGTTTACCGAAACCGCAAAATATCATGCATTTTTACCGCTTTTACCTAAACAAGAAATTATTAGACAAGTAAAACTTAATAATTTAACGAATAAACGTTTTTTCGGAAAAATCTATCAGCCTAAAGGATTTCACCTGCCGGAAATGGCTTATTCTCGGAAAGTTGCCGAAATAGTGGCTAAACTCGGTTATAACTGGTTAATTTTGAGTGAAATTTCTTTTAAAGGTAAACTTTTCTCTAAAATTGACGCTTCGAAAATCTATAGATTAAAAGGTTTGCCAAAAGTTAAAATTTTGTTTCGAAATAGAAAATTAAGCGATTTAATCCAGCGTGGTTTTATGAATCAAACAAAAGATTTTTATCAATTTTTAGAAAAGGAAATTGGTGAAGACGAATATGTGATTACGGCAATGGATGGCGAAACATTTGGTCATCATCGTCCGGGTTCGGAAAAATTTTTAGAAAATCTTTATCGAGAAAATAAAATTGAAACAAAGACGATCTCTGGAATATTGGAGATTTTTCCTGAAAATGGTGCAATCGAGCCAATACCTAGTAGTTGGGCCTCAATGGAATCGGAGATTAAAAGAAAAACATATTATGCTCAATGGAGGTATCCTAACAACCCCATTCATAAAAAACAATGGGAATTAACTTATCTAGCCATTAACACTATCAATAAATCAAAAAATGATAAGAATTATAAAAAGGCAAGAAGAATCTTAGATATAGGTCTCTATTCTTGTCAATATTGGTGGGGCGGAGCAGTCCCATGGTGGGGAATAGAATATATAGAAAAAGGGGCTTACTTATCAAAAAAATCTATTGAAAGTCTTACTATGGTTCCAAAAAAAATTAAAGAAAAGGCGCAGAAACTTTATTATGAGATTCTTGATATCGCCTTCAAATGGCAAAGGTCGGGTTTTGCCCACAAAAAATCCCTTGTATATACAAAAAGAATTATTAAAGAATTGAAAGAAAAAATTCCCCATCCACTTTCATATTAATGAGCAAAGCAGAAAAATTTTTGCATTTAATTCAAAAGAACCCTGAAAAATTTGAGACGAGTTTGAGAAAATTTTTCAAAGCAAGAGATCTTGAAATTGAAGAAATTACTCCATTAAAGAACAAAATAGTAACCAAAAATCAACGCAAGCTTACTGTCTTTTTAAAATTGAAAAATTGCTCTGTCAAAAAAATTATCCTGGAGCTTCATGATAATCAAGATTATTTCAAAAGAAATCTCTTCGGCTTAACCAAATTAAGAAAAATAGTAAACGTACCCTTCTTTTTTGATAAAATCTCCTCTTATGCAATTATAAGAGAATACTTGGAAGGAAAGTGGCTTTTTGAGTTAATTACGAAAAAGCAGATCCCTCTCCAAAAAATTTTAAAAAATATTATAAAAATAAGTAAAATAACAGCAGTAATTCACAGCATTAGAATCGATTCTCTGCCAAAATTTCTTTTCAGAAGAATTAATAAAGAAATAGAAATAGAATCGTATAGAAGGGCTCTTAAAAAATTCCCCCCTAAATCTAAAATTCTAGAGAATAAAATAAAAAGTAATTTGAACAAACTTCTAAGAAGTACGGAAAAATTAGAAAAAACGCCGCATATTTCTTTAATCCATGGAGATTTTCAGGTTGCAAATTTTATTTTGAATAAAAATATTATCAAATTAACCGATTTTGATACTTTAGAAGTAGGCAATCCCGCGAAAGACCTGGGAAATTTTTGTAGTCATCTATGTTATCTGATGGCAGAACATTTTTATTCCTCAAAAGCTATCAAAACGGCAAGGGATTTGTTTTTAAAAACTTATTTTAAAAAAAGAGGACTGGACCTAAATTCTGGTTTTCAAACCGAGATTAATTTTTATGAAGCAGAAAAGCATCATTCTATCATTGCTGCAAAACTCGGAGGTCGCATGCATCTTTCATTATCTGCGGCACGAGAAGAAATAAAAAAAATTGAAAAAATTTTAATAACACAAGAAAAATTATTGAACATATGAAAATTGCAATAGTTACAGGAGGGGTAATTCCTTTTTCCCCTAAATTAATTGACTCTCCGCATAGTATTGTTTTGATGGCCTATTTACTAACAGAAAAATTAGTAAGAAGAGGGCACGAAGTAACTGCTTTTGTGCCCTCGGATTCTAAAACTTCGGCCAAGATTGCCCCCGGCTGGTTCCCCTCTACTTCCCCCCATTTTAAATATAGATTAGAGACCCTTCAAAGGAAAAAACTTTTTAAGAAGTATTGTAAAAATATTATATCTCAAAGTTCTAATTTTGATATCATACACATCCATGATATTTACCTCGATGGTTATAAAATTTTAAAAAAACTTCCAATACCAGTAATTGGTACCTTTCATACTGTCAAGTTAAATAGATTGAATAAAAAATTAATTGATAAGACATTAGTGGCAATCTCAAAACAACAGGTAAAGAATAACCCAAAAATTAATTTTTTGGGAATGGCATACAATGGAATTGCCGTAGATTTACATCCTTTCAACCCACAACCTAAAGATTATCTTTTATGGATGGGAAGGATTACTCCTCAAAAGGGTACCCTGGAAGCACTAGAAGTTGCCTCTTTAACAGGAAAGAAATTAGTAATGATTGGCACGATACCTTCTCTCCCGCCTCTTTATAAAAAGTATGTTAAAAAAGTAATTCGAGAAATAAAAGAAAATAAAAATGTAAAATTTTTAGGGTTTGCTAAAAATTTTAAAGAGAAAACAAATTATTTAAAAAATGCAAGCTGTCTTTTAATGCCAATAAATTGGGAGGAACCTTTTGGTTTAGTAATGGTCGAAGCGATGGCCTGCGGAACTCCGACAATAGCCTTTAATCGTGGTGCGGTTCCAGAAATAGTGAAAGATGGAAAAACTGGTTTTATAGTAGAAAATGTTTATCAAATGGCAAAAGCAGTAGAAAAAATTTCTCTAATTTCTCGAAAAAAATGTCGAGAATGGGTAGAGAAAAATTTTACTGCCGAAAAAATGGCTATGGGTTATGAAAAAATTTATAAAAAGATCCTTAAAGAATGGAAAAGAAAAATTTAAAAGTTTTATTTGTTGCTTCTGAATGCACTCCTATTGCTAAAGTCGGTGGTTTGGGAGACGTTATCGGTTCTTTGCCAAAAGCCCTGAAGGAATTAGGGGTTGATGTTCGAATTTGCCTGCCCAAATATCAAATAATTGATTTGAAAAAACCCAGCACCAGAGCAAAGCCCAGAGCCAGAGGGGAGCTCGGTTCTGGACTGTCCCGAACTGAACTCCGTTCTAGTTCGGGGCTCGGTGCTGGACTAGTCCCGCACCGCCCCGCCCTTTCGAAAGGGTGCGGGGCTGGTGCGGGGTATAAATTTGATTTAGTTGTCAGGGATATTAAAGTGAAAGGTGAGAGGGTAAACATTTATCAAGGATTTTTACCAGGAAGCGAACCCCGTTCACTACGG
>Ga0180009_10007311_pt1 | contig 11335 bp, 6 predicted proteins | sample OS_PC_MetaG_FD_123537 | JGI IMG/M metagenome (GOLD analysis project Ga0180009, IMG submission 123537) | Groundwater microbial communities from the Aspo Hard Rock Laboratory (HRL) deep subsurface site, Sweden - OS_PC_MetaG | ecosystem: Environmental > Aquatic > Deep subsurface > Groundwater...
CATCTCCGCGATGACGCGCTTGGCCCACATCACCTCGTCCACCGGCGGGCTGAACACCTTCTTCGCAATGTCGATCTGAACCGGGTGCAGTGACCACGCGCCGACACAGCCGATGAGGAACGCGTTGCGGAACTGATCCTCACACGCGACCGTGTCCTTGATGTCACCGAACGGGCCGAAATACGGCAGAATGCCGTTGGACGCACAAGCATCGACCATGCGCGCAAGGGTGTAGTGCCAGAGGTCTTGCTGCGCGGTCGTGCGCGGCGCCTCGGGGTTCTCCGGGTTCGGGTCCGTCCGAACGAGGTAGCCCGGATGTCCGCCGCCCACACGGGTCGTCTTCATGCGACGCGACGCCGCCAGGTCCGCCGGACCGAGGCTCAACCCCTGCATGCGCGGGCTCGCGCTTGCGATCTCTTCGACATTCGCGACGCCGAGCGCGGTTTCGAGCAGAGCGTGCACGAGGATGGGGCGCTTGAGGCCGGCGCGGGCCTCGAGCTGAGCCAGTAGACGATCGACGTAGTGAATGTCCCACGGCCCTTCGACTTTCGGGATCATGATGACGTCGACCTTGTGGCCGACCTCGGTGACGATGCGGATCATGTCGTCGAGGAACCAGGGACTGTCGAGGCTGTTGACGCGGGTCCACAGCTGGCACTGTCCGAAGTCGTTCTCCTTGGCGATGTTGATGAACCCCTCGCGGGCGTCGATCTTCTTGTTGGACGGGACGGCGTCCTCGAGGTTGCCGAGGATGACGTCGACCTTTGCGGCGATACTCGGCACCTTGGCCGCCATCTTCGGGTTGCTCGGATCGAAGAAGTGAATCATGCGCGAAGGCTTGATTGGGATCTCTCGCACGGGTGTGGGAGCTCCGATGGCCAGCGGTTTGAAGAAGTCCTTGGGGTTCTGCATGACTTTGGCGTTCCCTTCTTGAAGATGGACGAGGGGATGGTCAGGATGCGACGGCCCCATCGAGGCATCGTGGCGCATGATATCGGACGCTTGGCCCTCGTGTGCCGCTTCTGATGATCGGAAGGTCCGTTCGGTTTCGGACGGACCCGAGTCCGTCCACGTGGAGCACTTCATGTGTCGCCGGATCTCTGGGGGGGGTCACCTGATCAAATTGCAAATGTGGGGGGCCAGGGGTTGCGTGTGCGATAATATGACACACAGCATTAGTATGATCTCACTATGGGAACAGATGCGAGAGGGAGACGCTCGGGCCGTTCAACGTGCGCTTCGTGAAGCAGATCTCATATGGCGAAGCGGTACAGAGCTCGGTCGGGCCGTGCTGTGGGTGGAACGTGCCGCTTCGTTTGCCCAAGCCGTGGGCGACACGGACCGCGCCTCGGAGCTGGCCGCCTACGCGGTCGACCTGGGGCGCGAAGTCGAGCGGCGCTCAGGTATGCCCGATCGCTCCGATCCCGCATGGGAGGAAGCTCGACGCATCCAGTCGTCTCTCATCGAGGTTCGCGACTCTTGGTTGGATCCGGTTGAGGTGGAGGCCGCCGACACCGTGCGACCGCCTGAAATCTCGCTGCTCGACGTTGATATCGAGGTCATCGATGATTCCTGGACGATCGAAGTCGAGCCCGTCACGGACGTCCGTCGGACTCTGCCCGACCTCGGGACGTCGGAGCGAGCTCGTGTTCTGACGAGCCAGGACACCTGGTTCGATGAAGCGCCGACGCTGCCCCGGACGATTCTGCCACTGAGCGAGAGGGACACGATTCGACCGCCCTTGAGTTCGCTCAACGAGCTTACGCTGCTCGTGGAGCTCGAAGGCGCGACCGGGCCGGATGTGCTCGTGCAACGACCGGTGTCGGCAGGGGTCAGCAAGGACTCTTTGGATGCGATCCGGGCCCGGCTTCAATCCTGTCCGGAGCTCAAGGACACGCCGGAGGCGAAGCTCGAAAAGTTGTTGAAGGCAGGCTCTCTGCTGCAACTCAACGATCGCGCGGCGCTGGTCGGGTGGGATGCGGGCGTCGTGCTCGAAGGCGAGCTGGGGATGTTGCGTCGTGGCGTCGTCTCCCACCGAATCGAAACGGGGGCCTCGTTCAGCTGCACAGGCACCATCCCGGGGACGATTGCACACATCGCCGCGATGCGTCGGGAGACGCGGTTGATCGCTTGGGAGCGGGCCAAGTTGGAGTCGATCCTCGAACCGTGTCCCTGGGTACTGGAGGGCCTCAAGAGCCGTGCGGATCACCTGTTGACGCTCGGAGCGATCGGACTTGGAAACGTGGCTCGTCACATGGGCGAGCCCTTCGCTCAATCGCTCTTGGAAGCGTCGCGCGTCGTGGTGCTCCCCCCGGGCACGGTGCTGTTCGAGGGGGGAACGGAGGTGCACGCCCTGAACATCGTCGGGGGTGGCTCGATCGAGCTGGTCGATTCGGCAGGGAAAGTCAGACATGCGGCAGGGGGCCGCATGCTGTTCCCGCGCGAGCTGGTACGCGGGTCTTCCGCCCCCATGACCGCCCGCGCAGGGAGGTCGGGCGCCACCGTGCTGCACGTGCAAGCGATCGAGCTGCCGCGCTTCCTGCCGCACGTTCCCTTGCTGACACGCGCGCTGTCGGAGCTGGACTGAGCGCGGCTTCGGACCGTTACAAAGCCGGGCCCCACGGTCAAGCCCCGCGCCATCCAGCGTGATGGCTTGCTTGACCGTGCCACCCAGACCAGAGACGGAGCGGACGATGACTACTTCGACGACGCGGAGCGTCGCCACCTCCACAATCCCGCCAGCCCCAAAAGGAACCAACCAGCGTATGACGAGGTCGTCGTCGCAGCGCGGCAACTGCATCCGCCGCCCGGCGTGAATTCCGCCACATCCGCGGAGATGCCACCATCCCCCGTGGGAACCGTGCCGCCGCCTGTCACCGCGATCTCGGTCGTCGTTTGATTGTTCGACTCGTCCACCTCGCACGACGCCGCGTTGCTGACTTTCGCCGTCGCCTCGAAGGACGCGTTTCCGGCTTGGACTGTAACCGTGACCGTCGCGGTCTCTCCGACCGCCAGCCCCACGATGTGGCAGGTGGAGGACACACACTGACCCTGCTCGGATTGCATAGCCGTCACGGTCGCGCCGTTGGTGACCGAGAGGGCGATCGCCACGTCGCGAGCGTCGGCGCCGCCCGCATTCTCCACCTGGACCGTCCAGCTCTGCTCCGTTGTCGCGACCATGGTGCTCGGCGCTTGTTGCGCCACCGTGAGATCGCTGGGGTACGCAACACCCACGTCTTCGAGGCTGACGACCTCCGCTCGCATTTTCATCTCGTTGCTGTGATGTAGCAGCAACAGGGAGGGGCGAGGGCCTGCGCCAATGGCGTCTTCGTTCAGATGGACCCGGATGGGCTCGCCCGGCCCGTACAGCGGTGTCCCTTTGTGCCCGTCGCGCGCTGTGTCGATTGGTGCTTGCGTTGGATCGTAGTTCACCCACGACGTGGCGTCGGGAACATAGGGGAACGTCAACGTTTGTGTGAATACGTTGAACGACAACGCCGCCGAATCTTCGGTCAGCTCCGAGAGTGCCGCCAACGGCACCGGCAGGATCACCACGTTGCTGTTGAACAGCTCCGTGTTGAGCTCGTCGCGACGCGCCACATTCAGATCCATGCGGGCTACCCGCTCACCGGTGGATAACCGGTAGGTCGTTGCCCGCAGTACGTCGCGGAATCGGAAGGTAGAGTAGGGTTCAGCGTAGGTGACGTAGTCCGCGATTTGATCGCCGTCGACGTCGATCTTGATGCCCACGAGACTGAAGACGCCCTGGGCCGGGGTGGTCCAATCGCCCGCCACGCTGATCGCGAAGTAGAGCGAAGCATCAGCGAATGGCAAGGAAGCGAGGTCGTTGGCGATGCCCACCTCGGCCAGGTCGTGGAGCCGATCGCCGGGTTTGGCGAGAGGATCGGTGGGGTGACTCATGATGTGCTGAAACACGGAGACGACGGGTTCCTTGTGCGTTCCGACACCGGTGAGCGGGATGGTGATGGGTTGGTCGTCGCCGACGATGCAGGTGACGGCGGTGTCGGCCTCATGGCGATCCGCGGCACGGACGATGGCGTAGAAGGGAACGCGAATTGGTGGATGGGTGGTATCGCTGAGGACGACGTGCCCACCGTATTCATTGACGAAGTGTCGTGCGTAGGGCTCATCGCGAATGATCAATTCCGCGGGCGTATGCGGGTCGACGGCCTCGATGGGCAACTGGTCGGGCTCGATGGTGAGGGTGGCCGACACGGTGGCTGTCGACTTCGCGGGAACGGTGATCGAGCTCGGGCTGACGGTCACGGAGGCCCCTGACAGCTCGTAGGTTGGTGATGCGGAGGTCGCGAAGGTTTGGTCCGTATCGCCGTGGTTGGTGATGACGATGTCGCGGGTGTTCGAGTACGTCTCCGCGGTGGCAACCCGACCGAAGGAGATGGAGACGGCGCCGCTTGGTTCCGCCGCCGCAGCGGTTACGACCTGGGAAGCGGCGTCGTATACGCGGAGGCGTCCGGCACCCCCGAGGGAGACGGGCACCGGGACGCCAGCGCCGTTGGCCAGCGGGGCGGTGGTGTTCATCAACATCGCCTTGATGTCGAGCGCCGACAGATCCGGATAGGCTTCGCGCAGAACCGCGGCGGCCCCAGTGACCATCGGACAGGCCATGCTCGTGCCACTGTTGTCGCGAGCAAAGCTTCCGGAGCCGACACCTGCCGACAGGATTGACATTCCGGGGGCCGAAATGTCCGGCTTCAGCATGCCGTCCAGGGACCGCGGTCCGCGCGACGAGAACGACGCCATCTGGTCCGACGTAATGTCGAATGCGAAGAGATTGTGGGCGTCGAGCGTGACCGTTATCCCGCCGGACAGGTACGGGCGCAGCGGGTCGGCGTCCGCCAACCGGATCATCACGGCCGGGATGGGCTTCTGGCTGCCGTCTCCACCCATCATCATGGGCGCTTCCTGGTCGACGTTATCCGCCATCACGACGGCGACCGCTCCTGCCTCGTAGGCGCGCTGCACCTTGTCGACGAAGGTGCAGTCTCCCCGATCGATGAACGCGATGTTGCCGTCGAGCTCACTCGGATTCAGGAGCGTGTCGCAAGCGTCAGCCGGCTGCGTCGCGGTGAGTGGACCAGTGATGGGTCCGGCGACCGCGAGCGGCACGGTAAACGCCCCCTCGGCACACGGAACATCGCCCGCCACGGCTGCAGGGGCGTCGATGCGCAAGGCTTGGTAGGAAAGCAGATCCACGGAAGCGGCGACCGAGATGGTTTCGGTGTACGTCGAGGGTTCGCCCGTGACGAAGAACACGTCGCCTGCGTTGCCCGCGGCGACCACCAACAGCACGCCCGCCGCCGTGGCGTTCGTTATCTGCGTGGCCTCTATCTGTGTTTGCAGACCGAAATTCCCGCCCACGGACAGGTTGACGACGTCGAGGTGGTCGCTGAAGTCCCCGTCGTCGTTGGGATCCACGGCCCAATCGATCGCGGGAGCGACCATGTTGGTGGCACCATCGCAGCCGAAGATCCTGAGGGCATACAGGCTCGCTTCGGGGGCTACGCCGGGAAACACCCGAAACATGCTTGGATCCAACGAGGCGAGGTAGGAACCCTCGAAGGGCGTACCGTCGAGATTTACGCCGATGCCCGCGGCGATGCCGGCGACATGCGTACCATGGCCGCCCGCGATCGCTGTCGATTCCTCCTCGAAGCAATCCAGCGGATCGTCATCGGGCTCCGGTGCGGTGTAGCCGTCGTAAGCGTCCCCTACGAAGTCGTAACCGCCGACCACCTTGCTCGTGGGGAACGTGCCGGGTTCGACGACGGTTCGATCATTGGCCTTGTAGTCGTCCGGGTTGCCGCTGCCTCCGAAGTCGGCATGCAGGTAGTCGATGCCCGTGTCGAGGATTCCGACCTTGATGCCGGCGCCGGTGGCCGGGAGATTCTCCCACGCTTCGGGGGCGCCGACGAAGGGAACGGCCGACGCGAGCGAACGCTTGTACATGGGGACGGGTTCGACACGAACGGTGTCGGACAATTCGGCGAGCCGAGCCACACGATTGGCGGGGATACGCACTTGAAGGGCGTTGACCAACCGCGAGAGGTCCGCCACGACCTTGCCACCCAGGGATTCAACCTGCGCTGTTACGTACTTGTGCTGCTTTCGCAGGACGTCGCGTTGGCGCAGGGCTCGTTCGATGTTGGCGGGAGCATCCAGCGGCTGCTGCAAGTCCAGCGTCTCGATGACCGGTTTGCCCTCGAGGGCAACGTAGACGGAGACCCACTCGGCGGGGTCCTGCTTCAGCGGCAAGCGGACAGCGACCCCGGGCACGGAACCGAGGGGTTCGGCGGTGGCGACATCCGTCGCGGTCGTCGCGAGCAGCAGCGGCACTGTGGCGGCGAATCCGAGCGTGGCCAGCGAGCGTGTCATGGGACGGAAAGTTAGGTGAGAATCATGTGCCAGGGAACCAAGAACCACTTCGGAGGTGTGCGCGCCCGTCTTGTCGCCGGACGCAGGCATGGTCGAATGTTGCCCTTGACGCGCCGGATTCCCCAACCAAGCATCGAGCGGAAGGGAGACCGTGAGCGATGCGATTCGAGATCCTGAGGAGCCCCATCCTCTTGCCGCTGCTTGCAGCGTTCGGAGGCGTAAAGAGCAAGTCCTACCTGGAGCTCCGCGAGGGGGAGCTGTACTGCAAGTTCGGCTTCCTGTTCGAGGAAGTCATCCCCTACGACGACATCGAGCGGGTCGAATCCGAAGCAAGTTGGCCTTGGTACGGCGGCGTGGGCTGGCGAACGGACCTGGTAGGACGCATCGCGATTGTCGGCTCCCTCGACAACATCGTGTGCATCCACCTGCGCGAAGGCCGCAAGGCGCGGCTCTTCTTCAAGCTGAAACTGCGAGAGCTCTATGTGTCCCTCGAGGAACCTGAAAAGTTCTGCTCGGTCCTGCGCGAACGATTGAGTTGATCGTCGGGTGCAGGGTCCAATGCAGATCGTGGCGCTAGCGCGGGAGTGGCTCGGGGAGCTTCACGGTCTGTACTACCACCCCGATATCCCCGAACCCCTCGAACGCGCTGCCCGCGCAGTTCATGCGGATGCTCTCCCACCCAGCGAGCAGATCCTGCTGCTCTACGACGACACGCTGTTTGGCGGCGCTGAAGACGGATTCGTCCTGACGCCGCGCAGGCTGTGCTGGAAAGCGCTGGGCGAACGTCCCCGCTCGATGTCGTGGACTTCGCTGGGGACCCAGGAAGTGCGCTGCGGAGAGAACGAAGTCTACGTTGCAGCGGGGAAGCTTCCTCTCACGGCCTGGGACAGTGCGCTCGCGCCACGGTTGACCGAGTTGCTCCGAATGGTTGTTGCGGCGTCCTCGCTGCAGCAATCCGCGTATCGAGAGGCTGCAGCGCGCCACGGTCCTCTCCCGGAAGAAGCGGTGATCGCGCTCGCAAAACGGCATCTTGGTGGTGCGCGGCGCATGTTCCTTCGACCTGAAATCCCCGCACGCAAGGAGCTGGGCGCGCGCGACGTCCATGCTGACCACTTGCCGCCGGCCGAGCCCATTCTGGTGCTCTACGACGACACCGTGTGGGGAAGCGGCCGCGACGGCTTCGTGATCACGCCGATTCGCCTGTGCTGGAAGGACTTTCTCGAGCACCCCAGCCAGGTGCCATGGAATCGTCTGGGGCCTGAATCGATCAGACTGTACGGCAAGACGATCCAGGTGGCGGGCGGGACGTTGACGGTATCGCCTCAGCACTGCAAAGCGCGGGACGTCGCGCAATTGTTCGTGGCCGTCGCCTCGGGCGTGGCGGCAGCAGGGAGCCAGGAAAGTGAGAGCTGAGCGCGGGCCCGCCCCCGGAGATCGCACCCTGTTCGAGGATGCGACGGTGCCAACGCTTCGCGTCGCTGTCTCCGAGATGAGCTGGTTGCTCTCCCGCGCCTATCCGGAGGCGGCGTCGCTCAAGCTCGTGGGAGATCGGTATGCGCTGACCGCCCGTCAGCGCAAGGCCGTACAACGGTGTGCATGCTCGGACGCGTCGCGAGATGGACGCATCACCAAGCGGCTGCCCGTGGACTCGTTATCGGGCGCTGGGTTGAGCATCGACGGGTTCAACTGCATCATCGTGATCGAGTCGTTGCTGTCCGGGGCGCCGGTGTTTCGCGGGCGGGATGGTGCCCTGCGGGATCTCGCCGGCGTGCATGGCACATGGCGTCAGTTGGGGATGACGAAGCGGGTTCTGTCCACGGTGGGAGCGGTTCTGACGCGTGCTGGAGCCGGTCCCGTGCGCTGGTGGCTCGATCGGCCCGTTTCCAACAGTGGGCGGTTGCGTGCGCTGCTGCTGGAGCTCGCCGTGGAGCTTCATCAGGACTGGTCGGTCGAGCTGGTGGACGATCCGGATCGCGTCCTCATCAACAGCTCTGAAGCGGTGGCAACGGCGGATGCTTGGATCCTCGATTCTTGCGAAAGCTGGGTGGACTTGCCGCAGAAGGTGGCGGAGACGGTTCCATCGGCATGGATCATCGACCTGGCGTGAGAAGGCGGGCGAGCTCAGGCCTGTTGTTTGGCGTGCCACATCGCAACGAAGTGGCAGAGCAAGTCCATGGCGGCGTCCGTGGTTGATTCGACCCGCGTCGAACCGGAGCCCATTCCCTGGAAAGCGATTTGCGTCAGCCGTTCGGGGATCTTACGACCGATGAGGCTTTCGTCGTAGACCGCTTGCGGTGCGCCCTGGCGGAGAATGTCCACCACCGTCAGGAAGTTGGCTCGCTCCGTGGGCGCCATCCGATCGCCCAGTCCGTCATAACGCGTTCCGCTCTCCCGAAGAAGCCACGGACGGTTGCCACTTCGTAGGTAGATGTAGAGCACTTCTTGTTTGTCATAGACGTGTGAAGAGCTGGAGAGCGTCTCCTTCTTCGTCATCACCAGGCCGCCGGTGAGCGCGGCCCGCCCGGCGCTGAACTTGCGTTTGGTGGTCGCCACGGTGGCATCGACGCGCGTCTCGTGGGTGCCTCGGAGCAACGCCAGAATATCACTGAAGACCAGCTGCGCTGGCTCGGGGAGCGAAACTTCGAAGCGGTCGGTGCGAACCGCGAGCTGCCGCGGGCTGATCATGGTCTGACTCGAGACCACGGCCTGGGTGTCAAAGGCGAGCGCGTCGTGCCCCCGAGCGCGTAAGCTGCCCAGCAACCCCAACGCTCTGGACTTGTCCGGCGTGACCAGCACCAGCGCGGGAATTCCCGGGGCCAACAGCATGCGCGCGTCGTACGCGGTCATGCCCAGGTCCGCGGCGAGCGCGGTCAACTCATCTTGCAGGGCTCCGGCCAGTCTTGCGATTCCGACGACGAACATGAGGAACTCTACCTCCGTCCGCAGGGCGCGTCACTCGGCGGCTCGCAGACCGCTCCAAACACGCTCGTCCCCGCTACTGGTCAGTTCAGTCGGACGGCCTACCCATCAGGAGCGGAACGAACGTGCGAACTGCTCTCCTCGCATGAACCTGTCGACTGGAGAATGTCGTCCAACGTGGTCCGCAGTGTCTCGAGGTCGAAAGGCTTCTTGAGGAAGGCAATCACCCCATGTCTTCCGGGTTCAACGGTCGCGATCTCGTCGGAGTATCCGCTGGTCAGCACCACCTTTACCCAAGGGTCGAGCTCTCGCAGCCGTTCCGCGGCTTCGACGCCCCCAACGCCCCCACGGACGGTAAGGTCGAGAAGGACGATGTCGTGAGGCGCTGCCGCTGACAACGCCCGCTGGTAAACATCCACGGCAGCAGCCCCATGCTCGGCCATGTCGACGTTGTGGCCGAGACTGCGAAGGAGCATCGCAACGACTTCCAGGACGACCGGGTCGTCATCCATCACGAGGATCCTCGCGGGACGCTCCGGGCGCGGCCTGTCCGCTTCGAAATGCGGGCTGTCCGTGACGGGGAAATCGGACGCCGGCAAGTAGATCGTGAAGGTGCTGCCTTTGCCCGTCGTGGAAATCACGTCGATGATTCCGCCGTGGTTCTTGACGATGGCATAGGACGTTGCGAGCCCCAGGCCCGTGCCTCGGTCCTTGGTGGTGAAGTACGGGTCGAAGATCTTGGAGAGATACTGCACTGGAATGCCGACACCGCTGTCGCGGATCGCGATGGCGACGAATCTGCCCGCAGGCAAATGGGGAGGCACGCCATCGTTGGGTGAATCGACGTTGCGGGCGGCGATCTGGATCGTACCCCCTTGTGGCATGGCCTGGGCGGCGTTCAGTACGATGTTCTGCAATACCTGTGTGAGCTGCCCCTCGTCCGCGTCCACCGAAGCCAGGTTGTCTTCGATGGCAAAGCGGCAGTCCGCGCGAGACCCGCTCAACGCGAAGGTCGCCGCCGAGTGAATGAAAGGGGCGAGCTCGAGGCTCTTTTTGATCGGTTGTCCGCCCTTCGAAAAGGTGAGCAGCTGGGTTGTCAGGTGAACCGCCTGCTGCAGTGCCCTCTCGGCCTGCTCGAGCATGGCGAGGCTCCGCGGCTTGTCGTCCTGCGCGAGGCGGGACAGCGCGATGAACCCGAAGACTCCCTGCAGCAGGTTGTTGAAGTCATGGGCGATGCCCCCGGCGAGCGTGCCGATGGCATCGAGCTTCTGTACCTTCAGACGCTCCTCTTCGAGCTGGCGTCGAGACGTCGTGTCGGTGAAGAAGCCCGCGACATACCGGTGACCTGCAAGCTCGAGGGGGGCGCTTCGCACGGAGACCGGAACGAGTGAGCCGTCCTTGCGCCGGCAGACGGTCTCTACCTCAGCCGGCTCAGGCAAGAGGAGATGTCTCTCGAAGGCCGCTACGACACTGGCCAATTTCTCTGGTGGATGGATGTCTTGAACGCCGAGCCCGACCAGCCCAGTCTTCTCGTAGCCCAGGATCTCGCAGATGGCGGGGTTGGCGATGATGAACCGCCGACTCTCGACGTCTGCGACGAGAATCCCCTCGACTGCAGTCTCGAAGATCGTCCGAAAACGTTCCTCGGACTCACGCAGGTCTTGCTCAGCCCGCTTGCGCTCGGAGATGTCGGTTGCGGAGCAAAGATACATGCCGTCCATTCCGGCGAGCATCGTGAACCGCACTTCCAACACGATTGCCTGTCCGTCGACTTTCGTGGTCAGCCACTCGAACGCATGCGTGCCGCGGGCATTGGCCTGGATGATGTTGTCCTGCACCATCTGTGCGGACGTCATTCCGTTGGGCTGATAGGTTGGCGCGAAGTCGAGTGGGGTCTTGCCGATGATCGCTTCCGGCGTGTCGACTCCAAACAGGCGCGCTGTCGCAGGGTTGCAGGTCACGACCGCAGGCCCGTGCATCAAGAGCACCGCGGTGTCCATCG
>Ga0180009_10007312_pt1 | contig 11334 bp, 12 predicted proteins | sample OS_PC_MetaG_FD_123537 | JGI IMG/M metagenome (GOLD analysis project Ga0180009, IMG submission 123537) | Groundwater microbial communities from the Aspo Hard Rock Laboratory (HRL) deep subsurface site, Sweden - OS_PC_MetaG | ecosystem: Environmental > Aquatic > Deep subsurface > Groundwater...
ACCAATTAGGAAGAAAAGGTGATTTATATCAGTAATGTATTAATCAAAAGGATTGCAAGGACTCTTCCTGGGCTTAACACAAAGTTAAAACAAGCAGGCATGTTTGACACACCCGAGGAATTTATCAAGAAAACACTCTTATCTACATTCTACCTTACAACAGGAATAACTGCCCTGGTTGTAACAGTACTTACCAAACTGGAGGTATTATCAAGCATAATCTATTTTGCTTTCCCGCTGTTTATGTTCTTCATTATGTTTTTCTACATGCTCAAGGTGCCTGATGTTAAGATATTAAGAAAGGAAAGAGAGATAAGCAGGGAGATTGTTTTTGCAGGCCGATTTCTTATAATAGAGCTTGAATCAGGGGTTTCTCTGTATGATGCAATGGTCAATGTCTCAAAAAACTATAAAGTAATTGGAGAATACTTTAAGGAAATAATAGACAAGGTATCTATGGGAACAACAATGGAGGATGCAATAAATGAAACAATAGAAACAACGCCTTCATCAAACTTAACAAAAGTTTTGTGGCAGATACTTAACTCGCTTAGGACAGGGGCAGATATCTCAAGCTCGCTTTCAAGCATACTTGACCAAATTGTTCGTGAGCAAATCATTGAAGTAAAGGAATATGGAAGAAAGCTGAACCCATTGGCAATGTTCTATATGATGGTGGCAATTATAGTGCCTTCATTGGGCATAACAATGCTTATTGTACTTACAACATTTATCTCAATCAAGATTGATTTGGCTGCTTTGCTAACAATAGCATTATTTCTTGGATTTATTCAATATATGTTTCTCTCAATTATAAAATCCTCAAGACCTGCGGTGGAAATATGAAGATAAAAGAACTGTTTAAATCATCAAAAAAAACAAAGGAGACAAAAGAAAAGAGTCAGGAAAAGAGTATTGAGGAAAGAGTCACGTTATACAGGAAGCTTCAGAAACAGAAAAAAAAGAAGTCGGTGATGGAGCACAGAAGGAATAGATTAAGGTATTACTTACAGAGAGCAGGTTTTGTTGTAGAATCAAACAAGTTATCAAAAATAATTTTTAACTTATGTGTTTTCCTGAATTTAATAATCTCATTTTACCTTATTTATCGTTTCTCAACTGACTTGAAATATGGTGTTTTATATGTTGGCCTTGTTATGTTTCTTGTATGGGCATTTTTATTTATTATGCTCCTGCTAATGCTGTGGTTACTATTTTATTTTATCATTGACCTAAGGATATTTAAGAGAAGGATTGGAATAGAAGATGTACTTGCAGACTTTTTACAATTAACATCTGCTAATATAAGGGCAGGCATGCCTATTGACAGGGCATTATGGTATGCTGTAAGGCCGCAATTTGGGGTTTTAGCCAGTGAGATAGAGATGGTTGCAAAAGAGACAATGAGTGGTGAAGATCTTGAGGGAGCTCTTAGAAAGTTTGCAGAAAAATATGATTCAATCATGCTAAAACGTTCAATAAATCTTCTTGTTGAAGGTATAGCTGCTGGCGGTGAAATAGGTGATTTGCTTAATAAAATAGCAATTGATATACAAGAGTCAAGGATTATGAAGAAAGAGCTGTCAGCCAATGTCACAACATATGTCATATTCATTACATTTGCAACAATAGTTGCAGCACCATTATTGTTTGCATTGTCGAGCCATCTGCTTTTTATAGTAAGCAACCTTATGCTAAAGCTTGACGTACCTTCGGGAATAACAAATTTTTCTATCAATCTCTCTGGGGCTGGTATGTCTATTAAGGATTTTAGGATATTTGCTATTACATGCCTTGTTATAACATCTTATTTTTCATCTGTGATAATTGCAACAATAAAAAAAGGGGAAATAAAAGCAGGAGTAAAATATATCCCAATATTCATGATCTCAACTATTGTGTTGTTCTTAATATTTTCAGTAGTTATTGGCAAGCTGTTTGGAAGCATTATCTGATTTCTTTGGTTAGAAGCTATTTAAAAACATAAAACTTTTATAGAAAACAGCTTTTGATGAATGTATGGAGCTTTTAAAACAGATTATTGATGGGTTAAGGCCAAAAAAAGATGTGGTTGATAAATGTACTACTGTTTTAGATAGCATAAACTCTGAAATCAAAAAAAAGAATATCAAAGCAAGGGCTGTTCTTGGCGGCTCTATAGCAAAGGGAACTTTCTTAAAAGATGATTATGACTGCGATACCTTTGTTAAGTTTAATTTAAATTACAAAAAAAGGGATATATCTGATTTGCTTGAGAAAGTGCTTAAGATTTTTCCAAAGGTTAACAGGATTCACGGCTCAAGGGATTATTTTAATTTCAGATCAAATGGAATAAGCTTTGAGATTGTTCCTGTTCTGGATATAAAAAAAGCAGAACAAGCAGTTAATATAACAGACTGCTCACCCTTGCATGTTAAATGGGTAAAGAATAAGCTAAAGAAAAATCTAAAATTAGCAGATGAGATAAGGCTGGCAAAGGCATTCTGCAAAGCATGCAAGGTCTATGGTGCAGAGTCATATTTAAGGGGATTTTCAGGCCATGTTTTAGATATATTGACAATTTATTACAATGGATTTATACCTTTACTGAAAAATGCTGTTAAATGGAAAGAGCGAGAGGTTATTGATTTCAATGATTACTACAATGGCCGTGCTTTGGAAAGACTGAATAAATCAAAACTAGGCCCTCTTGTTGTGATTGACCCTATACAGCCGGAGAGAAATGCTGCTGCTGTTTTAAGCAGGAAAAATTTCCTTTTGTTTAGGAAATCTGCAAAGAATTTTTTGAAAAAGCCATCAAAAAAGTTTTTTGAGAAAAAAGAAATTACCATTGATGAGCTTAAAGAGAAATCAAAGGGCAAAAATCTTGTTTTGCTTGATGTTAAGGCACTTGATGGAAAAGAGGATGTTGTTGGCTCCAAGCTTTTGAAGGCATTTAACTATATAAATAAAAAACTGGTTTTAAATGGCTTTACTGTTTATGGCAATGGATGGAAATGGGATAAGAAAAAAAAGGCCTTGTTCTGGTTTATTTTAAAGGATGAGATTTTACCTGAATCATTCAAGCGTGTTGGGCCACCAGTCAAAAATAAGGAAAATGTTAAAGCATTTATGAAAAAGCACAAAAAAACATTCATCCAGGGCAGAAGAATCTGCGCAAATGTAAAAAGAGAATTCAGAAAGCCTGAAAACCTGATTAAAGCCATGAAAAAAGCCAAATACCTTAAACAAAGGGCCAAAAAAATAGAAATATTTATATACTAGTTTCTTAATAAATTATATACTAATATACAAAAAGGTATAAGCATGAAAAAAGCACAAATCCATGGCCAGGTATTTATCTATATTCTAACCTTAATAATAACAGCTGCTATATTGCTTTATGGCTATAATGCAATAACAAGCATTAGCACTAAAGCAGAACAGGTTGAGTTTGTAAAATTTAAAAATGACCTAAAACAAGATTTTGAAAAAATAAGCACTGACTATGGCTCTGTAGAGGTAGAAACCTATTCTGTCCCATCAAAAGTAAAGGAAATCTGCTTTTACCAGGAGGGTGAGGATGTTGATTTTCATCCACTTCCTGATGATTTAAATCCTTTAATAAAAGATTCAATATCTGATGAAACAGGCAATAATGTTTTTCTTGTTATTGGTGATGCAATAGAACCCATGAACCTTGGTAGGATAGAGATTAGCAATGAGGGCTACAACATGGTCTGCATAAAGCCAAGTGGAAACCGGCTTAAGCTAAGGTTAGAAGGCCGGGGAGATGGAGTTTTGGTTGAGAAAGCTTAATTATTAAAAAATTAAAAATATCCTGAGGTGTATAAAAAAATGGAAAATAAAATTTTAGGTAAAAAAGTAAGATTTTTTTGTTTTGCTGTGATATTGTTGATATTTTTATTGTCTATAATAACTTTGCCATTAGTAACAGGTTATGATGATCCTGGTCCTATTACACACAAGGAATGTGTAAATGGGGAGTGCAAAGAGGTGTCTGGCTCCGGACGCAATACTTGCAAGTATGATAGTCAATGTACTCACAAGGAATGCGTAAATGGGCGTTGTGAAAGTGTTATTGGTCAAGGAATTAATAAATGCAATTATCCAAGTGATTGCAAGGATGAAGAAAAATGTTCCTGTATGGCTTGTGTAGGAGGCTGTGATCCTGGCTGCAAAATGCAGACCTTTTATGGAGATGACTGCCCTTGCGTTGATGACTGCTCCGAATGCGGCGGTGAAGGTCCTGACGAACCACTAGTACCAACACCAAAGTGTGGAAATAATATAAAAGAATATGGTGAAGAATGTGATGGCACTGATGTCGGTTACTGCACAAATGGTTGTGATACTAATTGTAAATGCAAACCCTCATTAAGTTCAGTATGCACAGACTCAGATAATGGAAAAGATTATTATAAAAAAGGAACAGGTGAAGGATGGAATACAGATACTGAAAAAGTTTCTTTTTACGATACTTGTTATAAAAGTTATTGGGCAAATTTAGTTGATTCTTGTGAAGGTAATGATTGTTATTTAGCTGAAAAATATTGTGATGGAAAATATGTAAAAACTGAGTTAAGTATACCTTGCCCTAATGGGTGTAATGATGGAGCATGCATAAAAGGAAAAGAACCTTATTGTAGTGCAATAGGAACAAGAAGTGAGGGTTGGTATCAAAATAATAAATTAATTAAATGGGATAACTGTAAGGGATGTCACGCAATTTGTAAAGCTATTGGCACAAAATCAGAGGGTTGGTATAGTTCTTGCACAAACTCATTAATAAAATATGAGAAATGTGGTGTTACAATAACAAATTGTGTTGGAGAAGGTGAGAAAGGTTCTGTGTTTAATGCTGACCCTAATGATGATGTTTGTTGTGCAGGATTAGAAAAAATAAAGGATTCAGTTCCAATTTCATATCCAGTAAAAGGATGTGCTTTGAGTAGAAGTGGTTTTGTATGCACTAACTGTGGAGATGGCAGATGCGGTTTAGGAGAAAACTACTGCAACTGTCCAGAGGATTGTAAAGAAGAGGAAGAAATACCTTGTAACACACAAGAGATTTTTGCAAAATGTGATTCTCTTAAGGATAGCTATAAATCATTTTCTTGTAAGACAGTAAAACCATGTGGGCGCTATGTTCTGTTTAGTGACATAACAACAAGTTGCCCTGATATACTTTCAACCCCCTATTGCAGTGCAGGAGATTGCTATGGTGTGAAAAAAGATAGTACTGATGATCCTTCCCCACAACCAGAGTGTATAAAAGAGGGTGAATTGGGATGGCCTCCTGCTGTTTGCTGTAAGGGCCTTAAAAATGTGGGTAATTCTAAACCAGTTAATGGAGTATGTACAAGTTATAAGAATCCTAGTTTTGTATGCACAAAGTGTGGAGATGGCAACTGTGGTTTAGGTGAGAATTACTGCAATTGTCCAGAGGATTGTAAAGAAGAAACAATATGCACAGACTCTGATGGTGGTAAGGATTATTATGTTAAAGGAACAGCAAGTGGTGAAGCTTATTGGAAAGATGAATATGTAACTAAGACAGATGCTTGCTATAATTGCAATAATTTAGCTGTTACATTTGATTCTTGTGATACTGGACCTGATTGTTGTGTTTCTGACTGGTATTGTAATATGGATGGTAAAGTATCTTCAGCATCTCTTAATTGCCCATATGGCTGTGAGGATGGAGCCTGTATTGAGGAAGGAACAGAAAAAATGAAGATTGATGGCAGATATTTAATACTAAATGAAAACTTCCAAGATGATGTCTATTCATCACCTATTGCCTTTTACACAGGTGTTCTTCCAATTGGAAAGATAGTGAGAACATTAATTAACTTTGATTTAAGTGGTCTTGAAAACAAGGAGATAAAAAAGGCAGGGTTAGTAATAAACAAGATACCAATGCTGCACGGAGAGGAATATGGAAAACAAACAACAGAAGTGCATAAAGTCATGGAAAAATGGTATTTCCACAGTGCAAGCTGGAACAATCAGCCAAGGTTTGATACAACAATAGTCAGTTCACAAGAGATAAATGAGAATGGAAAATATACATTTGATATAACACAAATAATGGATTACTTAATCAAACATGAATCTGGAGTATTGCTCAAAGCAGAGAATGAAGAAGAAACTAACCTGAAGAAATTTGATGAGGCATACCTAAACATCTGGTACACTGCAGAGGAAGAAGAAACAAAAAGCTGTAAAGAAATGGGTGGCAACTGCAGATATCTGTTTGGATGCAAGAGTGATGAAGCAGAATCAGACTATGAATGTCCATTCTGGGGAAAATGCTGCATGCCTTATGAACCTAAATGCATAGATGATGATGAGAACTGCCCAGATGGATGCACTATAGAAAACGACAATGACTGTGAACCAGAAATTCCAGAAATATTTGATTGTGGAAATGCTGGTCCTGATAATCCTGATTCAGAAACAGCTGGTCAATGTTTCATAGAAAAATTTGATGAATGTAGTCCTGCAAATTATTCTGTTTCAATAGACCTTGGACCACTTGGTGGCTTAACAACATATTACTATGAAATAATTGGTCATGAGAATGAGCTTTGTAAAATGAAAACAAAATATCTTGCAGTTATAAATCCAGAATGGGTTGGAAAAGAAATGATTTGCAATTATAACAATTCCAAAGAACTTACAGAAGCTAGTCAAGAGGTTTTCGATAGTTTTAATGAAGATGAAGAATTAGGAGACTGTGAAGGTGCATTGTATTATCTTATTAAAAACCCAGAGTAACATTGAAAACCTTTATATACATCTTTTATATTTTTTAAATTTATGATTAATAATCTATTGTATTTAATATTCATAACACTATTGCCTTTTCTTGAGTTAAGGGCAAGCATACCCTACGGCATTAATGTCTTAAGGATGCCCTGGCTTACTGTTTTCATAGTCTGCGTCATAGCCAACATAATCCTTGGAATCATTATATATTTCCTGCTTGACAGGTTTGTCCATTTTTTCCTAAGATATAAAATATTCTCCATACCTTATAATAAAATTGTTGTGAGAACACAGAAAAAAATACAAAAATCTGTTGATAAATATGGTGAGTTTGGAGTTGCATTATTCATAGGCGTTCCCTTGCCTGGCTCGGGTGTTTATTCAGGAGCATTGGGAGCTTATGTGATTGGCCTCAAGTTCAAAAAATTCATAATAGCAGACATAATCGGAGTCTTGATAGCAGGCATAATAGTAACAATAATAAGCACAGGTGTTCTACAATTAATATCATAAAAAAATATTATTGGGCAATAATAGCATTTGTTCTGTTGGTTAGTTTTTTAATTGATAATACAATATTAAAAATAATCCCTCTAATTAAAAATCCTATTTTGAATTATCTTTCTGCATTATTTACAAATTTCAGCTCTGTATTTGTTATTATAATAGTTTTAATATCCTTGTTTCTGCTTAATAAAAAGAAGAGGAAATTGGCTTTGCCTTTGGGAATAAGCTTTATTTTTTCTTATGTGATAACCTATGTATTAAAGTTCATAATAGCAAGGCCAAGGCCTTTAGGCATTATAAAAACCTTGCCATTAATAAACCTAATTGATTACTCTTTTCCAAGCGCTCATGCAGCTGTTGCCTTTGCAGCACTTCCAATCCTTAATAAAACATATCCAAAGCTGAAATGGCTCTTGATTTCATCTGCATCATTTATAGCATTTAGCAGGATTTATATAGGAGTTCACTATCTAAGTGATGTTTTGGCAGGAGCATTCATAGGATATTTCACAAGTATTTTCATAACAAAGCTGAAAGAGAGAAAATGGAAATCAACAGGTTTGAGATAAGAAGGCAGGCATTCCACATATGCCTTGGACTAACAATTATTATTCTGTTAATTAACAATATATTAAATTCATTAATCCTGTTTATTACACTTATTACTGGGATTCTAATCTCTATTCTTAGCAAGAAATTTAAGATTCCAGTAATCTATTCTTTTCTGAAGATATTTGAAAGAAAAGATACATTAAAAACATTTCCAGGAAAAGGAACTATCTCTTTTTTAATAGGCTGCCTGCTTGTTCTCCAATTATTTGAAAGAGATATTGCACTTGCATCAATAATGATACTGACTTTTGGTGATTCAATCTCCCACTTATTTGGCTGGTATCTTGGAAGGAAAAAACATCCCCTTAACTGCCTAAAATCAATAGAAGGAAATATTGCTGGCGGTATTACTGGATTTCTTGGAGCAATGCTCTTTGTAAGCCCCTTATCTGCTTTCCTGGCATCATTTGGGGCAATGACAGCAGAGGCTGTTGAATTAAAGATGAATAACAGGATAGTTGATGACAATATAATTGTCCCCTTAGTAGCAGGAACTATAATTTATTTAATGAGAATATACTTTTAAACTAATCCACAAGCCAAAGCTTTCCATCTGAAACAACAACTCTTACTTTCTGGTTTACCTTGAATTTCCTGTTCTTGATATTTTCTGGTTTTACAGACTGGAATGTCTCTGGGTGCAGTATTTCAACATGCGGAAAGACAAGTGAAACTATTGTTTCCTTAACCTCTTCAGCAGCCCTTATTTTAAGATGTTTTGGCATTATTGATGTTTTCTTTCCTGTTTTTATATTAATAATTGTAATATTTTTATCAATATTTTTTACTTTGAAAAGCTCCCCATCTATATTTAGAATATCCCCTTTTCTGAATTTTGACTGCCTAAACAGCACATTTATCCTATAGATATCCCTGCTTCTCAGCTTGTCCCTTGAGAACAATTTTTTACTGGCTTTTATTTCACCACCAAACTTGTTCAAGAGTTCTCTGGCAAGCTCATGTATATAGCCCCTTTTTGTCAGGTAAATGTCAAATCCATTCCTGACTTTTAATTTTTTAGTTATAAAGATTCCCCTTTGATTTTGTTTCCTGGCCTCATCAACAGCATAATCTATTACTTCATCATCAACATCCCTTAACTGCAGTATGCCCTCAAAATAGCCGCTTTTATGCCTGCTGCACCTTGGGCAAAGGATGAATATTACCTTTACTGAAAGGGCATATTCCTCTTTAACAGGCCTTTTCTTCCCAGGATAAGTGCCAAAAACAGTAATTTCTGTTTCAATATTTACTTTTACATTTGGCCCCTCCCTGTATTTTGGGATTACTGGCCTGATTTTAAACGAATTTATCCTGGCATCATCATTAAACACTAATCTTTTTTGCACAATATCCTTGATTACATCCTCAAGCTTTCTAAATCTTGTCCATTTCCCCTTAGAGAAGTATTTACGGCAAAAGAAGCATACAAGAATCTTCACAGGCTTAAAAGATATTAATAAAGGATTCTTGTTTAGATAGCATTTTTTACAAAGGCCATCCAAAAATACTTCCTTTTTCCCGCATTCAGTGCATATTTCCATGCTATAATAGAAATAGTAGTTGTATAAATAATTATTTGATTTATCAAAACCGATAGTTTTTTATTTCTTTTGCTTAAAACTCTCACTTTATGAAGAAAAAAACCTTAAAAAAAACATGGAAAAAGGTGTGGAACTTTATATGGGAGGATAACAGCATATGGAGCTGGATTGTGAATATTATACTTGCATTTATCCTTATAAAATTCATAGTTTACCCCGGGCTTGGTCTTGCTTTAGGAACATCATATCCAATAGTTGCAGTTGTCAGCAACAGCATGGAGCATAACAACCTTAATTTTGATGACTGGTGGCAAAACAGTGAAGAATATTACTCAGGCATTGGAATAGTAAAAAGCTCATTTGAAAAATTTCCATTGAAGAATGGATTTAATAAGGGAGATATAATGATTCTCTGGAGAGCAAATCCTAACAACATCAAGATAGGGGATGTAATCGTGTTCATAAGTGCCAGAACAAATCCAAAGCCAGATCCAATAATTCACAGGGTGATTATCATAGAAGAAAAGGATGATAACATAATATATCAGACAAAAGGGGATAATTATGTCACCAATCGCCGCCAGATTAATGGATGCTTCTATGACGGCTGTATTTATGAGTCAGATATCTGGCAAAACCAGATATTAGGCAAGGCATTGTTTAAGGTTCCTTACCTTGGCTACATTAAGATATGGTTTGTTGATTTATTAAATCTTCTTATTAAATAGGAGGTAAAAATGTTTTGTCCAAAATGTGGCTCATTGTTGCTGCCAAAGAAAATAGACGGCAAAAGAGTAATGGCATGCTCTTCATGCAGTTATGTAAGCAGGGACCTTGACAAAAGCAAGATTATTGAAAAAATTGTAAAGGAGAAGGAAGTTGATGTTGTTGAGGGTGATGAGTCTAAACATCTTCCTATAACAGAAGCTGAATGCCCTAATTGCGGCAATAAAAAAGCATACTATTGGCTTGTGCAGACAAGGGCAGGTGATGAACCTGAAACAAAGTTCCTTAAGTGCACTAAGTGCAACAATATCTGGCGGGATTACAGCTGATGAAAGGAATAAAACAAGGCATAATCAAGGTTATATTAAAACCAAACTCTTCTAAGAATAAAATTAAAGAATTTGATTCCGAGAGAAATGCCTACAGGATTGATATAAAAGCCCCTGCGCAGGATAATAAAGCAAATATAGAGCTTGTTAAGTTCCTTTCAAGAGCATTAAAGAAAGATATTAAGATAATCAAGGGTTTCAAAAGCAGGGAAAAATTAATTAAGATTTCCCAAAGGGCATAATCACTTTTTTTCTCTTCTTTCACTCAGAAAAATTATAACTGCCAGAATAATAATCCCCAGCAGTATATTGTATTTGTAGGAGATTATGAAGCCAATGATTTTAGCCAGAAAATTTGAATAATAGAAAAAAAATATTAATAAGACGCCAATTAAAACAAACATATACTTAAGGAATTTGTTCCTCTTATCGGTTTTTTTCAGGGCTTTTGGCTTTTTCTTTTTTTTCTTTGGTTTTTCTCTTTTTTCAAACCATTCCTCTTCAGACTCTTCTTCTGTGAAAAAGTCAATAATTGCATTCCAGATTCTTTTAAGGATTGCCTGTTTCTTTCTTTTTCTGGGCTTCTTCTTTTTCTTAATTTTTTTAGGCTTTCCCCCTTTAGGTTCCTCTATTTCTTCTGTAAAGAAATCAACTATCCCGTTCCAGGCGCTTTTTAATGCGCCTTTTTCTTTTCCCTGGATTTTTTCTATCTCACTAATCTTTTTTTTATCCTCTTTTCTTATTTCAGGATGTTTTTTCAGAAAGTCAATTATCCTCCTGAACCTTGAATCAAGCCTGTTTAGGTTTCTCTTAAAATAATTATTTTCAACTGAATTTTTTCT
>Ga0180009_10007313_pt1 | contig 11330 bp, 10 predicted proteins | sample OS_PC_MetaG_FD_123537 | JGI IMG/M metagenome (GOLD analysis project Ga0180009, IMG submission 123537) | Groundwater microbial communities from the Aspo Hard Rock Laboratory (HRL) deep subsurface site, Sweden - OS_PC_MetaG | ecosystem: Environmental > Aquatic > Deep subsurface > Groundwater...
CACCGCGCCGACCCCCCACATGACAAGCGCGAACGGCTGCAGATGTGGCGGGAACGTCGCCAGAATGATAGCTTGGCCCATGGGCATGATCGGCGCGCCGAAGATGCCTTGGCCGACGCGGGCAATGATCAATGCGTCGAGGCTGGTCGAGATCCCGCAGAGGAAAGAGGACACGGTGAAGCCCAGCACCGTGTAGAACATGATATTGCGCCAGCCGACGCGGCTCGCGACCCAGCCGGTCAGCGGGGTGGCCACGGCCGTGGCGACGAGGTTGAGGGTGATAACCCACGAGATCTCGTCCTGAGTCGCCGAAAAGGCGCCACGCATCTGAGGTAGAACGAGGTTGGCCAGCGTGATCGTCATGCCGAAGAGCATGTTCGACAGCTGCACCATCAACAACACCAGCCATTGGCGTCCTGTAATGCCCAGGAAGCCGCCCGGCGCGACCGTGCCACTCATCCAGTGACGTTTCCTTGCCCGATGGCAGCGTGTTCTGAGTGTTTCCGCTCGCCGCCGGGATGATATTCATACGGACCGGTTGTCGGCAAGCGGGTTTGCGCGCCGCCGCCATTCAGTGGTGCATGACTGGCGCGCGCATCTGGACAGGCTGGTTCGGCTGCAGATCATTTCGACGCTGGCCAACGGTGACGCGACAGGCAGCCCCCTGGCTGCCTCCGTCTTGCACCAATCACGCCGACAGACGAGAGAGCCGAGGGGCGGGCATTTGGACAAGCATGCCGGAGGGCTAGCGCATGCCCGCTGCTGGCGCGAGCTGCAATTTCGCTGCAGCATGGTCATGTCGCTATGGGCCAAGAGCGACCGAATCGTTCCACACGAAATGGCGCGCCAACCCGACCTGCCGACGATGTCCACAATTACAGCAATTACGGTGGCGATCGAACCGCCCGGAACGGTGCGTCGTAACCCGACGAAACGAAGCTATCCCGCAGTTACAGCCGCGGTGCTACTGAAATGACTGTGTAAGCTCAATCAGACGGATCTTTCTGTTGAACAATATTAGTATTGCCTTTGTCTCGAAAGTCGAGAGGCGGTTGCGTTGCTGAATGGCGCAACCCTGTGTAGCGCTTTTTGAAGAACACCGACGTGCCCTCAGATTCGCGATGGCACTGCAGACAACGGCTGGTTTTTGCCATTTTTCCGAGCTTGAGTTCGCTGTATTCCAGCTCTCCAGATCGATTGGAAATGGCGAATATATCCTGATCCACCACAGTGCCGCTGGCGTCGAAGTCAAAGTTTATTTTGACGAGCGTTGTGTTCGCCATCAATGTTTCGCGGAGAAATCCAGCATAGCTACTGTTATTGACGAGCACTCGACCATAAGCGAATTCGCTAGCCGCAAACTGATAGATTTCGGCATCAACTGCAACCTGGTCTGCACCGAAGATCTCACGCAACACGGCTAAGTTGCGCCGCACCACGCACTGGTATGCAGCTTCGAGATCGTTAGGACGCAGCTGACGATCGATCTTGACAATTGGTTTGACCGCAGGGTCGAGCCACGGATCGGCATCGACCGAGCTTAACGGCGCCGTCGCATAGTGCGTGAAGTTGGGACAGCCGCTGGCAACAGCTCTGCTCGATGCTGGCAATGAAATAAGGCTTGCGATCGCTACGACCGCAAGCCCTGACATTACGCACAAGCTTGCATGGATCATTTCGTCAATGCTAGCATTTCAGCATCTTTCTTGCCTACGAAAGAATAGAACGCACCACGGTCCATCGATTTATGTGCACGCCGGATCTCAGCCATGATAGCGGATGCTTTCTTTCCCTTGTCTGAAGTTCGGCCGACTTGCCCGATCACATAGCTGTACGACGACCGAGCCTCTGCCAATTTACCGTCCTTACCAGCAACGGCAGCATTCGGAAGAAGGCACGCCACTGCCAAAAAGATCGAAAGTAACCTCATCGATATCCCCTTTGTCTGGAATTATCCCTATCGAAAACTAGGCTGCGCACTTGCGCATCCTGACCATAACGATACTATTAGTCCGTGGCAAGATCGTAACGACGCGCGTTGCGCCATCTCATCCTACTAACCCAACAACACCACCCACACACGGCACACTCACGCCGCACACCCCGCGCACCGGGTTGGCCCCCGAAGTCGCGTGTTCGCGACGTCGCGCATTTATGCTACGGAACACGGAAACATCCGTGTTCCGGGTGGCGGCGCGCAATTAAAGGAGACTCTCCCATGTACGAAGACCTGAAGCTTTACATCAACGGCGAGTGGACCGCAGGTTCCTCGGGCGCGGGGGAGGACGTGATCAACCCGGCAAATGACGAGGTGCTTGGCCACCTGCCCTATGCCAAGCAGCCCGAGATGGACGCCGCCCTCGAAGCCGCCAGGAAGGGTTTCGAGATCTGGCGCAAGACGTCGGCGTTCGAACGCTCGGGCATCCTGCGCAAGGCCGCCCAACTGATGCGCGACCGCGTTGAGGATATCGCCCGCGTCATGACGCTCGAGCAGGGCAAGGTGCTCGCCGAAGCCAAGGCCGAAACGCTGATGAGCGCCGACGTCGTCGACTGGTTCGCCGAGGAAGGCAAGCGCGCTTATGGCCGGATTATCCCGGCCCGCGCGCCAGGCGTCCGCCAGATGGTCGTCATGGAGCCGGTCGGCCCCGTCGCCGGCTTTGCGCCGTGGAACTTCCCGGTCAGCCAGGCCATCCGCAAGATTGCGGGTTCACTCGCGGCCGGGTGTTCCATCATCTGCAAGTGCCCCGAGGAAACGCCGGGCTCGCCGATCGCGATGGTCCGCTGTTTCCACGATGCTGGTGTCCCGCCCGGCGTCCTCAACCTCATCTACGGCGTGCCGGCCGAGCTATCGGAATACCTCATCCCGCACCCGACGATCCGCAAGGTCTCGTTCACCGGCTCGGTGCCGGTCGGCAAGCATCTGGCGGCGCTGGCGGGCCAGCACATGAAGCGGATCACGATGGAACTTGGCGGACACTCGCCGATGCTGATCTTCGATGACATCGACGTCGATCAGGTCGCAACCCTGACCGCCAGCCTCAAGTGGCGTAACGCCGGCCAAGTCTGCATCTCGCCGACACGGTTCTTTGTCCAGGAAAAGGTATACGACAAGTTCGTCGCCAAATTCGTCGATGTCGCGAAGAACACAAAGGTCGGTAACGGCCTCGACCCCGAGACGAATATGGGCCCTCTTGCCAATCCCCGTCGCATCAATGCCATGGACACCTTCATCGGCGATGCGGCCGACAAGGGCGCCACGGTCGAAACCGGCGGCAACCGCATTGGCAATCAGGGCAATTTCTTCGAGCCAACCGTCCTGACCAATGTGCCCGAAAACGCGCGCATCATGTCGGAAGAGCCGTTCGGCCCGGTAGCCGTCATGCTGCCGTTCAAGGACACCGACGAAGTGCTCGAGCGCGCCAACAAGCTGCCCTTCGGTCTGGCCAGCTATGCGTTCACGCATGACACGGCGCTTGCAACCCGCGTCTCGAACGCGCTCGAAGCCGGCATGGTCTCGATCAACCATCACGGCCTCGCGCTGCCCGAAACGCCGTTTGGCGGCATCAAGGACTCGGGTTTCGGCCACGAGCAGGGCATCGAGGGCCTGCAGGCCTATCTATCGGCCAAGTTCATCAGCCACCTTGGCTGATGCCGCGTGTCCCGGTTAACGGTCGCCGGGGCGCCTCACTGTTTGCGGCGGCGTTCAGCGCCGCCGTATGCACGGGGGATCGGTAGACGGATGCGGTGGCCACGATTGATGATCGTAATCCTGGCGACCGTCTGCGCGTTCCTCGGAGCCGCGGCGGCGCAATCCTTCTGGATGACGGATGCCGCGCTGCGCGCCAGTTTCGCCGGCCACGCGATCAGCGGCGAATACGTCGATGGTCGGACATTCACCGAGCGCTACGAGGACTCGGGTGCGCTGGTCTATCGCGAAAGCACGAGCACCGTTCCCTGGACCGGCCACTGGTCCGTCGTGCGCGGCCGGTTCTGCACCATCTATGACACCTTCGGTACCGGCGGTTGCTTCCGCGTCCACCAGGTGAGCGACAACTGTTTCGAGTTCTACTTCGAGACCCGCACGGAAGAAGAAGCGCGCCGTTCGACGCCGCGAACCCCCAGTTGGACGGCAAGGGCCTGGCGCACCGACCACGTCCCGACGTGCAAGGAACGCCCGATGGTGTGATTCCGCCGTCGCTTGACGCCGCCGTCGCGAGGTACTCTTCTGTCCGCATCAACCTGCGACAGGAACACATCCGGCCATGCCCATCATTAACTCCATCGCTGCCATGCGTGACGAAATCGCCGAATGGCGGCGCGACATCCACGCCAATCCGGAACTCGGCTTCGAGGAGGTCCGGACATCCGGCCTTGTTGCCGAACAACTCCGCAGCTTCGGTTGCGACGAGGTTGCGACCGGCATCGGCCGCACCGGCGTCGTGGCTGTCATAAAGGGGCGCAAGCAGGGCTCGGGCAAGGTGATCGGCCTGCGTTGTGACATGGATGCGCTGCCGATTGATGAGGCGACGGGCCTGCCTTACGCGTCGAACAATGCCGGCGTGATGCACGCCTGCGGCCATGACGGCCACACGGCCATGCTGCTCGGCGCTGCGAAATACCTCGGCGAGACGCGCAATTTCGACGGCACGGCGGTGCTGATTTTCCAGCCCGCCGAGGAAGGCAAGGGCGGCGGTCGCGAGATGGTCAATGAGGGTATGCTCGATCGCTTCGGGGTCCAGGAAGTCTATGGCATGCACAACAAGCCCGGCATGGCGCCGGGTTCGTTTGCAATCCGGCCCGGCCCGATGATGGCGGCGGCAGACCGCATCTTCATCGAGGTCAGGGGCAAGGGCACGCATGCCGCCTACCCCCACCTCGGGATCGATCCGATCGTCGCCGCTTCCCATATCGTCGTCGCGCTGCAATCAATCGTCGCGCGCAACATCAATCCGCTGCAATGCGCGGTGATCACGATCGGCCGCATCCGCGGCGGCCACGCCGGCAACGTCGTGCCGGCCGACGTCAAGCTCCTCGGCACGGCGCGCACCTTCTCGCCGGAGATCCAGGATATCGTCGAAAAGCGCGTCGTTGAAACGGTTGAATTCACGGCCCGGGCGCTGGGCGCCGAGGTCGATGTAACCTACAAGCGCGATTACCCCGTGACCATCAACGCCGAACGCGAAACAAGGTTCGCTGCCGGCGTCGCCGAGGCCATCGCCGGTGAAGGTAAGGTCAATCTCGATGTCGAGCCATCGATGGGCGCCGAGGATTTCTCGTTCATGCTGAATGCAAGGCCGGGCGCCATGATCTGGATCGGCAACGGCGATACCGCCAATCTTCACAACCCGGCCTATAACTTCAACGACGATATCATACCGGCCGGCGTCAGCTACTGGGCGAAACTCGTGGAAACCGCCATGGCGACAGGCGATTAGCTCTGATCAGCTTTCCTGCATGATCTCCTGTTCGATATACGCATCTGCCGTGTGAGTGGAGCCTTCGCGATAGGTCCGTGCCGCAACCGCGAGCGCGCGGAACAAGGCCCGCTGCCGCCGCGCATAAAACAGGTGCTCAGGGTGCCACTGTACCCCCATGATGAATTGGTCATCGGTGGATTCAATGGCCTGCACGATCCCGCTCGTATCGCGCGCGGTCACTCTCAAATCCGAACCGACACGGTCGACCGATTGGCTGTGCAGTGCGTTCACCATCGCCGGTTCGGTGCCGGCGATAATCGCGAGGCGCGTGCCTGCAACGATCTCGATTTTCTTTCTCGGCAGGATCGTCCACAGCCGGCGCGCGTCGTCGTACCGCGCAAAAGCATCCTGGTGCAGCGAGCCGCCAAGCGCGACGTTGATCATCTGCGCGCCGCGGCAAATGCCGAGGATGGGCTGGCCGCTGGCCCGTGCCTGGCTGATCAGGTTGCGCTCGAGCGCATCCCGCTCGGGATCGATGCGCGCATCCATGGTGATCTGCCCGCCGTACAGCTCCGCGGAAATGTCGTCGCCACCGCCGACGATGAGCCCATCGACTTCATCCAACGGTGCGGGATGGCCGACGCGAAACCATCGCCCGCGCCCGCCTGCCAGCCAGATGGAAAGCGCGATCAGTGGAAAAATCCGCCAGCCGGATCGCGCTGAGGTGGTCACGCCGATAACCGGTTTCCCGCTCATGGCGGCGCGACCCCGAGTGTGCGCATTCCCATGCCGCGCGATGCAAGGATTTTCTCGATCGTGTCCAGCCAGTTGCTCCAGAGCAGGCCCACCGGCAGCTTCGAGGCGGCAACTTCGGCAAGCCACGCCTTAGCGAGTGTTTCAAGCAGATCCGTGTCGGCGGCGACTTCCTCGACGCGCACCCACGTGGCCCAGTCATCCGCCAGTGTCCAATCCAGTCGGTCCACATTGGAGTTCGGCAACCGGTAGTGGAACGTCGGCCGCGCGTTTGCCTTGCCATCGCCGAGTGCGGCAAGGACATTCGCCTGGTCGAGACTGAGCAGGATCGGCGTCATGTCGAGGCCGCGGTTGCGCGTCGGGTTGTGCGCGAGATAGCTCGAGATGAATTCTGCAGTGTCGGGCGTGGCGGGATGGTTCGCGAGCCAGGTCCGGTAGGCTTGCGGGAAGGGATCGATGAACGTCGTGATGCGCCGGCTGGTGTCGATCTGATGAACCTGGCGCAGCCAGTCTTCGATCAGCGCGTAGGCGCGCAGCGTCGGATAGAGGTGCTCGATCGACAGCGAAACCACCTCGACGTTCAAGTGCGTCCCGAATGCGTATATGACAGAATGACCGGTGCCCGTCGCTCCCGCCAGCCGCAAAATGTCCGAAATCCGGGCGATGTGATGAAGGTCAGTGTAGGGCACCGGTGGTGCGATCATCTCGACCGGCACGAGGACGCTCGCCGCGTCGCCGAGGACTTGCTTCATCTGCCAGTCGAAGCGCTGCCAGGCTGGCGAGTCGGTTTCGGTCGGTTTGACCAGCCGCGTGTCGAGCTCGAGTTGGACCGCGCCAAATGGCGTATCTTCGATGATGAAATGATGCGGAGCGATTTTGCGAATCCGGCCGCCGAGATGTTGAGCGAGACATTCGGCGGCGACCTGGACATCGAGCCCCGAGAATTCGATTTCCACGCCGACTTTTCGGATTTCGCCCTTTTTCGTCCTGGGCATGGGAGGAGCGACGAAGTCTTGGTGCATCACGTCTCCTGGCTGCGTGCTGGTCCCAGAGGGGCCGGTCGCTTGAGATGGCGGCAAACCTGCTGTCCATCGGGATCTGGGATCGGCCTTTCAAACAAATCCTGACTGAGATCGCGCCCGTTGAACGCAGTCGCGTGAAGCAATTCGTCTCGCCGGAACTTCAAGTGTTACGGACTTCAAGCCCGATAGCCGGTAACACTGAAGCCGCGAGCGAAGTTCCAAGGAGAATGAAGGTCGGAGGCCGGCGGCGAGGCCGCGAAACTATTTCGCACGCCCGATCGCCTGCGCAATCATCCCCTTGGCTTCATCGACGTTGCCCCATCGTTGGATCTTGACCCACTTGTCGGGTTCGAGGTCTTTGTAGTGCTCGAAAAAATGCTGGATCTGGTTGATCGTGATCGCCGGTAGATCGGAATAATTGCTGATCTTTTCGTAGCGTTTGGTGAGCTTGCTCGAGGGTACGGCGAGAATTTTTTCGTCGCCGCCGCCGTCATCCTCCATGATCAGCACGCCGACGGGCCGGCAGTTGATCACGGCTCCAGGCACGATCGCGCGGGTATTGCAGACGAGTACATCGATCGGGTCGCCATCCGCCGATAAGGTATGTGGAACAAAGCCGTAGTTTCCAGGATAACGCATCGGCGTGTAGAGAAAGCGGTCGACCACCAGCGTTCCGGAGGCCTTGTCGAGTTCATATTTGATCGGCTCGCCGCCAACCGGGACTTCAACAATCACGTTGATATCGTCCGGAGGGTGCTTGCCAATCTCGATGGCGTCGATGCGCATATCATTCCTCCTGGCTGCACTAGAAGCATTTAGTTGCTCGTGTTCTTCATGGTTCTGACATCTGCTCCGAGCCAAGCCGCACAGAGAAGCAAATGTCAGAACCGGAACACGAGCTGGCGTCGGTCTTGAAGTACGCTCGTCGGCAAGGCTTATGCCGCATCGGTTCGCTGCATCTCAACACTAATGATTGATTGCAACATTCGTTCGCCCAACAATCGACCCGCGACCTGCATCCGGGCACATAGCCACGCTCCGGACGGCAAGTAAATCGAGACGATAGAGGTACGAATCCGCCTTTAGAGCGCTTCCGACTTAGGTGGAAGCGCTCATAGGCCGCCAACGCGGCCCGGCGCGAGCGCCGCCCGAGGGCCAGGCCGGAGGCCGGTACGGCCCGTGAGCGAAATGAGCAGATCGATTCCGCCTAAAGCGGAATTGATCTAGTCGGCGTCCGACGTCGGTGGCAGCGCTCTTGAGGCGACCAACGCGATCCAGCGCGAAGTCAGCCTAATCCCAGGCGAAGGCGATCTTTTCCAATCGCACGCCGCCGATGCGCTCATAAGCGCTGACAAGCGGGCGACCACCGAGCTGCCAGTAGAAGTTGATGGCCGCGGTATTCTCGGCAAGCGCCCAGACGATCAACCCCTTCAGCCTGCGCTCGTCCAGCCGGTATCGGCAGGCCTCGAAGAGATACTCCCCAAATCCGACGCCCTGGTAATCTGGTAGAATATAGATCTCGTAAATCTCGCCCTTGTGGGCGCCGCGGCTGCGCGCCGTCCCGCAGGTCGCGTAGCCGATGTTTTTGCCATTATATTCGATGAGCAGCACCATTTCGCCGGCGCGAACGGAACTGCGCCAGCGCGCTGTTCCCCGCCGGCGGATCATGTTTTCGAGGTGTGTATGAGGGATCACGCCGCGATACGTGGCGCGCCAGGAATCCCGGAAGATACTGGCCAAGGCGGGTGCATCCGCTATCCGCGCCCGCCGCACCCTGACGTCCAAACTCGAACCAAGCATACTAGACCCCGATCTACTTAGGCCCCAGTATAGACGGCGGTTGCCCGGGCGATAGCCGCAACACCAACAATTTTTTTCATATTTTGTTAACTTGCCATCACGAGCGCCGAGCCGTTGGCGGGCCGATGGGCACGAAAAAGCCGGGATCCTGATGGACCCCGGCTTCGGTCTTAAAGGCAGGAAGGCCGATTAATCGGCGCTTTTCATCTTGCTCATGGTCGCCGAAGTCGCCTTGCTCAGCGATTCCAGTGTCTGCTTGGCAACCTTTGAAGAAAGCTCGAAAAGTTCTTTCGTCTGCTGTGTGGCGGCGGCCGTCTGCTGCTGGAAGAAGTCGGCCTGCAGGCGGGCAGCTTCGGGCAACGTTTTTGAGCGCGCGATCGCCTGGGCGGCATCGAAAGCCGATTCCGTGTTGGCAGCCATGTTCTGCATCATCTTTTCAGTGACGGATTTGGTGCCGGCATGCGATGCGAGCATGAACTCTTCGAAGGCGTTGACGTTGTCCTGCGTCGTTTCGTTCAGCTTCTTGTAGAACTCGCGGCTTTTATTGACGCTGTCTTCGGCAAACGCCTGGATGTTCTCAGGAATGCGCGCATCCTTCGAAGCGTTGAACATTTCCTGGGCTTGACGGGTGAATTGGTCGTTCATAGCGGGGTCCTCGTTGAATATGTGTATCTGTTAAGAGCGGTCTGGAGCAGGCTCGTCCCTCGGAGCGCAATTTCATCGATGAGCGCCATACTCTGGAAACTCCATGACGCGAATATAGGCAGATGTTTGCCGCACCGCAACATTTATTTTGATGCAAGGCAAAAAAATATTGCAGTGCACCATTTGCTGGGTTTCGTCCCTTTAGGACTCCTGAGATCGAGGCGCCGCGCTCCCGACACTATATAATCGATCCAAAAAGGTCCTTATAAGACAAAGCGTTGGGATCGAACTTGATATCGGACGCCCGGATCGGACGCGCCATCGAGAGGCCATCCAATGTTCGACAGCGTGATAAGGCGACGTAGGCCTGCCCATGTGCGAAAGTGCCGCGCCCGAAGTCGATATAGACCTTGTCGAGGGTCAGGCCTTGACTTTTGTGTATCGTCAATGCCCATGCCAGCCGCAATGGAAATTGCCTGAATGTGCCGGCAACCGTCTCAATAATCTTTTCTTGCGTTTGATCGAAAGCGTATCGGCGGTTTTCCCAGGACGCCTGCTCGATTTCATGCTCCCGACCGTTGATTTTGACGAATACCTGGCTCTCGGTGAGCCTCGAGACCTCGGCGACCGTGCCGTTGACCCAACGCCCGTCGGCGTCATTGCGCAAAATGATGACTTTGGCTCCAACCTTCAGGAAAAGGGACGATTCCGTTGGTTGCGCATTCTGGTTGAATTCACCGATGACACCGGCGGCATAAGTGTACTCCGCCCCAGGCAGCGCGTTCAGATATGCGCGATTGATCCGGTTGGCCGCTTCGTTGGTCGGTGTCAGGATGACATGATCTTGACCTTCCGACAGGGTTCGTATCGGCGCCACGCGCTGATTGAGCGTGTCGATCTCGCGTGGACCAGCCTGGCCGTCGCGCACCGCATTCAGAACGCCGACGAGAACTTCGTCGGTCTGCCGGAAAACCTTGTTGAGTTCGAGCAGTTGAGTCCCGTCGCCTTCGGTCAGCGTTGGGATACAGAAAAAGTACACGCCGCCGTAATTCTCTTCGAGATGGCCCGCCTCGTCACCTGCTTGAACCACCGGCGGAAGCTGCTGCAAATCTCCGAACAGCAGAAGGCGGACGCCGCCGAAAGGCTCCCTCGGTCGGCCACGGTTGATCCGCAGCGACTGATCGATCGCCCACATCATGTCCGATCTCACCATCGAAACCTCGTCGATGATCAGAAACCGCATCTTGCGCATGACGCGACCGTTGCGGCTGCGGCGAATATCATCTGGTGCGATCATTCGGGGTGGAAAGCCGAAAAACGAATGGATCGTCTGGCCCCCGACGTTGACGGCAGCAAGGCCCGTCGGTGCGACCACGACCGCTTCTTCCTGAAGCTTGTCACGTAAGAGTCGCAGCAGCGTTGACTTGCCGGTGCCTGCCCGCCCGGTGACAAACAGGCTACCGTCGCCTTCATCGATAAATCGAAAAGCGGCCTCGAAGTCAGGGGTTGAAGCGGGGGCGACCGGTTCGGAACTCATGGCTGCTCGTGGTTTGCTCGACGCCGCTGTCGGCGGCCGGGCGCTCAACCTAGGCAATTCGGCAGCAGATGTGAATGTCACGCCAACCATCAAGCCGCAATCGTGCCTGAATGGCGCAGTAACTCGCCGCGGTAGCTGAGTGCCTCGGCAATATGG
>Ga0180009_10007314_pt1 | contig 11330 bp, 9 predicted proteins | sample OS_PC_MetaG_FD_123537 | JGI IMG/M metagenome (GOLD analysis project Ga0180009, IMG submission 123537) | Groundwater microbial communities from the Aspo Hard Rock Laboratory (HRL) deep subsurface site, Sweden - OS_PC_MetaG | ecosystem: Environmental > Aquatic > Deep subsurface > Groundwater...
ACCAGCCACGAAAAGATCATGGTCCTGCGTGGGAAGACGTGCGATCAAAAGGTCCTTGACGGTGGCATCAAGATACTGGCGGAGATGGCCTACGAGCAGGACGTTCAAGGGATCATTCAGAAACTGAAGGAGATTGTGCCGGAATATTCGCCGGTGGGAGGGTTAGAAAAGCGGTAAACCGAAGTGGGGTTATTCGTTATTTGTTATTAGTGATCGTTCAGGGATGAATGGCAAGGAAAAAGGAAGCTGCAAGAGCTTTGAAGACCTGGAATGCTGGAAAGCTTGCACAGAAGTTCGCAGGTTTATTAATAATCTCGTGAAAAACTATCCAAACGAAGAAAAATTTGGACTGGTTGATGATATGAAAAGAGCGGCGAGATCCGCTACCCATAATATTTCGGAAGGTTTTGGCCGTTTTCATTATCAAGAGAATATCCAATTTTGTCGAAGCAGTCGAGGCTCCCTCTACGAACTCATAGATCAGCTAATCACATCAAAAGACGAAGGTTTTATCAGCGATGATGATTATAAGAAGGGGAGTGATCTGATTTCCAAAGCGCTCGCCATATTAAACGGCTACATCGACTATCTGTCACGACAAAAAGAAGGATTATCTGGCTCCAAATGAAGACTCGACATTTTGAGGGGTATTTTACGAATAACGGATAACGAATAACTTATAAGAGCAGGGGTCATATGAACCGAGATAAGATGTACTTCGTGGTCGGGCTTGTGATCGGGATCGTTGTTGCCGCGGTTTTCCTTTATTACTTTGCTCCCCGGTACACCACACTGAAGACAGGGGAGACGGTCATCAAACAGGACCGGTGGACGGGCCAGTCATGGCGATACGTGGATGAGCAGTGGAAGGCCATTGTCGGCCGCAACTACAACTGGGAAAAGATCGATAAGACCCTTCGGGACGCCCTCCAAAGCCCTTTTGCAAATGTGGAAACCGGTTCAACACTAAAGATCTTGAGGGAGAGGTATCCCAATCTGCAAGCCTTATCTGATGAGGACCTCCTTGAAAGGATAAAGATCGTCTATTCCAAACAGATCCTCTGCAACCTCTACCTGGATAGTTTTCTTAAGACGGAAGAGGGCAAGAAAGGCGGGAAGGGGGCGGATCCTGGATCCTAGATGCTAGATGCTGGATACTGGTTAATGGATGCCGGATGCTGGATCCGGAAAGGGCAGAGGCAGGGATTAAGGATTATGGGGTAAGGATTAGCCGCCTTTCCATCCTCCGTAGCAGTCTACTGCGGTGGGCGGGCGCCATCCGGCTACGGCGAGCCAGGGCCGCCTCCGCCGTGGGGCTACATCGCGCCAGGGAGCGGGGAGCAGTAAGCAGTAGGCAATTGGAAAAGCGGGGGGAAGGAGGGGCCTGGAAGTGATGCTTCCGGGCCTTTTTTTGTAGAAAGGGGGGAAGGGGGCGGATGCTGGATACTGGATTCTAGATACGCTGCGCTGGAGCGGGCGGAGGCGAAGCAGAGAACGCGAGAACTTGGGGGCAAAAGAAAAGGCTCAAAGCGGGAAAAGGCGCTAAAAAGCGGGAGGATTGACTTTTTCTTTGAAGAAGCGTATACATTTTGGGAATTTACGAAGAGACAATCTATTCCTGTTTTCTGTTTCCAGCCACCTTTTCCAACCAATGATCAGAGAGGCTCCAAGGGGGCTTAGGGTGACCAAGAAAGAGAAGACAAAGGCTCAGCTCCTTGAAGAACTCGAAAGGATGCGCCAAGATTTGGCGCAAGCGAACGGGCGGATCGAGGAGCTTGAAGCAGCCATGCAAGAAAGCAGGGAAAATCACCGAGCCCTCCTGGAAAGCATCAACGAAGTCCTCTATTCCTTGAACACAAACGGTCTCATTACTTACATCAGCCCTTCCGTCAAGCCGATGGCCGGGTATGATCCGGCAGAGATGATTGGACGGCCGTTGTGGGATTTTGTCTACCAAGAAGACCTCCCGCGAATGAAGAAGCAATTTGAAAGGCTCAAGTCCAAAGGTCGCCGTCAAGGGGGGGAATACAGGGTCCTGGAAAAAACGGCAGGCCTGAGGTGGGCACGCATATCTGAAAGACCGGTTTTCGCTGAGAGGCGGGTCATCGGGTCGAAGGGTGTGATGACCGATGTGACAAAAAGAAAATGGGCGGAAGAGCGATTACACCTACTTTCCGAGGCCGTCCGGCAGAGCAGCGAAGGTATATCTCTGTCGGATCTTGATGAACATCTCATGTTTGTAAACGAGGCCTTTGCAGAGCTGCATGGGTATGATCCGGAAGAGCTGATTGGGAAGCACATTTCTATCTTCCACACCCCTGACCAGATGCCGGCCGTTGAAAAAGCCATGCAGCAAGTTCGCAAGACCGGCAGGTTCGCGGGCGAAATCTATCGCATTCGGCGGGACGGCACGTCTTTCCCTGGACTGATGCACAATTCTCTGCTTCGGGGGACGAGCGGAAGGCCCATCGGCGTCATGTCACTCCTTCTGGACATCTCTGATCTGAAGAAGGCGGAGGAGGCATTGCGCGAAAATCAGGCCGATCTGGAGCGGCGGGTCGAAGAGCGGACGGCCGAGCTGGTCAAGGCCAAAGAAGAATTGACCTCCGAGCTAAAGAGACGCCAGGAGACCATGAGTCATCTGGTGACCTATCGGAACCGGCTCCGGTCTTTGACTTCCGAGCTGGCCCTTACCGAGGAGAGGGAGCGGCGTCGGATCGCAACCTACCTTCATGACAAGATAGGCCACGAATTGGCCATGGCCAGAATCAGGTTGGAGAACCTGAGGGATGGGATGGATTCTACCCCTGTGGCCGCATCGATGGATGAAATTTCCGCAATGGTCAAATCCGCGATCCAGGAGGTGAGATCCCTCACTTTCGAACTGAGCCCGCCGGTCCTCCACGAGCTCGGCTTTGAGCAGGCGGTGGACTGGCTGGCCGAGCGATTTCACAAGACGAACAGTATATCCTGCACCCTGGAATGTGACCACCAGCGCAAGCCCTTGAGTGAGGATGTCTCCATTTTTGTGTTTCAGTCCGTACGAGAGCTGCTGGTCAACATCGTCAAACACGCAAAGGCCTCAAACGCAAAGATACGGATCAAGAGAGAGGGGGATCAAATTATCATCAAGGTCAAGGATGACGGCGTCGGATTCGATCCCTCGAAGTTGGGATCTCATCTTCAGGAAAAAGGGGGGTATGGGCTCTTCAGTATCCGTGAGCGGTTTGAATCTGTCGGGGGAAAGGTGATGATAGAATCGCGCCCCGGCAGCGGGTGTTGTGTCACCCTCCTGGCGCCTTTGGATTCTTCGGCCTGAGCAGGAAAGGAGTTGCGCCATGAGCATCAGAATCATTCTGGCGGATGATCACAAGATAACGCGAGAAGGCCTCACCACCATGCTCAAAGCCCAGAGTGACATGGAGGTAATCGGGGAGGCTGAGACCGGGAGAAGCATCATCAAATTGGCGAAGGAATTGGAGCCTGACATTATCATCATGGATATCACGATGCCTGATCTGAACGGCATCGAGGCAACCCGGAGGATCCGCTCCCTATCCGAAGAAATCAAAGTCATTGGGCTCTCCATGCACTCAGATAAGCGGTTTGTGAAGGGAATGTTTGAGGCAGGGGCCTCCGGGTATTTGCTCAAGGACTGCGCCTTTGAGGAACTGGTGCGGGCCGTACGCGCCGTTGCCGACGGCCTGGCCTATTTGAGCCCTGCGGTCACGAGCCTGGTGCTTGAGGACTTCCTGAAACAACCTGCGGGTGGTTACTCCGAAATCTCCCTGTTGACGCCGAGGGAAACGGAGATCCTTCAGCTTATTGTGGAGGGCAGGAGCACAAAGGAGGTGGCTTATGACCTAGGCATCAGTGTGAAGACCGTTGAGTCCCACCGCCGGCGGATCATGGAAAAACTGGGTATTCACAACATTGCCGAACTGACCAAATTGGCCATCAAGGAAGGGCTGACCTCGTTGGATGTTTGACGGAAAAAGCCCCCTGTTTGTTGGCACCCGCCCCTTTTTCCGCTCGCCCAACAGACAAATGGAAGAGAAATAGGCGAACTCATACCAGCGCAATAGGTGAGATGGGATGGTGGGCTTTGACTCCACATCAACCCCCTTCTCCAGATCAAGTATTTCAAAAGTTCATTTTCGACCGCAAATTCCTGTGAGGAGACTAAAACGGTTTTTCGAAAAAAGGCCCTTCATGGGAAGACCGCTTCGTGTTGACAAAGCGGTGAGGCCATGCTAATTCATGAACATATTTCTAAACTTGGGCTGGGAAAGGAGAGAGTCAATGTCTGATCTATTGCAAGTAACCGATGAAACCTTTGAGTCCGAAATCATGAAATCGGAGATGCCGGCTGTTGTGGATTTCTGGGCAGAGTGGTGCGGTCCCTGCCGTATGGTCGGTCCCATCGTGGAGGAACTGGCCAAGGCGTATAAGGGGAAGATCAAGGTGGCCAAGATGGATGTGGACAAGAACCGAGAGACGCCGGCCAAATTCGGCATCAGGAACATCCCTACCATTATCCTTTTCAAGGGGGGAGAGGTTGCCCAAACGATCATCGGTGCCCAGCCCAAGAGCTATATTGAAGGGGAACTCAAGAAGCTTCTATGAGAGTGCCTAGAGTGAGCTAAAGTGTCTAGAGTGCCTAAAGTTGAAAAAGTGAAGGACCGGCTGCAAAAGCACGAAACAAGGAAAAGCGGAAAACATGTATGACGTCATTATCATAGGGGGTGGTCCCGCGGGTCTGACGGCCGGGCTCTATAATGCCAGGGCGCGTCTGAATGTCTTGCTCCTTGAGCGGCTTGCCCCAGGAGGACAGGTTCTGACCACAGATTCGGTCGAAAACTATCCGGGCTTCCCTGATGGGATCTCTGGATTTGAACTGATGGATAAAATGAAGGCCCAGGCCGAGAAGTTCGGCCTCACGATCCGGAATGAAGAAGTGAGGCGGCTCGAACTCTCCAAGGAAAAGAAGATCGTCCATACTAATAGCGGGCAACTGGAGGCGGGGGCGATCATCCTGGCCTGCGGGGCGACGTGGAAAAAGCTGGGGATCGAGGGCGAAGAGCAATTGATCGGTAAGGGCGTCTCTTTCTGTGCCACCTGCGACGGCCCGTTTTACCGGGATCAGGAGGTTGCCGTGATAGGCGGCGGGGACACGGCCGTCGAGGAGGCTGTTTTCCTGACCCGCTTTGTGAGCAAGGTCCACCTCGTTCACCGGAGAGACCAGTTGAGGGCTACGAAGCTCCTGCAGGAACGGGCCATGGCCGAGGATAAGATAGAGATGGTCTGGGATACGGTCCCTGTCAAGATCCTCGGACAGAACGGTGTGGAAGGCATAAAACTGAAAAACGTCAAGAGCGGAGAGGTAAGTCAAAGGGAGGTCAAGGGTGTTTTCGTCTTCATCGGCACGATCCCCAATACGGAACTTGTAAAGGGAATGGTTGAACTGGATCAAAACGGCTTTATCCTCACCGGCAACGACATGGAGACCTCCGTCCCGGGCGTCTTTGCCGCGGGTGACATCCGGTCCAAACTTTTCCGTCAGATCGCAACGGCCGTGGGAGAGGGGGCAGCCGCCTCCTTCTCTGCCGAGAAATACCTGGAAGGCCTGGGGAACTAGGCACGTTGCTAGATTCCAGAAATAGACCCTGGTGTTTTGCCCCTCCCTAACGCTTCTCCTTTTGAATCCGATCCTTGTGCACACCGGACATAGGAGGGATTTCCAGCGGTGGTTCTTACTAGTGAAAAAAATCGAATATCGAATATCGAACAAGGAACCGCAGAATGAGGAAGCGGTCACTTCGACGTTCGATATTCCTTGTTCAAAATTCTGCGGTTTGAAAAAGTCTCTTTTGAACTCAAAATTTACATTTCCCCTTTGCGAATGTGCGTGCGGCTCAACCTTTGAAGGGCGGAGAGGAGAATGGGGGATAGGTAAGAGAGTGTGGTGATGCGTAAAACGAATTGGATTGCAGCGGCTTTGCTGATCGGGGCGATGCTCCTTTTTCTTCTAAACGGCTGTGCCCTTTCCACGTTTTTCTTCGGCGAAGGAGAGGAGAAGAGTCCTTCTGAACTCATCAGCGAGGGCCTGGAAGACATGGATAGGGGATATTACAAGTCGGCGGTTGAGGCCTTCCAGAAGGTCAAGGATCGGTACCCTTACAGCAAACATGCCCTCCAGGCGGAGCTCAAGATGGCCGACGCCCTCTATCAGACAAAGGAGTTTGACCAGGCCTATAACGCCTACGATGATTTTGAAAAACTGCACCCAAAGCACAAGAGTATCCCCTATGTGATCTATCAGAAGGGGATGTGCCATTTCGATCAGATAAGGAGCGTTGACAGGGAACAGGTACACACCTTAAAGGCCAAGGAGGAGTTCGAGAGGCTTATCGGGCGGTTCCCGAGAGATGAGCATGCCAACAAGGCCCGAAAGAATCTGAGGGAGTGCCTCATTTTTTTGGCTGAGTATGAACTCTATATTGGCCGTTTCTATTACAGGAAGGGTGAATACAGGGCGGCGCTCGGTAGGTTTACCTATATCATTCAGAATTACCCCGACACCGGACAGTATAACGAGGCCATCGAATACATCAGCAAGTGCAAGGAGAAGCTCGCCAAGCAAAGGCCGGAAGAGGTGGAGGGCTAGAGGGTAAGAGCAGGAAAGCGCACAGAGCATAGAGCAGAGCGTCAAGCTGAAAGCTCAAGGCTGAAAGGGGATTAGGGATTAGAGGATTATGGGATAAGGATTAGCCGACTCCGCCGTCCGGCTACGTCGCGTCAAGGAAAGCCAGAGGGCAGAAGGCCACATCATTAAGCAACTTTGAAATACTGTGGGTAATAGGTGCCAGGCCCAGGTGATGGGCCGGGGAGCCGATTAACGAATAACCAATAACGATTAACCTTCTTCTAAAGCATTTCTTCGGCGCCCTCAAGGGCGCGTCCCAGGGCCTCCAGATCGCTACCGCCACCCTGGGCCATGTCCGGGCGGCCTCCCCCTTTCCCCCCGACGATCTCAGAGAGGCGGCCGATGATTTTCCCGGCGTGATACCTGTCAACAAGGTCTTTTGTGACCAGGCACAGGAGCATGGCCTTGCCCTCTTTCCTGGCGGCAAGCACGATAATCCCTGATTGGAGTCTCTCCTTGATCCGATCGGCGAAGTCCCGCAATTCTTTGGGCGTGTCGGCCTGCACCTCTTTCACCAGGAGTTTGATGCCCCCGACCTCTTTTGCCCCTTCGAGCAGGTCTCCGGATTGGCTTGAGAGGAGCTTTGCCTTGAGTGATTCGATCTCCCGCTCCCTTTGCCTCTGCTCACGGAGAAGCCTCTCCACCTTTTCTTCTATCTGATCCGGGGAGGTCTTGAGAAGATAGGCCAGCTTTTTGAGTTCCTCCTCCTGGGCCTGCGCGTATTCGAGGGCCTTCTTCCCGGTGATGGCCTCGATCCGGCGCACATTGGCCCCGACCGCGCTTTCGCCCACGATCTTGAAGAGGCCGAGATCGCCGGTCCTGGCGGTGTGGGTCCCGCCGCACAGCTCCATGCTCACCCCGTCTCCCACTTTCACGAGCCGGACCTCATCTCCATATCTCTCCTCAAAGATGGCCATGGCGCCCGTCTTCATGGCCTCCTCCCGCGACATGACCTCTGTGGAGAGGGGAAGATTCTCTCGAATGTATTTGTTGACCAGGCCCTCCACCTCTTTCAGGGTCTCATAATCGACCTGGGTGAAGTGGCTGAAGTCGAATCGGAACCTCTCATGGGACACGAGCGAGCCCGCCTGTTTGACGTGGGGTCCGAGTATCTCCCGCAGGGCGCCGTGGAGGAGGTGGGTCGCCGTGTGATTGAGGGCCGTTGCCCTGCGCTCCTCTTCGTTTACCCGCGCCTCCACCTCGTCTCCAAGAGAAAGATTCCCCTCCTCCACCCTGCCGCGATGCACCACGAGTTGGTCGCCGACCCGCAGGGTGTTCATCACCTGGACCCTCATCCCGTCTCGGATCAACCAGCCTTTGTCCCCGACCTGCCCGCCCGCCTCCCCATAGAAGGGGGTGCGGTCCAAAAGGACCTCCAGATCATCGCCCGGCCGGGCGCGAGAGATCTCCTTGCCGCCGTTGAGGAGGGCCACGACCTTTGACTCCGCGCTCAGGGTCTCATAGCCCAAGAACCGGGTGGTGAGCCCCTTGTTGGAGAGTCGACGAAAGACCTCGGGGATTTCTTCTTCGCCGCTTCCCTTCCAGGACTCCTGAGACTGGCTCTTCTGCCTGGCCATGGCCTGCTCGTAGCCGGCGAGGTCCACCTTGAGGCCCTCTTCTCTTGCCACGTCCTGCACGATATCCACGGAGAGCCCGTAGGTGTCGTAGAGCTTGAAGGCGAGATTGCCGGGGATGAGGTCAATGCCACGGTCCTTAAGGTCCGCCACATTTACATGCAAGACCCTCATGCTGAAATGGAGGGTGTCGGCAAACCTTTTTTCCTCGTTGAGGGTGATGCCCTCGATGAAACTCCTTGAAGTCACGAGATCTCCGTAATCCTGGCCCATGCTGTCAATGACCCGGTTCGCGATCTGATGAAGGAAGGGGTCGTTGACCCCGAGGACCTGTCCGAACCTTATGGCCCTGCGGATAATGCGCCTCAGGACATAACCTCGGCCTTCGTTGGACGGCATGACCCCGTCGCAGATCAGAAAGGCGGTGGCCCGGGCATGATCGGCGATCACCCGGAAGGAGATGTCCTGCTTTTCATCCTCGCCGTATTTTTCTCCGGCGATCTCTTCCATGCGGCCGATAATGGTCCTGAAAAGGTCGGTATCATAGTTGGAGGTCTTCCCCTGCACCACAGCGGCGAGCCTCTCGAGGCCCATGCCCGTATCGATGTTGGTCTTGGGAAGGGGGGTCAGCTTTCCTTTGGGGTCGCGATCGAACTGGGTGAAGACCAGGTTCCATATCTCGAGATAGCGGTCGCAGTCGCATCCAGGGGCGCACTCGGGCCTGCCGCAGCCTACGGCCTTTCCCTGATCGATCAGGATCTCAGAACAGGGACCGCAGGGTCCCGTGTCGCCCATGGCCCAGAAATTGTCCTTTTCGCCCAGCCGAACGATCCTCTCGGCGGGCAGGCCGATCTCCTGCTCCCAGATCCTGTAGGCCTCGTCGTCGTCCTTGTAAATGGAGGCCCACAGCTTGTCCGCCGGAAGTTTGTAGCCCTCTGTCAGAAGCTCCCAGGCCCAGTGAATCGCCTCGACCTTGAAGTAGTCGCCGAAGGAAAAATTGCCGAGCATCTCAAAGAAGGTGTGGTGCCTTCCGGTGTACCCGACGTTTTCAAGGTCGTTATGCTTTCCACCCGCCCTGACGCATTTCTGGGAGGTGACGGCCCTGGTATAGGCCCTTTTCTCGCTCCCAAGAAAGAGGCCCTTGAATTGGACCATGCCGGCGTTGGTAAAGAGAAGACTCGGGTCATCCCTGGGTATGAGGGAGGAACTGCCCACGATCTCGTGTCCATGGGCCTTGAAGAAATCCAAAAATGATCGTCTGATATCTCTAAAATTCATCGAAACGTCCTAACCTTTTTCCTTATTCGGCTTATCCGCCTCCTTCTTCTCCTTCGGCTCTTGGATCTTCTTGAGCCCCGCCTTTTCCCTGACAAGGTCGGAGATACGCTTTCGGAGGTCTTTGTTCTCCGTCAGAAATTTTTTCGCGTTCTCTCTGCCCTGGCCCATCCTCTCGCCATCAAAGGAATACCACGCACCGCTCTTTTCGACAACCCCCAGAGAGGCGGCCAGATCCAGGATGTCCCCCTCCTTGGAGATGCCCGTGCCGTAAATGATGTCGAACTCGGCCTCCTTGAAAGGAGGGGCAATCTTGTTTTTCACGACCTTGACCCTGGTCCTGTTGCCGACGATCTGATCCCCTTCTTTGATGGCCCCCACACGGCGGATGTCCAGGCGTTGGCTGGCGTAGAACTTGAGGGCATTACCGCCGCTCGTCGTCTCCGGGCTGCCGAACATGACCCCGATTTTCATCCTGATCTGGTTGATGAAGATGACGCAGGTCAGGGACTTGCTGATGGTGGCGGTCAGCTTTCGCAGGGCCTGGGACATGAGCCTCGCCTGGAGCCCCATGTGCTGGTCGCCCATATCCCCTTCGATCTCGGCCCTCGGCACAAGGGCGGCCACGGAATCGATAATGAGCACATCTATGGCGCCGCTCCTCACAAGGATCTCCGTAATGTCCAGGGCCTGCTCCCCGGTGTCGGGCTGGGAGACGAGGAGGTTGTCCACGTCCACGCCCAATTTCCTGGCATAGCCCACATCGAGGGCATGCTCCGCGTCAATGAAGGCGACCATGCCTCCCATGGCCTGTGCCTCGGCCCCAATATGAAGGGCCAGCGTCGTCTTCCCCGACGACTCGGGTCCGTAGATCTCCACGACCCGTCCCCTAGGGACCCCGCCCACGCCGAGGGCCACGTCCAGGGCAAGAGAGGCGGTGGGGATGGCCGGTATGTCCACGATCCGGTCCTCGCCCATCTTCATGATCGATCCACGGCCAAATTGCCTCTCTATCTGGGAAATGGCCTGTTCTACGGCTCTCTCTTTATCCGGATGCTCTGCCATGTCTTTACCCCTTATGAATGTCAAAAGTTATTCGTTATTGGTTATCCGTTATTTGTCATGGGATCTTTGTCGATGATCAATCTTCAATCGCCAATCAACAGTCTTCAATGCTCCTTGCCCTCTTGCCCGAATCTTGATCGATGCATACGGCAGTCTCAGCGCACCTTGTGAACCGTTAACCCTCTCCGGCCAGGGGAAAGGATTTCATCTTCGTATATACGGCGCCGCCAGGCCTCAGATCACTCTTGAAAAGGATCAATTCGTGAAGGGAGCAGACAGGGCTGCTCAAGTCAGCATAATAAGACATGAGCTTGTTCAACTGTGCCTCCATCCTGTTGGGTTTTTTAAACCTCCCCAGGGTCAGGTGAGGTTTTAAAGGCCTCTCCTCCTCTTTAATGCCAAAGGGTTTCAACTCTTGTTGGATCTCGTCCCTGAATCGGGACATCCTTTCCAGATCGCCCTCAAGGCCGAGCCATATAACCCTCGGTCTACGGCTGTTCGGGAAGCATCCCATGGGTTTGAGCGATAGAGGGAAGGGGCGGTGCTCCATACAGACCTTTTGGACGGCCCCACCCACGGACTCAATCTCCTCTGTTTCAATGTTGCCGAGAAAGACGATTGTGAGATGGATGTTTTCCGGCTTTACCCAACTCGCCTCCAGGGGAGATGTCCTGACCTCCCGGGAAACGCGTTCCACGATGCCCTTGATC
>Ga0180009_10007315_pt1 | contig 11329 bp, 8 predicted proteins | sample OS_PC_MetaG_FD_123537 | JGI IMG/M metagenome (GOLD analysis project Ga0180009, IMG submission 123537) | Groundwater microbial communities from the Aspo Hard Rock Laboratory (HRL) deep subsurface site, Sweden - OS_PC_MetaG | ecosystem: Environmental > Aquatic > Deep subsurface > Groundwater...
ATCAAAGACTACCTGGAAAATCACAACCAAAATCCAAAGATTTTCGTCTGGAGCGCTCCGGTGGAGCGTATTTTGGCGAAGATCGCCAAATGTAAAGAAGCGTTGGACGCACTACACTAGTAATGTTTATAATTAGCTTAAAAAAACTGGGCATGTATGTGTTTTTTTATAGAATATTAATCGATTTTCATACTTTTATAGGTGTGGTACTTTCAAAATTCAAGCTTTGCTTGTACTGTTTCTTTTTTTCCTTGTAATTCTACGTATCTTCTGATTACTTCTTCGCTCATTTCCACTAGAAACAAAATATCCTTTTGCCCATATCTCTTTATTATCCCAATATATTTTATTCAAGAAAGTAAACTTTGGTCTAAGTGCTTTACTAGTAGTCGTCTTTATTGTTTCCACTAGTTTACTTACAGAATACTTTGGGTGGATTACCATATGCAAATGGATATGATTAGAATCTATATCTATTTCTAAGTATTCCCATTTTAGAATAATATTTTCTTATCTTTTAAAGCTTATGCGGTATGAGCTTCCTTCTTAGCCTCATTTTTTATTATATCAAGGCACGAAGAACAGAATATACAGGAAATTACTCTCATCTTCACCCTTATAAGTGGGGAGTTCCCGCTAAATTAAAAAATACGAAGTAATTGAAATTAACTATAAAATTATCTATCTTTATATATTTGTTTATTATTGTTAAAAATATCCAACAGATTTATTGGCAAAAAAAAACAAAAAAATAATGTTTACGCTTTCCAAATCGAAATATATTTTTTAGGTAAATCAAATAACTACTTTTTATATTTTTTATTTAACATTATATTTAAAATAGCTTTATTTGTAGAAATCATTCCAGGATTACATACATATCCTAAATTTTTAATCAATTGCTTAAAATCTGCAGCCAAAATACCATCATTTGTATTAATTATTATCCCTTTCATAGAAAATAATGCTGATCTAACAGCGCATCCCGAAGCAAGGACTAATTTATAAACACAACCTTCCTTAGCACCATCGCAAATTATTCCCGAAATCGAACCTATCATGTTTAACATAGCCCCGAATATTTGATCTATATTACCACCAAAAAGATATGCTATGCCCGCACTTGCCCCCACACCTGCAGCTACCCCACAACCACACATAGCTGATAAAGTACCTGTAAATGATTTAATATAAATAGTAATAATATTACTTAGGGAAAGAGCTCTTAAAAGTTTTTCTTTACAAAAACTCATTTTTTCTGCAACTGCAAAATTCGTTAAAAATATTGTTATGCCATGGTTCCCACTTCCAGCACTACTCATAACTGGTAATTTGCTACCAGACATCCTTGTTTCAGATGCAGCGGCACAAAGCAGTTGAGCACGGGATATTATATCATCTGAAACCAAACCCTCTTTTATCATTTCTTTTAATCCCTTCCCTACTCCTGATTTTAAAGCTAATCCTTCATTAGCAATTTTTACATTCATTTCTACACCATTTTCTAAAAAGTTAATTTCGTTTAATTTAACAATATTTGCAAATTTTAAAAAATCACTAAGATCATATTTTTGGATTATTATATTAGATTTAGATAAAATTGGTTTTTTTTCTTCTATTATAAAAGGTTTAAATTTGCCTTTTTCCATCTTTTCAATATTTACAATATTTAGATGTTTGTCTATAATTATTACTCTTGCTTTTCCCTTATCAGTTCTTAAAATAACTTCTATAAAAAGCCTTTTGCAATCTTCTTTTATACTAATATTTATCTTTTTTTGAATAACTAATAATCTAGCCTCTTCTAATTTTTTTTCGTTTATCCCTTCTATAACTTTAAACCCTTTTTTTGAATTTCCTGCTATAAATCCTAAAGCAGCAGCAATTTTTAAACCTTTGTCAGTAGTCCCAGGTATAGCAACTCTTAATCCATTTTTATAAATATTAAGATCAACAAAAATAATTAGAGATTCAAAATGGCCTTTAATTTGTTCTTTTGCAACAGAAACTGCATAAGCCACCGCAATTGGCTCTGTACATCCAATGGCGGGTACAATTTCCTTTCTTAAAATTTTTAAAAATATTTCATAATCATTCATAATTCTATTATCTATCTTTTTTCCTCCTTTATATTATGGTTACTACCCAAAAAGTAACCAAACTTTACAGATAACATCAAACGACATATTCAATTATTTAATCTATGAACCTTGAAAAAATAAGCAGCAAAAATGGCCAAAACCCTTTATTTTATTATTGTTTTATGGTATAATTAATCATAAAAATACTAATATATAGGGAGATTACCAATGTCATTTCACCTAAATACTAATCAACAAATGGCTCTATATGACTCACTATATAACATTACCGAAAGAGAGATAAAACATCTCAAAAGTTCCTGGGCAGAAATATTTAGCAAAACGAAATTTCCCTTTATAATAGATGAATAGAGATTTAGAGTATTATATAGTGATAACCAAGTAAGTAGACCCAATAATCCCGTAAATGTCTATTTCGGACTTCTTATCTTAAGAAAGATATTTAACCAATCAGACGAAGAAGCCCTTAATTCCTTAATGTTTGATATCAGATACCAACATGCCTTACATACTACCAGCTTTAAAGAACAGCCGATATCCAAAAACAGGCTTACCAACTTTAGAGCCGCGGTATACAGATATAAATAGGAAACACGGTATTGATCTTATCCAAGAAGAGATAGAAGTCCATGCTAAAACTTTCTCTAAATACTTAATATAGAAGGTAAAACCATCCGAATGGACTCCCTTATGGTAAGCTCTTCTTGTAAGAAATTATCCCGCTTAGAAATTATCTATTCTACCGTTGAAGGACTCATAAAGGTCATAGACCAAAATACTACACTACCGGAAAGTTTTAAATCCTACCTGGATGAAAGCCACTATAATGATACCATTTACAAAACCCTACTGACCCGGATGCTAGCTACCGCAAAAAAGGGAAGAAGAAACATATGGGTTATACGGCAAATATTGTAGAGAAGTTTGATGATAAGAATAGGATGATAACCGGGTATGACTTACAAAAAAATACCTATAGTGATCAGAAATTCGCTAAGGATACCATTGAAAAACTAACCGTAGAAAAGGATGGAGTAACTGCTCTGGTTGATGGTGCATATTACTCTGAAGACATAGCCAAGAAAGCAAAAAGTAAAAACATAAAGATGGTTCCTACTAGCCTTACAGGTGGAGGTAAAAATAGTAATTGTGGTAAATTTGAGATAGAGGAGAAAGAACATCTAGTAAAGAAATGTCCTTCTGGTCATAAGCCTATAGATAGTACCTTTAAAGAAGGATCCTATAGAGCACACTTTAATAAGAAGCACTGTAGTAGTTGTCCCTTACAGAAAGATTGTCCGGTAGTAAAACAGAAGAAGAGTTATCTCTTTAAAGTATCAGAGACTAAATTACACCGCTCTCGACTTATCACTAAGATGGGAACCTCCGAGTATCAAGAGTTCGCCAGTAAAAGAGCCGGAATAGAGGGTGTCTTTTCTGTACTAAGAAGAAGGTATAGGGTAGATCATCTACCGATAAGGGGATTAGTACGTGTAAAGCTCTGCTTAGGGTTTAAGATATCAGCACTAAACTGTAAGAGATTGATAAAAGGGTTGATGAATAGACCTATACCTGAGCTTTCTATCCTTTTATATAACCATTTATTTTCGATATTTAGTTTTCAAAGAACATATAGAGTTAAATTTGCTGCTTAAGTAAAATATGTTGTATTAAAAAGTTAGTTTTTGGGAGATAATCATATTATCATTTGTTCGTATTCATTCTATATCAAGTAATTTTACAGTTTCTAATAATACTTTAACACCTTCCTGAATATATTTAAAATCTGTAAATTCTTCGGGAACATGACTCAAACCATCTCTGCTTGGAATAAATATTAGACCGGAGGGAACTTTCTTTGCTATATTTCTCACATCATGTCCTGCCTGACTTGGCATATATCTATATTTAACGAATCAGGGTTACAGGCTTAAGAGAAAGACCCCCTATTAAAAATTCTTTAACGGTATGCGAAAATATAATTTACCTTTCACCCAATAGATAGTGTTATTTTCTATAGGAAAAAGTAGAAAGTGTAAACACCAATTAAAAGCAATACAGTTAAGTTTATGATAGCATTTTTGTTAACTCGTTTACATTTTCTAATTTTTCTAACTTCATTATCATATTGATCAAAGACATAACTTGGCATTCATTATCCAAAACTTTGAATGCTAATCTTTTAAACTTTTTTATAAGATCTTCTGTTATAAGAGGATTCCTTGGATCCCCCTTTGGAATCAATACTTCTTTAAGATAATCTTTACCGTTTTTTAGATGTACTAGTGCTGTAGCTGGGATGATCCCCGGATCTTCTCGAAATAATTTATCAGCATTAGAGTCTACTTCAAACTCAACCTTTTTAGTAACTTCCAATAAGGACTCATCTAACATATTCTTCCTTTCATACCAATCTAAAGAATTAATATTTAGGAGAGCACAAGTAATTACGTAAGGGGCATTGAATTGACCTGCGATCATATTTTTAGGAGCCTGACTAGAAAAAGGCGGTCTATGTAGTGGACTAATAGCTTTTATTAATATTTTTTCTATATCAGACAAATTAATATCATTGTTACTTACAACGTTAAGAATAGCATCTATCGATGAATGTATTAGGCGGCAACAGGGGTAGGGCTTAAACGTATTATTTAATATTCTATATTCTATACCGAGAGTTTTATTCAGTACTTTATTAAGATCAGTATGATTAGTACTCATCATCCTCCAAAAACCAGTCTCACCACCAAAGATATCTTTAGGCCCTGTAAAACCACCTCTTGCTAATAACACTGACCGCACTCCTACTTCCGAAGCCGTACCAAAATTATTCTTAGCCATAGTAGGACCTGTTAGACCATATACTGTTTTCATTACTGAAGGCAGTGGTGCATTGGCACCAGCAATCCCTAAAGCATTGCTTATTTCTCTAGTTTCTAATCCCAAAAGTTTACTTGCCGCCGCCACCGCACCAAATACTTGCCAAGTACCGTGTCCATGAACATATTTTCTTTCCACAGTTGGACGTAATCCTAAGCCTATTCTTATAGCTACCTCGTAAGCAAGGACTACAGCAGTTATTACCTCTTTGCCAGATGCGTTAGTATATTCACCTATATTTAAAGCTACAGGAACAATCGTTGCGCCTGGGTGACCTATATATGTATCATCAAAGTCCAAAATATTAGAAAGAGTAGAGTTTATAAAAACGGCACTGGCAAGAGAAGTCTTTTTCCTACGACCAAAAATTGTTGAAAAGCCACGTTCTCCTGCAAGTAAACTACTAATTACTATCTCTCCTTCATTTGTTGCACTACCACCTAGTGCACATCCTATAGAATCCAATATACAGAGCTTTGCTTTTTCTATTACATCTTTTGGGAGTTTATTGTACTTCACCTTTCCCAGGTATTTTGAGATAATGTCCGTAAGAAATTTTTTCAAGATTTTCCTCCTCTTACATAATATTCAAAATGCTTTTTTTATATTTAAAATATAGCTCTAACTACATTTATTTTCTATAAATTATATAAAAGTTTCTCTAAATAATCAGTTACATATAAAGCCACTACTGGATTATGACCAGTAAATTTATCTTTTACATAATATTTAAAATAGTTTTTTAAATAGAAATAGTTTAAAATATCTATTTTTTACTAATTTTATTAAACACTCACCTTTCATTTTTTATCAAATAAGTAATTTTGAGATTATATTAATATTTTTTACAATTTATAAATTATTCCTTTGATATTAAGAAAGAATATGGCCTTTTAAATTAATATAAAAACATTATTGTAGTTTCTACCAAATCCAATCTGGTCTTGGTGCTTTAATTACGCCATCGATTACTGCTGGAATTCCATTGGTTATCACATGCCGCACCTTGGAAAGTCGCTTCTTATCTAAAATTACGATATCCGCTGTCTTCCCCTCTTCAATAACACCAGCATTCGGAGATAGACGAGGAATAGCTTTTACCACATTAGAAGTTGCTAAGGCAATAGCTTTAGGAAGTGAAATTTTCTTTCTTTCTACCGCCTCTTCCAACATCCTAAGCATAGCATCCCAGTTTCCCCCCATAAAATCAGTGGAAATAATATCTGCAATTCCTTCCTCGATCATAGTTAAGGTTGGTTCAATATAGTCAGCTGGAAAGAGCTGTCTGGCACCAAAGGGATCTCCACTGCAAATATCGATAATAGCACCTAATTTTTTAAGTTCCCGATCTACTTCCAACATTTCATCTTTATCATAGCTTGGATGGTTTGAGTGCGCGGCAATAAGATTGGGACCCAAACGCTTTGCTACTTCTAAAACAACATCTTTTGAACCAGCCGCATTATGAATAATGACTGGTACATCATACTTAAGGGAAAAATCAGCGGCTTCTTTAATCCCCTCTCGAGCTACTTCTACCGAAGCATAGACAACTTTCATGGCAATTTCTATTACTTCCTCTACGGTAAGAGATTCTTCTAATCCTGACTCTTTTAAAAAAGCCTTTACCTTTTCTTTATCGGTAAAGGAAGGATCGATATGTCGACCCAGAACTGCTCGCTTGAGTCTTTCCGCTTGAGTCGCAGTAATTGTCTTTCCAGTTTTTTCCTCGATAGCTCGAGGAAGTAAATAATAACTGGCGGCCCCTCCGCCTAAGGTAGACCCTGCTCCTACTTCCCCTATAGCCGGAGCCCCTCTCTCTAGCATTTCTGCTACCGTCATTGCCTTATGAGCCTTGGTTAAGCCAGCTCCGTCGGCCAACTCTGCTGCTTTCATATTTAAAGGCATGTGTGTAGTTCCAGTTTTAATCTTAATAGGATGTAACTTATTCACAGCCTCCACTTCTTCAATTAAAGCAAATCCATCCACGTTCAATAAAGTAGTTGTGCCTTGAAGTAAGTGGCGATTTAAATTACGTATAACTAATTCAATGGTCAAGGATTGATTTGCACTTGGAAACAAAGGTCCTAGAGTAAATCCATGAGCATGATTATTTATTAAACCAGGGATAAGGTAACCTTCTTCTGCATCAATAAGAACATTGGCACCATAATCAAAACGATACTTCACTTTGTCTATCCTAGAAATCAGTCCATTTTCTATCAATAAAGATGCATCCTCTAGGATTAAATCTTTATCAGGTAATACAATCTGTGCATTTACAATAGCAATTTTCATTTAACTTCTCCCTCTTTTTTTAATTTTTTACTTAATAAAATAAAATATGTTAATAAGCCCAAAGAAATTATATAATTTATATATTCTTGTTTAAAAATTATTGTAATACTTGTTACCCCTAAAATACCAATGATCGCCCTAGTAAATTTTCCAGATACACCTTTCAGAATGTATCCACCATAAAAAGACAGAGATAAAGCATAAGCCGCTATTAATCCCATAAAAAAGATAATGATAGTTTTATTACTCCAAATGAGCAATTCAGGATGAACTATCATGATAATAGGGATAATAAACAGTCCTGCACCTATTTTCATAGCTTCACGCGCAGTCTTAAGAAAACTAGATTTTGCAATTCTACAAGCAGCCACTACGTTCCCCGCTACTGGGGGAGTAAGTAAACCCAATATTGCATACCAAAATACATAAAAATGAGATATAATCGGATCAATTCCTACTCTTAATAGTGCCGGAACTACCGTTATCATGGCAAGGATATATACTGCTACAGTCGATACAACACATCCCAATAAAATAGAAACTATCGCCGCAAGAATAAGCAAAGGTACTAATTGTCCTTTCCCCATTGAAAGCAATAAAAAATTCATTTTTGAAGCCAAACCAGTTGTGGAAAGAATGACGACAATCGCTCCAATTAAAGATAACATTAATCCAATTTCCATTACTGTACCAGCTGACTGTTTTGCTCCTTCTATCATCTTCCCAATAAACTGCTTTAAATAATTAGGTATGTTCTTTAAATTTTTCAATATCCCCTGTAAAAATGAAAAAACAATTAAGAAAATAGTAGTATAATAACCCGATAATAAAGCATCTATCTGTACTACAGCCAATAAAAAAATTAGCAAAATTAAACTAAAAAGCAAGGGAAGCCCTAAAATAAAAAGATCTAAAATTTCTGCTTTTGTGTTTTTCATTTCTCCTATACTTTTTGTTTCTACGTCAGTGGGAACTGTTATGTTAACTATGTGAGAAAGATGATAGACTGAAAAACCTACCGTAGCAAAATACAAAATAGCAGGCAATACTCCTATTGCCGCAATCTTTATATACGGAACCCCTAAATATTCAGCCATCAAAAAGGCTGCAGCTCCCATGATTGGTGGCATGATTTGTCCACCCGCAGAGGCAACTGCTTCAATGGCCCCTGCAAAATGCGCAGGAACTTTATATTTCTTCATTAAAGGAATTGTGAAGCTTCCTGTTCCTGCTACATTAGCTGTCCCACTGCCTGTAAACATACCCATTACCGCACTGGCAAATACGGCCGATTGGGTTACTAAATATTTTGAGAATCTTGCAATTAACAATGAAATTCTGATAATAACATCAAACCCTCCTAAACCGTGCACAAATCCGGCAAATATAATATATATAGCAACCAAAGACCCAGATAGTTGTAATAAGTCCCCCAAAATACCCCTTTCTATTTGAACAGCGGTAATATCAACTAATCGGTTTATACTAAATCCACTAAATCTAAAAAACCCAGGGAAATAATTTCCAAAAAGAGAGTAAAAGAAAAAAGATAAACTCACAATGACAATAGGTAGACCCGAAAACGAATAAACAGATATGATAACCAACACTAAAGCTATAGCGCCTAAAATTCTATCCAATAAAATTGGAGATCCGGCACGTTCGTAAATTAACAGATAAAAATCTCTCCAATAATAATAAGTTATAAAACTCACAATAAGTATCAAAGTAACTGCAATTAACTTACCCATAAATGTATCAGCTGCTTTTTCGTAAATTTTAAAATCCTTTCTTAAGGCTCGTAAAATAAATATTATCATTGATCCACCAAAGAATAGAATCCCATATCTAGGCCGATCAGTAAAAAATGTACCTACATAAAAAATAACCATACCGATATAAATAATTGAAGCTACGATATAAATATTTTCTAAATTTAAAAAACTCTTTTTAATATTAACATCATCACTCATAAATATTCCTCTCTTGCTTTAACAAAACTTGTCTAGGTTAGCTAAATATCATTAAATAATATTTAGCTAACCTAGTATTTTTATTTAGCTAAATCAACCAATTAAAAAGTAATTAATGAAATATTTCTATTATTATTTACTCTAATCCCAACAGCTTAGTATTATGTCCTAATTCTCTGAAGTAACGTAGAGCTCCAGGATGTATCGATGCTCCCATTTTCGTATATTTCATTAAATATGGAAGATTGTACCCCCAAGCATCTTGGGCAAATTTTCCCCACACTGCCGCTGCCTTAGCCATTTCCGTTGCATTTTCAAAAGCTGCCTTTACTACTTGATATACGATTTCTTCTGGGATATCTGGATCAACAATGTAGACAAAACCCAAAGCAGGATTTACTATAGTTTTAGTAAGACCTACATCTTGTCCATATGCATCTGGAGCCATGGTTGCTGGGAAAAGAAAATCAACTGTTTTGAGTATCTTTTCTAATTCTTCAGGGGTTGCTGCCAATATTACGCTATCTGTTCTGGCAAATACTTCTTGTGCCCAGCCTACAATTTGTCCTCCAGCACTATAAGCACAAATCGCATCTACCTCTTTTAACTTTAAAGCATCTGAAGCGTGTGAATACTCAAAAGCCTTTTCATCAATTGTATCCCAGATATTTAGACCGTCTGGACCAAGCATGACTTTTACAAGTTCATAAGTGCCTGTACCCCGCATCTGGGGAAACATTGGTCTGTTGGCAAGATCACTCCAGCTTTTAATTTTACCCGCATCTTCTTTTCTAATTATAAAAAAGTAATCTAAATCATACATCCACATCATTTGTGCATAAGGTGCGGTCCATTTGTAGGTTTCAGGGGTAAAAGGACCATATTTCTTGATTACCTGGTCAAACTGTTGAGAAGAAGCATACATAGAAACAACCTCTTTTTGGTCAAATCCCTTTAATCCCACCAAAGATTTGGTATAAGCAATCGGAGTCATAAAAATATCCTTGCCTGCGAAGGTATTTATAGTTTCACTTAAAATACCAATGGATACAAAACCAGTAGATCCTTCTCCGGTAGTACCTGCATTCCACATATAGGTAGCACTAGCTCCCATTGTTATTCCAAGAAAAATATTTAACAAAAAACAAATTAATAATAATTTTTTCATTTGAACAATATCTCCTTTATTTAATTAATAATTAATACTTGACTCTAACTAATTAATCGACTTATACTAACCACCTCCTTACTCTTTTTAGTTACTTAGTAAATAATTTAAGTAGGTTCCTGTGATCTTTCAATTCTTCGATTGAATTAACCATTTTAAGAGTTTTTTAATTAATTCTTAGTGTTTACATATGCCATAATCTCTTCAGCGGTCTTACCAGCTAATCCCAATTTCTCCATGGTCAATCCCTTGCTCCAATAATCGTTATCTGTTGCTGCACAAGCGATAGCAGCCATACCCTTAATGGTAGGAACGGGTACGCCTAGTTGATCTCCTAAGGAGGCAAAAGGAACTAAGGCAAAGGGGACATCCTCAGCCACATAACGATGTTGCAGGGAAGTTGGGCCAGTCTGTGCTTGATAGGCATAACAATTAAGAATGGTCTCATAAAGATCTTTGCCGGTAGCACCATAGAAGGCTTTAAGGGTATCTTTTAAGGCAGCAATTTTTAGGCCAAACTTTTCTCCTAAGGCTATCTTTTCTCTATCCACAGCCTCCATTACTTTAGCCATACCAGGGGTAACATCATAGCTGCTATAGAAAGGTCCACCCATAACTTCAGAGTAGGGATAGAACTTTCTTTCTACACGATACATATTCAAGAGTATTGACTGTGGATGTAAAGGTGGATTCACATTAGCAAGTGTAGTTTCTAGTACATTTTGAGCAGTTAAAAATTTAGGGAATATTTTTTTTAAATTTCCTAATATACTTTCATTTCTACTAGCTGGAAATGCAGCAACTAACATTTTTTCTTTCTTTCCTTTTACAAAAACTTGGGCTGGGCCTGTCTTCTTGCAAGTATAGATTAAACTTTCGGTTTCACAGATAGTCACATCTTTCTCTAC
>Ga0180009_10007316_pt1 | contig 11326 bp, 9 predicted proteins | sample OS_PC_MetaG_FD_123537 | JGI IMG/M metagenome (GOLD analysis project Ga0180009, IMG submission 123537) | Groundwater microbial communities from the Aspo Hard Rock Laboratory (HRL) deep subsurface site, Sweden - OS_PC_MetaG | ecosystem: Environmental > Aquatic > Deep subsurface > Groundwater...
AAATTTAAGACTATAGAAAGCTGATATGTTGTCATTCCGTGCTCGATACGGAATCCATAATTATTTCAAAACGCTGGATGCCGGATCAAGTCCGGCATGACAGAGAAACCTAAACTCTCAAGTGGGTATGAAGGTCAATTGAATATATTTAATTTCTTTAGTTAATGGTGCTGATTAGCTATTGGCTATTGGCTTATGAGGAAAATATTTAGTCTGATAATTGAAATAGTCAATGAAAATAGTTGCCGTTGTCAACTATAAAATGCAGACCCTGTTTAGGGTTATGTGCAATAAAAGTTTTTTATCTCCACAGCGTGGGCAAAGCGTTGCCCACCCTACCGATTTGATGCGCGGAAAATGTAGGATGGACAACGCTTTGTTCATCAATTCTTGTTATCCGAAACTTTTTGATACACCCATTCCGGACTTTCGGCTTTTCAGATCGCTTCTTTTTGTAATACAATTTACTGAAAAAAATGTATTATATTAACCCGGAGACAAATAATGAATGCGCAAAAAATAAAAATACTGATCGCAGAAGATGATAAATCTTCCAGAAATTTGTTAGCAAGAATCTTATATATTTCCGGATTTAATCAAGTGGAGGAAGCTGAAAATGGAATGGATGCCTGGGATAAATTGCAACAGTCTCCCTTTGATTTACTAATTACCGATTGGATGATGCCTGAAATGGACGGTTATCAACTGCTTTCAACTATCCGTAAGAGTGCACTGGAGGTTCGCAATATCCCGGTGATCATCATATCTTCTCTGCATGATGTTGAAGATATAAAAAAAGTGGCCAGCCTTGGAGTCAGTGGTTACCTGATTAAACCTTTTAACACAAAAATAATTTTACAGAAGATATCCGCTATTTTTCCCTGACTCTGTCCCTTTTTATGGTGCAATATGATAACAATGCACCTGTTGCTTCATAGAACTCCTAATGCCCAAAATAGCTCACGCCCTAAATGACGGCCACGTAGAGCCGCCTTACCGTTTCAGAATGTAATAACCTGGTTTTTAGGTTATATGCTTTCCACTTCTCTTTGTAAGTTATTTCCCTACAACGTCTCTAAAGCTCCTACTTTAAAAATCGGATACTAATATCTGTCCGCTTCGCAACACCGAGTCTGTGAGTTGTTTCTAATAAATGAAAAATTGACAAATCCGGCAAAATAACCTAAGAAAAGATTCCCGTTACAAAGATTGTGGCGTCGATAGCAACATTTAAAATCTCCACCCTTAATATTCTTTTTTGCATTACGGAGTTAACCATTGGAATTCTTACAGATACTGATTACAGGAATAGGCCAGGGATGCGTCTATGGATTGATTGCCCTGGGTTTTGTATTGATCTATAAAGCCACGGAAATCGTCAATTTTGCGCAGGGAGATCTGATGATGCTGGGTGGATTCTCAGCCGTCACCTTTATTGGCATATTTGGCATGTCCTACTGGCTGGGGTTCATTTTTGCCGTTTTAGCCATGGGGATTTTTGGTTACCTGCTGGACAAATTTGTGATTCGTGCCATTATCGGTGAACCACAATTTGCCGTTGTTATCCTCACGATCAGCCTTGGATTTATCTTTCGCGCAGTTGCAGGAGCGATATGGGGCGTGGATATTCTTTCCCTCGAAACGCCATTTTCAGGTGAGATGCTCAATGTTGAAGGCCTGGTTATCAGCATGGACAATGTAATCGTAATAATCGGAACGTTGCTATTATCCGTTGTCCTGTTTCTCTTTTTTAAGTATTCAAACCTGGGAATTGCCATCCAGGCTTCCTCGCAAAATCAACTGGCTGCCTATTATATGGGGATACCGGTCAAGAAGATTTTTTCCCTGATATGGGCGATTAGCGCAATGGTGGCAGGAGTTGCAGGCACTCTCATGGCTCCGATCTCACTGGTCAGTCCTGAAATGGGCTTTATCGGTATCAAGGCCTTTGCCGCTGCCGTGATTGGTGGATTTGGAAGCCTGCCGGGAGCGTTGCTTGGAGGTCTGATCATCGGCAGTTCTGAACAGCTGGCAGGTGCATACCTGCCCGGCGGGTTCCAGGAGATCGCGGCGTATCTGATCATGTTCCTGGTATTGACAGTCAAACCGCAGGGACTATTTGCCCAGATACATCAGAAAAAAGTGTAACCCTATCACTTCATTATTGCGATATTTTTAGATACTACAAAAACAGGTCATTTTATGCGTATTCTGTTTAAAACCACATACAACCAAGATATAAACATCTTCAAGCATAGTGGATATGTTTTCTGGTACGGGATTTTACTGGCAGGACTACTGCTTGCGCCCGTGGCTCTGGGTGAGTTTTATATTGGAGAGATGGCGTTTATCCTCGTGTATGGAATTGCGGGATTAGGGTTGATGGTTCTGGTGGGCTTCACCGGACTCGCAAGCCTGGGCCATGCCGGTTTTATGGCAATTGGGGCTTATGCTAACGCCTATCTGCTTTCCAGGGGTTGGCCGTTTTTAGTCTCGCTTCCCATTGCCGGAATGATCGGAGCTACTACCGGCGCACTGATTGCTGTTCCCCTGAAACGTATGACGGGAATCTATTTTGCAATTGCCACTTTGGCTTTTGCCATAATAGTCGAAGAGATCATCATTCACTGGGAGTCCGTAACAGGCGGTCTGGGAGGACTGTCGGTCGATACGGTGGATCTTTTTGGATATGAACTCTGGGAACCCTGGCAGTTTTACTACGTCTGCCTGGGTGTCATGATTCTGATGACCCTTGTCACCTTAAACCTGATACGATCACCTTCCGGAAGAGCATTTGTCGCCATCAGAGACTCCGAAGTATCCGCCGAAAGCATGGGGATCAACCTGGCAAAATACAAAATCATGTCATTTGCCATCAGCGGGGGAATTACTGCCGTAGCCGGAGCATTGTTCGCCCATAAACTCATGTTTCTTACTCCGGACGCTTTCAAATTCCTGCTCTCCATTCAGTTGTTGATGATGGTTGTGGTCGGTGGTTTGGGCACCATTCATGGAGCCATCTTCGGTGCCATCTTCGTTGGGTTGCTGCCACAGGTTATTGCCATTGCCAAAGATTACCTTCCTCCACGAATAGGCGAGTTTCCAGGCATGGAGCCGGGAATATTCGGACTTATCCTGGTGCTGTTCATTATCTTCGAACCAAAGGGAATTTACGGCAGATGGCTTAAACTGAAACTGTATCTTGAAATGTTTCCTCTCTACCGCAGGGCAACCTTCAAGAAGCAGAAAACGTACTTAAAAACGGAGCGTTTACAATGAGTCTTTTAAGATTGGAAGAAGTATCCATTGAATTTGGTGGGATCAAGGCGGTAGATTCAATCAGTTTTGAGGTGAATAAAGGCGAAATCTACACAATTGTCGGTCCCAATGGGGCAGGCAAGACAACGATCTTTAATATTATCAGTCGCATCTATGACGCCACCGGGGGCCGGGTTTTCTTCGAGGACAGGGACATCACCCGTCTCCCAACCCATGAGATTGCCAGTCTGGGCATTGCCAGGACCTTTCAGAATATTGAGCTATTTGATCACGCCACTGTTTTGCATAACCTTTTGGTCGGACGTCATACTCATCGAAAATCCAACCTGCTGAGTGAGATTCTGTTCCTGCCTTCGGTCAGAGAACAGGAGCTGAAACACAGGAGAAAAGCGGAAGATATTATCGATTTTTTAGATCTGCAGCATTACCGTGACCAACTGATAGCCAATCTGCCTTACGGCGTTCGAAAGGTGGTGGAGTTAGGACGGGCGTTGTGCATGGAACCGAAGCTGTTGCTATTGGATGAACCTGCTTCCGGTTTGAATGTGGATGAAACCGAAGATATGGCCTTCTGGATTGAGGATATCAAAAAACTGCTGGGAATTACCGTCATCATGGTGGAACATAATATGAACCTCGTTTCACTGGTGTCTGACCGCGTAATCGCCATCAACTATGGAGAGAAACTGGCAGAGGGCTTGCCAAATGAGGTGCAGCGCAATCCAGAGGTTATAAAGGCTTATTTAGGGGAGGAGGAAAATGTCTGATACAATCTTGAGTCTTCGCAATGTTGAAACCTATTATGGTCCAATATTAGCGGTAAGAGGAATCAGCCTCGATGTTCCCGTCGGAAAGATAGTGACCATCCTTGGGGCAAACGGGGCCGGAAAAACGACAATCCTGAAAACCATATCCGGCGCCATGGACCCACAGAAGGGCAAAATAACGTTCATGGGAAACGAGATTCAGAAACTGGACCCCAATGTGGTGGCTAACAAGGGAATTGCCCATGTCCCGGAAGGCCGAGAGATGTTTCCCCTCCTAACCGTTTATGAAAACCTGATCATGGGAGCCTACGGCAGGAAGGATAAAAAGGGAATCGAAAAGGATCTGGATATTGTGTATGACTATTTTCCCATCTTAAAAGACAGGCTCCAACAGAAAGCCGGGTATCTATCCGGTGGTCAGCAGCAGATGCTGGCATTGGGACGAGCCATGATGGCCAGACCGAAACTGATGTTGCTGGACGAACCTTCGTTGGGGCTCTCTCCTCTTTTCGTACAGGACATTTTTAGTATCATCGTTCGTCTTAACAAAGAGCAGCAGATAACCATGCTTCTGGTCGAACAAAACGCCAACATGGCCCTCAAAACCAGTCATCTCGGATATGTACTGGAGAACGGCAGAATAGTAATGGAGGATACCTGCGAAAATCTGATGGCCAGTGAGGATATCAAGGAATTTTACATGGGAATTAAGGAAGAAGGCGTCAGGGGAAGACGACGATGGAAACGCAGAAAAACCTGGCGATAACGGAATAGAGGAGAGTGAAAATGAAGAATCAGCCAACATATGAACCGATTGTGATCGATGGATGTACCACTATTCCGGCACTATTCCGGCACAGGGTAAAAACCCTGGGCAACAAGGTAGCTTTGCGGGAAAAAAACTTCGGGATCTGGGAATCAACCTCCTGGAACAAATATGGAGAAAAAGCCAGAGAGATCGGCATGGGTCTTCTTTCCCTCGGTCTTAAGCGAGGTGATGTCTGTTCCATTCTCAGCGAGAATAACAAGGAGTGGTTTTTCACCGATATGGGAATACTTTGCGCTGGTGGCGTCACCAGCGGTGTGTATACAACCGATTCCGCCAAACAGCTCGAATACCTGATCAATGACTCAAAAAGCAGGTTTCTCTTCCTGGAAAACGAGGAGCAGTTGGACAAGTTTCTGGAGATTCGAGACCGGGTGCCCACCCTGGAGAAAATAATTATTTTTGATGCGGAAGGGTTGCATGATTATCAAGATGAACTGGTAATTATGCTGGAAGATTTTTACGAAGAGGGTAGGAGGTTTAATGAAAAAAATCCTGATCTCTGGGATAAAAAAATTGATAAAGCCAAACCTCAGGATTTGATGGTACTGATCTACACTTCCGGCACAACAGGCCCTCCCAAAGGCGCCATGGTCAGTCACCTCAACTGCATGTTCGGGATTCTGACCTTCAGCCGTCTGTTGTCCTTCAGCCAGAATGATGAACAACTCTCATTTTTGCCCTTATGTCATATCGCGGAACGAGCCTTTTCGATCCTGTTACCCCTTAAGACCTGCTCCATTGTCAATTTCGCCGAAAGCACGGATACCGTTCCGGAAAATATCAGGGAGTTGTCTCCCACAGTATTCTTTGCGGTCCCCAGGATATGGGAGAAATTTTACTCAGCCATTCAATTACAGGCGAAAGACACCACCCGATTTGGAAAATGGGCTTTTGATACCGCTTTTAAGATCGGTGATAAAGCAGCCGATTATAAACTGAAAGGGAAATCGCTGCCATTTACACTTAGATTCTCCCACTGGTTTGCCCAAAAAACAATCCTGAACAACATCAAGCGGATGCTGGGTCTTGATAAGGTGCGATGGACGCTGACCGGGGCTGCCCCCATCTCTCCCGATCTGGTTCGTTGGTATTACGCCCTTGGAGTGGATATGCTGGAGGTGTTTGGTCAAACCGAATCGGTCGGTCTGGCGACCTCCAATACCATCGGCAATGTCAAACTGAGTTCCATTGGAAAGCCGATTCCGGACACGGAGGTCAAACTTTCCGAGGAAGGGGAAATCCTGATTAAAGGTCCCAATGTATTTCTGGGATACCTGAATCAACCGGAGAAGACGGCTGAAACGGTGATTGACGGGTGGCTTCACACCGGTGATGTGGGAGTGGTGGATGAGAATAATTTCTTCACCATCACTGATCGTATGAAAGATATTATCATTACGGCCGGAGGAAAGAATATCTCTCCCAGTGAAATAGAAAACCAGCTCAAATTTTCGCCTTATATCACCGATGCCGTGGTGATTGGAGATAAGCGCAAGTTCCTTACCTGCCTGATTATGATCGATCAGGAGAACGTTGAAAAGTTCGCCCAGGACAACGATATTCCCTACACCAACTTTGCCAGTTTGTGTAAGGCACAGGAAGTTAATGACTTAATATGGAACGAAGTGTTAAAGGTTAACAAGAATTTTGCCCGAGTGGAGACCATCAAAAAATTCAAACTGATCGATCAGCTGCTAACGGCTGAAGATGATGAGCTGACACCGACGATGAAATTGAAACGGAAGTTCGTAAATTCCAAATATAAGAATTTGATTGATGCCATGTATGGGTGAGTATGGCGGTTGGCGGTTGGCAGATGGCTTATTAGGGAATGCTTGCCAGCCATTGGTTGAAGTTTGTGTATCTGTTTTAACGGTAGGGCGGCCCTACGTGGCCGCCTTGGGGGTAGTTCCGGCGGGGATGTAACCCCGCCCTACCGTAATCCTTGCTCTAGATTCAGTCTATTCTACAGCCGGGAAAAAGACCCAGAATAATGGCCGATTGAAATTTTTTACGATATATTTCGAGTTTAAAAAGCGAATCAAAACATTTTTTCCGGATACCTTATCGAAATGATTTATTTGATGGAGGTGTCATTTAAACCCTGTGAATCGTGATGCGATATGGGAGTACCCCGATTTACAGCTGAATCATCTAAAGCGAAAGGAGAGAACATGATGCAAAAAAGCTTGATGAAAGTGATATTGAATGTTGCTATCTTGATGGGATTTGCAGTAACCGGTTATGCCTTGCAGGGAGTCAGTGATGATGAGGTCGTTCTTGGCACTCACACTGCACTCAGCGGCCCGGTTGCCGGATGGGGGTCCAGTGTTACCCAGGCAGTACGAATGCGGTTTGATGAGGTGAATGCAGCCGGAGGAATTCATGGACGGCAGATTAAGTATGTGGTTGAAGACTCTCAATACAGCGTTCCCGTTGCCGTGCAAAAGGCTAATAAATTGATCAATCGGGATAAGGTGTTTGCACTGATTGCATCGATTGGAACGCCCCATAACCTCGCGGTATTTAAAATGCAGCTGCCAAAGGATATTCCAAGCCTGTTTCCCTATACAGCTGCAAGGGCCATGGTACAGCCGCTACACCCATTGAAATTCTCAGCCATTTCCAGCTATTACGATCAGGGACGTGCCGGTCTTAAGTATTTTGTTGAGGAAAAGGGAAAGAAAAATGTTTGCATGTTATATGTTGATACCGATTTTGGGGCAGAAACCGTTGATGCAGTAAACGATCAATTGAAAGCCATGAACATGAATCTGGTGGCCGAAACTTCTCACAAGGATTCCGAAACCAACTTTGTCGGAGCAATCACCAAACTGAGAAAAGCGAACTGCGATCTGATCATGTTAGGCACCATCATCAGGGACACCATCATGTCTGTGGCAACAGCCAGAAAAATGGGATGGGATGTGACTATGGTGGGAAACACCGCCGCTTGTAATTCCATCGTCTCCGGTAACGGTGGCAAAGCAGTCGAAGGTCTTTATGCTGTAACCGGTATTGAGCAAGCTTATTACGACCAGGTTAGCGGCAAAGGGAAACAGTTTTTTGATGACTACAATGCGAAATTCGGATCTTATCCCGGTGGTGAGGCCCAGGTAGGATATATCGTAGCTGATCTTACAGTACTCGCTTTGCAAAATGCGGGAAAAGATCTAACGACTGAATCCTTCATCAAAGGAATGGAAGCCATCAGCAGTCACGAAAGCCCTTTCAACGGACCCACGCGAAGTTTCAGCGCGGACAAGCATGAAGGGTCAAGGGAGTCCATGCTGCTCCAGATTCAGGATGGTCGCTGGCTCTCCCCCACTGGCAAGAAAATGATATTGAAATACTAACACCCCTGTTTCGGACTTTCCCGATATTCTGCCAAGTCGGGATGGTCCAAAACATACGGCTGTTTTATCCCCCTTGAATACCCGTCAATCCGTTCAAAAAGGATTTTGAGATGTTTCGCACAAAGCTTAGACTGAAAATCACCGCCGGTGCCCTGGGTCTTGTAATACTGATCATGACGTTATCCACTATCATCATTTCATTAATTATTTACGATCAGAACCGGGATGCCTCATTTTCCCGTGTGGATCAAAGCATGAAGCTGATTCAGGATGATCTGTTGAACATGGGCGTAAAGCTTTTAAACCATACCAAACAGATTGCCAACACTGAAACTCTTGCCAGCAGTATTGAGTTTATAAAGATGATGGATCCCACCCAGGAACTGGACAGTACCGGAAAAGCAACTTACCAGGAAATAGCTGCCTCACTGCACACCATTGCCAGAACTGCCAACCTGGCAAGAACTGCCGTCTATTCCGAAACCGGAAACCTGATTGCGTTTGTCTCCATGGAGGAGGGGCAAACAACTATTGGATATCCTCTCCGAACCGGTTTTGACGTCATAGTATTGAAGAGGGGAGAGAATATTCAATCAGATATGTGGAAAGTTGCTGAGATCAATGCAGTCTTCAGCAAAAGATTTCAACAACCGGTTCCTGCTGTTGAAAAAACGCAATTCGAAGAATCGGCAGATGAAGTGGCATTAACCACCTATGCTCCAATTATTGCTTCTGTTTACGACCAGCAGGCAGATAAGTTTAAAGAAGCACAAATCGGATTTGTAACTGCAGTTTATCCAATCGCCTCGGGTTTTGTTGACCGATTGAATAAACTAACAGGTGTAGAAATTAACGTATTCGGAGAGAAGGGTTTGTTGTCCGGCAGCAACCCGGATTATAAAAGCGTTAATATCGATCAGTTCAAACCGGATAAAAAAGACTGGAGTATATTGGACCAGGAAGTTTTTCTGAGTGACGTTAAAATTAATAGTGAAACCTTCTTTCAGGGAATACTGCCTCTCTTCTCCGATGGAGGCACAATTGGTGCGATCGCTATTCTGATCTCCTCCGGTGAAGCGATGAGAAACACCTGGCAGATTATTAAGATCCTGTGTTTCGTTTCAATTGGATCCATTGTTATCGTGCTGCCCCTGTCATTTATGATTGCCAATCGGGTGACAAAACCTCTGGAACTGCTCTCGCAAACCATGTCAACCGTGAAGGAAACCGGGAGTTTTTCAAGAAGAGTTCCCGTTGTTTCAGTGGATGAAACCGGTGTCATTTCTCAATCCTTTAATGACCTGATGGATTCTTTTCAAATGGCAATTGAACAGATCAACCGCACCATGGCTTCCGTTGCCAATGGGGATTTATCACAGGGGATTGAAGGTGATTTTAAGGGAGAAACAAAAGAACTTCAGAAAAATACCAATGAATCAATCAACATTCTCTCCCAGGTCATCGATCGTGTTTTAAAAGCAAGCACTCAGGTCAATCTGGGTGCGGAAGAGTTGAGCAGATCCTCCCAGTCTCTGGCAAGTGGAACTTCAGAACAGGCAGCCACGTTGGAGCAGATCTCCTCCTCCATGAACGAAATCGGTTCTCAATCAAAAATCAACAGCGAAAAAGCCAACAACGCCAAAGAGATAACAGAAGAGACCCTCACAATTGTCAAAGAGGGCAATGACCAGATGCAACATATGCTTCTTTCCATGAAGCAGATTAATGAAACCAGCAATGAGGTTTCAAAAATAATAAAGGTGATTGATGAGATCGCTTTTCAGACAAACCTGCTGGCTCTGAATGCCGCTGTGGAAGCGGCCCGAGCCGGAAAATACGGAAAAGGATTTGCTGTTGTCGCCGAAGAGGTCAGAAATCTAGCAGCCAGAAGCGCAGAAGCAGCTAAAAACACCACCGGACTGATCGAAAGTTCTCTCAAGGAGGTCGATAAAGGGGTGATCAATGCTGATAAGACGGCTGAGATTTTAACCCAGATTACCTCTGGAATTGAAAAGTCGAATGGATTGGTCAGCGAAATCTCTTCTGCCTCAAAAGATCAGGTTGCTGCAGTCGTAGAGATAAACAACGGATTACATCAGGTCAATAATGTTATTCAACAGAATTCATCCATATCCGAACAATCAGCTTCTGCATCACAGGAATTATCAGAGCTGGCAACCAAGTTGAAAAAACAATTGAATCGATTCCGTATCAAAGATCAGACAATTCTGCTGGAATCGGGCGAGGAGATTGAGGTTTAAATAATATCTCACCTCATCTCCAGCGGGAATAGGGGTTCTTAACCAGGTTGGAGTTAAAATAGCGGGGGTCATTGGTGACCTCTTCTCCTAACCAGTCTGGTTTGGGAAAGGGCTGGCTTTCAGTATTCAGCTCCAATTCGGCTATCACGAGACCGCTATTTTCTCCAGTGAACTCGTCCACTTCAAAGATCGCCCCTTCAAATTCCACCAGATAGCGCGTCTTCTCAATCAACGGCCGCAGGCAGAGTGTATCCAGCATCTCTTCGGCATCTTTCAGCGGAATCTCATATTCAAATTCCGGACGAGTTGCCTTTGTCGTTTTCCCTTTTATGGTGATAAATCCATGGTCACCAGCAATTCGCACACGAACCGTACGATCTATTTCCCTGTTCAGATAGCCCTGACGAAAACGGGTTCCCTCAACCCCTCGCCAGTTATTGTCTTTTACTAAGAACTTGCGTTCAATCTCTATCGCCACGATCTTTTCTCGTTGAGTTTAAAAACTTCCAAACTATTCAATATGAATCCTGGTGCAAACTGTCATTCCCGCGCAGGCGGGAATCATCTGCAAATTATGGAATATCGATTCTCAAATGCAAGGACTATGGCAGGGCGAGGTTACGACCCGTCAGTACCTATTTAAAGGCGGCCACGTAGGGCCGCCCTACCGTTATTCTGCGGATACGCTCAAATCCCCGGTAAAAGAGAATAAAACGGTAGGGCGCCCTTACATGGGCGCCTGACAATCTTTCGTATCAGGAAAATGCTGTAATATAAATTTATCTCCTAAATGCCCATCTTCGGCGGCCACGTAGGGCCGCCCTACCGTTATTC
>Ga0180009_10007317_pt1 | contig 11325 bp, 7 predicted proteins | sample OS_PC_MetaG_FD_123537 | JGI IMG/M metagenome (GOLD analysis project Ga0180009, IMG submission 123537) | Groundwater microbial communities from the Aspo Hard Rock Laboratory (HRL) deep subsurface site, Sweden - OS_PC_MetaG | ecosystem: Environmental > Aquatic > Deep subsurface > Groundwater...
ACCGGCAAGGACGACATGACCGACTCGAACCTACGACATGCAGCACAAGCCATCTCCGAAGCAACGGCGTTGTTGGTGACTGCGGGCGCCGGCATGGGTGTCGATTCGGGGCTCCCCGACTTCCGTGGAAACGACGGCTTCTGGCGCGCGTATCCGCCATTCAAGAAGCGTGGCCTTTCGTTCGTGGACATGGCGTCGCCCGAATGGTTCGACCGCGACCCCGCCGTGGCCTGGGGGTTCTACGGCCATCGGTTGCACTTGTATCGAGCCACGAAGCCCCACGGAGGTTTTGACATTCTGCTCCGTTGGGCAAAACGCATGCCCGCGGGGGCCTTCGTGTTTACCTCGAACGTTGATGGCCAGTTCCAACGGGCCGGATTCCGCGACGACAGGATCATCGAATGCCACGGTTCCATCCACCACCTGCAGTGCGCGTCACCCTGCCATCAAGGCTTGTGGGATGCGGCGGACGTGAACGTCGATGTCGACCCGACCACGTTCGAGGCGTCAGAGCCCTTGCCACGATGTCCGTCGTGCGGTGGTGTGGCACGTCCCAACGTGTTGATGTTCGGGGATTGGGGCTGGGTCCACCACCGAAGCTCCGCGCAGGAACACCGCTTCACGCAATGGCTCGATGAAGTGGCAGGCGAGAAGCTCGTGGTGGTGGAGATGGGGGCGGGGACCGCGATCCCCACGGTGCGCATGACGTCCGAGCAGGCTGGGCGTCGCAAGGGTGCGACCCTCGTACGGATCAATCCTCGTGAACCACAGGTGCCCGAAGGACAGATTGGCATCTCCGGTCCGGCCATGGGGACGCTTCAGGCCATCGACTCACTTGTAGGAGACTCCGGCGTCCTAGCCGGAAAGTAGCCACGCGGACGTCGATTGAAACAGAGACCTGGCGTTGGGAGAAATGCGATGAAGCGCGCACCGAAGATGGGGCCTGCCGACAGAATGGCTCGCGACGCGCAACGCGGCATGGTCACACTCGTATTGGGAGCTGGCGTGTCGATGCCTCGTGGCGTGCCGGGATGGCGTGATCTCGCAGCCGATCTACTCTTCTCCACCACCGGACAACGTCCGTGCTGGCTGACCTCGCACCAGGAAGACTGGGACAATCTCAACGAAGCGCGGGCCCTGTTGCGTGGCAAGCTACCCGACGCCTTCGTGGAGCGTCTCGCGCTCGATGCGGGCGAGCCTCACCCGCTCGCCCTGCCGATGGTCTTCGAACGCGTGGAGTCTGAGCTCGCTCGAACGCGCGATGGCAACGCCGACGAAGACGTGGACTCGAGCTTCGCCGGACTCCTGCGCAGTGCCATGTACGAGAACCTGAAGCGAACGCGTCGTCAGGACACGCTGCGCGTGCTTGCGCACCTGCTCCGCTCGGAGCAGCAGCAGAAGAAGCCGCGCATTGCGCGCGTGATCACGTTCAACGCAGACGATCTTCTCGAACGCGAAGTCCACGGCGGCCTGGATGCGGAGGAGCCGCCCGTGGTGTGGGTGCTTGCACGCGCCAGCCACCATCCCACGCCCAACGGGGGCGCAGGTGGACAGCCCCCTATCCCCGTTTATCACGTGCACGGTTTTCTCCCACGCGACCCCGAAGAGCGGCAGTGGGCCGACGCACCTGATACCCTCGTCTTCACCGATGCCCAGTACTGGAGCTCGGTGGCGAACCCTCTGTCCTTCGCGAATCGGGTCATGGCCAACGCGCTCCACGATAGCCACTGTGTATTCATTGGCCTGTCGATGACCGATCTCAACATCACCCGCTGGCTCGGCGTGCGGTACAACGAGATCCTGACGGACAGGCAGATGCAGCGACAGGTGGTCACCCGACCGGGCATGGGCCTGGAAGCCCTGCAACGCCGTTCGCTTCGTCGTCACTATTGGGTTCGTACGAAGGACGCTGCGCACGACATCGTCGCCGAGCATCTCGAGTGCCGTGGCGTGTCCTCGGTGGTCCTTCCTCAATGGGGAACCCCGTTCAATCGTCTGATGCGCGATTGCTTTGCGTCATCGTAGTTGTCGTCGAGTTGCGACCGTTCGGTTAGGCCGCCTTTTCGTGATGTGGAACACCGCATATCCGTCGTAGGGGCGGGTTTCAAACCCGCCCGTTCGTGAAGTGGCGCCAACAGCGGGCGGGTCAGTGACCCGCCCCTACCGCCAGAACGCTCCATCGTTCTGAACTCCGCTCTGAACCGACCGACTCGCATTGCCGAATTACGCGTTGCTCCGGAACGCGGCGATTATCACCTGGTCGGACAAATGCCGGATCTGCCTAGAGCATAAGCACGAATATCGAGCCTATGTTTGAGTGGGTAATGTGCCTCCGTGGGATTGCGCGAGCCACATTCGCTCCCTACGTTGATTTCCATGACACCTCGCAAATGGGTGGGACTTGCGGGCCAGTTCCTCGCTGTCGCTCTTGTGATGCCCGTCGCCTGCAATGATGACGCCGCCGGTGGCGGGGTCGCGGGAAGCGCAGGTAGCGCCGCTGATTCGGGCACGGATACGGGCAGCGACAGCTCCGTCGTCCCCGACGTAGCAGAGGACACGAGCGTGCTCGATACCGGCATTGGCGCCGACGTTGTCGACGACGTAGCTGGATGCGCAACCGAGACCGTGACGGCCGACCGAGCTCCTTTGGACATGTACCTGCTGCTCGACGAGTCCGAGTCCATGATTGAGCCAGCGGGCGTCACGCCCACCAAGTGGGATCAGGTTGCTGGCGCGGTTGGTGCGTTCATGCAAGCGCCGGAATCGGCTGGAATTGGCGCAGGTGTTCAGTTCTTTCCCATCCAACCCGACCAGTGCGAAACCCAGACCTACAATCCTCCAGCCGTGGCCATCGCCGAGCTTCCCGGCAACGAACCGGCGATCTCGGCGGCGATTGCCGCCCAGACACCGTTCGGAGGAACGCCCACGCGTCCCGCGATGGAAGCTGCCGTGGACTACACCACCGGGTGGGCACAGGACAATCCCACCCACGTCGTGGTGATCGTGCTGGCGACCGACGGCCTGCCAACGGTGTGCGACTCCACAATCGATTCGGTGGCCCAGCTTGCGGCCTCGGCTGCAGGCAGTTCCGAGCAGATCTTGACGTTCGTGATAGGCGTCGGTGACGAGTTGGCCAACCTCAACCAGATCGCCGAGGCGGGTGGAACCAACGAGGCGATCATCGTCGACGCGAGCCAAGACATCACACAGGGGTTCCTCACGGCACTCAACAGCATTCGGCAGCAAAGCGTTCCCTGCGAGTACGTCATTCCAGCCACCTCGGACGGGGGCGTCGTCGATCCACAGCGCGTCAACGTGACCTACGTATCCGGAGCGGGTGATTCTGTTCCGTTCTTTGGCGTGGGAGACGAGGACGGCTGCGTCAACGCGCCGGAAGCGGGGTGGTACTACGACGACCCGGATGCGCCGACGAAGATCATTCTCTGCCCAGGCACCTGCGAGGTCGTGAAGAATGATTCGGCAGCGACGGTCCACGTAGTGTTCGGGTGCGAGACCATCGTGAAGTGATTCTCACCCGTACCTGTAGCACGATCGGAACGATCGCACTGCACGCGGTTGGCTCGAGAAAACTTCCAACCGATGGTCAACCGGCAAGACCTCCAGTACCTTACTGCCATGCAACTGGCCTTGCTGATCGAACCCGCGGAAGAAGACGGTTGGTCGCTTCCGGACGAAGCCGACAACGAGAAGCCATCGGGACCGTGGAGCGCACCGCTGCCGCACGACGATCCGCTGACGATCCTGATGGTGGAGCGAATCGCCTCGCAGATGGGCGAGTCCGCGTCGCATGTGTTGCTGTACGCGCGGTCAGCGAGTCAGGAGGAATGGAGTCGACTCAGCGATTTGGGGAGCGGCACACTGGACCCTCGTTGTGACGAACGGGTGGAGGACGCGATCGCGCGAGGCGCTCGATTGCTTGACGAAAGCGCCTGGGACGCGGCGCGCGAGGCGTATCTGGCGGCGGACGTGTTGCTGGCACATGAGAGCAGCATGCGTCGTGCCGAGGTCTTTTCTTGCCTCGCGTCCATCGAGAGAGAACGAGGCGAGGTCGGGCTGGCTGCGGTGCTTCTCGACAGGGCGCTCGCTATCTTTCCAGCCCATCGTGGTGCCCTGCAGGCGCGCATCGAGCTCGCTCGCACATCCGGCGATGCCGTGACGCTCGCGGCTCTGCTGGCGCGACAGATCCACTTCGCCGAGTCGGTGGACGAGCGCGTGACGACGCTCACGGAAATGGCGCACGAGTCGCTGCGTGCGGTGGGGCAGGCCTTGACGGACGCCGTTGCCCTGCGACCGGGCGACCCGGATCTGCTCAATCGCCTTCGCGCCGTGTACGAAGCTGCAGGGCGGTACGACGACGCGGTGAACGCATCGGTCGCGCTGGCTGAAGCCCAGGCAGATCCCGGGGAGCGGGCGCGGACCCTCGTTTCCGCGGCGAAGCTTTGCACCGAGCGCGTGGGCAACGTGGGACGAGCCGTCGCGCTCTATGAGGCGGCGATTGCTGACGATCCTGGTGTTCCCGGCGCGTTCGAGGCCATCGAAGCGGTCTTGGAGAATGATCAGGACTGGTCCGGTTTGGAGCGGGCGTACGCTCGACAGCTCGAGCGCATCGCGGGTCGCCGCATGAAGGAGGCGGAGATCGAGCTGCTGGAGAAGCTCGCGGAGTTGCGAGCGGAACAGCTGGAGAACATCATCGGTGCGATTCAGGCCTTGGATCGTCTCTTGGCGATCGCGCCTGACCGCCTCGATGCGCGCATGCGATTGATTCGATTGCTGGAAGCCACTGGCCAGGACGAGCTGGGTCAACGGTGCCTCGAGGTGGCGGCTCGTCTCGCACCGACCGAGCCCGCAGTGTTTCAGGGTGTCCATCGGATCGCCACCCGGCGCGCAGATCCTGATCGCAGCTACTGTGCGTGTGCCGTGCTCGTGCACCTTGGAGAAGCGGACATCGGCGAGCAGATGATCTACCAACAGTATGCGCCGGAGGCGTCACTCAAGGCGGTGCGGCCGCTCGAGCCGCACGCTTGGGAGCTTCTGTTCCCGGACGATTACGACGCCGAGTTGGCGGACGTGTTGCGCGCGATCGAGCCCGTTGCCGTTGCGGTGAAGCTCGACCACCTTCGCCAATCGGGGCGGGTTCCGCGGCTGGACCCGTCGGAGCGTCAGGATCCCGAACGCAGCACGCTCTCCGCCGTTCGCACGGTCGGCTGGGCGGCACATCTTCTGCAAACACCCATGCCGGACGTGTACGCGAAGTCCGAGGACATTCCGGGGGGGATAGCGGCGTTGCCCTCCGAGTCTCCGGCGCTGTTGCTCGGCAAGGCAGCACTGGTGGGCCGCTCGTTGCCCGAGCTGTCTTTCATGGTAACGCGAGAGTTCGCCTACCTGCGCGCAGCCGGCAGACTGTTGTCCTTCTATCCGTCGCTTGCGGATCTCGACGGTCTCATTCGGGCGATGCTGCCGCTCTTTCTCTCCGGTGCGCCCAGGTCGCGTGATGTGTCCTGGCTCGAGCTGGGGCTCGCGTCGAAGCTCGATGCCGCGGCGCGCGGACGGGTGGCCGGCGCGATCACGTCGATGGTGAGCGCAAGCGGCAAGGTCAATCTCAAGCGGTGGTTGCGAACCACCGAGATTGCTGCGTGCCGAGCAGCGTTCCTGGCGTGCGATGACATCACCGTGGCTGCGCGGATCCTTTCCATCGACGGGCGGGTATTCGGCGACCTTTCCGCTGCCGACAAGGTTCGCGATCTCATCGCGTTCTCCGTGTCACAGCGGTATCACGCGCTGCGCTCTTTGGCCGGATTTTCCATGGACGGCATGTGAATTTAGGAACCGCTTTGCTCCGGCCGGCCCTTGTCCCATACTGACCCACGAAGAAGGTTCTCGCGATGGGCACAGGGAGCGGCGAGCGGAACGACGGCCCGTTGGACGTTCAGGTCCGGCTGAGCGAGGCTCGGCTCGCCCGCGCGCAGGCCGTGGGCCACGTGGGCAGCTGGGAGCTCGACCTCGTTGAGAAGACCATGTGGGCTTCCGAAGAGGCATTTCGCATCTACGGCCTGCCGATCTCGTCCGACCAGCAGCTGCCCGCTTCCGTCGTCAAAAACGTTCCACTTCCCGAATATCGAGGCGCGCTCGATCAGGCGCTCACGGACTTGCTTGCGGGTCATCGCCCTTACAACATCGAGTTCCGCATTCGTCGTGAATGCGATGGATCGATCGTCGACATCCATTCACGAGCCGTCCTCGTGACCGACTCCGCGGGGCGCCCAGTGCGGGTGGACGGCACGATACAAGACGTGACGGACCGCAAGCAGATGGAACGTGCGTTGCGCGCGAGTGAGGAGCGGACGAGGATGATCCTCGATCAGGCCGCTGATGCAATTCTGCTTGGCAATCCGCAGGGCAAGCTCATCGGTGTGAACGACAAGGCGGCGGAGTTGTCGGGGTATCCACGCGAGGAGATGCTCGAGAAGAACATTTCGTTTCTGTTCGACCCCGATGTGCTGGAAGCCAATCCTTTCCGGTACGATCTGCTCGAACTGGGACGCGATGTCGTTCGTGAGCGGAACCTCACCCGAAAGGACGGTACGAAGGTTCCCGTCGAGATGCACACGAAGAGGCTCTCCGACGGTACGCTACAAGCCATCCTTCGAGACACGTCGGAGCGGAAGCGGGCAGAGGAACAACTTCAGCTTCGACAACGCATGGCGTCGATTGGCACGCTGGCAGGGGGGATAGCGCACGACTTCAACAACTTGCTCGCGGCGATCATGGGCTACGCTGACCTGCTGGCGCTCGAACCGACGTTGGATTCCCACCAGCAGACGTGTGTCGAAAGCATTCTGCGGGCGTGCCGACGCGGGTCCGACCTGGTTGGTGGCCTCGCGTCCCTGGCACGCTCGGGTCAAACGGAGAAGGGCAGCTTCGACCTCAGCAAAGTCGCTGCCGAGGTCGTCAGTGTGCTGACAGAGACGACGGAACGACTGATCGAAAAAAGGCTCGTTACGGAATTCGAGCCCTGCTTCGTCGTGGGTAGCGAGTCGGACATCTATCACGCACTGATGAACTTAGGTATCAATGCGGTCCAGGCGATCGAGTCTCGCGGTGCGCGGGCGGGGGATCGTGTCGATTTCGTGATAGGCCGCCATGTCGTGAGGGACGAGGGTCCAGAGGGGCTGCAGCCGGGCGCATACACCCGCGTCTTCGTTCGCGACACCGGGCCCGGGATGGCGCCACACGTCCGACAGCGCGCGTTCGATCCGCTGTTCACAACGAAGCAGAAGGGCGTGACAAAGGGACAAGGGCTTGGACTCACGATGGTCTTCAACACCGTCGTGACCCAGCACAACGGCCATATCCAGGTGGATTCGTCGGAAGGTGAAGGAACGTCAGTTTGCTTGATCCTCAAGGAGGGTTCGCCCACCCCGAAGGCGCCTTCTCGCGTGCCCGCGATCACCGGCGGGAACGGTGAGACCATCCTCGTCATTGATGACGAGCCCCAGATTCTCGAGGTGGCGCAGATAGCACTGCACCGAGCGGGCTTTCACGTCCTGACTGCAGCAGACGGTGCCGCTGCGCTCGATGTGTTCCGTCAGAACATGGCGGCCGTCGACGCGGTGGTGTTGGATCGGTCGCTGCCTGGCATGGCCGGGGAGGAAGTGCTCGCTGCGCTGCTCGAGCTCGAACCGGACTTGACGGTGATCGTATCGTCCGGCGACGCGACCATCGGCTTGGAGCAGTTCCCGGGCGCTGCGCGACTGCTGCGAAAACCCTACGTTCCCAGCGTCCTTTGCAGCGTCCTGAACGAGGTTCTGCGCTCTTAAGGCGGGGGTTCCGTCACGCGCAGAATCGCTAGAGCCTTCGTCGCCGCATTGACCCGGGGCGCAAGGTTGGCCACGGTAATTGTTCGAGCTGCACTGGGGGGGGAAGATGAACGGGCACGTCCTTGTCTTGGATGATGACGCCGCTTTCTGCGAGGCGGTCGAGCGAGCCCTGCGTCACTTCGAGGTCTCGTGCTTCCAGAACCCCACCGATGCACTGGACGCCGTAAAGACACGTGACTTCGACGTCTGCGCGTCGGGCATCAGATTGAGCGGAATGCCCCGAACCTGGCTCTGCGAGGAGCTCGTGGCCCGCCGCCCCGACCTGCCGGTCGTGCTCATCACCGAGCGCGGCGATCTGGACACGGCGGTCGACGCAATTCGCGCGGGCGCCTACGACTTTCTCACCAGGCCCGTCGACTTCGAGCGTCTCGAAGCGTCGCTCCGAAGAGCGATCGAGCGCACGTCCCTGAAGACCGAAGTCCGCCTCCATCACGCGATGCGACCGTCCTGCGGATTGTTGGACCTGTTGGGGGCGAGCACGCCCATGCAGGAAGTCCTCGAGTTGATCGCTCGCGTGGCCGTGTCCGACGTAACGGTTCTGGTGACCGGCGAGAGCGGCACGGGCAAGGAACTGGTGGCCCGGGCGATCCACCACCACGGGCAGCGACCCGACGGTCCCTTGGTTGCCGTCAACTGCGCAGCGATTCCCGAGGCGCTGCTGGAGAGCGAGCTCTTCGGTCATGTGCGCGGCGCGTTCACGGACGCCCACCGCGCCCAGGTCGGTCTGTTTGTGCAGGCGGAAGGTGGAACCCTGCTCCTTGATGAGATCGGTGAGCTACCGCTCTCGCTTCAACCCAAGCTGCTGCGGGCGCTGCAGGAAAAAGTGATACGACCGGTCGGGGCCGAGCGGGAGATCCCTTTCAACGCGAGGCTCATCGCCGTAACCAGCCGGGACCTGGAGGCAGCGGTCAACGCGGGACGGTTTCGGGAAGCTCTGCTTTACCGTATCAACGTCGTGCAGATCGACGTCCCCCCGTTGCGAGCTCGCGGCGGTGATGTCTTGTTGCTCGCGCAAGCGTTGCTCAAGAAGCACGCGAAACAGTTGAACAAACCTGTTGTACGCATCTCCGCATCCGCCGCAGAGAAGCTGCTGGCGTATCCCTGGCCGGGCAATGTTCGCGAGCTCGAGAACTGCATTGAGAGGGCAGTGGCGCTCACCAGCTCCAATCAAGTTGGTCTGGATGATCTCCCTCGAAGAGTTCGCGAGCACAAGCGCTCCCACATCTGGATCGCACGGGATGATGCGGCGGACCTCCCTCCCATGGAAGAGGTCGAGCGCCGCTACGTTCTGCGCGTCATGGAGGCGACCAATGGTCGACGCGTTCAAGCCGCTCGGATCCTCGGGTTCGACCGCAAGACGCTGTATCGCAAGCTCCGGTCTTACGGAATTGACGGACCGGAGTCTTAGGTGGGTCGAATTTGTCGAGGACATTGCGCCGCATGGATCGGGGCAATGTTCCCCAATCATGTGGTCCAGGGACTTTTTGCCCCTTATGTGCTGGACGAGCTTGGTGCGATAGCATCAAAATTGCGGCTCTTTTGCCCCGTTTGTGTGCACCGCAGACAATTGTGTTGATTCTGCTTGGCCCGGATTCTGCTGCTCAATTCGGAAGACTCAATGGGCCTTACCCGAGCGTTCGCCGGAGGTGAATCATGCGTCAGTTTGCGATAGCCGTCGCCATTGCCGCCACCCTCTCCGCCTGTGGCGGAGACAAACCCGAGCCAAGGACGCCCGATGTTCCCCAGGAACCGGCCGCCCAACTCACGCCCGCACAGGAGAAAGCCATCGCCCATGCACAGGAGGAGACCGGGGACCAGGGGCTCCACTTCGATGAAGATATCCGTCGGCTTTGCCCGGGTCTCGCTTCTCCCAAGTTCGACTATGACTCTTCCCGTGTGAAGCAACAGTTTCGGGACGCCCTCATCGGCCTGGCCACGTGCATGAACGAGGGTGGTCTCAAGGGAAAGTCGCTGTTGTTCGTGGGCCGCGCCGATCCCCGCGGGGAGGAGGATTACAACCTCGCCCTAGGTGGTCGTCGCGCGGCCTCGGTGCGCGACGCTCTCAGCTCCCTGGGGGTGCTTGGCTCGCGCATGGATCTGTCGTCGCGTGGTGAGCTCGACGCGGAAGGGACCAATGAAGCGACCTGGGCGAACGACCGGCGGGTCGACGTGCATCTGTCTCGCTGATGCCACCTGCCATCTCACGGACCGTCGTGCCTACATCCCGGCGATGGACGCCAAGACGCTGCGCGTGGGATCCGATTGGCGCGCCGTGAGCGTGGCAGCACGGGCGTTCCACATGGCCTCAGCTTCGGCGTCTTCCCGGTAACGAGCCGCTTCCGACCGCATCTTCATATAAGACGCATACCCAATGGGAACCCCGGTTCTTCTGCCATCTCGCCGATATTCATCCTCGTCGATGCGCTGACAATTCGGCGTGCAGGCGTCAAGCCAGACTTCGACACTTGACGGTTCCGTGGCTCTGACGCCTCGGACGAACATCGCCGCCGGTCCGCCGCGTCTCAGACGTTCCCCGCAAAGCGACTGGTATTTCCACCCCGGGAGGTTGGACGCAGCGTTCTGTAGTCGTGCGTCGGGTCGTTTCCGCAAGCCCGTGTGGGCCGCGAGCAGCATCCAAATACCCGTGTCCCTCACTCGGTCACGTATCATCAGACGCTCTCCGTCTCGACCGGGCTCGGGGGAGCTCAACAGCGGCTCGAGTCTCGTAATGACGCGACTCCACCGTCGCTCGTGGAGGTCAATCCACGCCATCATCACGGTCAACTGGTGATCGGTGGAATTCGCATGCTCGGCGGCAATCGCTTCGGCCGTGGACCAGTCCCCCGCGTACATCAACACCGAGAGCGCGTGCGAAACATAACGCGGCGACGTGTTGCGTTCGAGCACCTTCTGGAGGAGGGGCCGGCTTTGATCGTTCTTTCCCATGCGCGCCCACGCCTCGGCGGCGGCAAGACGTGCCGAATCAGCATATTCGCGAAACGAGGATATCAGTCTCGGGTCGGTCTGCTTCTGGTACTCGCTGAGCCCCGGCGCATTCAACCCTCGTTCCCTTTCGGCGGCGAGCTCATCGATCTTGTCCGCGGCAGCAACCAGTTCTTTTGGATACACCGCCATCGGCGCGAGCATGTACGCGTCCTCTCGCCACGGCTGGAGCTGCCATGGGGCGCCCACGAGTGGGACAAATGGACGCAAGTACGCGGTGATGTTTTCGAGGGTTTCTGGCTTCGGCATTCGTTCCACGATGGCGGCGGCTGCTCCGCTGGCGCTGGGGACGCCGAATTCGCGGAATTCGTTGGTCGGTTCGAACACCGCCGAAAGCGTCGATTGACGCGTGGCCGCGTAGCCGAGAAGGATCGCCTGGATGGTTTGACTGCTGAATCCGGGGATCTTCGCCGTCGATGGGGCG
>Ga0180009_10007318_pt1 | contig 11325 bp, 10 predicted proteins | sample OS_PC_MetaG_FD_123537 | JGI IMG/M metagenome (GOLD analysis project Ga0180009, IMG submission 123537) | Groundwater microbial communities from the Aspo Hard Rock Laboratory (HRL) deep subsurface site, Sweden - OS_PC_MetaG | ecosystem: Environmental > Aquatic > Deep subsurface > Groundwater...
GGGGGGGGGGGGGGGGGGGCGGGGGGGGGGGGGGGGGGGGGGGGGGGGGGGGGGGGGGGGGGGGGGGATCGCGGCCGGTCACTCCTGGTAGTCCCGGTTGCTGGTCACCAGCAGGGAACCGCGTTCGTTGCCCTCGTTGATGATCTCGGAGAAGTCCTCCGGCTCGTGCCCCTCAGGGGGGTCAGGCCGCAGTCGTCGAGGATCAACAGGTCCGGGCGCAGGAACGCGGCCAGCCGGCGCCCGCGGGTGCCATACGCCCGGCCGCCGTGCAGGTTCCCGTGTGTGCCATGTTGGTGAACGACGATGCGCTGAGGGTCGCGTGCAGGGTCCATTTGGATGGCAGACGCCCCGCCCGCAAGCCCGCACCCGGGCACCAAGGCCGAACGGCAGCGCCAGGACCGGGCGGCCGGAATTTGGCGCTGGCCTACTGGATCGACGGACTGGTCCGGTCTGGTCAGGTTGCGGACCTGGCAGAGGCGGCCCGAAGGTTCGGGGTGTCGCGGGAGAAAATCTCGGCTGTCGTCGGCATGCTTAGAACCTCCCGAACAGAATAGTTTGAATTGGTGAGGCCCCACTTGTAGAAATCGGGAATTTCAGGCATCATCTTGACGCTGTCGGCCTGTCGCGAATACGCCTCGCCAGCACCAATGAACGAACTCAATGCACCAACATCCGAACGCGGAGAATCTGTCGATGGGCTGGGAGCAACTTTCCAAGAACCCCTGGCATAAGGGCGCCGAAGCTCCCATTGGCTCCCGCAAGTCCATTGTACATGGCGATTGGCTAACGAAGACCTTTCCGTCACTCGGGGTCTTCATCAAGCCCAACAGCCGGATTTCGCTGTCGCTTAATCTCATCAGGGCAGTACAACACCAAACCGCAGGAAGCGCGACGGAATCCGATATAATGGAGGCCGAACGGACGATAAATGAATTTTACTTCATCGGACACACACTGTTGTCCTTTCCGAAATTCTACAACGAGGCGGTGCGAGCAAAGCTGCAATCGGCAACAGACGGCAATGTCGACGCCCACCACGATTGCAACCATGAAGCCCGAAATACCCAATCTGAACTTTTCCACTATTGTGTACTTCTCCATGCCAGCTTCCAACCCGAGCTCGCCGAGCCGGACATCCGTTTTCGCTTCGCTGGCGAGGTCTTCGGCTGTGCCGTGAAGCGCATGAACACAACTTCGAACAGCAAGATGAGAAGGCGTTTCAAGCATGCCATCAAACAGATCCATCGCTCCGGAATACGTGGATTTGTCTGCATTGATGTCGATTTCCGCTTAACCTCGATGAACGAGCCCCTTGATTCGTTTTTTGCTGAGGATCGCGGTCGTCAGTTTGACGGGGCAATCGCGCACTTGTTCGATGTGCATGGAGAACGCCCTAAAGATTCCGCATGCTGCGGTTCATTTGTGGTCGGGGTGGCGAGCAACGACAGAAGTAACCCCGGCCCCATTCACGTGGCTGCGTACTACCAGAAGATCGTCCTTTACCCAGACACTTTTGCAGAACCCAGCTTGGCAGACGTCTTTCAGTCCGCTCTGCATCGCGGCTACAGCGCGTTCCTGAATATCGGCGCCAGTTGATACCATCTTGGTGCCTAACCCCCTGCTTGCCAAATGACCCTACTAATTGTTATAAATTTGCTTATGATAAACGTCCCATTTTCATTTCGCGCTGTATTTTGGAATCAACTGCATTGGCGACGTGCCGCAATTTTCGTGTGACCCGAGCGCCCCAATTTTTTCGAGCGACAATAACATATGCGATATCGCCAACCCATTCTTCTAACCGCTTGTAATTGCATGATCTGGCTGGTATTCTCAGGCGGTGAGACTGAGATTCAAATTTTTGGCCCCAAGAGCCCAACTAATGAGACCTCCAATCCGAGTTACTCCAAAACCCGTGGGGACGATCCAGATGTCAGACGCCATTCAGTCATTCATCGCCCGCTGGGAAAACTCGGGAGCCGCCGAGCGCGCCAACTACCAGCTTTTCCTTTCCGAGCTGTGCGACCTGCTCGGGGTCCCCCACCCCGAACCTGCCACCCCAGATACGTCGCAGAACGCCTACGTCTTCGAGCGCGCGGTGACGTTTCATCATGGGGACGGCTCGACCAGCACCGGGCGGATCGACCTCTACAAGAGAGGCTGCTTCGTCCTCGAGGCCAAGCAGGGGGTCGAATACGACACGGCGGCCGGCACCCCGCCCCTGTCGTCCGTTGTCAGGGACCATCAACGCAATCGAAGCAAGGGCATCGGCCATCGCGGTTCCCCGGCCTGGGACGAGGCCATCATCCGTGCCCGGGGCCAAGCGGAGCAGTACATCCGAGCCTTGTCCCCGGATGAAGGCCGCCCTCCCTTTCTGATCGTCGCGGATGTCGGCCATTCGTTCGAGCTTTACTCCGAGTTCTCCTGTACGGGCGGGACCTATATCCCGTTCCCCGCCCCCGGCAGCCACCGCATCCTCCTCAGCGACCTGGAGCAAGAGGACGCCCGCGAGCGCCTCAAGGCGGTCTGGACGAATCCCCTCTCGCTCGACCCCACTCGACGAAGCGCCCAGGTCACCCGCGAAATCGCCGATCGGCTTGCCCGGCTGGCCGTCGCCCTCGAAAAGGACGGCCACGACCCCCACGAGGTCGCCAGCTTCCTGATGCGCTGCCTGTTCACGATGTTCGCCGAGGACGTCGGACTCCTTGCAAAGGACCGCTTCACGCGGCTCCTGGAGAGCCTGGAAAGCTCGCCGGAACACTTCGTGCCGATGGCGGAGGAACTGTGGGGGCGGATGAATGAGGGCGGATTCTCCACCAGTCTCCGCTGTGACATCCTCCATTTCAACGGCGGACTCTTCGAGAGCGCCCGAGCGATTCCCCTCAGCCGAGACCATCTCCTTCTGCTCATTGAGGCCGCAAAGTGCGACTGGCGGGATGTCGAGCCGGCTATCTTCGGTACGCTGCTGGAACGGGCCCTCGATCCGACCGAGCGGCACAAGCTCGGCGCCCACTACACCCCCCGGGCGTACGTGGAGCGGCTGGTGCTGCCGACGATCGTCAACCCCGTGCGCTCCGAATGGGAATCCGTCCGCGCCGCGGCGATGGTCCTGGTGAACGCCGGAGAGGTCGCGAAGGCGGTCAAGGAGATCGAGTCGTTTCACCGCAAGTTGGTGAACATCAAGGTCCTGGACCCCGCCTGTGGTAGCGGAAACTTCCTTTACGTCACCCTGGAGCACCTGAAACGGATCGAGGGCGAGGTCTTCGACACGCTCGACAGCCTGGATGCTCGCCAGGGGATGATGGAGTTCAGCGGTGTGACCGTCGATCCTCACCAGCTTCTGGGCATAGAGGTCAACCCCCGGGCCGCGGCGATTGCCGAGCTGGTGCTCTGGATCGGCACGCTGCAATGGCACTTCCGGAACCGCGGACGGGTCATGCCGCCCCAGCCGATCATCAAGAATTTCCACAATATCGAATGCCGGGACGCCCTGATCGATTGGGATTCCGTCGAACCGGAGGTGGATGACAGCGGCACCCCGGTGACCCGGTGGGACGGCCGCACCACGAAACCGCACCCCGTGACCGGAAAGGAGGTCCCGGACGAGAGCGCCCGCGTGCCGGTCGTCCGTTACCGCCACCCCCGTCCCGCCACCTGGCCGAAGGCTGACTTCGTCATCGGCAACCCGCCATTCATCGGCCCCGGCCTGATGCGCCAGGCACTTGGGGACGGGTACACGGAAGCCGTCCGCTCGGCCAGGAACGCGATCGGGGCTTCCAGTGACTTTGCCATGTACTGGTGGGACCATGCGGCCGGACTGGCCAGGGCGGGCGAGATCCGGAGATTCGGGTTCGTCAGCACCAACAGCATCCGGCAGACCCTCAACCGCCGGACAGTCGAAATGCACCTGGGAGCCAAGAACGCACTTTCCATCGTCTTCGCGATCCCGGACCATCCGTGGGTCGACTCCGCTGATGGAGCGGCTGTCCGCATTGCCATGACCTGTGGAGAAGCCGGGGATGTCGCCGGAATCCTCCAGCGCGTCGTTTCCGAAGTGCCAGGCGAGGGGGACGGCTTCGACGTTCTGCTTGAGAGTCGCCGCGGGAAAATCCAACCTGATTTGACCATTGGGGCCAATGTCTCGGCAGCCAAAGCTTTGCTGGCCAATGATGGGTTGAGTTGCCCCGGAGTGAAGCTGCATGGTGCCGGGTTTATCGTGACCCCCGCTGAGGCGGTTTCCCTTGGGCTTGGCACGGTCCCCGGTGTGGAGCTCCATATTCGGGGCTACCGCAACGGCAAGGACCTGACCGCTTCGCCGCGTGGGGTTATGGTGATCGACCTGTTTGGCCTAAATGAGACCGAGGCCCGCCAACGCTTTCCCTCGATCTACCAGCACGTCTTCGACACGGTCAAACCCCAACGAGACGCGCGTAAGGGCACAAGCACCGACTCGGATCAGTATGCGAAGACATGGTGGCTGTTCGGGAAGACACGAGAAGCGCTTCGGCAGTCGTTGACAGCTCTAACTCGGTACGTTGCTACACCGGAAACCGCCAAGCATCGGTTCTTCGTGTTCCTTGATCGTTCAATCCTCCCGGACAATATGTTGGTTTGTATTGCCCACGATGACGCCTTTTTCCTCGGAGTCCTTAGCAGCCGGGCTCACGTTTGCTGGGCTTTGAGTACTGGAGGACGGCTGGGAGTTGGAAACGATCCGAGGTACAACAAAACCCGCTGTTTCGAGACCTTCCCATTCCCCGAGGCGAATGAAGATCAGAAGCACCGGATTCGTGAGTTGGCCGAGCAGCTCGACGCCCACCGAAAAGCCCGCCAAGCCGAACATCCCAAGCTGACGATGACGGGAATGTACAACGTTCTCGAAAAACTGCGGGCCGGGGAGACACTTTCCGACAAGGACAAAACGGTCCACGAACAGGGCCTGGTCTCGGTTTTGAAACAGATCCACGACGATATCGACCGCGAGGTATGCGACGCCTACGGGTTTGCGCCGGAAATCTCGGATGAGGAGATCCTTGAACGCCTCGTAGCCCTGAATGCGGCGCGCTCTGCTGAAGAAGCCAATGGCCTGATTCGGTGGCTTCGTCCCGATTTCCAGAAACAATCTGGCAAGATCAGCCAAGCAGAGATTGATGTTTCTGGATCGACGAAGGCGATTAAAGCCAAGAAGGAGTCCTCCAAAACCCTGCCCTGGCCCAAGACCCTACCCGAACAGGTTAGTGCCGTCAGGGAGGTTCTCGCCGATTCAGGAATACCCATGACAGCCGAATCGATCGCCCGACGATTTGTTCGTGCACGGACGGCGAAGGTGATTCCGATCCTGGAGACCCTTGTCGCCCTGGGCCAAGCCCGCATGACCGGGCCAGACCTATTCGTGAAAGGGTCGTGAATTTCGGCTGACATATTGTGCGCGACAACCCCAAAGTCTGAGGGACCCACAAAATCCCAGACTCAGACCATTATTCCGGCAAGAAAGCGCATGGGGTTGTAAATTTTGGGGGTTCGAGACGGCGGCGACAGGACTGCCGCAAATTCCCTAAGCGACTGCGGTATCGTCTTTTAGAAAAGATATCAGCATGCGGTCCAAGCCTGCCAGCTTTCCCTATTTGAAATATGTGGCTCCCCAAGAGGGACTGTAATGCGAACTCGGAAAAAGAGGGGTGTTTTCTGGGGCAAAATGTCCTAAAATCCTGTCATTTAATGAGAATCGCCCGCTTCGTCTCCACCCGCCCTCCAGCCTCGAGCTTGAAGAAGTATGTCCCGCTGGCCGCTTGCCGGCCGCTCCCGTCCCTGCCGTCCCATTGGGCCTCGTGGTGCCCCTGGGGGACGACCTCGCCGCTGAGGAGGGTACGGACCGGCCGGCCTTGAAGGTCGAAAACGGTGAGGGTGACACCCTGTGGCGCGGAAAGTTCGAAGGTTATTGTCGTGACCGGATTGAATGGATTTGGGAAAACCCCAAGCGCATCAATAGCAGGTCGATCATAATATGGAACGGAGACTGGGGAATCCCCCCCGCTTCTAAAGGGAGAAAGCGGGCACCCAAAGTACCCATATGATTTAACAACGTCTGACACATGCCCCTTGTTATTATGGTTTGTAGTCAAAACAGAGGACTGTGCATCCACAAATTTTGAGGAGATTGGCTTGTCCCCTACAAGATAAATATTGTCAACAAGTGTCTTTAAAAACGCGGTATTGCCTGGCTGCCAAGTAGCGTTAACAGGCCCTACCCAAAATGCTGCCCCTTTAATTGGGTTAAACAAAAATTTTAAAAAAGTCTGTTGCCCATTCGCCTCGGAATAGCTTCGAGCAAAGTCACTAGTTAAACAGGTGGCTCCAATATAACCGGAAATTCTGGAATCATCAATTAATTCCATATCCCAGGCCGCGGAATCAAGAAACCCGCCTACTGAATACTCATTAGACCCATTTGAATAAATAATTGCCAAATTCGGCGCTGTTGAATTAATAAGCGAGGCAAATTCCATGTTACGTTTACTTAAATCCTCCATCTCACTCATAAATGTTGTCCAGTTAACGACTTCCTGCGGGATCCGGCCATTAACTTCAACGGCCGTTTCCCTTGTCAGAGCATGATCATTATACCCTAGACGATAATTTTCATCTCCGACAAAAAATACTAACCTAGATTGCTCAGCAGAACCATAAACAGGAAGGATCGAATATTTATACATCTTAATTATAAAGGAAACAACCTCATCCTCATTTTTTGCGGGCCAACGAGTTACAGAAACATCAGGAATCCCATTAGAATCAATATCCGAATATAAAAAATCACTATACCAATATGGGGAAACAGCAGACATTGTCAAGTTGGGTTGGCCAGAATCCTCATAATACCAAGTGGGAATTAAATCATATTCAGGATATCCACCAACGGGATACCCATCGCCAATGTATGCATCTCTAATATCACCCCACCAAAAAGAATCCCACATTTCGGATTGAAACTGTATATAATCATTTGCTGACCCGACTAATAAAAAATATTCATATCCTAAATCAAAATAATTTGAAATGGTTGCCTTAATCCCATTTCTCACGGAACTAGGATCTGACCCAAATGACTCAACATTTAAATATTGAACCTCACATCCCCAGGACTCCTCCCATAGAAGTTGGCAATTATCACTAACAACTTGATTAAATCCTCCGGTCCCGAATACTAGCATCTTTTTCCCGATAAGCCTATCTTGTTCATTTATGTAGTTTACAGAATTCAAAAAATCATTCTTTGCTTGACTTAAAAGAACATTTAAATCCAGCTGCCCGCCTTGACTGGATACGCTCTCTCTGCTGCCAGGAGAAGCGTATTCAACCACCCTTACATTTGTCATGGAATTTTCAATAAGGCGATACCGAGAAAATTTTGGTTCAAAAAGTTGAACCGAAAAATCTCCGACTTCATTGCTTGCTGTTTCATTAACAACAAGCCACTGGTCTCCGTCAAACCCTTCAATCAGGTAGGACAGAACACCAACCCCACTCCCGGCTTCCCAGGTAGCAACCAGGGACTCACTTACCCAAAAACCAGTAAATTCGTTCGCAACATTATGCAGACAACTATTTATATACACCGGATCATAAACACAGTTCAAACACCCAAGTTCATTAGGACCTAAAGTTGCCCCCGGGGGAACTGCATAAAAGCCATCCCCACTGCCGTCGTCCTCAAAAAGAAGTCCATGACCTATTTCATGTTTCGTGACAACCTGCACCCCAAAAGGTGGCTGATCCCTCATATCATTTAGAACTTCAATCGTTGAATAATATATCCGCCAGGAAAGCCCCTCACTATAAAGTTGTTGATTTCCAAAGCCATACTGCCCATCAGGGTAATCCCAATCAAGACTAGACTTAATCCATATGCCAAAAGTCTTTGCACCACTCGGGGCACGGGTTGCCATATAGCCATAATAATCCTCAGTGAAATCAATATTTACATTCGCCGCATTAGTATTCCAAAAAGCAAACGCACCGGGAACATCCACTGATACACCCGGATTGTTTCCTTGATCGTCAACAGTATAACCCAGACTAAACAAGCAGGAATTGTCCGGGTCGGGTTCCCAAATGGCAGACCTATTTGTTCCGTTAATGGTTTGCGCATGGTAAACCAACGGCCAATAATTAGATAAACCCGGATTTTCATTCAGACATGGCAAGTGCACAATGTATTGACAATTTACCAGTGCAGGACAGAGAAGAATCATTGCTAGAATGACAGGTATGCAGAAATTCGCCTTCATTTAATCCTCCGAATAATACTTTTGGCCAACCCTAAGGGCCCCCACTTCCATTGATTACTACCTCGAGTCCCATACAACATATTCTCCATCAGCAACATTGACGAAGTATAGCCGTCGACAAATTCATATTCGCCTTCATTAAAGGTAAGGATTACCAAATACTGCTGTCCCACATTCATCACAGGCCCCATAATAATTGGCCCCAAATCTGGGTTTTTATTTGACTTATACTTTACAATCAAACTCTCGGCCTCCAACCCCCCAAAATAAGACTCGATAACATTTAACACATAGGGCCGCTCGGGCAGACCGTAGGACTCTTCTGAAACTTCCACTAGGCCAACAAAATCTGCGACCCTTATTTGTGCTGAAAAATCTCTTCTTTCTTTATATGACTGTGATTTTTTTACAATGTCTAGCGAGGCCTTGCTGCCAGATGGGCCGACAAACGCCTTTCCTGTCTCTTTGTAAATTTGCTTTACTTCATTTCTCAAGCCATTCCGGGAACACAAGACCATATACACTTCACCAGCCATAAAATTTTCAAAAAGATCTCGATTTTTATACTCAATACAATTGTTCGGTCTATTAACCCTTGTATCCACCACAATTCTATTCCCGGACACACCCCAAAACTTATCGATTACCTCAAACTCTATAAATGCCAGAGACTGAATTGATCCCCCAGGTAACTCCATGCATTGGTACTTAACCTCAACCACCATTCCCTTAAACACAACATCAGATTTGTACAGAGCCAGCTCATATTCTAACTGTGGATGTCTCTTTCCTACCTCAAGCGCGGTGCCCTCTAAAACTGCTACTGCTTTTGCTCCTTCTATACTGTAGTTATCAAGAGTCAAATCTTCTGAAAAAATGGGAGCAGCACAGGTATTGTTAAATTCACAAACCGCCCCTCCTGTTGAAATTTCCAACACTTCAAATTCAAATAGGGCGGAATCTGAATTCCGAAAATAAATTGGAGAGCTTGAACCAGGAATTGAGGGGTTTAACAATGGCTTCAAATACGCCTTTCCGCTTCCAGTAGAAAACAAAGAAAACTTAGCTAAAATAATCAAACCATTGTCTGGAACAAACGGACTCCCTAAACCCACCTGAAATTCCGGATGGATTCCAACATTTATGTTATCACCAAATATTTCTGTTCCAATAAAAAAAACGTTTGGGTCTGTTTCAATTCGAACTTCCCATGCCCCCAATTCATCGAGAGAACCGAGATCTTTCGCAATCAAATAACAATCCACTGGGATTGATATCGCCTCAGAGCATGTTGAAGATCCACTTTCGTCAAAAAACAAGCCCAATCCTGCGGTTTGACAAACTGCACTTAAGGGCCATATTGAATGCAGAACAGCTACAATTACCGATGAAGCAACTAGCAAACCTTTAATCCTTTGACTCAATGCTGGCTTCACTTATTTAACCTCCATATTTCGCGACTTATTCCCGATCTCATTTCACCGCCCATGTAGCTGTTGCGGAGTCTCGGATTGTAGAACATCTCGATGTAATCGAAAACATCAGCTTTATGCTATTCATCCTATAATTTGCATTCCCCATGTGCCGAGAGGGCCATAAAGATTATCTAGACCCCAACCTTGAAAATTTCCTGATCAGGCGGCCTATTCTAACCCCCGCATGATCCGATCGTAGTCCGCCTGCACCGTCTCGTTACTGGTTTACGTCAACGTTTGCAAGCCGACTGTGGGGTAATGCCAACGGTCACTTCGGATTGTCCATTGAACCGACATAAATTAATATCCACAGCGCCCACTCATTGGAATCAATCCCAACTTCCCCGAGATCTCCTGACATGGAACGCAACGCCCCAATTTCTCTGCTTTCCAACGAGGCCAGCCCCTCAACAAATTCAGATGAAACGCCTGTAGAAAAGACGAACATCCACCTGAGCAACCCACCAGGGCTGCAATTAGTAAAGAAGGTCCCACCGGCCCCTGGGCTAGTGCAGGCGATGTCCCTGCAGCAAAGGCCAGCGTGATGTTAGAATGAAGATAGTGGATTTGAGATACGGCGGTCAAGAGGAAAATTTTTTGTGCCGCACACAGATATCCATTAGCAGGTCTGTGGGATTGAGGGGCAAAGGAAATGGGGAAGCGGGAGGTTGTCCTGCCTGGGTCTGCCCGCCATCCCCGCCAATCGGGAAAGCAGCGGCTCCTTTCCGCCCCCACCCGGTCATCCGCCAATTACACCACCGGCCATTGCTCGGCTTCCTTACAATCCTGGAAATTTTCGGGACCCAAAATTTTAGTGCAATCACCTCGCCTTTCGCGGGCTTTTACAGGCAGAGGCGGGGAGGGCTTTCGACTCAGCGATGTGGTGTGCCATTTTCGCGGTCCTCCCCGTTCGGGGAACATCCCCTGGCTAATTCGTCATTCACCATCGGGGACGACCGAAATCCCGGGTATTGCCCCAGTGCTTCCATTTGCCCGGTTCGGATAGGGCGCGATCGAAACGAGGGAACCAGTTGTACGACTTTTCCGAATTCCTTCCCCGCGTCCTCGAGCTGGACTGCCGCCAGGCAATGATCGCTTATGCCGAAAAAGAGAGCTACGAGATCCAGCCCAAGGCTTTCCCCGTCGCCCCCAAGGATGACGATCCCGACGCCATCTCGTACTACCGCATCCTCAAGGCCTTCTACTCCTTTTTCACCCGCGCCCCGGGCATGGGGTTGGGGAAATCAAAGGTCCTCGAGCCTAAACATCACGTCGCCCTGTTCCGGCCCGTAGCGGAGCGCCTGGTCGAGCTGGGTGAGCTGGACGAGTGCATCCTCCGCCTCTGGCCGGCGAAAGACCGGGCGGGCTGTGAGTACTGCCGAAGCCACAAGCTGGGGTTTTTGAAGCTCCTCAAGGAGGCCATCGCCGACAGAACCCTCCAGGGCCAGGGCTGGGAATCGGCCACCGTTTTCGAGTGCCTCTACTGCGGCGCTTCCTGGGTGAACTACATGCATGGCGGGCTTGGCCGGGGATGGCAGCGGTGGACAATGGAGCGCGGGGAC
>Ga0180009_10007319_pt1 | contig 11324 bp, 3 predicted proteins | sample OS_PC_MetaG_FD_123537 | JGI IMG/M metagenome (GOLD analysis project Ga0180009, IMG submission 123537) | Groundwater microbial communities from the Aspo Hard Rock Laboratory (HRL) deep subsurface site, Sweden - OS_PC_MetaG | ecosystem: Environmental > Aquatic > Deep subsurface > Groundwater...
TCAACGATTGATGTGAGAAAATCGTATTGCAAATTTACGCGGTTAAGTTTAGCGCTCTGTAAATTCAGACTCGCATCAATAAATTCGATATTGGATACTAAACCCTTTTCCCGCCGCGTAGAAACAACATCATAATTACTCTCGCTAAATTCCTCGCTGGTTTTAGAAAGCTCGATCAGAGTTTTGTAGTTCAAAATTTTGTTTACAGCTTCACTCAGCAAAAATCTTGTGCCGAGAAGCTGTTCGTTAAAATTCTCTTCAGTTTTCTTGTATTCAAAATAATTCGATTGAAGATTTGTTATGTTTTTAAAACCGGTAAAAATCGGGATGCTCAAATTCAACATCAAAGTCTGGGGTGAATAATCATCTAATGCAATGGTGTTATTCTCCCGCCAGGCATAAGAATAACTCGCAGATAAATTTGGGAGATAACGATAGTAAGAATCATTGTAGAGCATTTGGGAAATATCTTTACCCGATTGTGAAGCGGCTAATGCGGAATTTGACGAAATCAATTCTTTGTCATTTAAAGTGATAATGTTCAAAATCTCTTCATCGCTTAGCCGCGTAATTCTTTCACTTTCCGAAATCAACTTTGGTGGTATTTCTGTATCAAGTTCCAGATCTGTAAATAGATCAAAGTTGATTAGCTTATTGAGCGCCGATTTACCCGTTCGTGAATATGATTCGGAATTAACTACATCGCTTTTCTTCCTCTGGTATTCAATCTTCCAGCGGAGCACTTCATTTTTTGAATACCGTTCCGCTTCGAATAACCTTTCGGCTTTTTGATAATTCAATTCAGAAAGCTCTAAAAACTGTTTTTCAAGAGCGGACAGTTCTAAACTTTTTCTGAGGTTTAGATAAGCTGAAATGACATCGAGAATAGTTTTCTGCCGAACGGATTTGTTATTGTATTCGGCGGCGGTTTCATTTTCGCGCGATATAAATATTCCATTAACAATTGATGCATTGAATAGAGTTGCCGTTACATCGAATGAAGTGAAATAAGAATTTTGAAAAACGGTTTGCGGAAATTGATTTGCCAAATCCGGCGGCAAATATCTTCTAAAATCTCTTTCGGCATAAGATTGCTCGTCAATCCACATATACCTTGAATTAAAACTAACGGAAGGAATAAACTGCGCCCAAGCATTTTTCGAATCCCACCCAGCTTTTTCCAAAGAATATTTGCTCGATTTTACAACGCTGTTATCAAGTAAAGCGCGGTTCAGCGCTTCCTCCATAGTGAGGAAATATTTTTCCTGTCCGTTAACGGGATTTTGTAATAAAAGTTGCGTGAATACAAATAGAAGAATTGTTTGTTTTGAAAATCTACTCAAGTTAAAAAAAAAAGACATATTTCAACCTCGTTAAATGGCGTCTCAAATTTACAAAAATCTGTTAATTATAGAAAAACGAAAAATGCATCAAATACTGCTCAAGAAATAATTTATTTTATAGGATTACAGAAACTATTCCGGTAGAAAAAGCGTTACCAAGAAAAAAGAAGTGTGTCTTTGATAACAGTTTATTAAGAAAAGATTTCTTAAATTCAACAAAATCTAAGTTGGAGTTTATATGAAAAAGTTAGTTCGCAGTATTTCGTTAGCAGTTTCAATTATATTTATTGCTTCTGCAAGTATTTTCAGCCAAACAACTGCAAGTACAAATTCAAATATTCTATTGGATTGTACGGGAAAAATAGGCAGTAAAATTTGGCTCGATTATTCCTCTTTAGGCGCAGCAACAAACTGCAATGGAATACAAGATGCGAACGAACCTGGTATCCAAGGCGTAACAGTTAAGTTAAAAGACAATTTGGGCGCTGTTATTGATACTAAAGTTACCGATGCAAACGGTGAATATAGTTTTACAATCGCAGATTTGTGTTCGAGCGATGTTGACTGCAAGCCATGTGAAGGTAAAGTTACTCAGTTGACTATGAGATATGACGGAACGCTTCAAAACGCCACAATAAAGGTCGTTCAGAAAAAACCAAAAATTGCGGTTTTCAAAGAAATTGTTCAGCCTGGCGGAGAATTTACTTTTAGCGGCGTTGATAACAAGGGAACTCTGAGCACGGAAATAGAAATTTTTGTAAATGGAGTATCGAACACAAAAATTCATACGAGTTGCTCGGTGGATATTGGACCCGGATTGGTTTCGGGAGATTTTACAGTAATTAAAGGTTACAGTAAAGAAGGCGGACTTCTCTGCGAGGTTACAGGCGGAACCGGTGTTCTTGACAAATGTTTTTCAGTTGAAGTTGATGAATCAACCTTGCCAGCGGGATTAACTCCTACACTTACAACCGTTGGAAGTCTGCGCGATAAAGACAGCAATCCGAATCCAAGTTTATTGTGCCTAAATTCAGTCGAAAATGAGAACCTCACGATTGATTTTGGATATTGTCAGAACGAACAGCCGTGCAAGAGCACGATTGGAAATTTAATCTGGCGCGACTCAAATCTTGACGGCGTTCAAACAAACGGAGAATTGGGAATTGCAGGAGTTGTGGTTGATCTGCTGAATGAAAGCGGAAGCAAAATCACATCTGCCACAACAAACAATAACGGTATCTATCAATTTGCGGAAGTCGTGAACGGAAATTATAAAGTAAAAGTAAGTGATGTAAACTTTGCTTCCGGCGGAATATTTGAACCTTTCGATAATTCGAAATGGTATGCTACAAAACAAAACCGCGGCGGTGACGACAACACAGACAGCGATGGAGATACTAAATTTTATACTGCCGCTGTTACGGTACATTGCGCCGATAATCCGACTATTGACTTTGGATTTTACAAAACGTGTTTAACTATTGAAAAAACCGGACCTGCAAGCGTTAACGTTGGTGAGAAAATTAAATATCATTTTAGAGTGGAAAATTGCGGCGACGTTATACTTCACGGAGGCGTTTCTGTTTATGATAAATTACTAAAACCAAGCGGCGATAATAAAATATGGTCGAGTGTTGTAGATAAAGGGCAGGTATTTGAGTTTGATAAAGAGTTTACAACTAATGATGCTCATTGCGGCTCGCTTAAAAATACCGTTCAAGCAGTGGGTCATCCGCAGTTACCCGATGGCTCATTTCTCACAAACGTTACAGCCAAAGATACAATGTTTGTTAATGTTATTTGCGAAGAACCCGTTTCCATTGGAAATAAGGTTTGGTACGATCAAAACGAAAACGGTATTCAAGATGGCGGCGAAAACGGTGTCGAGGGAATAACAGTAAATCTTTTTGACTGTGAAAATCAATTTCTAAAAACTGTAGTTACAAATTCTGATGGGGGATATCTGTTCGATAACTTGAGCGGGGGAAATTTTTACGTTCAATTTGTTAAACCAAACGGATACGACTTTACTGCTAAAAACTTAGGCGGCAATTCCGAATTGGATTCTGACGCCGACCTTGTTACAGGAAAAACTTTGTGCACTACGCTTGACCCGGGTGAGGATGATCTTTCTTGGGATGCTGGAATTTATTATTCAAAAGCAGCTATTGGCGATCATGTATGGTTAGATAAAAACAAAAATGGAATTCAAGATGTTGGCGAAAGCGGCATTGCTAACATAACTGTTAATTTATTTGACTGCAGCGATCTGTTGAAATCTAGCGCTGTTACTGATAATGATGGAGCGTACATCTTTCAAAATTTAAATGGAGGCGGTTATTATCTTGAATTCGTTAAACCGGTTGGATATGATTTTACTTCAAAGGATGCCGGAGACGATGCAAAAGATTCGGATGCAGATTTGACTTCGGGCAAAACGGAATGTACTACTCTCGATAATGGCGAATATGATATGACATGGGATGCGGGGATGCATTTGATTCCTCCAACTCCTGAAGCCGATTTAAGAATTCTCAAAAGCCTAAGCGATGATACTCCCGATGACGGTGATGTAGTTACTTATACAATCACGGTTTTTAATGATGGTCCGGATAATGCAGTAAATGTTGAAATTACCGATCTGCTTCCGACCGGAGTTATTTATCAATCTTCTTCCACAACTTTAGGAACCTATAATCCTTCTTCGGGAATCTGGAATGTGGGCAACTTGAATTTTGGCGCATCGGCTGTGATGACTATTTCTGCTAAGGTTGATATAGGATACCAAAGCACAAGCTCGTGGGATTTAGGACCGGCAAAAGATTACAACGTTTTTATTCTTTATGATATAAATCAGCCGTCCTCGGATACTGAAGGTAAAATGGCTGTGGGAAGAAATGCATACTTCGCAAGGTACAGTCATGGTTACAGACTCCCCAATTCTCAAGGAACTGAGGACGTTCTAATTGTAAATAAAAATTTGACTTACAAAAGCGGAAGAGTTTTTAACGGAAACGTTGTTTATGGCGGATTAACAAATCTTCCGGTTGATAGTGTCGGCATAGTAGAAGGTACACTGAGGCAGGACACTCCAATTGATTTCGATGCTGCAAGATCGTATCTGACAACACTTTCCGGACAGTTGAGTAATTATTCTGCAAACGGTACGATTATAGAACTATTCAGTTACGGTTTGGACCTAATAGGAACCGATCCGTATTTGAATGTTTTCGATCTCGACGGTGCGGTTTTATCTACAAAAACCGAAATTAATATAAAAGTGCCGAACGGTTCCGTTGTGCTAATTAACGTTAGCGGAACTGGAATTACATTTACCGGCGGCTTAACTGTTGTAGGAACCAGTATTGGAAATGTGCTCTATAATTTTTATGAAGCGCAGGATTTGTATATTCATCATATAGATATCAGAGGTTCGATTCTTGCCCCATTTGCAGTTGTAAATTTTGAAAGCGGTATGCAGAATGGACAAATGATTGCGGCTCATCTATACGGCATGGGGCAATTCAATAAAACCAAATTTATTGGAAATATTCCAACAGATGCGTGCGTTATAAATATAGCTGAAGTTTCAAAATCAAACTTAATCGATCCCGATTCAACTCCCGGAGATGGGGAGGTAGATGATGACGATTATGCTTCTGCATTATTCTGCGTTACATACGAAGGCAATACAGCCGGTGGCGGCGGAGACGGCGGCGGTGAGTGGGAATATGCCGGAGAGTTTGGGGTTACGGAAATTGTATGGTCACTTGCAAACGATCCCGAAGGTAATTTATACGCTGGAACTTGGGGCGGAAAAATTTACATGACTACCGATCAAATAAAGTGGACGGTGATAAACGAAGGAATGGAAGCCGCGTATATTTGGTCGCTTGATGAATACAATGGATTTATTTTTGCCGGAACTGAGCGCGGCGTCTACCGCTATGACGGAGAAACTTGGCTGCTGAATGAAACTATGAAGCAGGACGTAAGATCAATCAGAATAGATGAATACGGTAAAATTTATGCCGCAACGTGGGGTAACGGCGTGTTCAAATCGAATGATTATGGCTTAACATGGACGCAGCAAAACGAAGGTATGGAAGGAAGCCTAGCGCTGCATTCGCTTGTGTTTAATACACTTGGAGATTTATTCGCGGGAAGTATGGGCGGAGGCGTTTCCGCATCACAAAATGGCGGAATGAATTGGAAGACAATTGATATTGGGTATGAATTTATTTGGTCCCTTGGCGCAACATCCAATAATGTAATTTTTGCCGGCACCTACGGCAAAGGCTTGTACATATCCGATGATAACGGTTCAACCTGGTATAATTCTGATCTGCCGGCTGCGTACGTTTATTCAATTACTATTGATGCGCTTGATAATATTTATGTAAGCACTTGGGAATCCGGCGTTTACGTTTCTAAAGATTACGGCGCAACGTGGATTTCTCTTGGCATGGGCGGCTTAGGAGTTAGCTCAATAATGATAACTCCTGTTGTTGATGGATTAAAAAGTTCAAAAGAATCACCGGATCAAGTTAAAGATATCAGTTATATAATGTATGCCGGAACGAGCGATGGAAAGATTTACAAAAAACTTGTAAATAAAACGACGGATATCACAGAAGATGGAACAATACCAACTGAATTTGCATTGGAGAACAATTATCCAAATCCATTCAACCCTTCAACAATAATTGAATTCAGTATACCGCTTTCAGGGAATTATAAACTAGAAGTCTTCAACATTTTAGGAGAGAAAATAACAACATTAGTAAGAGGGCATATAAATCCAGGTAAACATTCTGTAACATTCAATGCGCTTAATTATGCGTCAGGAGTTTACATTTATAGACTTCATGGAAGCGGAGTGAACATATCGCGTAAGATGTTGCTGCTAAAGTAAATAGACATCAAAATTAAAAAGCTGCGCTGCTTGACGGTGCAGCTTTTTTCAATTCATTATTTTACAAAAAGATTATCGATTTACTGTGTGGAAAAATTTGGTTAGAAAGTAAAGAAGGTAAAAGTTCTGCTTTTATGTTTTTTGTGACCAATTAGTGATCGTAACCCTCTTACTATAGTTGAATATTTTTCTTCATTTTGTGCTGTTATGACGGTTATTATTCAGCCATCGAAAGTGAAATATCTTAACTGAATCAATTTCACATAGACGTTTCTCTTTTAATGAATGAGTCCACTGCAAAAAGGTGCTTAAATCGAATTTGAGAAAGAATTGAAAACCGTTGAAACGGTTCACCAATTCTCTAAGTTGTTGTTAACCCACGACTTAAGTCGTGGGTTAGCTAAACTCAGTTGTGATTCTTTTAACGGTTTATTTGCTTTTTGGAGTAGACTCATGAATGAAGATGAGAAAATTTGTTTCAGCCTATTGTTCAAGAAGAATAAGGTTACGAAAGATCTTATGACGAAAACGGACTCGGTTTGGCGTTAGTTAAAAAGTATTGTGAACTTAATAACGCTAAGTTAAATATTGAATCTAATAAAAGAAAAGGAACAGTATTTACAGTATCCATTCCGTTCAAACGATGATTTAGTTTTTTCAAAAATCTTTATTCGTTCATTGTCTTAAAATTTTGTTCATGCTCTAAGTTTGTCAAATATTCTGTATCCTTTTTTTATCTGCATGCGTATGGGGTTTGCTCAGAATTCTAAATGAAAGGACATCATGATCCCGACAGCTTTCCCCGCTACGTTCGTAATGACAAATTTTATTTTTTTGTCATGTTTTGATGGGCTTGTAAGCCTGCGTCAGAGAGAAATCTCGTTTTCAACTGATACAGATTTGTAAAATATATAATAATGCACTATAATAACCGGTAAAATAAACCTATTTTAACTCGTGCTGACATGAAAATATTTAAATACAATTTCTTCTTCTACGGGATGCTTATTACTCTGTTTTCTGCGCTAATCTATTTTACAATAGACACATATTACAAAAATGAAGAGATGGTCAGCTCTCAATTTCAAGAGAAGAAATTATTGCAATTGGACCTTAGAATTACTGTCCTTAGAGCATGCTTAGATGCGCGTTCACAAGGATTAAAAATGTTAGCCTCCCAGCCTTCTATTCAAAACATGAGTATTACTGATGTTGAAAAAGATTTTGACGATATGTACGCTCAGCTTCTGGGCAAAGGTATTGAATCAATATGGCTTTTAAATTCCGACGGCGTAATCACTGTTTCAACAAATAAGCAAGAAATGGGAAAATCTTATAATGACGATCCCTTCTTCGATTGGGTTTCTTTGCCAGATATTAAAGATCAAATATATATTGCCGATTTCACTCAGCCTGTCGATTCCGCTTTAGAAAATATCAACTCTTCTGCTTCCGGTCAATTACGGTCATATAGATTTCTAATGGTTATTCCTTTAAATAAAAATCGAGTTCATTCCAATTCAGAATTTTCCGGCGCAGTTTTATATGTCATGAATTTAAAACAAGTGTTAATAAGTGCTTTTTCTTCTGAATATCTTGACAAAGATTTAAAAATGTGGATAATGGATTCTAAAGGAACTCTTCTTTTTCAGCCCGACCATCCCGAAATGGTATTAAGAAATATCAACCGGCGCGATGAGGAATGTAAGACATGCCACGAATCTTTTGACCATCTGGCTCATTTATTAGTGGACAATAAAGGCACCGCTCTCTATCGGTTAGTTGACAGCCCACAAAAAATTTCAGTATTTAAACGATTCGATTATGCAAATATTTCATGGGTTTTAGTCATTAATGAACCGTATAAATCTATTACTTCCTTTTCAGAAAATAATCTCCTCAGAATCTTTATTCTAATCGTAATCACTATTTTAATTTTCAGTCTTGGTTCATCAAAAATTTATAGTTATTATCGCCTGAAAGTAAAAACAGAAGAAAAATTAAAGCATATCGCAGAAAAAGAAAAACTTCAAACCAAATTACTGAAAGCAAAATCTCTTTATAGTACGGTGATCGAAACCGCACATGATCTTATTTTTATGCTGGATACTGCGAGTAATATTACTTTCGGAAATAAAAGCGCCGAAACGTTAATTGGTTATAAATTAGAGGAATTAGTTGGTAAAAGCTTTATTACTCTTATTCACAGAGATGATATTACTTACATTCGGAAAATTTTTACTGAGGTATTAGATGGTAATGCCAGATCATTTGAAACAAAAATACTTAATAAAATTAATGAGATTTTTATACTCTCCATTAATGCAGTTCCTTTGCTCCAAGACGGTCAAATTGTGGGCATAGCTGGTTTTGGGCGCGATATAACTACCGAGAAAAGAAATACTGAAAGAATAGTTTCACTTAGCAGGATTTACAACGTAATTAGCAAAATAAATGAAGCAATTATTCGAATTAAGAATTGCGACGACTTATTTAATGAAATCTGCAATATTTGCGTAGAAATTGGTCAATTTAAAATGGCATGGATCGGTATTTTTGATGAAACTGTGAATGCTGTTAAACCGGCTGCATTTTCAGGAACTGAGAATGGTTATTTGGCACATATTAAAATAACTATTGACGATACACCGGAAGGTCTTGGCCCTACCGGCTCTGTATTTAAATTTTTGGAACATAGTGTTTGCAATGATATTGAGAATGATCCCCGTATGCTGCCCTGGCGCGACGAAGCCTTGAAAAGAGGCTACCGCTCTTCTGCAGCGTTTCCTATTTGTGTTCGTAAAAAAGTATTCGGTACTTTGAACTTATATTCGGAAAATGTTAATCACTTCCGCGAGGAAGAAATTAAATTGCTATCGGAAGTCGCCGCTGATCTTTCTTTTTCGCTTGACGCTTTAGAATCTGAAAAAGAAACCCGTATTAAAGAAGCTGAATTAATAGCAAGCGAAGAAAAATTAGCGGCGCTTTTTAATACTTCCGTCGAAGGAATATGTATAACCGATATTGATGAAAATATAATTATGGTAAACCCCCAAATGGGTAAAATGCTAGGTTATTCTACAAGCGAGTTAGTTAATATGAATTTTAGCGCTCTTATCTATGAAGATCAGCGTAAAGACTTCTTCACTAAAATGGAAGATAGGAAAAAGGGTAAATCGGATATTTATGAAAAAAAAATTATCGCTAAAGACGGTTCAATTATCTGGGCTGCTATTTCGGCAAGCCCTATTTTTAATAAGAATGGAGAATATGAAGGTTCCTTTGGTATGTTTACCGATATAACAGAAATAAAAATTTCCGCAGAAAAAATCGCAAAATCGGAACATCAATTTCGTTCTGTTTGGGAGAATTCTTTTGATGCCATGCGTTTAACTGATCAAGAAGGTGTAATCATTGCGGTCAACAATGCGTTCTCTAAACTCTTTGAATTACCTCTAAACGATTTGATCGGTATGCCAATTAGCTTATGCTATGGGGAACCTTCTGCTTCTTATATTCTAGGTAAATATCAGTCTAATTTCCTTGATGGAAATATTAAAGAGAAATTTGAAACTCAAATAACTCTGTGGAATGGCAAAATTATTTGGGTAGAGCTTTCTAATTCCTTTATTTCCCCAAATGTTAACAAACATTATCTGCTTAGTATTTTTAGAAATATTACTGAAAAGAAAAATTATGTGAAAGAATTAAAGTCTGCAAAGGAAAAAGCAGAGGCTTTAGAAAAAATTAAATCAGAATTCCTCGCTCAAATGTCTCACGAAATTAGAACTCCTCTGAATATTATTATGGGTAACGCTTCTCTTTTGAAAGAGGAATTTAGTGGTAACCTCAATAAAAATATCGTCGAAATCCTTACAAGTATGGACGCTTCGAGCAAAAGAATTTTTCGCACAATCGATTTAATTCTTAATATGTCCGAACTTCATACCGGCGTTTATACTCCAATTCTAAAAGTTGTTGACTTGGATAAGGATATTTTACTTCCCCTAATCCAAGAGATGAGTCAACTTGCCGTTGAACAGAATTTGCAGTTAATTTACATGTGCATTGGTGAGAATAGTGTTGTTTTAGCCGACGATTATTGCATTACTCAAATATTCGCTAATCTTATCGATAATGCAATTAAATACACCAAAAAGGGACATGTTAAAGTTTTGCTGAATAATAATTCAACCGGTGATGTCATAGTTGAAGTAATTGATACCGGTATCGGAATGAGTGACGAATTTCTCCAACACCTCTTTGAACCTTTTGTTCAAGAAGAACACGGCTATTCCCGTTCTTTTGATGGCAATGGTCTCGGTTTAACTCTCGTTAAAAAATATTGCGAATTGAATAATGCCGTTATTCAAGTAGAAAGTATTAAAAATGTCGGCTCAACTTTTCGCATAATTTTTAATAAATAGGCATTACTATGAAAAATATATTAGTGGTGGAAGACGATCTACTTTCTCAAAAAACTATGCGGATGCTGCTACGCAAGGAGTTTAATGTTGACGTTTGCGGTTCAGCAGATGACTTTTATGGCAATTTTTCTTCTAAAAAGTATGATTTAGTTATAATGGATATTGGCTTACCCGGTAAAAAAGACGGGCTGCAATTGACGACTGAATTAAAGCAAATGGAAAATTATAAGGACACTCCGATACTTTGCCTCACAGCGTATGCACGTTCAATTGATAAAATTAGAGCCAAAGAAGCAGGGGTTGATGAGTATCTTGCCAAACCGGTTTATAATGAAGTGCTGCTTAGTACGATCAACATGCTGATTTCTTCTCGCGAAGATTAAACCTTCATTTCGCCAAGTCTTCATTCCGTAAAGCGTCGGAATTCCACTTTGACTTTTGCGCAAATTAATTTGTTATTAGTGATTATTTAGTTAATTTTTCCATTGTAATTAAAAATTTAACAGTAAATAACACATTATAGTATTACCAGTTAAATCCTTGTTTTTTTTGTTAAGAAAAATCAACAATAACAAACTAACTTATTTAATTCAGGTATAGCGGTTAAATTTCTAAGTTTAACAGAAAGAATTAGAATCA
>Ga0180009_10007320_pt1 | contig 11323 bp, 9 predicted proteins | sample OS_PC_MetaG_FD_123537 | JGI IMG/M metagenome (GOLD analysis project Ga0180009, IMG submission 123537) | Groundwater microbial communities from the Aspo Hard Rock Laboratory (HRL) deep subsurface site, Sweden - OS_PC_MetaG | ecosystem: Environmental > Aquatic > Deep subsurface > Groundwater...
GTGGCCGATTTGGATCGGAATGCCCGGCCGATTTGCTTCGGAATCGGTGGCCGATTTCAAACGGAATGGGTGGCCGATTTGGATCGGAATCAGTGGCCGATTTGGTGCGGAATCTCCAGTTAACCGTTCTTTAGCGGCACGACAGGTATTTGTATGCATATTATACAGAATAAAACTACGAGAACATTAAACAGGTTCAAAAAAAATCGGACTGTGTATGAGTGAGAAAACTAGAAAAATGATCTTGCTGCTGGCTATAGCTTGTAACTTTGCTATCTCGATTGGCTATAGCAACTTTCAGAGTTTTGACCCGATGGTCAAGTGGTCAGCTGCATATGCGGATACTGATCTGTATATAAACGAATATTACGGGACGAATTCCCACAGAGGTCTCATGGATCATCGATTAGTGACCCCCTGTCTCGCTCGACTAGTTCCGGATATTCTATCGTCATCCTTCGGTCAAGGCCGAACCTTCAACCAGACGAGCATTGCGGCTTTCAAATTCGCTATTATCAACATTGTTTTTTTGGTTGCTACCAGCATAGTGCTTTACTACCTGAATCGTGGTTTTGGTCTATCGGAAACTCTCGCAGTAATTGGTGCGTTACTCTTTTTTAGTCTGACAATGGTGGTCCGGCAGGGCGCACTGCCGATGGTTGACACTTCCTACTGGTTTTTTCTATCATTGGCTGTGCTGGCGGTGCAGCGCCAGAATATCTGGCTGCTGGTTGGTTCTACTCTCATTGGTGTGTTTGCCAAGGAGCAGGTGTTATGGGTAATCCTTTTTATTCTGCTGGCGCCATTTACCAAGACTCGCCGCTTTGTCTTGCTTTGTGCTGTGGGTCCGGCTTTTGTTGCTTATTCGATGGTTGTTTTTGGATCAGGATTGTCTGGCAACGATTATCTCTTGTCGGGAAGTTTCCTTTCCATGGTTCCCAGAGCGGTCAATCGCCTATTCTCACTCAACGGTTTATTTCAGCTCTGGATGTCATTTGGGTTCCTGTGGTTCTATTGTGTTTATGCCTTGATACGATGCCGACCACCCTCCATATTGAATCGATGGGCATGGTTTATTCCGACGGTGCTATTAGCGTCGCGTTTTCTTGGCGTTGCGGGAGTTATGAGGCACATGACGATCACCTTTGTCGTCGTTATCCCTCTGGCTCTGATTGGAATTAATGGATGGCTGTCTTTAGGGAAACCAATCAATTCTACTAAGGAAGGATTTGTTTAAGAAGGAAGGAGATTAACAATTATGAAGAAGCAAAAACGTGAAACAAAGAATCAAGCCAAACCTGAAGCTAAGCAATTTTATCCTGACCGAAATCAAAGATATGGAGGTTAACATAAGATATGAAATTGAGCATTCTTATGCCTGTTTACAATGAACGATATCTCATCGCTGAGTTGGTGCACCGGGTGCTGGCTGCCTCCCTTCCTGACAATATGGAACGGGAGATCATTATCGTTGACGATGGATCAACAGACGGTACCAGACAAATCTTGCTTGAATTAAAGGACCTTTATCGGGATGTAGTCAAATATATTCCCCATAAACAAAATCGTGGTAAAGGTGCCGCCGTAAGGACGGCCATTTCCGAGGCAACCGGGGATTTCTGTATCTTCCAGGATGCTGATCTTGAGTACGATCCCCGGGATTATGGTGTCATGCTGCAACCTATTTTGGAGGGCGTCGCCGATGTCGTTTATGGGTCGCGTTTTCTCTATCGTGAACGCCGCCGCGTTCTCTATTATCGTCATAGTCTTGGCAACCGTTTTCTAACTACCCTGTCCAATCTTTTTACCGATCTGTACCTGACAGACATGGAAACCTGCTATAAGGCATTTCGCACCGAGTTGCTCAAAACTATCCCCATCAGGAGCAATGATTTTGGAATGGAACCGGAAATAACCGCCAAAGTAGCCAAGAGAGGTTTTCGCGTCTATGAAGTACCAATTCGTTATGATGGGCGCACCTATGCAGAGGGAAAGAAAATTACCTGGAAAGATGGTTTTAAAGCCCTTTTAACCATCATGAAATATTGGCTTATTGACGACTGTTATCACGAACGTCAAGGCAATGATGTTCTTGATAGCTTCGCTCATGCACATCGTTTTAATAAATGGATGTCCGACGCCATTAGACCTTATGTTGGCCACAGAATTCTGGAAATTGGTGCCGGGATTGGAAATATCACGGTCCAACTTCTACCGAGGGAACGTTTCATCGCTAGTGATTATGATCCCCAATTTTTAAATATATTGCGAAATATGACCTTAAAACGACCGGGACTGGAAATTGCCGAAATCGACGCATCAAAAAAGGAGCATTTTGAACCATACCAAAATCAGATGGATACTGTTCTCTGTATTAATGTTTTAGAGCATATAAAAGATTCTCAACTTGCGTTAAGGAACTTTTATAACGTTTTGACAAAGGGGGGTGTTCTGGTCCTGCTTGTTCCGCAAGGACCGTGGTTGTATTCTGAATTAGATAGTTCTATCGGCCATGTAAAAAGATACACAAAGCAGATTCTCAGTGAAGAAATAATAGCCGCAGGATTTGAATTGGAAAGCATTATTCAATTCAACAGGATTGGATTTTTGGGATGGCTGATCAATAACAAAATTATGGGTCGTATCGAGATATCTAAGTATCAGATGAAGTTTTATGACTCCCTTGTCTGGTTATGGCGGCGAATAGATAACAAATTTCCGTGGCCTGGTCTTTCTCTTATCGCTATAGCAAGGAAAAGAAAGTGATCTCAGCTTAACTCCATTCTCGAGGAAATCGTTAAAAGAACATTCTCCTTCAAAGATAAAAAGGGTTAACACTCTAAAGGTTGTGGGTTATGAACTTTGGGCTGAATGCTAATGTCTTGACTCCGCCATTCTCCGCTTTACTCTCAATGCTCATGATTGCGGGTATTGATTGGCTTGGTTTAAGAGTGGCATATATATTCAATTTGCTTGGACCATCTGCGCCTGCTTGGCATCGCTGGCAGGCTCCGATTCTCGGGGCGATGCTATTGAGCGTCCTGCTTTATCCTTTGGCGCTGGCCGGTATGACGCCTCGCTGGTGTTTTCAGGCTATAGGGGTAGGCATATCAGCTTTCGGTGCATGGCATGCAATATTGATTCTGAGAAACCTCTTTTTCAACCGCCGGGTTTCTTGCCGCAATATAGTTCAGTGCACCGAGAGTCTTAATGGCTGGCACTTAATGTTAATTGCTTTGCTCACGAGCATGGGAGTCACGTCACTCGCCGCTACTACTAATGCTGACAGCCTTGATTACCATATTGGCGTGGCAATTTCTCTCCTGAATAATGGTTCTTTTCCAGCGACCCCTGAGTGGTTTACTAGCAGGTTAGCCGGCAGCGGAGAGGTTCTTAACGCGCTTGGTTTGTCAGTCGGTGCGGAACAGTTCGGTTCGCTGTTACAGTTTGTGGGTGTTATCGCTATTACAGGTTTGTTGATCAAAAGCGAACTACCTGGAAATAACCCGAAAGACACATACGATCCTCGGCCCATCCTCACAATTGCAGCGGTATCTGCCCCGGTGTTGCTTTTTCTGGTGAGTTCGCCGAAGCCGCAATTTCTCCAAATTGCAATGACATCATTGGCAGTCGCACTTGTCATTTATCCATCAAGGCGTAGCCTACCAAGAAAGGTAGCTATATCTGGTTATGCACTGGTCTGTTTGCTTATAATGACTGCTTCTCAAGCCAAGTTTTCATTTATGCTTTCCGGTGGTGTTATCGGTCTATTTTCTTTTTCTGTGATGATGCGGCGTAAGTTGTATGCGCCTGCGATCTTAGTCTGTTTATTCGTTGCAGCTTTAGTTTTGGGTCCGCCGATATTATGGAAACATTACCACTTTGGCGGCGGTCTATTAGACTCGCTGTTCATGCCATTTCCCGGAAATTGGCCGGGCTATGATAGATTTGAATTTTATTTACGTAACTATAGTGAAAATTCTCTATTTTTTCCCCTTTCACTTCTTTTTCCCTCTGGGATTGGCGTAATCTCTACGATCATAGGCGCCGGCTTGCTCGTTGCTCTTTGGCTTAGACCCGGTCGTGACCCATGGGTTTGGGGTCTGGTCACCCTCTCTCTTTTAGTGGCTCTCGTTGGCGCCATATTGGGGCAGCAAAATTCTCGATTCTTTCTTGAGCCATATTATTGGTTGTTAATGGCAATCTCTATATCTCCTGCCATAGTTAAATCAGGTACCCCACTTTCGTGGATCAAGTGGCCGGTCACTATACAAGCGGTTGTGGTTACTGGTCTATGGCTGTTCGGATCGATCACACTCGCTCCGAGTGCTATCAGTCGAGGTATGCGGGATAAAATCATGAACCGTTCTGCTAATGGCTATACAGTTATGCAATGGGCTGAAGCAGCGTTACCACCCAATGCTGTGTTGCTCTCGAGCCATAGATCGGTAGCTTTGGCCCCACGTGATGTGGTTTCGATGGATTGGTCTTTTTATGTTCGTTCGGATTCTAAGGAGGCTCTCCCTTACCTGCTACGCATCAAGGATCGGGGGGTTACCCATGTTTTGATAACGGGGAGTCCCACAGACTCAAAATTAAAAGAATGCTTCGGTAACCTGGTTGCGGGCCCCTCGTATGCACGCTTAGCAACAAGAAATCCAGTAAATCGTGGTGAGCTATACCCCGCATGGATTTATGAATTCAATTCTGCCGACTTACCTAATTGCGCGATTGGCAATGGCAATAATAAATGAATCTTATCTACCTACTGCTGCATAATTTATCATGGATTCTGGAGAATGACTGTGCAGATAACCAAATATAATTTAAGGTTTTCGCGGTTTTTTTGCAAAACTTACTGCGGAAACCGGAATAGCGGCGGCTCACCTGGTACGGGCTGAAAAATGTCTACCCTAAAAAATCTCTGTCAAAGTAAATACAATTGCTGCAAATGCGGATTGCTGTGATTAACATTCCGACTTATGCGTTTAGGTATTGATGCATCAAATATACGCGCCGGTGGTGGTGTAACCCATCTTATTGAATTACTCAGGGCCACAAAACCGCAGGAGCACGGTTTTAACGAGGTTATTGTCTGGGGCGGCTCCTCTACGTTGAATTGCTTGGAAGACCGCCCATGGTTGAGAAAAGTCTACGAGCCTGAACTTGACAAAATCCTACCTATCCGTATTTACTGGCAATTATGTATGCTGGATCACCTGTTGCTGAAGGAGAGGTGTGATGTGCTCTTTGTCCCCGGAGGAACATACACTGGCGCATTCAGGCCGTTTGTCACATTTTCACAGAATTTGTTACCTTTCGAATGGAAGGAAGCTCGGAGATATGGCGTATCATGGATGTTATTGAAAATGATTTTGCTTTACGAGTCGCAGAGACGATCTTTTGTTAGGGCAAATGGCGTGATTTACCTGACCCAGTATGCCCGCAATGCAGTAATTAAAAAGACGAAACACCTTTGCGGGAAAAGTGTGGTCATTCCCCATGGCGTTGACAAAAGGTTCTTCCTTTCTCCTCGTAAGCAACGGAACATTGGCAATTATTCATCGAAGAACCCCTTTCGTATTTTGTATGTTTCTCCCGTGGATGTATATAAACATCAGCGGCATGTGGCAGACGCTGTTGCAGGACTTCATGAAGCAGGTTTCCCCATTAAGCTTGATCTGATCGGTTCTGCCTATGCACCGGCTCTGAAAAAGCTGCACCGAGTAACGAACCGTCTTGACCCTGAAGGAAGATTTATTTGCCACCATGGATTTTCTTCACATTCCGAGATATTTTGCCAATATCACAAGGCGGATGTTTTTGTCTTTGCATCAACTTGCGAAACATTCGGGATGGTTATCACCGAGGCAATGGCTGCTGGTTTACCGATTGCGTGTTCGAACCGCGGCCCGATGCCCGAGGTTTTAGGAGATGCTGGGGTATACTTCGATCCTGAAAAGCCAGCGGAGATTGCAGAAGCCCTCAGAAAACTTATCGACGACCCCACTCTACGGGCAGAGAAAGCCGAGGCTGCATTTGAACGTGCAAAAACTTATACTTGGGAACGTTGTGCCCATGAGACGTTTGACTTTATCACGAAGGTTGCAAGAGAACGCTGGACGCGTAAGCGAAAAAGACTTTTCGAATAGGGGAGACTGATGTTTTCAGATAAAGTACTTTTAATTACAGGTGGAACTGGTACCTTTGGGAATGCTGTTTTAAAGCGCTTCCTGGAAACAGAGATCAAAGAAATCCGTATATTCTCCCGTGACGAAAAGAAACAGGATGAGATGCGCAATGCCCTGCGGAGTCCCAAGGTGAAATTCTACTTAGGAAATGTCCGGGATTATGACAGCATCCTTGCTGCCATGCGGGGCGTGGATATGGTTTTTCATGCAGCGGCTCTCAAGCAGGTGCCGTCCTGCGAATTTTTCCCCCTGGAGGCGATCCGGACGAACGCCATCGGCGCGGATAACGTCATGAAGGCAGCCTTGGCCTGCAATGTCAAGAACATGATCGTGCTGAGCACCGACAAAGCTGTTTATCCCATCAATGCAATGGGGATGTCCAAGGCGCTGATGGAAAAGCTCATGATCGCCAAGGCCCGTGCCCACGGCGATTCGGGAACGATCTTCTGCGGCACCCGTTACGGCAATGTCATGGGGTCACGGGGTTCCGTCATTCCCCTTTTCATCAGTCAGATCCTGGCGGGCGAGCCCTTGACCATAACCGATCCAAACATGACCCGCTTCATGATGTCCATCGATGATGCGGTGGACCTCGTGGTCTATGCCTTTAAGCATGGAAAGCCGGGTGATGTCTTTGTCCAGAAGGCCCCGGCGGCTACCATTGAAACGCTGGCCCGGGCGTTGAAGAAACTGTTCAAGGGCGATAACAAAATTCGCATCATCGGTACCCGGCATGGGGAAAAACTTTATGAAACTCTGTTGACGCGGGAAGAAATGGCCAGGGTGGAAGATATGGGAGATTATTACCGGATTCCTGCGGATATCCGCGACCTGAACTACGCCTGCTATTTCACCGAGGGCGAGACGGAGGTTGCTTGCCATGAGGATTACCATTAGCACAATACGCGCCGCTTGGATGAGGACGGGCTGATTGAATTATTGCTCAAGCTGGATTTTGTAAGGTCGTCCGTGGAGACGGGGAAGATCGCAGTATAGGGGATGCGATAAGAAATTGATGATAAATACTATTTTGGTAACAGGCGCGAAGGGTTTCGTTGGGAAGAACTTAGTCGTTATCCTTAAGCGCAGGGCCGACGTTGAAGTAATCGAATACGATCTGGACTTTCCTGCAGGTCTCTTGGAGGACGGGCTGGCCAAGGCGGATGTGATTTATCACTTGGCCGGGGTGAATCGGCCGGAGCGGATTGAGGAGTTCACGGAAGGTAATTATGATTTGACGCGGCAAATCTGCGTTGCATTGCGGCGGCTGGGTCGCACGCCCCTATTTGTGCTGTCCTCCTCCACCCAGGCTGCCATGGACAATCCCTACGGGCTTTCCAAGCGGCAAGCGGAAGAGGCCGTGTTCGACTTTGGCAGGGAAGATAGGGCCTCGGTTTTTGTCTTTCGTCTGCTCGGCGTTTTCGGTAAATGGTGCCGGCCCAATTACAATTCCGTGGTGGCCACCTTCTGTCACAACATCGCCCGCAATCTGCCCATCGCCATCTCCGATCCGACAAGAGAAATTGAATTAGTTTATATTGATGACGTGGTCCGCGCCTTAATCTACATCATGGATGGCTGCCTGCCTGTTTCAGATGGTAAATATTGCCTGGTGGAACCGTCCTATCGAATATCCCTGGGCGCCTTGGCGGAAACGATCTATGGCTTTCGGGATAGCCGGGTCAGCCTTGCCCTGCCGGATATTAGTGATCCTTTTGTCTGCGCTCTCTATTCGACCTATCTTTCATATCTTCCCGTGGATTCTTTTGCCTATGCATTGACCCAGAGGTCCGATCCCCGGGGTGAACTGGCTGAACTGCTGAAATCGCCTCGCATCGGGCAGATTTTCGTGTCGCGCACCCGGCCTGGTTTCACGAGGGGCAACCATTATCATGATACAAAGGCGGAGAAGTTTGTCGTCATGGAAGGGGATGCGGTGATCCGCTTTCGCCACATCTTGGGCGGGGATGTTATTGAATACCCCGTTTCCGGCCGCGAGTTCCGCGTGGTCGATATCCCGCCGGGATACACCCATTCCATTGAGAACGTGGGACAAAACGATCTGATCGTGCTCTTCTGGGCGGCTGAAATTTTTGATCCGGATATTCCGGATGCCTTTGGGATGACGGTGTGAAGGATTCGGAAGGAGTCTCTATGAAAGTCATGACCGTTGTTGGTACCCGGCCGGAAATCATTCGCCTAAGCCGGGTGATTGACGCGCTGGAACGCCATACCCACCATATCCTCGTCCATACGGGCCAGAATTATGATTATGAATTGAACCAGGTTTTTTTTGATGATCTGGAGATGCGGGCGCCCGACCACTTTCTGGAGGCGGCGGGGAAAACCCCGGCGGAGACTGTCGGCCTCGTCATCGCGAAGGTGGATGAGGTTCTGGCCGCTGAAAAGCCCGACGCGATCCTGATTCTCGGGGATACGAACAGTTGCCTGGCGGCCTACCCGGCGAAACGGCGCAAGATCCCAGTATTTCACATGGAGGCGGGAAACCGCTGCTTCGATCAGCGTGTGCCGGAGGAGATCAACCGTAAGATCGTGGACCACATCAGCGACATCAACATGCCTTACAATTCCATCGGCCGCGAATATCTCCTGCGCGAGGGGTTGCCGCCTGATCGTGTGATCAAGACAGGCAGCCCCATGTTCGAGGTGCTGCATTACTACCTGCCGAAGATCGAACGATCCGATGTGCTGGAAGCGTTGAGCTTGACGCCGCTGGATTATTTCGTCCTGAGCTGCCACCGGGAAGAGAATGTCGATGATGAGGGCAATTTCCGGGGGCTGATAGAGATATTGCAGGCATTGGTCGTTTCTTACGGCAAGCGCATCATCATGACCACCCATCCTCGCACAAGAAAGCGCATCGAGCAGGAAGGGATCGAACTGCCAAAGCTCGTAGAACTGCACAAGCCCTTCGGGCTGAGCGATTATGTGAAGCTCCAGATGAACGCCCGCGCCGTGCTCTCAGACAGCGGCACGATTACGGAAGAATCGTCGATTCTGAATTTCCCCGCCCTCAATATCCGCCAGGCCCATGAGCGGCCGGAGGGAATGGAGGAAGGGGTCGTGATGATGGTCGGTTTGACCTGGGCGCGGGTGCAGGAGTGCCTCACCATCATCGAAGGCCAACCCCGGGGCGCGGATCGATCCCTTCGGCTGGTCCGGGATTATGATGTTCCCAATGTCTCGGAGAAGGTCGTCCGGATCATCCTGAGCTATACCGATTACGTCAACCGGGTGGTCTGGCAAAAGCATTAAATGGTTTGAGGCCTGGGTTGCCTTCGCGTTGCATCTTAACAAAGAAAATTTATGGCTGAAGTATTGTTGCTGTCTCTTGTTTTTCCGCCGGACAGTGTATCAACGGCTCAGATTATGGGCGAACTCGCCGTTGATCTGGAAAAGAATGGCCATCGGGTGACAGTGATCTCGACGATACCGCACTACAACCGGAATTTGGAAAACGAGAAATATCAGCCCCTGCGACCCAAATGGGGGAAAATACTGTACCAGAGTGAATACCACGGCATGACCGTTTATCACACCTTCATGCCTCCCAAGGGACAAAATATATTGTGGCGACTTCTGGCATGGGCATTTTTCCACATCATTAGTGTCATAGCTGGACTGACGATCGTGCCTCGCCCGTCCGTTATTATTGCACCGTCTCCGCCTTTGACAATTGGGCTATGTGCTTGGTTACTTGGTATGTTGTACCGGGCGCCATATATTTACAATGTTCAGGAAATCTATCCAGATATCGCCATTCGACTGGGTGCGGTTCGAAATCGTTGGATCATTGATCTTCTGTATCGCTTAGAAAAATTTGTGTATTCTAAAGCGGCAGCGGTGACTGTGATCGCATCGCGAATGCGCGAGCAACTATTTGTGAAGGGCGTATCGAACGACAAAGTTCATGTCATCCCAAATTTTGTTGATGTTAGCGATTTAGTACCTTTACAGAAAGACAATGATTTTAGTCGGAAACACAACCTATATAACAAATTCGTCGTTAGTTATGCAGGCAACATGGGACCGGCCCAGGGGCTGGAGCATTTCATCGATGCCGCCAAACTCTTGAAAGAGGAGGCAGAAATTTTTTTTTTAATGATGGGTGATGGCATCCTCTGTGAATCCCTCCGACAGAGAATCGAGCGGTACAATCTTGGAAACTTTGTCTTCTTACCGTATCAGCAATATTCGCTGATGGGGCAGGCCTATGCTGCATCTGATCTATGCTTGGTGCCGCAGGCCATTGAGACTGGGTTCGAAGCCGTACCTTCAAAAGTTTATCGCATTATGGCGTGTGCACGGCCTGTATTGGCTGTCACGGACCAGAATTCTGATCTGGCCCGCTTGGTGAGTGAGGCTTCGTGTGGGGCTTTTGTATTGCCAGGATCGGCTGAAGTTTTGGCCGAAATGATCATGCGAGCGTACCAGAACCAGCAAGAATGGCAGGAAATGGGCATGTCCGGGCGAGAACATGTGGTTCGTCATTACGCTCGCGAGACGGTGACCAATCAGTATCACGAGTTAATAGAAACTCTTGTTTCCAAATTAGGAAGATAGAGTAAATTTGTCAGATAAAAATAAATTTGTTCTCGTTACCGGGGCGACCGGTGCGGTTGGGCCGCGTGTCGTCCACGCGCTGCACCAAGCAGGCTGTCAGATCCGCGCCTTTTCGGTTGATGCTCCTAAAGCGGGCATGTTCCCACTGAGCGTAGAGGTCTTGATTGGCGATGTCACTGATCAAGTGGCGGTCCAATCTGTGATGCAAGGCGTGGATGCAGTCGTTCATATGGCGGCGCTCCTGCACATTGTCAATCCGCCGCCTGAATTACGTGAAAAATACGAGCGCGTCAATGTCGGCGGAACAGCGACGGTAGTTGAGGCTGCAATTAAGGCGGGTGTGAAGAGCGTTGTCTTGTTCAGTACGATTGCGGTGTATGGGCCTTCAAATGGTTGCGTGCTCAATGAGATGTCGCCAACCCATCCTGACACTTTTTATGCTCAGACCAAACGTGCTGCCGAACAGATTGTGTTGAATGCGAGAGGCGCCGACGGTCAACCATTGGGAACCGTGTTGCGTTTGGGGGCGGTTTATGGTTCCCGCATCA
>Ga0180009_10007321_pt1 | contig 11321 bp, 15 predicted proteins | sample OS_PC_MetaG_FD_123537 | JGI IMG/M metagenome (GOLD analysis project Ga0180009, IMG submission 123537) | Groundwater microbial communities from the Aspo Hard Rock Laboratory (HRL) deep subsurface site, Sweden - OS_PC_MetaG | ecosystem: Environmental > Aquatic > Deep subsurface > Groundwater...
AAGGTAAGAAAAATCGAAGATGAGTTCTGGACAGAAGATTTACAGTTTGATGAGCAAGAGTTTAGTTAAAAAGGGTATCAATTCATCTGCGAAGAACTATAGTCATTGTCAATGGACTATGAACACAAAATAAAGATCACCTTTTTAGAAAACGACCAAGGATTCCTTTTTTTTGAGGCTCCGGCGGGGGAAGACCCAGGTGGTTACAGATGACTTCATCGAGCTTCTCATACGAAACGTCCGAGCCCTCCACCACAATCTCTTCACCCACCATCACGGCAGGAGCAACCGGGAGGTCCAGGTCAAAATACTCATCGATGCTGTATTCTTCCCGGGGCTTGGATATGGTTTCGATCTCAATATCATACTTATTGCCCAGCCTGGGCATCATTTCCAGAAAATGCTTTCACGGCTTACCGTTGGGCTCGTTGAGAAAAAATCTGACTTTAAGCATGCTCTCCTCGTTTGGCTATTGAAAATTGAATAGTGATAAAATGCTTTTGGCCGGCCTTGGTGAATCATTCATCGCAGCGACCTCTGCGACTCTTCGGTGAATCTTCAGCTAATCACATAGGTTGGATCTATTTTAAACCAGGTCCTTTTTTGGCTTCAGCCATACGGATCAGGAACTGATCTTCCGGGAGAAAATCCACCAAACGGAGATCTCGCCTCTCCTTTCCGTGTCGATCCAAAAACACAACTGTTGGCACGCCTTTGACGCCATACTGGCGCAACAGGCGTTCGTGAATTGGGTTGCCTCTTCGGGTGAGATCAACCTTTATCATGATGAAATCACGCTTTGCCTGTTTAACGACTTCAGGGTCATGAAACGTTATATTATCCAGTTCGCGGCAAGGCGTACACCAGTCGGCAGAGAAATCAATGATTACCGGTTTACTTAATCTTCGTGCCTCTTCCAGCAACTGGTCAGAATGGGGCTGCCAGGTAACCCCAGGGCCACGCATCACATATGATCCGGTGAGGAGAGTGGCCATGACCAGACCCACCACCAAAGCAGCAGACTTGAGCCAGTTAAAGGCTCGAAAACTGGCTCTTGACCTCTCAACCCACCCAAGATGAAGCCCCGCGGCTAAAGCCGCGGCTGCTAAAAGGAAGATTCCTGCTGTTTTGGGTAAGACGGGTCGAATAAAATAAGCGGCCATCACCACCAGGACCCATCCCATAAGCTTTCTCACCCACAGCATCCACTCGCCGGAACGAGGTAGTTTATCAATCTGACCAGAGAAAATGCCTAAGAGAAAGAGGGGCAGGCCCAGGCCAAGGCTCAGGGTAAAAAAGATTAAGAAGCCCAGATATGGGCTACCCATACTCGCCACCCAGGTGAGCAAACCCAGCACAAAAGGGCCGATGCAGGGTGCTGCCACGACTCCCAAAGTCAAACCCATAAATAGGCTTCCGAAATAACCCGTATAGCTTTTTGAGGCGTTGTGAGTGAAGCTCGCTGGCAGCCGCAATTGCCAGAAACCAAAAAGGCTGCTCGCAAAAAAGACCAAAATAGCTGCTACCAGGCTCAGCACCACAGTGTTCTGGAGCATCGCGCCCATGAGGCCCCCGGTCAGGGCCGCAACCACGCCAAGCAAAGAATTTGTTAACGATAATCCGCCAATATACAATAATCCGTGGCCAATCAGTTTGCCTTTCCCCCCTCCACTGCGACCGCCAAAATAGGAGACCGTAATGGGGATCAAAGGGTAGACACATGGAGTTAAATTAAGGGCCATACCACCTGCAAAGATACCCAAGAGGGTCCATATCATGGCCCAGCCGTATACAAGGCCCGGCTTCTCGGGCTCCTGGGCCATCGTAGCGAGCCCTGCCGGAAAACTATCCACAGGCAGGCCTTTGGCATACCATTCTGGATACCCCTGAGGGTCGCGGTAGACATTTTCATACCCAAGTATTACGGCTACCCTAGCCGCCGAGTCACTGCGGACTCATGTGAGTCCGGCTCAGTAAAACACGATAAGACGATTCCTGTCAGGCCCCAGGAATGTCTCAAGCTCACCCTTTTTTCGCCATCGCGACAACCACGTCGGTTCAAAGGGAAAGTTTAAGGCCCCTCTAATATGTCCAGTCCGGTACTCCCATTCCTGGCGTGTGTCTACCAGAAAAAGGCTCCGGGGTTTCTTACTGTAAAGCTCCTGTAGTGCTTCAGTACTGATAAGCTGGTAGCCCCCACGCCTGGCTTCGGCCACCACATCCTCCCAGGCAGACTCTTTCGGAGCTACAGTACGGGTGTTGTACCACTGAACGCCAACCGTGATAGCTACGGCCACAAAGGCCAAGAGGACTTTTTTTCCTCCCTTCATTCTTCGCCCCTACAGTTTATTTTCCCTTTTGAGTTTGGTGATAAGGAATGTGGCGCCCGAGCTGGATAAGCCCAATGCCTCGGCAAGATCGAGGGGATCCGAAGAACCGGTTTTTCTGACACAAGAGATCACCTCGGTCTCCAGCTCTTCCAGCCAGTTTTCAAAGAGAACCAGGACTTCAGGCTCAACAACTGCCGAGAGTTGTTTAGACTGGGCCACCTTTTCCACCAGATTCTGGCACATTTGCGTTGGATCGACACCTTCGTCCATGCATTCTGCCAGTCAGAGGTGGACCATGCTTCCCACTTTGTCCTCACCGGAGTCTCCCACCAGGCTCATGACGAATCTTAGACGAGCCTCCTCTCCCAGAAGAGGGAACAGTTTCTTCATCGCAAGGGCCATCTCCGCTGCAGCCTCTTCAGGGTCCATACCATTTACTATTTCTTGAATTTTATTTGCACTCACAGGGTCATCTCCGCAGGCTAAAAGGTTTTTCTTTGTGTTAGCAAATCCGTGGCTAACACATCCAAATCCTTGAGAATGGTAAGGATTCTTTTGTCGGCGATTTCATAGTAGATAAAAGGGCCTTCTCGCTCCACCTTCACCAAAAGGGTTCTCTTCAACTCCTTAAGGTGATGGGAGACAAGCGGCTGGGAAAGAACCAGTTCCTCTACTATGTGGGAGACGGATTTTTTCCCGTTGCCAACGCAAAGAAGAATACGAAGGCGGTTTTCGTCCGACAAGCTTTTCGCCAAAATGGCGATGGTATCCAGGTGTTCACTGAGCTTGGAGTACTTTTCCTTCTTTGACTGCAACAATATATCCCCCCTGTTAATCTGAATTGCTTAAATATTTAGGCCTTCACAGAAAGGAGCGCTTACTTTATTCTCTCAATTCCTATAAGTAAGGGAATGCATTAAATAAATACATTAATATCTATTTATATATTGATATTAAAAAATGTCAAGGAAATTATGTTAGGCTAATACCGAGATGGTTCACAATTTGATCAGAAAAAATCGTTAAGGGAGATTGGAATCGTATTTAACGTGAGATCTTGCAAATTTGCTCGATCATTAGTGACAAGGGGATCAACATAAGATACCATAAAGCACTTTCGACGAAACCCAAGGAGAAGACGACCATATGGCGGTATTGGGTGTCCTCACATGCGAGATTCTGGAACTTGAATTCGCTTATCTTCTGAGTAAGGAATCCGAGGTGACACGGATTACGGTGCTTGAAGATATCCCTTCCGCTCGTATTATCAAGGCGCTTGAGTCGGAGGGACTCGAAAATCTTAGGCGAATCCAACATATAGAAGCGTTCAATCCAAATCGTTCAAATAATCTGGAGGTGTTGGCTTGCGTGCTGGAAATAGGGCTCCATAATAGGAAGAAAAGCCTTCAGCAAGGATTAGTGCAGGCGGCTCTAAAAATGAGTCCATATGTGGATGCATTACTTCTTGGATATGGTCTGTGCGGCAACGCCCTTGAAAACCCGGATGAACTGCTATCGGAAGTCGGCGTACCCATCTTCATCCCCATGGATGAAGATCATCCTGTAGACGACTGTGTCGGTTTAATCATAGGAGGGCGTGAATGTTACTATGGCGAGCTGTGTAAGGTTGCCGGAACCTTCTTCATGATACCTGGTTGGTCGATCCACTGGAAGCGAATGTTCGAACAGGAATTTGGCGGCATACCTCTGGATTTGGCAAAACGCCTATTCGCCCATTACGAACGTTCCCTCCTTATTTCAACGCCAATCATGTCTGAAGATCAAATGAGCCGAAACGTGAACCAGTTTAACAAGTTGTTCGGTTTCCGTACTGAAGTCCGTGAGGGAACCTTAGAAATTTTAAACAAAACGTGGAAAAAGGCCAAAGAGTCTCTTAGATGAATTATTTTATCTTGATATTTTGAAAAAATGGATATTATTTATGAATAATAAAGATTTGAGTCTTGTTTTTGCGATTTTGGTTGTGTCCATACGCAAAATAATATAACTCCTTAGCGAAACCAGAAACCTACGAGAGTGACATCAGATGTTGGAAAAGGGATTAATACAAGTATATACAAGTGAATCTGATCAAATGAATTTTGCCCCTGTAGGCCTGAGCCTCAGAGCAGCAGGGCAAGGTCTTCGTACACTGATCACCTGTTTCACGCCCCACGAGTTGATGGAAGGGGCCAGAATGGCTTCCTCACTCCTTAAACCCAATTTGGTCATTGAACATTCCGCTGTTGAAAAGAGTTCGGCCGGTGGAAAGACAGACGAGGTTAGTCCGCGTAGGATTGTCGAGGCCTTTCAAAGGTCAAGAGCGGCGGTTTTTAGTGGAGATTTTGACATTGTAATTCTGAACGGCATTCATCAGATGTTAAGCCAGAGACTTATTCCACTTGAAGATGTCTTAAAATTAATGGAAGAAAAACCTGAAAACGTCGAGTTGGTCCTCTCCGGGTCGAGAGCAAGCGAGCAGATTATCGAAAAAGCGGATTTGGTAACAGAAATGGTCGTGCGCACTATGGAACGCCAGCCTCAGGCGGGAAATTGCCCGGAAGGGAATGGCTCCATTGAGGTGGTTACCGGAAGGGGCAAAGGCAAAACCACGTATTGCCTGGGGAAAGCATTGCTCACCTCCTGTATAGGAATTCCTGCTTTGATCCTTCAATTCATAAAATCTCCTCAGCCATATGGAGAGGTTAAGGCCATTAAAAGATTACCCCATCTCGAAATCAAAACCATGGGGAAAGGGTTTTTGAATCTACACAGCCCATATCTCATTGAGAAACATAGACGGGCCGCCCAACAGGCATGGGAACTGTGGCAAAGGCAAATTTACTCACAAGATTACGGGCTTCTCGTTATGGATGAGATCAATATCGCCACAAGTTATGGGCTTATCAGTGGCGCGCGGGTCCGGGAAATGCTTTTTCTTACACCTCAGAGATTCCATATTCTTTTGAGCGGCCGAAACGCTCATCCAGACGTCATAGAGGCGTCAAAAACCGTCATCGAAATGAGAGAAATCAAACATCCTTTCAGAAAAGGCATAAAGGCAAGAAGAGGGATTGAGTTTTAGTATAATGTCTAAGGCAAAACAATCTCACTTCACGACCATAGGTATCCCCGCCACCATGAGTACGACACGGCCGCGGGCTGGGCCAGAAGTTGATTTACGGATCCGGCTAAATCACGAAACCTCCTTCCCAGTGGGTGGTCAGGAACTATTCCCCAGCCGACCTCATTGGTCACCGTAGCCACCGAGCATGGAACCTGAGACAGGGTTTCCTTTACCCCTTTAACCTGATCTAAAATTTCTTCATCGGAAAGCCCCTTCATTAAGAGGTTGCTCACCCAAATAGTCACGCAATCCAGAAGAATCACTTCGACGGTTGATCCATGTTCCTGGATTACACGATTGACCATTTGAGGCTCTTCAACGGTGACCCATCCTTTTCCTCGTGCCGCCTGATGCCGGCGAATCCTCTCTACCATCTCATCATCAGAAGCCCGGGCCGTGGCCAGAAAGAGTCGTTTTGAGGCACGCTCTTCAGCCCACCTTTGACCAAAGCGGCTCTTGCCGCTCCTGCATCCTCCTGTAATCAGAATAATTTCTCTCTCTTTCTGTCTGATCAAAGCTTTTCCTCCAATCTTTGTAACGAGCCCCCATTCACCAATAGCTGTTTCCCAGCATCTGTGCTCATGCCCCATGGAATCTTCACCCCGTTGAATGTGAAACCTATTCAACTGGGGCGGAGCCTATTCCTCCGGGGCGCAGGGCCTAGGGGAAAGGGGTGGGGCTGAGTGCAGATTTGCTGCCGGAAAAAACTATCTCGTTTAAGGATGGACACCAGTTAAAGCGCGAGAAGGGCTGGTCCTTGATTATAAATCCGCGCCAATACTATTTCAGTCAGAACCCATTGTCAAGGGAACAGCCTCTGACCATCTGCAATTTTTAGCTCCAAAAGTGCAGGATTAATGTTTGGTTCGAAAAAGCATGCTGTTTCGAACGACACTAAAAAACACACGTCAATTTTTTATTGACTTTCATCCCTTTTTATATAAAGCTTTTTTTAATGTTCAGGTGCTCGTATAGCTTAATAGGGAACCTCGTAAGAATCGGGGACGGGCCCGCCGCTGTATTCGGGGACGAACGCTGCAAAAAGCCACTGTTCCGTTTCAAACGGAATGGGAAGGCGCGGCAAATAGGATGATCCGAAAGTCAGAAGACCTGCCTGAACGAGAGATATGACCTTCACAGACGGGGGTCAATCTGAGGATCTTGAGGATTAAAAAGGGAAATCCCCGGATCGATTCATTTCGGTCCGGGATTTTTTTGCGATGCATCAAAAATTGAAGACTATATTCTTGATTTTGGCAATAATCACTTTCCTGGCAACCTCTGCGTTTTCTGACACGTTCGAAGATGTTTTAGAACGAAAAATAGTCCTTAATGCCCCTCCATCAAGGATTGTCTCCCTTGCCCCAAGCCTTACTGAGATACTCTATTTTTTAGGCCTTGGAGATCGAGTGGTAGGAGTCACAAAATATAGCACTTACCCGGAGGAAGCCCTACATAAGCCCAGAGTAGGTAGCTATGTAGACCTGAACGTGGAAAAGATCATAAGCCTTTCCCCTGCACTTGTCATCGGGACAGTGGATGGAAATAGCCAGTCTCTGGTAAGTCTCCTGGATCAGGCCGGTGTGAAGGTGTTCATTGTAAACCCCAGGAATGTGAAACAGGCCATTGAGACCATCGAGACTTTAGGAAGGGTCTGTGGCGTTTCTGAAAATGCAAGAGATCTCTGCTCGAAACTCAGAAAACGCGTAAGCTACATCGAAAAAAAGACCAGATCACTAAAAAAACCAAAGGTCTTTCTGCAGATAAACCTCAAACCGATCATGACGGTTAACCGCAATACTTTTCATAACGATATTATCAGGTTGTGTGGAGGAAGAAACCTTTTTCGGGATGAACCAATCACCTATCCCAGAATCAGCCTTGAAGAGGTGATACGGCGAAGGCCTGAAGTTATCATTATATCCTCAATGGAGAGAGCAGGAAAATTTGAAGAGGCTCGGAAGGTATGGCTAAAATGGGACTCCGTACCTGCCGTACGAGACGGGAGGGTCCACCTTATAGATTCAGATATCATTGACAGGCCATCTCCCCGCATTGTGGATGGTCTTGAAAAAATGGCAAGGCTTATACACCCGGAAATCGCATGGTAGTCAAGACCCACATAAAAACGCTTTTAAGCCGAAAAAAGGTGCTGACCATATCGCTTATCATGTGTTTTACGCTTTTGTTGGTCATGGCTTTTTCCCTGTTATTGGGCACGGCGGATATCTCTTTAAACCAAGTATGGAGACTTCTCTCGGGAACCCATCCTGATGATACGACAAGCCTGATCATTTTAAAAATCAGACTCCCCAGGGTCATTCTTGCAGGACTGGTGGGTTTTGCTCTTTCTCTTGGGGGAGTCGTGTTCCAGGCCCTGCTGCGAAATCCCCTTGCAGACCCCTTTATCTTAGGCGTTTCCAGCGGCTCCGCCTTTGGCGCCATTATAGGGATTATATTAGGTTTTAGCTTTCACCTTGGTATCCCGGTGATGTCATTCGGAGGGGCACTGTTGACCATCAATCTGGTAATGCTCATAGGGACCAGAAAGATGGGCATGGAATCATCCACAATCCTTCTCACAGGAGTGATCATAAACGCTTTTTTCACGGCTATTATCATGTTCTTTATCTCTATCTCCGCTGACAGCAGGCTTCATACCATGCTTTTTTGGCTCTATGGAGATCTTTCCCAGAGTCACTTTACCCAGTCGGCCATCATCGCTCCTGTGGTTTTGATCGCTGCTTTTGTTCTGTATGGCTTTGCAAGAGATCTCAATCTCATCACCTCGGGGGAAGAGTCCGCGTTTCAGTTGGGTGTGGAAGTGGAAAAAGCCAAAAGGATCTGCTTTCTGTTAGTCTCTTTAGTCATTGGCCTTGTTGTCTCCTTTTCAGGGCTCATTGGTTTTGTCGGCCTCATCGTTCCCCATTTAGGGAGGATGGCCTTTGGTTCTGACCATCGCCTCCTGATCCCTGTATCCTGCTTTGGAGGGGCCATCTTTTTAGTCGTCTCCGATACCATGGCCCGATGGGTGATATCACCAAGTGAATTGCCAGTGGGAGTGATTACTGCATTTGTGGGTGCCCCATTTTTTATCACTTTGCTCAGAAAAAAAGGAAGTCAATGGGACAGATCATGACCCTGAAAAATGTGGGGTTTACCTATGGGTCGCTCTGGGCGCTAAAGGGAATCCATCTGGATATCCCTGCAGGGGAACTGGTGGGTATCTTAGGTCCGAACGGTTCCGGGAAAAGCACACTTCTCAAGATCATGGACGGTGTCCTTGTGCCCCAGGAGGGAGAAGTCCAGCTTAAAAACCGAGCTCTTTCCGGTTTAAAGAGAAGTGCTCTGGCCAGAAAAATTGCCCTGGTAGCCCAGGAAACCTCTTTCAGATTCGCTTTTTCCGTATTAGAAGTGGTCCTTATGGGGAGATTCCCTCATCTAACGAGATTGCAGTTCGAGGGAAAAAGGGATATAGAAGTCGCCTTGCTTGCCTTGGAGGCCATGCACGCTGTGAACCTGGCAGAGCGCTCCATCCACGAACTTTCAGGAGGGGAGAAGCAAAGGGTACTCATTGCCAGGGCACTCGCACAGGAACCAGAACTCATATTATTAGATGAGCCCACCTCCTTCCTGGATATCAAGTTTAAAAGAGAGATATACGAACTGATCTCCTCTCTCACATCGGAGAAGGGTTTAACCGTTGTTGTGGTCTCCCACGATATTGACCTGGCCGCCCAGTATTGCCATCAATTGGTCATATTAAAAGACGGTCATCTCTTCAGCATCGGAACTCCGGAGAAAGTCGTTACTACCTCGAATATTGAGACGGTCTATGATTGCCCTGTGTTAGTGGATAGAAACCCTGCCACTGGAAGCCCCCGTGTGAACCTCGTGAGGAAGGCGCTCAGGCAAAAAGATTTCAACCGTATCCAATAACACTGTGAAACTCCTGGTGCAATTCATCAGTACAATAAAAACGTGCAATGCTTTCATATACAAATAGCATTTTCTTTCTCAAACCATCTCTGTCTCCGGCCGAGGAATAAAAAGCTTGACAATGCCGCATGTTCAATTCATATTAGGAATCAAAATAAATATATACTGCAACTCGATGGTGCCCCTTGAGGGCATAATAGGGAAACCGGTTAAAATCCGGTACGGACCCGCCGCTGTGATTGGGGACGAACCCCGCAATATGCCACTGCCTGGCACTCAGATGTTTGAGTGCCGGATGGGAAGGCGCGGGTAGTAGAGCGATCCGAGAGTCAGAAGACCTGCCATCCTGGTTCATGTTTGTGGAGAAGGTAAAACCTCAAGCGACTAACGCTTGAGGTTTTTTTTGGAAGTGGGGCTTTTAACCCCAGGTACCGAGATATGTTTTGGGGATGGCGAGCTTGCGGGTTCTTATGATGAAAGCGGGCAGATAACTTCTTGAATCACTTATGGGGGAGATTTAGTAAAATTAAATGGAGGTAGAACGAAATGGTCACCAAAGATATTGGGTTGAAGGAGATATCACAAGGGATTGGACGGCTGGACGGAGAATGGATCCAAAAGGCCCGGGAGCGAACGGCTCAACTGGTGATGCCCACCAGGGCTCTGGGAAGGCTTCATGAAATCTCTGAGCGTCTGTGCGGCATCTATAAGACACTTGAGCCCTCGATGGATCGGAGGGCGATTTTAGTGATGGCCGGAGACCACGGGGTGGTTGAACAAGGGGTGAGCGCTTATCCCCAGGTGATTACGGGCGAGATGGTCCGCACCTTTCTGAGAGGCGGTGCAGGGATTAACGTACTTGCCCGTCATGTGGATGCAGAAGTCTGGGTGGTGGACATGGGGATTATTCCTGAACTGGGTAATACTTCTATGGACGGGGGTGACCGGCTCTTGATCCGCAAGGTGGCTAAGGGAACATCGGATTTTACCAAAGGTCCGGCCATGACGCGCCAGGAAGCTGAAAAGGCCATTTTGACGGGTTTTCAACTTGCCACTGACCTTTTCCAGAAAGGCGTAGAGATCTTGGGCACGGGGGATATGGGCATCGGCAACACGACCCCTTCAGCGGCCATTGGAACCGTGCTCACAGGCAGAGGCCTTGAGGAGATGGTGGGCCGGGGCACGGGCGTGGATGACGAAGGGCTTTTGAGGAAACAAGAAGCTATTCGTCAGGGGATTCATCTGAACCAGCCGAACCCAGAAGATGGTGTGGATGTTTTGTCAAAAATAGGGGGATTTGAGATCGGTGGAATCGCAGGGTGTGTTCTGGCCGGAGCCTACCATAGTCGTCCGGTGGTGATCGATGGCCTTATTTCAACTGCCGGAGCCTTGGTGGCACATGCCATTTGCCCGGATGTGGTGGATTATCTTTTTGCAGGACATTGCTCAGAGGAACCGGGGCACAAGCTCATGCTGAGCTATCTGGGACTCCACCCCATTCTGGACCTGGGGATGCGTCTCGGTGAAGGGACAGGTGCCGCACTTGCCATGGGGATCATGGAAGGATCTGTAAGGATCTTTCAAGATATGCTTACATTTGATGAAGCGGGCGTTTCCGACAAAGAATCGTAATGATGTCACTATCATTCATATAGGTTGATGTTAGAGAACGACTGTAAACATTTTGCATTCGAAACAGTTGACACCCCCAGGACTAAGTCATTTAAAGAGATAACACGTTGAAAGAATAGAGTTTATTTGTTTATTTAATTTTCTGGAAATCCGAAGCTCGAAATATCCCGCGGCGGGAAAACAAATACGAATGACATAAATCCAAAATTCAAAACATGTCAATATCCTGTAAATTTTGTATAAGTTCCCGAAACGTTTTGGTCATTTGACCTGCCCGCAATGCCTTTGGACAC
>Ga0180009_10007322_pt1 | contig 11321 bp, 9 predicted proteins | sample OS_PC_MetaG_FD_123537 | JGI IMG/M metagenome (GOLD analysis project Ga0180009, IMG submission 123537) | Groundwater microbial communities from the Aspo Hard Rock Laboratory (HRL) deep subsurface site, Sweden - OS_PC_MetaG | ecosystem: Environmental > Aquatic > Deep subsurface > Groundwater...
GTTTAACAAGAACCCAAGCATATGTCAAGAACAATTTATGGATGTATCGGTATATTTATGTACTTACAAGATGATCAGAGAAGTGGTTTGGTAAAACCCATTCAGGAGGTGTGAACTCTTACGAAAACAAAAAAGAAGAAATAGATTAGAAGAAAGGTTCCATGATATTTGGGCTAATTCGATAGATATGGAAACGGTGAATATCGATAAATATTTCAAGGCACCTACGGCAGTTGAAAACCATTATGCTTTGTCTTTGATGGGAGACCTGAAAGGAAAGACTGTTTTAGATCTTGGTTGTGGTTTAGGGGAATCCAGCGTGTGGTTTGCTGTGAATGGCGCTAAGAAAGTAATAGCGTTAGACATTTCTGCCCAAATGCTTAAGGGTGTTAATTCTTTGGCAAATAAACACAAAGTAAAAGATATTGTGACAACTTTAAAATCAGCGGCAGAGGAAATTGATCTTTTAGACAACAGTATAGATATAATTTTTGGAGGTAATGTTTTGCATCATACCAACATTAATGTAATATCAAAAGAAATTAAACGCATTCTTAAGACAGGAGGCAAGGCCGTATTTATTGAGCCATTGGCTTACAACCCATTGATTAATATCTACCGTAAAATGGCAAGTGATGTACGCACAACGATGGAAAAACCGTTTACTTTTAAAGATATTGATAATTTATCTAAAGGATTTCATGGAGTTAAACATAAAGAGTTTCAGTTGTTTACGACACTCATATTTGTGTGGTTTTTCCTGGGAGAGCGGCTTCATCCAAGCAAAGTTCGATACTGGAGAAAATTTATTGAAGAAGGTGAAAAATATAAATACTTTTTTACAATTCTCTCAAAAATAGATAGTTTGGTTTTGGAAATTCCCTTTTTTAGAAAGCAATGCTGGAATACAGTTATTGAACTGAAAAAATGACAGATATGGAAGATATATTAATATTTGTAAAATTCTCTATCTCAATGTATTTTTCTCTTCTAACATTATCTTTTTATACATTTGAATATTAATCCTCTCCCGAGTGTGGGAAATAAATCCGCTAGCCATGTCGATCCGATTTTTTCTGTGATATTTAGAATGTCAGATTCAAACGATATGACATCAAAACCATGATGTTCGAGTAGTGATTTTAACGAATTCTTTGTGTAATACCGTACATGTCCAGCATTGGGGCTGGGGTGATTGAAAGATGTTTCAAAATATGGGTTTAAGCCCAATAACAGCATGATTCGCCTGGCTAATGATGCTACATTAGGAGTTGTGATGATAAAATTTCCTTTTTGCTTCAGAACTCTGTGAATCTCAACTAAAAACGAGTTCGTGTCTAAAATATGTTCAATAATTTCCCCTGCAAAGACACAATCGAATGCTTCTGATTTAAATGGTAGAGGTTCCTCAAGATTTCCAACAATAGCATTTACTCCTCTTTTTTGTGCTATTTTAACTGATACCATTGATGCGTCTATACCTGTTACATCATTGTTGTTGCACCCAAACTGTTTTCCAAAATATCCATCGTAGCAACCCACGTCTAGTATTTTATTGCCACGCCCAACATGTTTTAAGACCTTTTTGACTCTTATCGCGATACCTTTCCCTAGGTTTTTTTCTGGTGTAGATGTGTAGTATTTTGAAGCATAATCAAATGTTGACTGGTTTTTCCTTTTCATATTTATATTTTATACCAGAAAAGACTGCACGGTATAAATAGGCTTATGAGATTTATTGATTGGTTTTTCCTCTGTTATCTTATCATGAAGTGAGTAGAAATCAGAGCCACCAATGACCGCGATTTTTGGTTTTATAGGTTTCACTAAATTAGTTTAACATATTTATTATTTGACCTTATCTTTGAATAGATAGTCAGACAAGTTATAGGTTTCCAAATCTACTGAGTTACTTTTTTCTCCTTGAATATCAACCACATAAACTGACTTTTTTGTTTTATCTGTTCCCGGCCTAACTTGGACGGTTATTTTTTTATCAGACCAAGTTAAAACATCGTATTCTATATCATTAACAAAGACCTGACCTACAAATGGTAAATCTTTGAAGTTTCTACCGGTAATCTCTACTTCATACCAACCTATTGTCTTTGGAGCCTTAGCTGACCATACTGTTATTTTATACCTGAAAGGGTCTGTGGTTATTTCAAAGATCTTGCGCTCTCCGATCTGAAACGCAAATAGTAATATTATAATTAGAAACGTCTTACCTTTTTGTCTTTTCAATGTTTTTCTAATTAGGAACACGAGCACAAAAATCAAGATTATTTGATAGGCACCTGTTTTAATAAAATAGTAATAAAGTTGATTTGAAGGAAAAAAATCTAAATATAACAGTATACAATACTTAAAACCCCTGATTACCTGCCAAACTGGCCAAATAATACCGAGGGAGATAAGAATATTTAATATTATTTTTTGCATACGATGTAACAACGTCAGAATAGGTTGACCAGATTTGGTGGCGTAGTTAGTAATGGGCAGGCTAACTAGTTTTAATTTATTAGAAAATGACATTATTTTTTGCATGGCGGTATGGCTATGCTCAACAGCAGATTTCCCTATATACTTGGAAAAATAATGGCTAAGGTTTATGGTTTGTGTAGTAGATTTAGAAAATGAATTGGTTATTCTTTTTACCAAAAAATACCCTACGTAAATTAACTGTAGACCAAAAGATGAAAAGCTTAATAAATAACCTTTAAGGGTGTTTTTATTCTTGGGTTTGACAAAAGACTCATAAATTTTGTGGACTATTGTTAATATTAAGAAGACATAAGCCCAGGTTGCTATTTTTTCTGCTGACACACTAGTTAGATCTTTCTGCACAATTAGAGCGGTAGGAACCAAAACAAATAATATTAGAGCTTGAAAAGCAGAGAAGTTGCTATGAAGTCTAAGACGAGAAACGCCAATTAGCCAGGTGACAATTAGAAATAAAATTAGGAGAGTATTGTATTTTTTAGAGAGGAATACCTCTGAAAAAATGGTGAGATTTATTAAGAGAACAAAAAGGTGTGGTTGTTTTTTTGAAATTAACAAGGTCAAATAAAAGATTAAAGGGAGAAGGTATGTGACAGTGTGAATAAGAAAGTCTGAATCATTAATTAGATTTAATTGTTTGTGATAGAGAAAATTTACTAAAAGACGATTATTATTGCTTAATTGGTGTGAATTAAATTGGTATTTAACTAGGTAAATTGGATAACCAGAATATAGGACGACAGCATTTCCACTGATGCCCTGAAGTGATTCTATTTCAAACTGATAGATTTTATCTTGAGAATCTGAAACTGTGGGGAAACCCATAGGAAAAGGTTCATTCGGTTGAAACTGATCGGTGTTGTATGTGGCGCGATATAACCAGTTTGAGCTGTTTTTTTCTTTGATTCTAAACTCTAGACGGTCTTGATTGATACGACCAAAGGTGTGGAAAGGAATGGCTACAACACCCATGTTTGAGTATGTTGATTTGAACTCGCCAGAGATTATGTCCCCTTTTAGCATTTCTCCAGCCCGTGTGACAAGTAATGAAGAGGTGATAAATTGCTGACTTAAAGTTAATAGACCAAATTCTGTTTTGACATATTTTAAGGTTAATACCACCCAGAACGAGAAAAGCATGAGAGGGATTATTAGCCACAAGACGAATGATTTTAATTTTTTCATTTATTTTTTTTGACTAAATAAAATAAACATGAGAGCAGAACTAAAAGACTGGCCCCAAGACCTAGATAGGTTAGCTTTAGAGGTTGAAATTCTAATATCAGTTGATAGGTTGTTTGACCATTAACATTTTGAGGGGTAATTTTCCATGAGTTTGCCAGACCATAAATGGGGGCATGAGAAGAATCGGCCAGAGTTGGTTTGTTCCAGGTATCATATAAACTTGAGGTGAAAAATATATTATGATGGTTTGATTCGTTTACTTTTTCAAGAGGATAGTTGGCGATAGTGTTGGAATAATATCGATTAATATTTGTTATTGAACTATCTAGATAAATCTTCCAGTAGGGGTGAAATTTTTCCAAAAAAACTAGTTGGTATGGCTCAGTAGCTTCTTCCACCAAGATCCGGTATTTGGCTGGGTTTATTCTGGTAAAGGTAAGTTTGGGTACTGTGGCTGTTTCGGAGGTGGCATAAAGATGAGGAGGAGTGGTGTTGCGTGCGTAGACGACGAGATTAGCGGAAGTGGAGTGTATGCTTAACAAATCGTTTTCTACGGCTTGATCTAACTGGTTTAATATTTCTTGGTGATTTGGGATAAGCATGTCTGTTCTAACCACTATGTACTTGATGTTGGTAGGCTCTATAGTTTTAAGCAGATCGGTAGCTAAATTTTGTTTTAACCTGGTAACGAAGTCGGTGGCAAAACCTAAATTTCTGTCACTTATTTCTAATCCTCCGGGAAGTGGAGAGTACTGGGCAAAAATGTCTCTGGTTTCTTTATAGGAACTGTGAAACCTTGGGTCAGCATAATAATCTGCCATACCATTGATTGGCAAATAGAGGACTTTAACTTCTTCTAAAAGGCTGGCTAAATAATTTTCGGTTTCTAGATATTCTTGGGGGAAGATTTTTGTTCTTAACCTAATATCTTGACCTACGCCGTCTTGCCAAGTGGTTATTTTGTTGGTCCACCAGGGGTAGACCGAGACAGCCCAAATGGCAATTATAAAAATTAGCAATTTTTTGTGGTTTTTAAGATAAAGATAATTCAGAGAAATCACGGCCAATACACAGTAGGCAAAGGTTGAGATAATGGTAAACCTGGAGAAGTCGCGAAAGACATTGGCGAAAGGAATACTTAAAAGTATCTCTCTGTGAAAGTTGAGAATATAAAGAAAAAAAGGAATTATGCCTACAGACCACAAGGCTATGACGAGTTTTATATTTTTCTTTATAAATAAAGACAAAACTGCCAAAATGGGTAACAAAAATGACAGGGCTTGAAAAATTAGAGGAGAAAGGGTGTTTATAATTGTTTCGAACTGAAAATTATATAAGGAACCGTAGAGGCGAATTGTGTTGATTGGATGAAGGTGGGCAACGATTCCCCAACTGACATCGCTGGTTAAGATATCTGAAGAAGTAACCCTAGGGTCTGGAAAGAATAACATACCCAATAGCCAGTAACTATTAACCAATAGATAGATTGCCAGACTTAAGAAAAAATATTTGAGATAGATTAAGACGTCTTTTTTACTTTTGATGAGATAAAAAGATAAAGCAAGCCAGATTAGACTGACCCAGACGATGAATTGTGCTTGTACCGCGAAGAAGGATATTAAACCTAAAATGGCGATGTTTTTTGCGTTTTGCTCTTTTGCTGCCTTGATAAAATAAAGAACCATAAATGGTAAAAGACTCATGGCAAGTAAAATAAAGACCCAGCCCATGATGATGTAGTTAAAAAATATGGGAGTAGTACTATAAATAAGCCCCCCGATAAAGGCTAGTGGAAGATAAACTTTGAGATAACGAAGAAGAAGATAAAAAGAGAAGGAACTTAAAAAGAATAGTATTACAAGTATGAGCTTAGCGGTCAAGGAGATTCTGAAAAATAATGCTAAAACTTGATATATAACAAGCAAAGGAAGGGCGGAAAGACCCAGGCTTCTATCGCCCAAAAGAGTGTTGGACCAAGGATAGAGGACCTGATTAAAATAGGCTTCTAGCTGAACTAGACTGGCTGGAAGAGACCAGTCTCCCCCCAATATTATTCCAGGAGAAGAAAGTAATGGCCAGAAGATTGCTAGGCTTATTAGTAAATAGAGTGTGGTGGCGAGTAGAGTGGTAAGAGTGGTTTTTTTTTTGATATAAACATTAATGTTTTTCATTATGTACTTTTCGCTAGTTTACATTGTTGTAATTGTAGCATTGAAGAAATAATTCTAATTTCTTTGTTATATACATAATCAGAGTCGTATTTTTTGACTATTGGTATGAGTTTTTTTAAATATTTTTTTCTTTGGTTTTCATCTTTTAAAAGAGAGATTATTGGCTTAGCAAACTTACATGGGTCAGCCAGAGGTGTAGTTATAATATGTTGACCAAAGATTTCTTTGAAGACAGGAAGGTCATATACTACTGGTGTTAACCCGCAGGCAATAGCCTCAAAGATCACTTTTCCCCAGCCTTCTTCGTAAGAAGGTAGAACAAAAATCTTTGCCTGGTTCATTATCTTATGGACATCACTATCTTTTTTAATGAAACCTGTGAATTCTACATTGGATAAAACCTTGGTCTTTTTGAACTCAGATTTTAATTGATTGATAAGAGTTTCTTCGGCGGTACCGATTAAGGTTAATTTGGCGTTGGGGACCTCTTTAATTACCTTACTAAAGATGATGGGCAAATCAAAAACACCTTTAGTACGGCAAACGCGGGCCAGAAAGATAATGTTGTCTTTTCTAGTTAAACTATTATCAATCTTTATATCACTTAAGTCAGTACCGGCACCTAATACGAGCATTTTTTTTGGGTTAAAACCAATCTTTGTTAGTTCTTTTTTAACTCCCTGATTGAGAAGCAAGATTAAGTCGGCATTTTTTTTGATTAAGTTGAAACTTAGTCTTTGCAGGAGATATGAAAACGAGGAAGCAAAAAAAGAGTTGCCTTTGCGCTTAAATGGATTTTGATTTATATGATGAATTCTAACAACCATCTTAGATTTAGGAAATTTCTTTTTATGTAAAATCATAGGTAGAATGTTACAAATGAAATCACCAGAAGAATATAGAACAGAAGCTCTGTTGAAATTTTTAGATAAAATTATATTTATTTTAATAATACTATTAAGGAATGCAAAAGGTACAAAAAATAAATATTTTTGCACTAAATTGTTTAGCCTAAAAAAATCTTTAATGGGTATGATTCTGCAAGTTAGTCTGTTTTTTGCATAGGAGAGAGAGATGTCATTAATGATAAGAGTGGTTTTAAATTTTTTTATCTTTTCTATTTTTTCTAAGAGTTCAAAATTAACGACGTCTCCACCCGAAACGGGAAAGGGGAAAAAACTTTGACCGCAGATGCTAATAAAGTTCATAATGTTATGTTTTTTTTTGAGAAAAAGTAACCTTGAAGAGTAATAAGGAAAATGATAGGTACGACATCAAAATTAGAGTAAATAGTATGTTGATGGTGGGGGAAAAATGCTTAATAGTAACGAATAATCCAGAAATATAATATAGATTAATGACCATAAATAATAGATAACTAACAATGGCGGCTAATTTGAAGGATGGGGTTTTGGCATCTAGATCCTTAATTACAGAAGATAAGATAAATGGTAAGACAAACGGGTAAAGGAGGAAGTAACCTCCACCATAGTGATAGAAGAAATTGTATTGATGTAGGTAAAGAGCCCAATAGATGAAAAGAGTGGCCATTCCTAAAATGATGAAGGGGTAGTTTTTTTTAATTTTCTTAATAAGATGGATGCTTGCTAATATAAAAAATAAAGGAGTTAAATTAGATATTAAAGAATAGCGTAAAAATTCAAAACGAAATAAATTTGAAAAAACAGATATTTGACCGCCAGTGGGATTGGTTAACAATAGATTGGGAACAAAAAGAAATCCCAGGTTAATTAGTTTGTAGGTTAATAATTTAGCCGGGAAAGTAGTGGCCTCTTTAAAATAAAAGCTGTACGATAAAGAGTTACTAGCAGATAAATGAAATAATTTAGGTAGAAAATACCAAGTACTTAATAAAAAGATGATCGTGAAGATAGCTGGAAAAATATATTTGAAAGATTGGGGACGAGAATAACGAAAGAAGATGAGAATCAGAAAAGAAATGGAATAAATTAAAGTATGAGGGTGAATGAGAAAAGAAAAACCAATAAACAGAGCAGGAATAAATAATGGAGGGGTTTTGTATTTTAAAAAAATAGCAATTGCTATGAATAAAGGATAAAGAGAGAAATATTTATAAAAATATTCAACGTTAAAAGGCATCAGAGAAAGCTGGATATTTAATAACATCAAGATTAAAGTAATGATGGCAATCCGTTGGGAAAAATAATAACGAATAATAACGAATGCGCTTGCGTAATATAAACAAGCAAGAACCTCAAGAAAGCGTTCATAAATGAAATGGCTTTCACCAAAAACACTCAAGATTGCCGTAGTAATTAAAGGAAGAGCTGGTGTTCTATCAAAAATGGTTGTCTCTGTTAATAATTGTTGTGCTAGAGGAGAATCTAAAGACAGTCGATGTAGATATACTCTAGCTATTCGCCAGGGAAATAAATTGTCGGCAAAATATGTGATTTTATCAATAGGAATTGGCTGTAAACGATCTGTGTATTGGCTGATGATAGGCAGGTTAAATAAGTAGTCTCGATAAGCAATAGTTAAAAATATCAGCAATAAGGCAGAAAGGGTAAAAATGATTGTAAATTTGTCTTTAAAAAGATAGAGATAGAGCCGTTTTTTAATAAAGACGACCAGACTTAAAATGAAGACAAAAATATAAAAATTAAGTGCCAGCGCCCAGCCGGTTAATAAGTAAACTACTGTACCGGTAAACATGATTATTAAAGATATTAGCGGACTTAATAAAAGCAAAAGACTGATATCTAAATTAAATTTTTTTCGTTGATTAAAAAAAGTGATAAGAGTTAATCCGGGAATAAAAAGCAAGGAAAGAAAAATTAAATAATAAACCCAGTAGGCAGGAAGAGAATATTTGTAAGTGTCAAAATAATTAATTAACCCTGTTAATAGATTTGTTTTCTGCTTAGAGTAAAACCGAAGATCCTGCAACCAGACCGAATTATCAGTAACAGCTTCAGAAATAACTATTTTTATTACATTTGTTTTAATGGTATTGGAAAATAATAAATTATATAATGGCTTATTATTATATTCGTTAACCCGACTAATTAAGTGCCAATTATTATCTTGATCAGCATAATAGATGGCAAATTTTTTAGGGGGAGTAGAGGTTGCTGAATGAAGATCGCCATAAAAATAAACCGAAAGACCATCTAAGAAAATCGTCTGTTTGAAAGGTATAAGAATCTCTGCAGGATTTTGAGGGGTAATATTATTAATAACTAATCCGGAATTGGTTAAAGAACCGTTAGTGTCAACGATGGGGGTAAAAATTAGTTTGGTTGAATCAGAAATATCTGGCGAAATAATTTCTGAAGTTTCAAGAAAATCGTATTTAACTAAAAAATTATTTTTTGCTAGATATATGAATAATAAACTAAGGAGAAATGCGGACAATATAATGAGAAATTTTTGTTTTTTCTGGATAATCATTTTTTTTGAACTACACAGATTAGGGTAACACCAAAAGGCAGAGATAGTCTAGGTAAAAACATTGCCTCTAAACTCAATATTTTAGCTAATAGAAAGTTAAGCCAAGTAATATTTGAAAAATAAGCTGAATCCAGCATTGACCGGGGCTTGAAAATTTTTTTATGAAACAGGCGAAAGACAACGATAGGCAGAAAAAGAAAAAAATTCATATAAGTTAACTTGAGAACAGAAAAACCACATACCTTCAATTTATTGAGTAATTCGTGTTGAGTGTAGCGCCGGTAATGATGAGCGGCCATATCATGATTGCCCCATAAAATTGGGAAAGCAGGTACGCTTAAAAAAAGGCGGCCGTTTCTCTTTAGCACCCGATAGGCTTCTTTTATGGCAAGAGTGTCGTCTTTAACATGTTCAAAGACTTCCAAAGCAACAATAAAATTAAAGGATTGATCCGGAAAAGGAAGCCGGGTAGCGTTACCTTTAACGACTCTCTCTCCTTGTTTATTGCATAAATTAACCACATCTTGATTATTATCAAGACCAGTGACCGAACCATAAGAGGTTAAAGGTTTTGTAATTGAGCCCCCTCCACAACCGATATCTAAAATTTTAAGTTGAGATTTGTTGTGTAAGAATTTTTTTAAAACAGCTTTTATAATTGTCTCTCTACCTTGATACCACCAATGGCTGGTTTCTAACTTATGAAGTTGTTGGTAAACAAATTTTTCCATTAATGGGATTGTTTTTTGACGACATTAATGGAGAATTGAGGATTTGAAATAAATAGAATTTTTTTCATAAATAAAGAATTAATTTATTATACCATCACGGCATTACCATTTACCGGTTAAACTCAGATTATAAATTATGAATAAGTGGAGATGATCGAATTCAGATTAGAATTCGCAAATGATATATAATTTTGAGATATCTTATGAATACAGTTTTTGTGACGGGGGCGAGCGGAAAAATCGGCAAGGTACTTACTCGCCAATTGTTGGAGAAAGGTTACTATGTGGTGGTCTTGGTCAGAGATAAATTAAAGTTTCCTTTAGAAGATAAAAATTTAAGAATCGTTGAGGCTGATATTTTGGAAATTGACAAGTATCAAAAGGAGATTAGGAATTGTGATTTTGTCTACCATTTGGCAGTTTATCAGAGAACCCAGCTGATCCCAAAATAGACGAGTTTGTGCGTGTAAACGATAGCGGTACAAGAGCAGTTTTAGATGCGTTAGTTAAGTCAAAAAGATTAAAACGATTTATTTACATATCGACGGTGATGGTTTTTGAGCCGACTGGCAAAAAAGCAAGGAATGAAAAATGGCCGAGGTTGACTTTTGGGGACGACAATAATTATGTGGAGACTAAGTTGATGGCCTTAAAAATTATTAATGAATATTCGTTGAAAATACCAGTGATAACTTTGTACCCATCAATTGTTATTGATGCTAACGAGATAACCGGCGACAGGAGAACGCGAAACAATAATTGGCACAATCTTATCCGAAATATGATCGGAGGTGGTGTCCCCGGGGTAGTGATGAGTATGCTGGGCGATAAAGTTCGAGTGATAAATTTTATATTTCTCACTAATTTGGTCGAGGCAATGATAAACGCCACACATAAAGGAAAAGTCGGAGACGATTATATTTTGGGTGGTCAGAATATTACGACAGAAAAGTATATTTGTGAAATCGAAAGAATAAAGGGGAGAAAGTTTTTACCAATCAGAATTCCGCTTTGGTTACTTAAACTAATCCATATTCATCCACCAATGGACATGTGTTTTAATTCTCAAAAGGCAGTTTTAGAATTAGGATTAAGGATCAGTAAACTTAGTGACTATTAAAATAGTGCTTGGTAATCAATTTGACGCTTTCGGCCGAAAAGTTATTATGGACGTATTTCCTGTCTTCCGCACTTTTCTCAAAGACAAGCCTTTGTCCTTAAAAGTGTGCCTGAATAACTAGGCTTTTTCGCAAACTGGGTGTCCCGTTGGTAGAATTTAAGAATGTTTGTAAGGAGA
>Ga0180009_10007323_pt1 | contig 11321 bp, 10 predicted proteins | sample OS_PC_MetaG_FD_123537 | JGI IMG/M metagenome (GOLD analysis project Ga0180009, IMG submission 123537) | Groundwater microbial communities from the Aspo Hard Rock Laboratory (HRL) deep subsurface site, Sweden - OS_PC_MetaG | ecosystem: Environmental > Aquatic > Deep subsurface > Groundwater...
GTAATTCGGGAATTTTTCTTTTTGGAATGTTCATGTAGCAAACTGTGACAGAAAAACTCCCCTGTGTCTACAGTTTTTTTGAACCATTAACGAAATCGCCAGAGGTTATTGAGAAGTTACGTTAATAGTACTTAACCGGTTGAGTTCATGTGTCATTCGGATTCTGGGGGATACGCCCGGGTAACCGGATGGACGAAGTAGATGATGGTCAAATATGACTCATGGTTATATTTGACCATTATTTAGAAAGCACCCAGCGAACCCGGCAGATTCACCAAAACACCAGCCAAAACTGAAAATGGGGCGGAGCTATTTGGAACGACGGGGTAGACGGGATACCCCTGTTGAGCAGTTCCTGATGAGTAGACGCACTAACCGCTCCACAGATCTTTTATTAAACGCCCCCCCTTTGAATGTATTTCGTTTGCAGATGAATCCTGGATATGGGATAATCAGGCCACACTGTCTTCAAGCCCCTGATGCACTGCATATTATCTTTTCGGTGAGCGTATGGCCTGGTTTCAAAAAAGAGTTCAAAAACGCAGAATGCCCGAGGAGAAAATCGCCGGCTATGTCAGGATTATTGAATTCGATAAAATGCCGGATGTCTGGTTACCTCAGTTTGAAGCGATCCTTCATAAGATTTTGCGATATGAGTTTTACCTGGACAAGGTCCCCGATAATCTCGCCTTGCCCAAGTACCGGGCAATCCTTGTCAGGATCATATTCAGAATGCTGAACCAGGCCTTTCCTGGAAAAAGGGGGGGCTCCCGCAATATCCAGCAGCCGGATCCCAGAATCATGCAGATCCTGGAATATATCAAGCAGGCGGAACTGGAAAAGAAAAAAACGCTGTTCCGAATGTACCCCGTTACGATAGAAAATGTGAAAGCCATCCTCAAAAAACTAAAAGGGGAACGTGAGATTTGATTGTTCTAGCGGTCGGTTGCAAGGCCGGTTGCCTATGATACCGGTCTCAGCTTCTGCTCAGAAAACGGGGTGATTCGTTACCCGCATTTTTATTCTAAAAAAGTTAAGTACTTAATTATAACAGGGAGAAAGCATGGGTAATAACCTGACCAAAGCAGATATGATCACCATCGTGGCTGAAAACGCCGGACTCAATAAAACCCAGGCAGGAAGCGCACTTGATGCAGTATTTCAAATCATCCAGGATACCCTGGTGGATGGCAAAAAATTTACCATGACGGGATTTGGGACTTTTTATCCTGCGGTCCGTAAAAGCCGCCCGGGGAGAAATCCGCAAACAGGGGAACCCCTGATCATCCCGGGTAAACTGGTTCCAAAATTCAAAGCCGGTAAAAACCTGCAGCAAGCGCTAGATAGTATTGAAAGTATGAGTAAGTGGGTGAATAGAACATGACCGTATTTCTCCGTCAAACCGGTAACTGAATGATAAACGTTGTGCCTCGATTCCCATCGGATTCGACAGCCAGGACGCCGCTGTGATTTTTGGTAATGATCATATAAGAGACGGCCAGACCTAATCCCGTGCCCTGGCCAACGGGTTTTGTTGTAAAAAAAGGTTCAAATATCCTCATTTTGGTTGACTCGGGAATTCCGGGGCCGTTGTCTTCAATTTCAATCTTGACGGTATCGCCATCGGCGGAAGTTCGTAAAATGATCCGGGGAACTTCCAAATGCTCCATTTCTGCCAACGCCTGGGCTGAATTCCGAAGCAGGTTCAATATCACCTGTGTTATTTCAGATTCGATACAGGGTACCTCCGGCAGATCTGGATCGAACTCTTTGATAATCTGCAAATCTTTAAAATCATATTTTTTCTTCAGATCGAAATCACTTTCAGCCAGTTTCAAGGCATATTCCAACAATTGGTTGAGATTGGCAGGAACCATTTGAGATTCGCTTTTGCGACTGAAACTCAGCATATCTGATATAATCTTCGCCGCTCGTTCCCCGGAATCCCTAACTCCTTGTATATATGTGTCGATGTCCCTCTTTTCCATGTAGTCTTGAAGATCTTGAAGATTGACACCGCATTTTTCGGCGACTTCCTGGTTGGCTGCCAGATCCGGTGAAAGTCTGCGCTTGATGTTCTGGATCCCCTGAAGGATACCTCCCAGGGGATTATTCAATTCATGGGCCATCCCGGCTGCGAGACCGCCAACAGACATCATCTTTTCATATTGGATAATCAGTTCCTGGCTATACTTATGATCCGTCATATCTTCGGCAATCCCAACCCACCGAATGACCTCTTTCCGGTCGTTAAAAACAGGAAACGCGCGAGAAGTGATCCAGCGGATGGATCCGTCAGTGCGCTGAATTCTGTACTCGGGAAATAAAAGTGGTTTGCCGTCATCATTCGAAATATTGCTGACAAATGTGACCACTTTGTGTCGCTCATCCGCCACGATGGACTCAAGCCATAAATGGGGCTTTTGATGGAGACTTTCGCGGTTTACCTGCCAGATCACTTCAAATGCCGAACTCACAAAATAAAGAATACTCCAGTCTGCAGACCAGATCCAAAGAACCGAACGAATGTTACTGGCGATCTGTTGAAACTGCTCTTCACTCGCCCGCAAGGAGTCCTCTGCTTTTTTTCGATCGGTCACATCATTCACTGTCACCAGATCTGCCGTCCTGCCATTATACAGCACTGATTTTGAATACTGTTCTATCCACTTGACGTCACCGGATTTACTGATTCCCCGATAGATATAGTTAACCACAGCATCCTGTTCTCCTGCCTGTTTCTTCTTGAACTGGTCCATCACAAAATTGAGATCATCCGGATGAATCAGTCTGGTAAACTCCTCTGCTTTCCATCCCATCATCTCTTCGATGGAGTATCCAGTGAAGAGAGCGGTTGCCTGGTTCACATATTTATACACCCCGTCCTGGATAATGGAGATTCCCAAAAGGGATTGTTCGGAAATCAGCCTGAATTTTTCTTCGCTCTCCTTGAGTGCTTCTGCAATCCTGTTTTGCACGGTGATGTCTTCATAAGTGACGATTTGATCTCCGTTTTCCAGGGCAACCGAGCGAAAAAAAATAGTTTTAACAGAACCGTCCTTGCATCTGACATCGTATGTTCTGGGCCGGCATTCACCCAATCCGTGGTCCTCCTGATCACTGTTCCAGGCCGATATAATTTTTAATCTGTGCTCACGATCGGGAAAGGCCAACGTAAACCATTCAGCCCCGGTTGAAAAATCGTTTAACGAATAGCCGAATATTTCCTGGAACTTTGGATTGATATATTTATAAACACCGTCAGCGCCAATGAGCGAGATTCCCTGGGGCGACTCTTCCGTTAAAACCCGGTAGCGGTTTTCACTGGTACGCAATACCCCTTCCACCGCTTTTCGCTTGCCAAGTTCGGAACTGGCCATTCTGTATAAAACGACAACCGAAATACCAACAAAAAAGAAAACGGCAGCGACAATATATCCTGAAGGGAGGATAAACGGATTGATCGCATCTTTTGATATCTGGTCGATGCTGATCAGATTGATCAGGGACCAACCGGGAAGATCGTCAATATCGGTGCGGTGATATAAAAACGCTTTTCCTGCACGGTCGATGATTCGGTTGTCGGTATCCAGCACCAGGCCGGTCCAGTTCCAGGGGCCTGTTCCAAACTGCCGGCTTCCGGCAATTCTGGCTGTTGTCTCATCATCCAGCCTGGTCATTGATTGATAGAGCCAGGCGTGCTGGTTGGACATAAAAATGATGCCATTCGGAGCGACCACCATCACGATTGCTTCACGGATATAACCGTGGGACTGCAGCGATTTTTCCATGAATTCGACAGGGGCCTTCAAAACCAGTACCCCGATCGGATCCTTGCTGTCTTTCCCGAAGAGCGGATGACCGTAGTAAACCCCTCTTTTCTTTGATGTCACACCCAGGGCCAGATATATTGCGGATTGACCACCAATGGCGTTCTGAAAATAGGGCCGAAACGAATAGTTCTTCCCAACAAAGCTGTCGGAGGCTGAAAAATTGCTGGATGAGATGGTGTTGCCCGCCCTGTCCATTAAATAGCAAACATCAGAAGCGAGCGTCTCATTGAAGTGCACCAGGATGTCATTGGCCGTTTCGATGTTTTCGGGGTTGGGAGTTTCAAGGGCATGCTTCAATTCCTTAATACCGGAAAGCGCTTTAACACTGTTTAATTTCTCAGTTAACAGGAATGAGAACTGTTCTTTGTTATTGGTAACATTGAGGCGGCTTTCCAATTCAGCAATTTGCAGAATCGACTGCTTAAACGATGAATAATAGAGCATTCCTCCGGTGAAGGCTGAAATAAAAGCCAGTAAGGCGAGCATAAAGAGGATGGTTCGAAGTCTCATCAGGTTATATCAGTTGGTAAACTCAGTTATCTTGACAATCAAGCGTTCTCCCTGTCATGCCGGACTTGATCCGGCATCCAGGCTAGCATATCTTTGAAATTATTCTAGATTCCGTGTCGACCAGGGAACGACACCATTCGAGTCCGGTATTGTGTATCAGTTCAGATGCTTAGAAGAGAAACTAAAACAGTACAATCAGTTCTGTGCTGGGCGGAATATTGTTATCGTATTTCTTGAATAGCTTGGATTATGGGTATTGGCAGCCAATGATGCTGATTCAGGTTCAGATCGGTGATCGATCAATCGCTTGATACGCCCGCTGTGCAACCATAAGCTTTATACAAACCATCTGTCTACTGTGAATCCTGCCAGTGATGCGCGCAGCCAATAGACAGGTGCAACCTGCCTGTTCATATCGTTTCTGGCCGGATCCCAGTGGTCTGTTTTAACCTGTCGTGGGACTAAAGTCGAGGGTGTTTTGAACCGGTATCCCCTTGGTGGAACGGTTGCCAAACAGGCTTTAACGGTTTCCAGAAACCTTACCGGCCATTACTGACTGCAATGGCCTTTCAAACTGTTATGAATCAGGTACCTGACTGTTGGCGGCCCCTTTCAGTTGGGCTGCCATGAAGTCAGCAGATAGCGGCTCCTCGAAGAATCAGTCTACGGTCATGTTTCAGCAGCGGTGTCTCCACCCATAATTTCCAGCATTCTGGCAATGGTGATAAATCCCTTTTGCATCCGTTGCAGGCTGAAGGATTCATTGGGCGCATGCATATTGTCGCCGATCAGACCCCACCCCATCATGACAAGTTCAGCTCCGGTTGTATCCAGCATGTCCGCGATGATGGGAACGGAACCCCCTTCCAGGTGATAGCCGGCCTGAACCCCTGATATCTCACCATAGGCCTGGACAACCGCCTTGACGATTTTTGAGTCTGGATTGGACCGGACCGGTTTACCGCCTTTGACTGGTGCGGGGAAATCAACCGTAACCCCATCCGGGGTAAGTTCTCTGATATAGTCGATCAACAACTGCCGGATCCTGTCCGGGTCCTGGTTGGGAACCAGACGACAGGATATTTTGGCCACTGCTTTGGCAGGAATGACGGTTTTAAATCCATCCCCCGCATATCCCCCTGCGATGCCATTGATTTCCAATGTTGGCCGGGTACTTGCCGACTCCGTGAGCGGATAGGCTTTTTCACCACCGGTGGCCCTGGCGCCGAATACCTGTTCGTATGTGGCCGCGTCAATGCCGGACCAGAGTCTGCTGCGAATATCTTCGGACAATTCCGTCACCTCGTCATAAAAGCCGGGAACTGTTATCCGCCCGGACTTGTCCCGCAGGCTGGCCAATATTTCCACCAGGGCATGGTTGGGGTTGTAGACAATACCACCGTGAACACCGGAATGAAGATCGGTATCTGACCCTGTGACAACAACCGTGATGGCGGACATCCCTCTAACGCCCAGGGAAACGGTCGGGTGGTTCTCGTCAAACATTCCCAAATCGACAATGGCCATGTAATCGGCACTTAAATCACCCTGTTTTGCTTTCAGCTGCTGTTTAAGGTTGAAACTGCCGCTCTCCTCCTCGCCATCCAGGCAGATCTTGACATTCACGGGCAGCCCGCCCGGTTCTGCTGCCATTGCCCTCAAGGCGGCAATGACATACATGGTCTGCCCCTTGTTGTCCTGCGCTCCCCGGGCGAAAACCACGTCCCCTTTCTGAACCGGTTCAAACGGTGGGGACGTCCACAGTTCCAGGGGGTCTACCGGTTGCACATCGTAATGCCCATACAACAAAACCGTTGGCTTATCCGGGCCAGCCTGCATGTTCCGGCCAAAAACCACCGGGAATCCGTCTCCCTCCCACAGTTCAACCTGAAAACAGCTCTCTTCGAGATACTGTTTCAACCAGATGGCGCAGTCGTTGACCTGGGACGAGAATTCCGGTTCCGAGCTGATACTTTTAAATCGAAGAAAGGCAAAATAGTCCTCCAGGATTTGTTTGGAGAACATCTCGTATAAACGATTCAAGTGGGACAGGTCTGAGGGCCGGGACATGGCAGTCTCCTTTTCAGGGCTTATTTTTTGAAGCTGGAGGTAGCAATGGATGATATTTTTTCCATGTTTGTATCTCCTTCAATACCGGGAAATATTCCCTTATGCAACTCGTCCGATACCAACCTGCCAAATGCCCCGGTCCTTTCCTGTCAAGAGCGCGCGCGTTCTCCTGCCACATCCTCTGGAAATTTGATGAATCTCTGCTTGATTCCACGCGAGTGTCTATTCAGCATATGGCTCACCATGAACATCAGGACATTTATATCATTGAATTCATTCTAGATTGCCATCCATGTTCGAAGCTGCAAGCTTCGCTTCTCACCTCCGAGAATGGTCGTTGACTTCGCCATCCTGGCACTGTTTAACCACTCCCAATCCGTTCAATCACATACAGACCCCGGCTCCCATGGCTGAAAAAGTGGTGAATAGGTACCCACTCGATAACCAAAAACCAGATTCCAACCATCTGATCCAGGATCTGGCGGCATCAGAAGATCACTTTCACGAAAGCTGTCTGCAAAAGGCGGTAAAAAATGGCGTTAGAGACTTGGGATTTTCAAAGGAGGGTGATCTGTCATACCTTTAGACACGGTTTGACGATCCATGGTTTGATGAGCGGCATTGATCTTCGAATGATCCAGGAGTTGCTCGGTCACAAAGAGATGTTCAACACGATAACGATTCTGCCCCCAGTCCAGATGGGTAACCCGTTCCTCTCTGCCCAGGGCCGTGCAAAAGCAATCCCACTTGTCTACTGTGGCAAAGGCAGAATCCTGGCTAATGCTCGATATGTCCCAGAAAAAACGACAGTTTTTTACAGCTGGCAATTACTTTTTCAGCCAACAGGTTGATAAATTCGGGTTCGGGATGACGTGCCAGAGCAAACGAGACATTCAGTGAACCCACCGCCTCGCCGGAATGGCCCAGAATAGGTGCCGCCACAGCCCCGATCCCGATTTCGAACTCCTCCCGGTTCACGGAATAGCCCTGAAACCGAATTTTCTTGAGCTCAGCCAGCAATTCATTTTTGTTGCGAATCGTTTTATCTGTCATCGGAACAATATTAATGGATTTGATGATTTCCGATTGTTGATCCCCATTTAAAAATGCCAGAATCGCCTTCCCCTGGCTGGTACAATAGACAGGTAATCGGGATCCGACGCCAATACTCATGTTATAAAGATGGACTGAGCGAATTCGCTCAATGGTCAAAATTTCGTGACCATCTAAAATAGAAAGGTTGACCGACTCACCGGTTTCATCCCGCAACCGATTCATTAATGGCAGGGCTTCCCGATGCAAATCAAACCGATCCAAAGCTGAAAGCCCAAGCGTGATGAGTTTGGGGCCGAGTTTATATCGTTTTGTCCGGGGTTCTTTCGCGACCAGATTCTGCAGCAGAAGGGTCTGAAGTAACCGGTGGCAGGTGGCCTTCTTGATTCCTGTCATTTTTATTAATTCTTCCAGCCTGACAGGTTCTTTATTCTGGTAGATACAGTCCAGAATGTTAAACGCTTTGATTACCGATTTGACATAATCATCCTGATTCACACGACTCCTGATTGATTCGATGAATTGCCGGGCTCATGAAAGAAACCGTTTGGACGGTTTCACCGTGAAGTTTCTTTTTTCACTAACTTCGTCCCACCCTTATGGATCCCAAATCCGCATTATACTTGTCAATAGCGCTGAATCGAATTTGATGCCCGTACCGAATGATAATCATCCTGGAGAGTTCAGTATAATAATTTCGAAGATGCGATGCGATAAACCGCCTTCATTCAATTACCCTTCCGCTATGGGAGACATGACCTGGACGCAGTCCCCATCCTGTATGCGATATTCTGACGTTTCAATTTTTCCATTCACCAGAATGGTTGTACCAGGGGCTGCAATTCCAAGATAATGATTTAGCAGTGAATAAAGCGAGATTTCGGATTCAAGTTCAAGATCGAACGGCGCCATTCTGAATTTTTGAGGAACACGGTATTTTAAGAATCCATGCACACTAATCTGAGCTTTCATCCATCACATCCTGCGGATCACCCGACCATCAGGTCTTTTTATTTCTAACCCGAACGCCTGTTAAATTTTCCAGGATCTGAACGACCACCGGAAAGTAATTCTTTCCCATCCCGGAGGCTCGCGCCATTTCATATATCTGTGTGGCGACCGATCCCATCAGCAGGGGTACGTTCAAATCCTTCGCCGTTTCCACAACCTGCCGCAGGTCTTTAAGAATATACTCGGTGGAAAAGATATTCTCCCCAAAATTATCCTTCATCACAAAGTTCTTGTAATGGTTCTGCAGGGCAAAACTATTGGCCGACCCTTTTTCCAGTTCTGTCAGCAGCACCTCCGGATCCACTCCCCCCTTCACCCCGAGAACCATGCCCTCAGCGAGCGCAACCACGTTGAGAGAGAGTACAAGCTGATTCACTATCTTGACAACCGCGCCGCACCCCAGTGCCCCGACATAACTGACATCCGTACCCAGTGCACCGAGGAGTTCCCGGTTTTCTTCAAAAAGCGCCTTGTCACCACCGACAAAGATCGCGAGCGTCCCGGCAACGGCTGCCTTGACTCCCCTGGCAACCGGTCCATCCAGCATGCCAATACCTTTTTCAAACAGGATCTTCCCCACTTTCCGGGTGGTAGACGGTTCAATGGAACTCATGTCGATCAGGGTTAACCCGACCTTTGCGCCTTCCAGCACGCCATCAACCCCTAAAACCGCATTTTCGACATGGGACGAGGCAAGCAGCATGGTAATGACAACGTCGGAACATTCGGCAACCGCTTTACAGGAACTCGCTGTGGTTGCCCCTATTGCTTTCAGCTCTGCCATTGGTTCGGACCGCAGGTCGTAAACGGTTACCCGGTACCCTTTTTTTACCAGGTTTATCGCCATCGGTTTTCCCATGGCACCTAAACCGATGAAACCAATATTTTTTTCCATTAGATGTGACCTCTCTTTTCCGTATGGATGATTCAGCAGCGCAATCTTGTCTGCTATTGTAAATCCAATGCTTTTAATGTATCGGGCAATGGGGCACCCGTTTCAGTGTCCCACCCCATGCTCAGATAATATATTTTGCGAATGTGATCCCAATGGTCCAGAATCCGTCGCCCTTGAGCCGGACCATCCACCGGTCCTGAACCATAGCGAACGCTGGGCGCTTCCATATCCGGTGTCAGTCCATTGCGGATATTGAACAAACGCAGGGTGTTGACGATCCGTTTCCCGATGGTCAGTATTTCCTGGAGGGATCTGTTCTGGTTGGTCAGAGCGTTGTATGCCCGAATCACCGTTTTGGGGTAATTCATGTTGAATCGACAGGCCCCCAGGCAGTCTTCGATAATAGCCCAGCCGTTCTGGTAAGCAATCACCAGCGGCACCTCCCAGGGAGAGAAAGGGTCATGTACCGGTGGCATGTCCATCAGATGGGGTCTGACGCCAACAAACGTTGCTTCCAAGGTACTGGTATTGGTCATGCAGGTATCAACCAGCTCATGCCAGCGCGCACGATGATCATGACCCCGTGGTGTGGATCCTTTCATGGTATAAACGGCCATATTGACTGCTTCGCCACCTATTTTCTCCGCGGCCCGTTTAACACCGTCGGCCAGCAGCGCACCCACCCCCCTGCGCTGGGATATTCGAATCATGATCTCTTTGACGGTGTCGACATTTCCCCAGGTAAAATCAAGGCCGTCCAGATCATCGGCCTTCAGCACGCCTTTTTCATAGCATTCCATGACCCAGCCGATAAGCCAGCCCACTTCGTTCAGGTCGATTCCCAGACGATCCGCCAGATCCGTGAGATAGAAAACAGCCCCGGCATCGGTTTGACCGATCTGGGGCCCGAACGCGGCAAACGCTTCATATTCTGGTTCCTCCGCCACAAACCCTTTAAATTCGCCGACACTCACCTCTCTGTCATAGATATGATTAATCCCACAATTAAAGCAGGGATGCTTTTCAATCGCCTTAAACTCGGTTCGAACGTACTGACCGTTCATTTTTTCATGGGTTGGAAAAATATTGGTTGTATAGTTTTTTACCGGAAGGGCCCCGACCTTGTGCAGACCGGAGAAAGTGCCGTTCGTACCCCATTTATGCCGCGATCCATCCAGAAAAGTCTCCGTTGCCCCAATATGCAGCTCTTTGGCAATAGCAACCAATTGTGGACGATCATGGATGTTGGGTTTTATTTTTCCGCGGCGGATAACGAAGGCTTTGAGTCTTTTGGCCCCCATCACGGCTCCCACACCCCCTTTTGACGCAGTGTGAGTCCCGTCACCAATAATCATGCTGAAACGAACCTTGTTTTCCCCAGCAGGCCCGATACAGTATACACTGACTGATTTGCTGCTGCGGTCCACACCCAGTTCCTGCCTGAGAATCTCCTGGGTATCCAGACCATCCTTGCCCAGCAGGTGTTTTGCAGACCTGATCTCGACCTTGTCCTCAGTGACATATAGATAGGACCATTCGTCTGCACATCCCTTGATGACAATGGCGTCATAGCCACAGGACTTCAGCCAGGCACCGGCATAACCATTCGCCTGAGAGGAGACGGCTGTATTTGTCATGGGAGATTTGGTGACAATGCAAATGGTGGCTGAGCTCCTGAACGGTGTTCCACTGAATGGACCGTTTGCGATGATCATGCGGTTGTCAGGGTCGGACCAGTGAATGCCGTCCGGGTTTTCATCATTCAGGTATTTAGCCCCAAAACCGGCCCCCCCCATATATTGATCAATCATTTTCGGATCGGTCTCTTCGGTGCTTACCGCTTGATGACTCAGGTCGATTTTCAACACGCTTCCGGAGTATCCATATGAACTCATTGTAAAAACTCCAATTAGTAATACCAGCTGGCGTTATCGATAAAAATGGGGAAA
>Ga0180009_10007324_pt1 | contig 11319 bp, 8 predicted proteins | sample OS_PC_MetaG_FD_123537 | JGI IMG/M metagenome (GOLD analysis project Ga0180009, IMG submission 123537) | Groundwater microbial communities from the Aspo Hard Rock Laboratory (HRL) deep subsurface site, Sweden - OS_PC_MetaG | ecosystem: Environmental > Aquatic > Deep subsurface > Groundwater...
AAAAGGATACAAGGCAATGGAAAACATGATGATTTGGGAAGTTCAAAAGAAATTGCTAAAAATTAGCGATTACCAACTAGGAAACGCATTCGCACTATTAAATATGCACAGTAAGCAGCCCAATGATTCATACCCGAACACATTATTCAATACTTTTGGCGAAATATATAAAAGTTATATAGATATTCTACCTATATGTTTGGACCTCTCACACATACCCCTGGAAAAAGGGGAAACTAATCAGTTCAAAGAAAAAGTAAAAAAAAGGATAAAAGATTTCAAAAAGCGATATCCAATCTTGATGCCCTTGCTTACGCCAGTTAAGGCCATAATATTTCTAACTAGACCAGACTTCAAAATAATATTTGACTATGACAACTTAGCGAGAAAAATCTTACCCATCATTGTAGATGAGATGCAACCTCCAACAACACTCGGGCAATACATTGACACAGAAGAAATACCAGATACAAAAATCAAAGAAGAGCTAGCTGAGCGTAAGAAGAAGATAGCAGGGATAAAGACATCTGTAATAAGCTACCAAGTGATTGAACTCCCGAGAACAGCCGATGATCCCAAAGAGGGCAGAGTAAGGCTGTTCTTAGGAGACGGCACCAGCTACGAATGCTACTGGGACAAGATTACAGGTTACTTAAGGGAATGGGCGGATTCTATCTAATCATACTGCGCACCACCACGATATCTTCTTTTCCCACTTAAGTCTCAAATACTGGGGATACTAACACTGGAACCCACCCTAACCAGCAAAAAGCCAATCTATTATGCATAGAATGTAGTTGGTCAAAAGATACCTTGGAATGCCAGTGAGCTATTTAATAAAACATAACAATAGATTGCGATTTTTATTGTTTATGATTATGTCTGAGAACGGGACAGTTACAGCTTCGTTCTGAATCTGCTACAATACCGTCTGACCTCCCCCAACCCAAATCTCTGTAGGAGATCGACCATGCCGGGGTAAAATGACATCAAATTGACACTGGTTTCAAGAGAGCCCTTGAAAGGAAAAAGGAACTTGGACGCTTTCAATAAAACTAATCTCATTTGTCGGATATTCTGATGAGCTCAAATCGAAAGCGTAACCAGAGTGAACAGTTATCATTTCCTTTTGGGCCATTACATAATAAGGACCTTTTCTCAAATCACTGGCTGGAAAATAGGCTGCGCCTTGAACCTGAATGGCAAGAATATAAGGAGCAAGCCAAAGAAGCATTAAAAAAAATAATTAATATCTGGAAAAAAGAGCATAAAAATGTAGGGAAATATGCCGAGCCAAGCTTGGAGTATGCCTTCATACAGCCAATCTTTGAAATACTAGGTTGGCAAATTGTTTATCAAACGTGGGTCAGAGGGAGAAAACCTGACTACGCTCTTTTCCTGGACGATGAAAGCAAAAACAGGGCTATCCAAGCTGGGCGAAACGAACCTGACTTTTGGAAGCATCCCATCTTATTAGCAGATGCAAAAGCATGGACCATAACTTTAGACCGTCCGACTTATATTGAAAATAAAAAAGAATACCCACCAGAGCAGATTGAATGGTACCTGAACAACAGCATGCTAGATTATGCCATCCTTACAAATGGCATGCTTTGGCGTCTTATACCAAGGGTACACTCTTTCGACCAACCGAGATTTCAAACATACCTAAATTTCAACTTGCCATCTTTCTTAGGTGCATGGAAAAAAGAAAGCGGTCTATTCCAATTTGACCGGCCTGCATTTGAAGAATTTTTCCGGTTTTTCCTGTTTTTTAGCCCGCTGGCATACAAATCACTGGAAGGTCGCGCACCTCTGATTAAGAGGGCTAGAGAAGGCAGCTCTGAGTATCGTTTGGGAATTGGGGAAGACCTCAAAACGCGTATGTTCGATGCACTTCGCCTGTCTATCGAAGGTTTCTTGAAATATGAACCGAATGAATTAGAGCCAAAAGAGCACCTATCATTATGCAGGGAGCAAAGCTTTATTTTTCTCTATAGGCTCCTCTTTATAATGTATGCAGAAGATCGCCATCTTCTTCCTTACAGAGTCAACAGGCTATACACAGAAAATAGGTCCTTAGGGAGATACAGGGACGAGATAGCATCCCGCCTAGACAGGTATGAGCAGGGACGCGAGCCAGACTACTCAAATGAGAGCACTGAAATTTGGGACGACCTTACATTACTATTTGATCTCATAGATAATGGCAGGAAAAACTATGGAGTCCCCGCATACAATGGAGGCTTATTCAGTCCCGATGACCATCTGTTCCTCAGCGATAAAAAGATATCGGACCAATATTTAAGTAGGGTCATTGACCAGCTAGGCAGAGCAAGAGATGAAAAACAACCTGAAACGGGGCTGTATAGAGTAGATTATCGCGATTTACAGATACAGCATCTGGGAAACATCTATGAAGGCCTGCTAGAGTTGCACCCCCATATAGCCGAAGAAAAACTTGTAGTGATTAGAAGAAAAAGTACATTTGAGGAAAGGACAATCAAAGAGGGAGATATAATCCCAAGGGGATGCGAAATAACAGATATTCGGTACAAGCCTGGGGACATTCACCTACTTACAAATAAAGGAGACCGAAGGGCAAGCGGGAGCTACTACACGCCGAACAATATCGTAGAACACCTAGTTGAACAAACACTTGGCCCAGTTTGTCAGGAAATTGACCAAGGCCTCGGGAATGAAATAAAAGACGTAGAAGAAAAAATTGCTGTTGCCGCACCTGACAAACTGGAACAGCTAAACAAACAGCTTGAAAAACTAAAAGCTGACTACGATGACCGCATTTTAAAGCTCCGCGTATTAGACCCTGCAATGGGGTCTGGACACTTCCTACTACGCGCATGCCAGTACCTAGCCGAAGAAATAGCAACACACCCCTTTACAGGTGACACAGAAATTGAAGAAACCCTCGCTGATGAACCCGCAATTACGGTATGGAAGCGTCGTATAGTAGAAAACTGCCTATATGGAGTTGACAAAAACCAACTAGCAGTGGAGCTGGCAAAGTTAGCCTTATGGCTAGAAACTGTCGCAAGCGATCAGCCCCTTACGTTTATCGACCACCATTTTCGGCATGGTGATAGCCTGGTAGGCGGAAAGATAGCGACTCTGGCAACCCTGCCAAATTCCGGAAAAATGTTTGAAGAAGCCTTCGCAAATCAGCTAGAAGAAAAACTTCCAGAACTGCTGGAGCCCTTAGCTGAAATCAGGCTAATGCCCTCAGACACAACAGCTCAGGTCAAAGCCAAGGAAAAACTATACAAGCAGACCCTAGAAAAAATTAGAGAACCATTCAAGAACGTAGCAGACCTGTGGTGCGCAACATACTATCTGGAAGAAGAAAAACAGCCCAATCCAGACTTATACCAAAAAGCTGTCACCCTTCTCAATAAGCCAAGGAAATCCAAAGAAATTTCAGAAGAGCCATGGTTCAAACTGGGACTAGAGAGGGCAAAAGAGCCTGATGCAGTGTTTTTTCACTGGGAACTGGAATTCCCTGAAGCCTTTTTCACGGAAACAGGCAGGAAACAAAACCAAGGCTTCAATGCAGTGATAGGCAACCCGCCTTACGATGTCCTTTCAGAAAAAGAAACCGGCAACAACATATCTAGCCTCAAGAACTTCATCAAAGACCAGGACCTGTATGATCCATCTCGCCGGGGAAAAAATAATCTTTATAAGCTTTTCATATGCAGAGCGCTTTATCTACTTGCAGAAAACGGACGCCTAGGATTTATTGTGCCGATGGCGCTGCTAGGAGATGACCAAGCCGCAGAGATTCGGAAAGAAATCATAAAAATTGGCTCGTTGACATCTATAGAAGCATTTCCGCAAAAAGATAACCCTAACCTCCGGGTCTTTAAGGAAGCGAAGCTATCTACTACGGCATTCGTCATGTTGAAAACCTCTGATAACAGGCTTAAACAACAGCCGTTCATTTCCAGGGTACACCCGGCGAACATAATCGAAGACACAAGCCCGAAACTCGCACTCAAAACAAATGAGATACCCCTCTACGACGAATCTAACCTATCAATTGTCAGTTGTTCTCAGGAAGACTGGGACCTTGCTGTAAAAATAATGCAATCAGGAAGGCTGGACCGCCTGGGCAAATATTGCCAACAATTCCAAGGAGAAGTAAACGAAACCAACGAAAAAGATAATATTTCAGACAATCAGGAAGAAGGCCCACTCGTCCTAAGAGGTTCGAACGTGTGCCTGTACCAGCTTAGAGAAGCATCACAAGGGGAAAGCAAATACCTATATAAAGACAAGTTCCTAGAAAGCAAATCTTTAGATTCCAAAGCCTACCATTCCCAGCAAAGAAGAGTCGGGTTCCAGCGCAGTTCACCGCAGAATAATTTCAGAAGAATAATCGCCACAATAATCGAGCCAGACAACTTTTGTTTTGACACCATCAGCTATGTTCCCAAAAGCCATGCAAAATTACCGCTGGAATTTATTCTTGCCTTGCTAAACTCGAAATTACTTGATTGGTATTTTCGCTTGGGCTCAACAAACTCAAAAGTAAATGAATACCAATTCATAAATTTACCATGCCCGGTTTTCCAAAAAAATTATGAAGACAAGGACAAATCATTCAAGGCAAAGGCTGAAACAGCCATAAGCAATGCTGACTTTGACTATGCCTACCAGCTAGCACAACCCATGCTAATTAAACAACCATTCCCATTATCATTAATGGAATTGGTAAGCATGGCGGCAAAACAAATCATTAAAATTGAACAGGAACGAGGGAAGATAACCAGGAGAGAGCGTTCACATCTAGATCCGGCGGCCCAACCATATCAAGACTTCATCGACAGGATGATATATGCAATGGCCGGAATTTCCGATGATGACGCAGCAAATCTAGAAACACGGTTAGCCGAGATGCTGTGAGGGTGTAGCCAAATGATTATCCAGGGACTAACTTCTCTAAGGCTTTGGCTGTGTAACTTCCTGATATGCGTATTTTTCGTGTAGATTGATGTGGAAAGTTTGTTCCAAGCTGGCCTGTGAATTCTGTGGGAATGAATTTTTTGTCAGTCATTTCCTTGACGAGATAGTCGAGAAAAGCATCTTTTGTAGCTGCGGGGTCACTTGGCTTAGGAAGTCTGGCCTCAGCATTTAAAGCCTTGAGTACCTCACCGTCAAAATTTGATTCAATAATGCTTGCTATATGTGTAACGAGTCCTCCTCTACGTGTTTCCTTAATCCTATCACTCAGTTTAATATTCATGCTATAAGCAGGAATGGCTAATTCAGAATGTAAAACTCTTAGTTGTGGATTTCTGCGGGAAATCTGAAACGTTGTATCCAAAACAAAACCGTCAATTCCAGTGCCGTTTTGCAAACCAACATAATAAAGACGCGACTGTGCAAACTCATCACCAACAACAAAATCTTTACATGATTTTAAAATGGGCATGAGCCCATGGCTTCCTTCCCTGGCAATCTCTTCGCAGTATTGTAACCTAAGATTTGTATAATGAATTGTTGGGGCCCTTCCATCGGTTACACTTCTACAATCCATTATGGCATAATGCCTAATAAACTCTGTCATAGTATCAGTTTCATATGCAGACATAGTATAAAATACTTTCTATGCTAGGGTGGTTTTCTTTTAGATCCTTGAGTAAACCTGGGTCATACAGTGATTAGATCCATAGCCTAATCTTATATTTGAAAAATCTAGAGCGGTAAAATTTATGTTCCGCCTTATAAGTTTTCCTTCATAATTGCCGCTAACATCATTAGAGGTGATAATGTTCCTATCTGAAATACATAGGACATTAATTCCGTAGCGTAACTGCTCATTCTTATCGAGTTCAATTAAATTAAATTGTTTTTCATTCTCTATATAATCGGTAAAATCAACATCGCTCCTAGACAAAACATACCTACCAGCTTGCAAAGAGTATACGTCAACCAAAGGCATCCTTTTAGGGCTATTCACTCTGCTTGTTTCAACCAAGGCAAGCTTGTCACCGACAATATTGAAATAAGTATCCAAGTGCATTTGCTCCTGGCCAGGGTCGGGGTCTTTAACGACTGCAATTTCATCAAAGCCAAACACACCATTGTCTAACAGCTGTTTGATTCCATCAGGGTTAGTCCTATCCCCCTGGCCAATCAAAGCAAAATCCCCTACTGGAATGTAGTCGCCCCCTTCAAGGACACCGCTGCCGGTGACTTGATAAATAGGAACTATGCCAATTTTGGAAAACACATACTTCATCACTTCGACTTCTATTTGACGAACACCTCGTCCCATCTTACCCATAACTAGACCTTTGTCTGTTATGATTTGCTGGTCCCGCGTAAAATAAAGGTTCATCAATGGCATGACGGATATGTTTGATACTGTTTTCATGCCACGAGACTTGCCGTCAACTTCTATGACTGGGCGTTGCAGTATTATTCTGACCAAGTCATAGGGAGACATCTTTTCAATTGAATCCCGTTTATAATTATTTAAATCACTTTTATTAATCGTAAATGATTTATAAGTTAAGGAGTCAAGTGCAAATTTTATGAGTTGGTCATATTCTGTGCCCAAAACTATTTGTCCAGCATTGTCAATTACACCTTCTAATAATACCTCTGAAACAACATTAACCTCAATGTTACGACTTCTTAACTCATCGATGTAAGATTTATGTTCGTTTGCCGCAATCATTCGGTCAAAAGGGGCCTCAAACAAACACCCCTCTGCGTGCAACGTTCCAAAGTAAACCTCTTCACCAGGTGTGTGCATAAGTATTTTTTTTGCTGCTTGAAACTCACTCTTTACATACATTGCTACAACTCCGCTTAAAAATCTGAATCCTTTGGGTATGCGTAGCACCAATCGGGAAACCAAGGGTATCCGTTGGGATTAGCCAGGCCGCAAAATCTATGCGCTAAAAGATGTCCGACTACGGAATCCGTATTGTTGAGCGGCTTGCCGATGTCATCGCCTTCCCTGCTGTGAAACAGGTAGCAGATATGGTTTGACAATATGTCCGCAGGCAATGTCAGGCAGCCACCTTCTGAGTCCTTCTGGATTTCAAATTCAGCGTTCTCAATCTCGTCAAAGCCGTATTCCTCGGGGACAGTGAATTCAAATTTCAACGTACCTTGGACAAGTTTTCTTTCTTGCGTGTCGTAACTTTTAATCCCCCTGACATAGTCTAAATCTCCCTTAAAATTTTCGGAATTTTTAATGAATTTCTTAAATATCGATTCATCTACCCTGTCAGGTATTATCACAAGCTCAAAATCGTCACCGTACTTGTCAATACAATAGGCAAGGGCCTTGCAGAACAATCCTTCAAAAAGCTTTTCATGCAATGACTCTGGCCTGATTTCTCCGCCTACTTTATATCTGCCCGAAGACAATTCCCTGCCGCGCGCTTCTAACTCCTGCATCCTTACAAATTCCCGGTTGAAGCCCTCAACGTGCACGGCCTCATAGACCAAGTCAAGTGCGAGCCTATCAAGGCAGGCGTAGACCGCTTCTCGCAATTTAGGCATATCCTCATTGCTGAGAGAGGCAAGGTGGCATTTATCATCAGAGAAAAATGGCAAGGCTGCTTCTTCAATCCCTTCCTTATAATCCTTGAACTTATCCTCGGGAACCATAACCCCGGCAAAGACGCCGGTCTCCCCAGGAAAACTCTCATTTCTATCTGCGTATCCCTTTGCACCAGACTCATCGCAAATCATATACAGCTTCATTATCTCCCCCTCATATGCTCTCAAGATATTCGCTCAAAACCTTAAACTCAACCTTCTTATCAAGCACAGGGTCAAAGCCGGAAAGCTTCTTCTTATATACCGAGACGCTTCTCTTGTTCGGCACGCAGATTACTATCCGCTCGCAGCCTGCGGCAAGGTCCTTTGATACATTGTCTGTGAGGTGGTCGGGGCTAAGCTCGATTTCCACGGCTACACGCTTGCCATCCTGCTCAAAGCCAACGTCTACGTTTTTGCTGCCGTAGCGCTTCTCTATTTCGGCGCGACAGCCAAGGCCGTCGTAGTGCTCCTTGATGACGTGTTGCCAGAACTTATGCTTGAAGCTCCCCTTGCCAGGGATAGAAAGCTTGTCCATAGAGGCGAATTGTCGGCCTTTATCGGTTATCTCGTAGAGGACTCGGGTGCTCTTGCCTCTGCCAAGCCCTATCCTGTGGACAATGACAAATTCTCTTTTGGCCAATTCTTTGAACAGCTTGTCGGTTGTAGAGGTAGATGAAGGCAGGTTGAGCATCTGTATCCGGGTCTTTTGGTCTACGAACGGGTGCTCCCGGATGTTGGTGAGAATTTTGATGAGAGTGTTATCCTCTATAGCCTCCTTCTTCTCAGTTTCCTCCCTCCTGGCCTGCCTTGCCTCGGCTTTCTGCTCCTCCTCTGCTTTCCGTTTGGCATCGAGGAACTGCTGGTAGGGAGTACATGGAATAACCTCCTGTTCCAATTTTTCCAGGACTGGTTCCATCAAGCTGCGCAGCTCAGCGTCAGAAACGTCCTTCACGACTTGAACCGGAGCAACTTGGATGACAAAAGGCTGCTGCCACCGCCCATTAAGCTTCACGATGGCCTCAAAAATTCCAGTGATCTTATCAGCCTCAAGCACCCGGCAAACATCAGCCTGCTCAGGCGTCAAGCCCATTGCCCTGCTCATCTCAGCAACATTGGCCCCCCGCTCTGTGACATGCAGATAGTCGTGTAGACATTTGCCTTGATACTCTCACCAAGCTGGGTGGGCATCTGGTCAGCAACCACTAAACCTTCGCCAAACTCCCTAATCTTGGAAGTGAACTGGGCGATTTCGCTGACGCCAAGCTCCTGGGTGAACTCCCTGTCCTTGGAATAGGCAGACTTCGCCTCGTCGAACAGGAAAACATGCTTCAACTGGCCTCGCCGGGCATTGGACAAGCGGTACTGGAACACATACCTAAGAAGAATTGTCAGGAGAAACGACTGGTTCTCGACCAAAAGGCCTTCAAGCTCAAACACAACATTCCTATCCAGCAAATCCTCAACAGGAAACCCCCGGTCGTAGCCAACCATATCCTGGAAGGAAAGAAGGCACTCAGTCAGCCTGTTCTGGACAGACTCAAGGAAACCTGCCTCCCTGCTACCCCTTTTAGGCAATACATGGGTTTTCAGGCTGTCTCGCAAATCCAGCAAGGACGGGAAAACATTGTTTCCATCAAAAACACCGTATTCACGGTAAAGCTTGTCAACATGCTCGAGAACAATGCTCTTGGAGCCAGACAACAGCCAGTACACCTGGCAGAACACATTAGTGAAGGCCTGCATCCAAATTTTAGGATCTACCCCTACAGGCGGTCTCAAAGGATTGAAACGGAAACTCTGCCAATCAAAGACCAATACCTCACCAGTCTTGACAAGATGCCTAAAATCCTGCTTGAAATCAAAAGCCCAGAAAGGAACTCCATATTTTATGAGATGAGCAATAATGATATAGATAAGAGTGGTCTTGCCCGCACCAGCCCGACCGGCAATAAGCAAATGCTCATTCAACTCATTTAAATTAAGGCCGAATGCAGAACCGGTTTGCCTTTCCCTGCCTATTAATATATCGCCGTACAAAAGGTTTTCATCTGGCACAGGCTCAAAAGGATTAGGGTCAACTTCCAATTGAAACAATAAAGGTTTCAAATACTCTGCAACCCTGCTAGCCTCTCTGTTAACCAACTCAGGTTTGTTGCTGAAAGTCTGGATAGTCTGTAAAGCTCTTATAACAATAGGGTCTCTAAGCCTGTTCACAGACTTAGCCATCTCATATACGCGATGATACGTTTTTAAGGGGTCATGAGGTAACTCAGAAGGCATAATTAAACTTTCTGATAGAAATAGCGCATCTGATAATGTTCAGGACAGCAATATATATTTTTGCCTTCTGGGTCTTTAAAGATTTGGATGTGTTGGGGGCAAATAATTAAACCGCACACAATGTTTTCATATCCTTCACAATATTTGGCATGGTCATGGCAGACTGCACGATCGCATACCTTGCAAAAACCAGCAACCTTGTCAGCTGACAATACCTTCCCGCAAACAGTAGTGACTGTGCATACTATTTTCTTTTCTTCTCCTGTTGCCAAGTTTATCCTGTGTTCTTCTTCAATGAAATTTTCATTCTTGTTTGCATCTCCCCATCTTCTTTCTTTAGTAGTAACTTGTTCAACACTGCCCTGCTGGTAAGGCATTTGAGCAGGATGCGTCGGCTGGTTTGGCATGCCAGGGTGTGCAGGTAATTGTGGTTGTTGTGTTGGTTGAGTCGTAGGTTGTAGTACACCAGCCTGAATCAATTCATTTTCATAGTTTGCTAATCTTTCGAAATCAGCCTGGCTAAATTTGTGTGGTTCCCTTTCAAGGTAATTTTTTAGGTCTTGATATTTTCTTTTAATAACTTTGATATCAGTAGGTAAGGCCTTATTCTTTTTTCTGCCAAACAGGCCCATTGTATAGTCCCTTTCAAGGTGTACGGCAAAGGTTAGAATCTAAACTCTATAAACATTTGAGCTAGCAGAAGGCCATAAACGATAACACAAAGCAATTTACTAAAGATTATCTGAGTGATCATGTTCCAGCCTAAGCTTCTGCCCACTAAATAAGGGGCAAAAATCAGCATAAACAAACAAAACATAATCAAATATAATTTTTGATCTACGAAGTATCTATGATACAAATCAGCGTGAGGCAGCTGATACGCAATAAATATGGAAGCTACAAATATGGGCAAATTAAAGAACGATGGGTTGGGCACTTTGAGCAATTTTATAACAACAAGACTAATGACGTTAATGGACATAACGATTGAAACAAAAAACATATAGTCCAGCGAATATTCCCTGAATGTATTGAAGAAAGAAATGAAGTTTTCTTCAAGTACTTCAACTATCCGCTCGCTGTGAACTCCAAAACGACCATACCCGCTTGAAAGCTGGATAATCAACATAATAGAAAGGGCAAGCAAAATTAATACTAATAGCAACCTTAAAAATCGATTTATCTGAAACAAAGTATTCAGTTTTACGCTCGCAGAGGATTGTTCCACAGCTACCTCATCCAGGCAATAAATACGTGTCAAGTCTCAGAGAATGCTTTGATGCTGTTGGACTCAATAGGAAGGGCAGGAGAAGGGCTACTCAGGTGCAAGAACTCGCTTCTCTGAGTGTGGTCATTTTGGTCAAGGGAAAAGTTATCGATAGGCCTTTTCCTTTTTCCGGACAAAGCCAGTTTAAGAGCGATCACGCTTTCAAGCTTCTCTTCGCGCTCGTTTGAAGG
>Ga0180009_10007325_pt1 | contig 11318 bp, 12 predicted proteins | sample OS_PC_MetaG_FD_123537 | JGI IMG/M metagenome (GOLD analysis project Ga0180009, IMG submission 123537) | Groundwater microbial communities from the Aspo Hard Rock Laboratory (HRL) deep subsurface site, Sweden - OS_PC_MetaG | ecosystem: Environmental > Aquatic > Deep subsurface > Groundwater...
ATTTATTTTTATAGGATGTTAAACGGCATGTTTAATTATTCAGTTTTAGGAGATTCATTAAACGCAGTATGGCCTTTAGTATTTCCAATAATGTCTAATATGGTAAATTTAGTCTTTTTTAGAAAGAAATTCTTATTTAGTTTAATATTGACTTTAGTTGTTATAATAATCTTAGCAATGATTCTTACAATACTTCCTTTAATTGGAATTTAAAAAATAAAAAAATTAGCAGCAAAGTGCTGCGGTTGGTTCAGTTTGTATTAAAATTGGACCTGCATAAGGTTCTGAGTATAGTGAAGTAGGCATCTCTTGATTTTGAGATACTGGTTCTATTCTAAACCCACAATTTGGTGATTCTTGTAACCACTTATGATTTTTATCTTCAAATTGAATCTTACCTTCATTATTATATAATTTTATTGTTTTAAGAAACTCTACTCCTTTACATTCTAATCCTTCTTCTTGACATATATCATTTAAAGTGCTTTCTAGATCATGATTGAAAGTGTTTACAATTTTACATGTTTCTTCTAAATCTTCTCCTGGCAAATCAGGATTATTTGGGTTGTCCACTTCTGCATCGTTATTATTTGGCAAATCAGGATTATTTGGGTTGTCCATTTCTGCATCACGATTAGGCAATGAATTTTCTGTTGCTACCGAAGTAACTTTGATTCCAAATAACTTTTGAAAGAAATTCATTTCTGCTGTTGTATGTCCAGTTACAGGGTCATCATTTTTTAATCCTATCATTAATCCAGAAACACCAATAACTAAAACAATTAAAGTTAAAATAACATATAATTTTTTCATTTTATCCTCCATTTTAATGTTAATTATTAAGAATTAATTAATATAAATACTTAACTAAAAAAAGTAAAAAAATTAACCTAGGAATCTTCCTAGGATTTTTAAAAACCAACTTTGTTTTGAGGGTTCAGGTTCTTGATTTTTAATACATTCTCCCATATAGCAGGAAAAATCTTTAGGACAGCTTGTAAGGTTGGATAAGCAAAGATTATTATTGCATGACCATTCCTTTAATTCTCCAGTTTTCAAGCAAGAATCTTCGTTTAGTTTTGAAGTAATATCAACGCATTTTCCTTTTTTAAAAATATCAGAACCACCATCACTATCTTTGCATCCAGTAGCAGGTTCTTGTAAAGCTTCTTTATCTTCAACTAATATCCAAACATCTGAAGTAAATCTTACTACATCTCCGCCCATTAATGCAAAACCTTCAACACTCATATTAGAGAATATATGGATTACTTTTTCGCAAGAACCAGCAACACCTGAATCAGTTAAATCTTCACAATTGTTAAATTCAAATATTACATCCTGCGGAATATTTAGTCTAACTCTATCAGAACTGCTCATTTGTCTTGGATTAATTACTATTGCTCTGCTTGACATGTTGACATTTCTATTGCTTAATCCATTGCCTATAATGTTTCCATATTGCTTTATTTGCAATTCTTGTTCTTCTTCAGTTACTAAATAATCTCCTAATGATTGCAATTGATTATTTTCTATGTTCCATCTGCTTAAAATGCTTGCATTATATGCCTGCCAATTAAGCATACTTTTCAGTTCAATTTCTAATTTATTGCTGTGATTCCCAATACCTTTTTTTGCATTTACAATAAAATTATCATAAGTTCCTTGTATCCTTAGAAAATTTAATGCTTCTTCACCGAAATCTCCGTAAAGCGTTGGCTTTCTGGGAGCTTGGATAGTTTTATAAAATATTTTTATATTCAAAGAATTGTCTTCTGCATACCCATTTGTCTTTTTACTTATAGTTTCTTTAGCTTCAATATTTGACTTTTTTTCAACAGCTATTTGTTCACTTTGTTTAACTGTTAATTTTTTCCCAAATAATTGGTCAAAGAAACCAGCTGAAACCAAGCCACTTACCAATAATAGAGAAATAATCATTACGATTAAAATACTTCTTTTTTTCATTTTGTCCCCCATTTTAAAATATTTAGTATGGAAATTAAACACTTACAAATATAAATAATTAACTAAAAAAGAAAAAATTAGCAACACATTACTTCAAATGGTTGATATTCTGAAACTTTAACATCACCTAGTCTAGGTTCATCACTTGCAACAGTTGTCATTCTTGAACAAGATTCTGAATTAAATCCTGTAGATATTCCAGAGCAAGCAATTGCGCTAAAAGAATACTCTTTCATGACGGCCTGAATTTTACCTTCACAATTGATTTGTGAACCTTCTAATTCTGTTTCATAGTAAGTTCTTGTTCTTTCAGCAAATATCCATTGACAATTTTTTCCAGTATTTGAACAAATATTGTCCCCATTTAATTGAGAATTTTCAACTTTAACAGCTCTACAATTTTCATTAATTAAAGCATTTCCCATTTGTTCAGCTTGTTGTGTTTCTTCTATAAGTTCAGCTTGTACTTGTTCATTAACAGCTTTTTTAATACCAAATAGTTTAGCAAAAAAACCAGGGTTAGATGCCTGAACTTCAATAGCATCTCCTGTAACATCAGGATTAATTTGCGTTATTGCAATAGTTACAACAAACAAAGCTACAACAAAAATTCCAATTACATATCGTGTTTTCATTTTTTATCCTCCTAAAACATTAACGGCGTTATATATACTTCTATAACTCCTGCAATTAATATGGTTATAAAAGCTAACATAAATAAATCTAACGCATCAAACATTACTTTTCTGAAGTTTGGATCTCCAGGCTCGTGCCTAATTACAGCTACTGATATCAAACCGCCAGCTAGGCCACCAATAAAATAAGCTAATATTTCAAATATGCCGTGAGTCATATATCTTAACAAAGCAATTGAAAAGACGTGAAAGTAAGCCGCTACTTTGACAAAACCTGCTTGTGCAGCATATTTTTCTAAATTGCTTCTCACAAAAGTACCGACGGCAGCTGAAATTACAGATGCATTCCATGTTAAGATAAATATTGCTCCTGCACCATAAAAAAATGCAAAAAAGATACAGAAAAATAAAACTTTAAGATTATTTAAAATTATATTTCCCATCAAACCAAAACTTGTTGCAAAGGTAGTTACAGAATTTGCAGTAACTTGATTATTAATTAGATTTATAGTTAACATTTGTGCGGAAAATAAATTTTGTACAATATGTGCTGGCAAAAATATGAACCATGCTGCAAAAGCAACAACAAATCCCATGAATAGATAAATGAAGTAAGTTAGGGCTTTTCTATGATGCTTTAACCTGCTCATTTCATCTTTAAGTTCAGTATCTTTTTTTTCTTCATAACGTATTGTTCTATATATTAAAGGAACACAAGCTAATACTGTTAAGAAAACTACAATTAAGCTTGCTTGGTCTTTGAAAATCCAAAGTGATAAGAAAACAGCTATAGATGCATATAATATTCCTAATATAAACATATACAATGGCTTTTCTTCTGCCAACTTTGGTGATATTAATGTCTCTAGAACCATATCCTAATTGTGGAATTTTAAATTTAAATAGTTTTGGGATAACATTAGAACCGTTTAAGTAATTATTTTATATTTAAATAAGTTTTAATTTCATCAAAGAATTTATTTGATTCACCTAATAATCTATCTTCAGTCTCGCTTAGTCTGTCTCTAATTAATATTTTTTCATAGATGGCGCCTAATAATTGTCCAAAAAACTTTTTCTCCCAAACTTTAGTATTCTTGTTCATAGTTCCTTTAAACCTGAACTCAACACTTCCTTTGTTCATCTTTTTCTTGACATTATCTATATTGACTTCAACATCACTAATAGTAGCTTTAAAATCTACATTAAAATTATAAGAAACATATTCATCTACTTTTTTATTGCAAACCCAAGAAATTTCTGAAAGTCTTGAACCATTAGGCAAATCAGATATTAAATATCTAGTTTCTGTCCAATTGTATCCAAAATGCACAAACCAACGCTGCATTTCTATATATAGTTCTTCAAAATCAAATATAGTTGAAGCTTTAATCTTGTAGCCATTTGGAATAATTTCTAAACTATCTTCTATTTTTGCCCAGGCCATATTGCTTATAATCTCTCATTACCTTAATAAGGTTTACTTTTTTGATTTATCTTCTATGGCTTTTAAAGCATCGCTTAAAGCCATAAATAAATTATCTCCTTCTGCTCTTTCTTCTAATTTTTTATCTTTAGAGCTAACTTTTATTGTAATTTTTTTATCTTCTTTTATTACTTCAAAAGCTTCTAGCTCTCCAATATTTTCAGAAACCTTTCTTGCAAACAAACCAACCATTTTTTTAACAACAATCAACATGCCATAGTCAAGTTTGTCAAATCCATCTAATTTAATGTTACCACCTAAAGTTATCATTTAGTCACCTCTTTAATAATTAAAGCAAAATATCTTATGTTGAAATGTTTTAAATAATTTTCTAATACTAAACTTTTATATATTGTGCTTTAAATCTTAGGTTAATGAGCTTATTCCAATGCGATAGATGTGGATGTTTAGAAAATACTGCTTTAACCGAGTGTTCTTCTGATTATATGAAAATTTTTATTAAAGAATCTAAAGAGCTTAAAGAATATAAAAAAGAATTAGGCTTAAATGAAAATCAAGAATTTGGAAATTATTGCTCTGCATGTTGTCCATTAGGAGAGAGAAAATGGCATGGAGAATTTCCTAGAATCTTTTTACCCAAAGGTGAATTTGAAACAGCTCCGAATGGAAATATAAGGCCTAAGAAAATATTAGATGAAGATGTTGAAAAATATGCTTTAAAAATTGAGTAACAAAAACCTTTATATAACAGATAATTGTCATTTTTTCCATGACTTCGCAAAACATTTATGAAATAATGGCCAAAGTATTTAGTGAGATTGAAAAAGAACCTACTAAATTAACTAATTTACCTTTTGAATATGTTGGGATGGAAGATGAAAGGGCTTTCACAGTAGAAAATTTAGAAACTATTGCTTGTAATCATGTATTTGATGATAATCCAATTTTTTTTGGGATAACAGAACTTGAAGGATGGACAATAAGGTCTTATTTCACAACAGGTGCTGTAACTTATGATTATGTTCAAGATTTACGAAGAGAATTTCCAGATTTCTTCAAATGTCCTGAATCACAAGAATATATTAATTCTGTAAATAAACGTAGAAAAAAATTAGGATTAGATTCTATTTCTTGATTCCAACAAAAACCTTTATATAATCTCTAGCATTAATGATTCTGTAATCGGGGTGATTTAATGGCTGATATCGCATGGTTTAGAGAAATTTCTAATCAAGATGTAGGAACAGTTGGCGGAAAAGGAGCATCATTAGGAGAAATGTTCAATGCAGGTTTGCCAGTACCTCCTGGATTTATAGTAACTGCTCAAGCTTATGAAAAATTTATAACAAAATCTGAAATAGATAAAGAAATGTATGTAGTCCTAAAAGATTTAGACATTGAAAATAATACTGCTTTGCAAGAAGCAGCAAAAAAAGTACAAAAAATTATTCTAAAAACTCCTATGCTAGAAGATATCAAAAAAGAAATTGTAGAAGCTTACAATATTATGACTATTGACCATGCATCAAAATTAGGTAAAGATGTTTTAGAAGATAAAGGAGCTAAGGCTCCATTTGTAGCTGTAAGAAGTTCTGCAACAGCTGAAGATCTTCCGACAGCATCATTTGCCGGACAGCAAGCAACTTATCTTAATGTTCGAGGTAGTACTGAGTTAGTAGAAGCAGTACAAAAATGTTGGGCTTCATTATTTACAGCAAGAGCAATTTATTATAGGATTAAAAATAATTTTGAACATTCAAAAGTTTTTATTGCAGTAGTTGTACAAAAAATGGTTGACTCAGAAAAATCAGGTGTAATGTTTTCAGTAAATCCAGTAACTAATAATACCGAAGAAGTTATGATTGAAGCAGGTTATGGTTTAGGAGAAACAGTAGTTTCAGGATCTATAAGTCCTGACCAATATATTGTTGATAAAAATTCTAATGAAGTTAAATCAGCAAAAGTAAACAAACAAACTTGGATGTTGGTTAGAAGCGAAGAAGGAAAAAATATTAAAAAAGATGTTCCTCAAGAAAAGCAAGAAGCTCAAATTTTATCCAATTATGAAATAATGGAGTTAGCTAAGTTAGCTAAAAAAATTGAAGACCATTACAAAAAACCTCAAGACTTGGAATTTGCAATTGAAAATTCAAAGATTTATATTGTACAATCAAGACCAATAACAACTTTAAAGAAAAAAGCTGTTGAAGAAAAAACAGTAGATGAATCGGATATGGTACCTATAGAAAAAGCTAAATTAATTCTTTCAGGTATAGCAGCTTCACCTGGGATAGGCATTGGCCCTGTAAAAATTGTTAATACTGCTCAAGATTTAGATAAGATAAAAAAAGGCGATGTTTTGGTAGCAGAAATGACTAATCCAGATTATGTTTCTGCCATGGAAAAAAGTGTTGCAATAGTAACTGATTCTGGTGGAAGTACTTCTCATGCTGCAATAGTAGGGAGAGAGATGGGTATACCTGTAATTGTTGGCACAGAAGTTGCAACCAAGCAATTGAAAGAAAATCAGATAATTACTGTAGATGCAACCAATGGTAAAGTTTACGACGGAAAAATTAGTTTACATATTGATAAGACTGAAAAAGCTGCCATTATGGCTGCCGCTCCTTCAGTACAAACAGTAACTGAAATTAAAGTTATTATGGATCTTCCAGAGTATGCAGAAAAAGCTGCAGCAACAGGAGCAGATGGTGTTGGTTTATTAAGATGCGAAATGATGATGGCTAAACATGAACATCCTGCTTATCTTTTGAAACATGGTAAGAAAGAAGTTTTAATGGAAGAATTAGTTTCTAGTATTTCAAAGATTGCAGCTGCATTTAAAGGCAAACCTGTTTGGTACAGAACTTCAGATTTCAGAACAGATGAATATAGGAATTTACTTGGTGGTGAAGATGAACCAAAAGAACCTAATCCTATGTTAGGCTGGCACGGTATCAGAAGAGGCATGGATCAAATTGAATTATTAACTACAGAATTTGAAGCTATAAAGAAAGTTCATGATATGGGATTGACGAATGTTGGAATAATGTTGCCGATGGTAACTCATGTTGAGCAGGTTGAGAAGGCAAGAGAATTATTACAAGAGATAGGCATGGAGCCACAAGAGAACATTGATTTTGGTGTAATGATAGAAACTCCAGCTTCTGTACAAATAATTGAAGAGATTTGTAAAGTTGGAATTGACTTTGTATCTTTTGGAACTAATGACCTTACACAATTTACTTTAGCTTTGGACAGGAATAATGCTCGCGTACAAAATTTGTATGATGAAATGCATCCAGCTATATTAAGACAAATAAAACATGTCATTGATATTTGCAAACGTTACACTGTTGAAACTAGCATTTGCGGTCAAGCAGGTTCAAATCCAGAAATGGCAGAATTTTTGGTTAACGCTGGAATAGATAGTATCTCTGCAAACGTAGATGCAGTAGCTACTATTAAACAAGTTGTTGCAAGAGCTGAACGAAAATTATTGTTAAGTGTTGCAAGAAAGCGTTTGGAAGATTAAATTTTTAAGAAAAGTTTATTAATAGTTTAATTATTCTAGAGAAAATAATGAAATTAATAAATAAAATTTTAGGAACTTTATCCTTAACAGGATTACTTTTGACTAGTGGGGCTTGCGAAAACAAAGAGATTATAAAAGACATTAGATATAGTATCCAACTTAATGAAATTACAAGATGTGAATCTATTGAAAATAATTATCAAAGAATTGTTAAAGTTTTTAAAGAGAATAAAGAATTAGGAAATTTATCAACTATTGGAAATAATAAAGAATTAGATTTTGCTATAAGAAGAATGACATATGTTAAAGATTCTAATACAAAATGTAGATTTTATGGTGGGATGGCATATATTGAAAATTCTGATTCGAAATATATATTTAATATGGTAGAGTATAGTCCTATAAATCAAATAGACAAATTTAATTTAGATGATGAACTTAAAGAGAAAATGAAAGATACTTATTTATTTTTGAAGATGTGTGATTTAAAATTAATAGAAACTTTTGATTAAAAATCCATAATTATTATAAATTAATTTTATTAAAGAATACTATGTTTGAAAAAGAAGATATTGGAAAAAGAGTATTATTAGAATTAGATATTGAAAAATCCGAACTGTTTAACAAGGAATCAGAAATAAATATAGGGCAGATTGCTAAAGGTCTTGGAGCATCAGCAATATTTACAAAGGGAACTATTTTAGAGATTACTGAAAATTATGTAAAAATCATGACAGAACCATTAGGTTTAACTCCATTAATTGCTGAAACAGGTAAAAAAGAAAAAGAAGTTCCTTATTCTTTAATTAAAAGTTATGAATTTTTACAATAAAGTTTAAATATTGCTAAACTATAAGATTTGTTATGAAAAGGGGCCAAATAACTGTATTTATAGTTCTTGGACTTATTTTTGTAGCTGTTATAGGTTTATTGATAGCTTATAAGGACACATTAATGGGTTCACAAACTGCTCAAGTTGAGGGCATTGGTACGCTGCAACCAGAATTAATGGGGGCAGGAGAACTGATTGAAGATTGTATTAAAGAAGTTGCTAAATCTGGATTGTCTGATTTAGGAATGCACGCAGGCATCATAGATAATTCACAATTAGAAACATTTGATTTTTCAGGTTTAGATGCAACTTATTTATATTCTAATTCAGAAAGCAAACTTCCCAGTAGGGAAGCAATGGAAGAAAGTTTAGCTTTATTTGTAAAACAAAATGTTCGAGACTGTTTAGCAGTTGAATTACCTGGTTTTGAAGTTACTCCAGCTGAAGTAAAAGAAGTTTCAGCAGATATTGGTTCTGAAGAAGTAGATGTTGCAGTTGAATGGCCTATCACAATTAAGAAAGCTGCTTTAGAATCTAAAGTTGACGGCTTCAAAATATCAGTGCCAGTAAGATTAGGAATAATATATAATGAAGTTGAAAGTTTTATTTCACAACAACTTGAAACACCTGAAGAAGTTTGTTTAAGTTGCCTTTTAGACTCAGCTCAAGAGAAAGATTTATCAATAGAAGTTAATAACTTCATTTCAACATATGTTTTCGTCGTAAAAGACACAAAAGTATTGATAAACGACCAGCCATACCATTTCGTATTTGCGAATGGTTACTAACGGAGGGAAAATGAATAAAAAAATACTAATAGGTTTAGGAAGTGTTTTGATTCTAACTATATTTCTTATTGGCTTAGTAAGTGCAGCTCTTTCAGATTTGGTATATTATGTTGGGCAGGAACAATCTGGAAAATTAACAGCTCAAAGTCCTGAAGCTCAGAAAGCTTTAGAAATTTATAATGTCATGTCTTCTGGAAATTATATGGGCTTTGCTCAAAGCCAAGTTTGTAAAGGAGCTGATGCAAAATCAATGTGTGACATGATGAGTACGTTTCAACAATATTCAAGTTATACTGAAATAATAAATAACCCTAGTTCATATTTCCAAGGAATGATGCAACAACAAGTTTGTAAAGAGAATGCTAATTCTTGTAGCACTTATTCACAAATAATGCAAGCAAAAGCTCAGGCAAGTACGCCTATAGAAACAGCTAAATCTTATGCAACTCAAATGGCTACAGAACAATTGAGGGGGGTGGTTCCTCAACAAGTTTCAACAATAATTAGTTACAAAAGATACTTAGATGTTTTTCAAATGCAACCTAAACAAGGTGCAGCAACTCCTTCTGAACCCGGTAATCCAGCCAAAATTGTTGAAGGAGAAGTTGACAATTTTGCAGATGAAGATTTTGAAGTTACTAAAAATCAAATTGATAGAGGACATGAAAATGAATGTAGGATTGCTTTCAATTTAGACGGTACATTTGGGGATATTTATTCTTGTGAAACAGGAATCCCAGCAGATAGAACTGGATGGAAAGGTCATGATTTAAGCAAAATTTTAGGACAAGATGCTGGAACTTTATTAGTAGGAACTAAATGTCTTTTAGAAAGACAAGGTACAGGTTTAAAAGTCACAACAGATGATGCTAATGGTAAAGCAGCTACTTGTTTTGTAACATATAAAGATAATTCATTTACAGACATAGTTGGTGGTGAAGTTAAAAAAGGTCCTAATAATAAAGCAATAAGGAGCGGTATTTTTCAATTTAATGATGAAAGCATTTTAATTTACGCTGAATTCCAAGTTGCAGAAGAATCAGAATTTGTCTTTGCTGATAAAAAATACAAATTGCAAAAAGGCACAACTGTTGTAATTAATGAGACTGATGTTAAGTTTGGTTTTGATGAAGTTAAAAATAAAAAAATTGAATTGTTTTCATTAAAGAACGGGCAATGGGTAAGTTCAGGTTTAGTTGTTCCAACTAGTATTGGTGCAGTAACAGTTAAAGCATTACAAGATGGTAGATACTTAGTTACAGGTAATTTTGAAATCAAAGGAAATGTTGAAGATGTACAAATTGGTCCTAAATCCATTGCTTCAATTAACGGTATTGAAATGCGAACTACTGAAAACCAATTAAGATATACAAATTGTAAGGAAAGTATTAGGGGAGATTGGTTAAATTATTGTAAAAGAGGAAATGATAATGATTTTTATGCAACAGGTAATGGTTTTGCATTTAAACCAAACATCCCAAGAGGAGATTACTATTATTTAAAAGGTGGTAAAATGTCTGGTAGATTTACAGAAGTAAAACCTGGATATTTTACAAAAAATACTGTATCAACAGGTTATACTGTTGGTGATATAGGTAATGGTATATATGTTAAAAGTCATAATAAAGTTCTTTCAATAGATGCTCCTGGACAAATTGAATTAATGGGTATTTCAGGAAATCCAGAAGATGAAGTTAGAAAATTAGGGTCAGATGTATGGACTAGAATAGAAGGTGAAGGTCCAGTTCCAGACACATTAAAAGGTGGTTTTTTAAATCCTCCAAGTGAAATGACTATAAGTAATGTTATTCTTTATGAAGAGGCCGAAGTAATTGCTACAGAAACTGAAGGTGGGATGTGTTTTACTAAAATTAATCAAAATAATGTAATTACTGCAGCAGTAATAGCAGACATTACTGGCATGGTAACTGATGAACAAAGAGCACAAATTGATGCAGCTAATAATCCTTCACCTGCATGTAATCAACCTGGAGAAACAAAACTTAAAACTCCTTCTTCTACACCAAATGTAATTGTAGAATTAAAAGGTTGGATATCAAAAGACCTTTACATTAATGGTGTTGAAGTTACGCTTATGACTTTTGATAAAGAA
>Ga0180009_10007326_pt1 | contig 11318 bp, 14 predicted proteins | sample OS_PC_MetaG_FD_123537 | JGI IMG/M metagenome (GOLD analysis project Ga0180009, IMG submission 123537) | Groundwater microbial communities from the Aspo Hard Rock Laboratory (HRL) deep subsurface site, Sweden - OS_PC_MetaG | ecosystem: Environmental > Aquatic > Deep subsurface > Groundwater...
CGCACGCCAATCCACCGCCCTGTTGCCCTGGTCGCCATGGACCGGAATGGGTGGTCGCCATCGACTGGAAACGGTGGTCGCCATCAACCGGATTCACCGGTCGCCATGACCCGGAGCGCGCAGCCGTCTTCATATTGTCGTAGATGCCGCGCTTTGGCACCCCCTTGAAGAGCTGGAACGCCCGCTCGTGGGCGTCGAAGACCATCTCTTGGGCTTCGCGAGGATAGGCGCGCACGAACAGCATGCGGCTGTGGCAGAGCCGAACCTGCGCCACCTTCGCCATGGTCGTCACGCCATCGATCACGACGCACTCGAAGCTCAGCGGGACGTAGGCTTCCGCCGTGCGCGCACCCTCACGTTCAGCCCAGACGCGGGCATAGCGGCGGATGTTGTCGTAACCGCCGCGGTAGCCAGCAAACCGAAGTTCCTCGAACATCCGCTGATACGTCAGGCGCTCCCGCTTCGGACGCCGCGTGTTGGCGGCAAGCATCTCATCCAGCGCAGCAACGAACGGCCCCAGTCGCGGCAACGGCTGCTCGCGCCGCTCGTACCGGCGCTCTGTCTCTTCCTCCGCCGCACGATCGAGCGCACCGTGTTCCGGGCCAGCCGCAGATCGCGCGAAATAGCCTTGATCGGTTTCTTCTGCACGAAGTACGCGCGACGAACCCTCGCAATCGTGTCCACAGTAATCATCCCTCCGTCCCTCGCGCCGACGCACGCACGAAGGGCATCATCCGACGACTGGGAGTGGGGTCAAAATTGCGCGCCGATTCACAGGCCGCGCTTCTCAAGTCTGTGTATGTCGCATGTTGGACCGCATCACTGCGGCTTGCCATCGGCATTTGCCGCCTACTCCCCCGCCTCAACTCGGGCAGGCTTTTTTCTGGTCCTGCTCAGGGCATTTCGAAATGCACCAGAACTGCTGCATTCGCGATAACGATTGCGTCGGTGCTGTCGGCGTTTTGGACTTCAAGTCCGCCTCTTTGCGCAGTCACCGTCACCTGCCCGTAAGGGAGTTCGCGGCCGACCGCATCGAGGTCGACCTGGTCGGGTTCGGGGACGCCGATCACGACAACAATTCGCATTTCGTCCCGCGTCTTGCCAATTACCGAGAAGAGACTGAGGCTCGAATGGCGTATTGCGTCGCTCACCGCTCGTCGCGCAGCCGACGTGTAATCGCGCCCATGCACGTCGACGCCCATGCCCATTTCCGTCACACACCGTTCAAGTGCCATGATGTTCCTTTTGTCGGATGAACCGCCACTTGGCCCGGATCCCGCCACGGCTATTGTACCAACGTGTTCCGCAACGTGCCTATGCCATCGATGGCGATCTCGATGGTGTTTTCGGCTTCCTTCATGGCGCCGACGCCGACCGACGTGCCGAAATCGCTGATGTCGCCTGCTAACAATCGGCGGCCGCCAGTAAATGCAGGCCGTGACAGACCGTCCGGTTTCGCCCTTGCGCCTTGGCAGCATAGAGCGCTTTGTCGGCGGCTTTCAGCACGTCCTCGAGGTTATCGCCCGCGGTTGGAAACTCCACGACACCGGCCGAAACCGTAATGCTCGGCAGCGTCTCGTTGCCGTACCGCACCTTCATCGACTGCACCTTCGGCAGCAACTCGTTCGCCCGCATGGCGGCGACCCTTTCGGGGGCGCTGGGCAACATCACGATGAACTCCTCGCCGCCGATCCTGCAGACGATGTCGGAATCGCGGAAGTGGTCGATGAGGACTCTCGCGAAGCCCTTGAGGATGATGTCGCCCGCGTCGTGCCCGAAGTTGTCGTTGAACTTCTTGAAGTGATCGACATCGATCGAGATCAGCGAAGAGACGATGCCGGACGAATTGGTCCGGCTGATTTCCCGGGAACACCGTTCGACGAAGTAGCGCCTGTTGAACAATCGCGTCAGTGGATCGCGCGTCGACTGGTCGCGAAGTTCCTGGCTGAGTTTTACGTTGGCGATCGCGAGGCTGATTTGCTCGGCGCATTTGCAGGCGAGGCGGAAACGATGGCGACTGATATCGGAGGGTACCGAAGAGTTCTCCGATGGACAGACGTGTAGAAGTCCTGCGGTATCACCGTGAGCCAGAATCGGAATGCAGAAATAGTCTCCCGTGCGTCCCGCCACTTCGCCTTTGTGCATATGATCGCAGCAGAATCGCCAGCCGTTCCGGCCGTAATGGTAGGCCCGCCCCTGTCGCAGCCCCCAACAGTCATCGGCCTTCATCTCGGCTGGAGGCAGTGCGTCGTTCCACGAACAGACAGGCACCAGCACGTCGCGCGAGTTGTTATAGACGAAAAGCGTTCCGTGCGAATCCGGCAGGAGACGTGAGAGAAAAGATTCAACGACCGAATTCAGTTCCGGCAACTTCTTGCATGAGTGCAGCCAGTGGTTGAGCTGTGACAGCACCTCTTCCTCATGCTTTCGCATGCCCTCTGAATGCAGGGCATGGCGGGATTCTTCTTCTGCGACGGCAGCACGCACAAGCGCGCTATTGAGGCTGTCTTCCTTCTGCTTCCATTTCGTCAGGTCAGAACAAATCTCGACACATGCGCCGGAGGCATGCCTTGTGATACGGCGCAACTGCCAGCGCCCGTCGGCGAAGGCAATGCAGCTCTCCTTGCGTTTCGTTCCCGCTGTCAGCGAATGCTCGGTCAGCCAGCCATCAACGCTTTGACCATTCAGTTCCCAGACATGCCGCGCCAGGCCTTCCGCAAGGGCCTCATTATAATGGGTGCCGCAGACCAGCATGTCGTCGACTCCCTTGTGCAGAAGGCGGTAGGGCTCGTTGATGAACGAATAACGTCCCTCGGCGTCGATGATGGCGAGCCCATCCTCGAACGTTTCGCAAAACACCTGGAAGGCAGTAGCCGGGTTCGATGTCTTGGCGGGCGTTGGACGGCTACGCCCGTGGCCCGGTCGCGGGCTTTTGGACTTGCGGGCAACATTGATTGAAGGTTCGCCAGCCACTGTCATCTCCGAATAGACTGCAATTACAAACAACAACTTTAAGTAGAAATCGCTTAGAAAGCATGAACGTCCAGCTTACGACCTATCGTGAAATTACGAATTTCAAAAATCAACCCTTCGACGTGATGCTGAAATTACCGATCGGGTCACACGACTTTCGTTGGTCATCGTGGCGCTTGTCCTGGATGAACCGCCGGTGGCCGGGATCCTGCCCGGGCTACTGCGCAAACGTGTTCCGCTGGGTGCCGATGCCATCGATGGCGATCTCGATGGTGTTTCCAGCTGCCTTCATGGCGCCAACTCCGAGCGACGTTGCGCTGGCATTCCAGATCAGCTGCGAACAGCGGCGACTGCGGCAAATTAGGCGTTCTGCCTGAATGACGTCGGCCGGCCGTTGTTACGGCTGGATCCATAACGCTTAACGTTGAAGGCGCGTTGCCGGCAACGGCCACTACAAACGAGTGTCGGTTGGCGACGATCGATGCTAAGGTCGCACCGGCGATCGAAGCTGCGTGTGCCGATTGCTCCTTTATGCCTCAGCACCGCAAATCACTCCGGAACCCATTCCAGCGCCCGCCGTCGCACTTCGGTTTGAGCTGCTCTGTGTGGTCCGGTCGGAGCTGAAGGAGCATGCATGCGCCATCCGGGCTTTTTTGAACGATCAGGCCCCTACTCGGTGTCGCATCTGGCCGAACTCGTAGGTGCTTCGCTCAATCTCGACCATGACGTTACACGTCAGATATGCAATGTCAGCACGCTCAAAGATGCCGGTTCCGACGACTTGACGTTCTTCGTCAACCGCCGCTACGCAGACCAGCTCGGCGAAACGGCAGCAGGCGCGTGCCTGCTGGCGAAACGAGACGCCAAAAGGGCGCCCGATAAGCTGTCCACACTGGCGGTCGACGACCCATACCTCGCGTTCGCAAAGGTTATGGGCCTGTTCTATCCAGGCGCGTTGCGAAGCCGCTCGGCGCATAGCGAAGCCACGGAATGCGGCCAGCTCGTCCACCCCAGCGCGCGCATCGAAGAAGGCGTCATAGTCGAACCGGGCGCCATCGTCGGACGCGAAGCCGTGATCGGCAGGGGAACCATCGTGGCTGCAGGTGCGGTTGTCGGATACCGCTCGGTGCTCGGCTCGAATTGCTACGTGGGAAGCGATGCCGTCGTGACGCACGCGATCGTCGGCGACGGCGTCATCATCCACCCGGGCGCGCGGATCGGCCAGGACGGCTTCGGATTTGCCATGAGCGCCAATGGCCACGCCAAGATTCCGCAGATCGGCTCCGTCGTCATCGGTGACGATGTCGAGATCGGGGCCAACACGACAATCGATCGCGGGGCCTTGTCGGATACGGTGATCGGGGAAGGCACGAAGATCGACAACCTCGTGCAGATTGCCCACAACGTCGTCATCGGCCGGCATTGCGTCATCGTCGCACAGAGCGGAATCGCCGGATCCGCCGAACTCGGCGACTTCGTCGTCATGGGCGCGCAGTCCGGCGTTTTGGGTCATGTGAAAATTGGAGACGGCGCACAGATCGCCGGCATGGGACACGTCAAGGACGACGTGCCCGCCGGTGCGCGGATGGGCGGAACGCCGGCGCGGCCTTTCCGTGAATGGGCCAGGGAGATCGCGGCAGTGCGTGCCCTCGGCCGGCGGTTCGCGAAGACCGGCGACGACTAGTGTTGCGTATTTGACGTTTGCCTCCCAGTTGCCGCTCACGTCGCGAGCAAACGTCAAATACAAAAGCAACACTAGTATTAAAGACTTAGTGTTCCAAATGGCGCAGACATTTGCTCACAAGGTCGCCTCATGGGGAGGCAAATGTCTGTGCCGGAACACTAGCAGGTTGCCCTCTCGCACTCGGTGACGGGCTCAAAACCTGAACCGCTCGTTCAACAGCTTAGCAGTTCACCTTTGCCGCGCTTGCCGAAAGCCGAGCGGCAAAAATGAGAGTATCCATCATGATTGAACTTCCCGCCGTGACTAAAAACGCACGTGGCACAAAGCACAAATGCCTGTCATGCGACCTGCCGTTCTACGACCTGGCGCGAACGCCAATCGTCTGCCCGAACTGCTCTGAGACTTTCGTGCCCGTCGTTGCCGCCGCACCGCGATTGAGTGAACCAAAACCGATTTCCAACGGACGCCGGGCGCCTTGGTCGCAAAAGAAAGCCACCCCCGAACCGGTCGCCGACGAGCCGCTGGCCGCGGCCGATGCCGATGACGTCGAGGATGTCGAGGACGAGGATGAGATCGAGGCCGACGACGATACGCTGCTCGATCCGGATGCGGAAATCGACGATGACGAAGTCGTGGTCGCAACGAAAGACGACAACGACTGAGAGGCTTGCCGGGGCCACTTCGGATGGACCGGCAGCGGCCATCGCGGACTTCAAGTCATGCAATCCTGGAGTAGCAGGCATGCGGATTTGGGCGATGTTCAAACCTCTGCACCATCTCCAAATAGCGGCGTCAGGGGCGGTCGCTTTTCGGGAGAACGGCTAGCTCTGCCCGGTCGAATCCGGGTCGTCCAGCGGTGGGTCCTAGAGCTGCCTCCGGTCGGAAACGGTCACCCCTCCCGCGAGCCAAAACCCATGCGCAAAAGCGCTCTTGTCCTCACCTCGCTTATAGCTGCTATTGCAGTCCAGGCTTCCCTCCCCGCCGCCGCAGCCACCTACGAAAGACTTACGGCGACCGTCAAGTCGATCGACGCCGCCGGGCGCATTCATCTTGGCGACAACTCGACGATCATGCTCGACAAGACTGTCAAGGTCGACGGCGAAGCCGCTCCTGGATCGCAAGTCACCGTGACGTACTCAGCCGATGAAAACGGCTACGCTATCCAGACGGCAAATTTCGTCGGTGCTGCTTCCGGCAACCCGCGAAACTGAACCCACTCACGCCTGAATAAATCAACGTACCGCCAGCTCTCTTTCGAGGCTGGCGGCAAAACCGGGTGGTGTGATGACGAAGAAAAACCATCGCGCGACAGATGGCGCAATGCAAAGCGAACTACAAGAGCCGAACGGCGACTTGGCAGTTGCCGACCGGGAGCCCGCGGAGCAAACGCCGGCATCAAACGCCAGCATCATGATGCTCGCCGGCGGGTTTCTGGCAGCGATGTTCATCGTCGTCGCGGCGGAATTCGTACGCCACCAATTCTAGAGGGAACACGCGCGATCGGCAGCGGAGACGCAGGGCCGGTATCGCGCTATCGAAGGTCAACCGAAATGGAAATAATCACTGGAGTTACGCTGCTCGCAGCCACCTACTTCGGCTTCAGGGCGCTGCGCCCCACCGCTGCCGGGGTTCATCCGTTGATGCGCAAAGAGATCCTGGGGACCTGCCTCGTTCTGGGCCTCGTCGCCGCATTGTCGATCGGGTCTGCGTTCCTCGTCCACGGCGTCGTCAGATATTTCTGATATCCGACGATCCGATCGCGAGCACGCGTATGGTTGGATGATGCTCTCGGGAGAAAGTTCACAGTCCCGGGGGATAAATCGAGCCAGCGCCGGCACCGATTATCGGCGCGGATCAACGGGGCTTGAAGCGCCAGACGTCGGCACGCTTGATCTCGTTGTCCTCCAACTCGCGCGTGGTCGCAACGTCGTAGTTCGCGACGGTCTCGAAACGATCGACGGGGAAATAGCTGCGGCGCGGGTCGCCGACAAGGACAAGCGCGCCCGCTGAAGCCATCCGCTGCATGAACGCGAGGACGCGGTCGGACATACCGCGCTCGTAGAAGAGGTCGCCGACGAGAACGACGTCAATATTTGCGGGTGTCGTGTCGAGCAGATCTGTTTCCGAAACATCGAGCACGACGACGTTGGCTAGAGCGTTCAAGGACGCGGCGACCGTCGAATACGCGTCGATGTCGGCGGCGCAAGCACGCGCGGCGCCGGCGTGCATGGCAGCTATCGCGACAAGGCCGCTACCCGATCCCAGATCGAGAATACGTTTGCCGGAGACAAGCCCAGGGTTGTCGAGAATGTAGCGCGCCAGGGCCTGGCCGCCGGCCCAGGCAAACGCCCAGAATGGCGGCGGCAGGTTGATCTCATCGAGTTCGATTTCGGTTTTTTCCCAGATCGGCAGGCTTTCTTCAGCGAGGTGCAGCTTGACCTCGGGCACGAGTCCGGGCGCGAACAGGCGGGTGTTGGCGAGAATAAATTGGATCCGGGCTTGCCAGTCGCGGCCGGGACGCGAAGCGCCGTCGATCATCGCCGTGTTCATTTGCGGATCGTTTTCGGGTCGAGGCCTCCCATGCGGCAAACTTCTTCCCATTCCTCGGCGAGGACGGGTTGGACGGACAGGCGCATCGAGGTGACGAGCGACATTTTCTGGAGCCTCGGGTTGGCCTTGACGTCGGCGAGTTTGACAGGCTTCGGGAGGGCGCAGACAGCGCGCACGTCGACGCATTCCCAGCGTTCGTCATCGGTCGTGGAATCGGGATGCGCGATCTTGCAGACTTCGCAAATGCCGACGACTTCAAGGCCGATATTGGAGTGGTAGAAGAAGCCGCGGTCGCCCAGTCGCATGGCGCGCATGTTGTTGCGGGCGAGGTAGTTGCGCACGCCGTTCCATTCCTCGCCTTTCTTTCCTTTTCTCTTGAGGTCGTCAAAGGAAAAGACATCGGGCTCGGATTTGAAGAGCCAATACAGAACCTCGCCGTCACGACGCGACGGGGTGGCGCTGGATGAGGCCACGGAACTTTTCTTTGCTTTGGTCATATCAGGTATTTACTGCCATCCTAATGTCCGGTTCTGACATTTGGTTCCCTTGCGGTACTGTGCAGAGCAAATGTCGGAACATAAGGAACACTAGCAAACATATGATTCTAGTGTAGCTTTTGCTTATAACGTTTGGTCGATACGCCAGCCGCCAGTGGGGACCAATCGTTAGATGCGTTACACTAGGTCACAGACTCATTAAACCTCAACCAGATGCGTAGCGCAGCAAGCGTCACGGATGCCATGTAGTTTGCGTCGTCGCGGCAGAATCGCGTTGCAATCGCGCGGTAGTGCTTGAGTTTGTTGAAGAAGCGCTCGACCAGATTGCGCAGCTTATAAGCTTTCGGGCTGAATGCCGGCATTTCAATGCGAATGATCGAGCCGGCGGATGTTGGCCAGCGCGCCCTGCTGATCCAATTGAAATCAAGCGTGGCGGAAGTCTTTCTCGTCTTCCTCCGCCTTGGCCTGACTTCGTTCGGCGGTCCCGTGGCGCATCTCGGCTACGTCCGCGAAGAGTTCGTTGTTCGCCGCAAGTGGCTCGAAGAACGGGCATATGCTGACCTCCTGGCGCTCTGCCAGTTCCTGCCGGCGCCCGCCAGCAGCCAGGTCGGCATGGCCATAGGCCTCTCGCGGGCGGGCTGGATTACTTGCCTGCCCTGCTGCCTTGACCGTCAGACTACCACTGGCAGCCCAGCCGCCTGCCACTCCGGCCAGCCATCTTCAAGTCGCCGCGCCTTGAACCCGCGCGCGCGCAATCGCTCGACCATGTCAAATGAGAGTACGCAGTAAGCTCCGCGGCAGTAGGCGACGATCTCTTTCTTCGTATCGAGCGTGGCGAGTTGCGCTTCCAGTTCTTCGAGCGGGATATTGATGGCGTTCGGCAGATGCCCCGATGCAAACTCGTCCTGGGGCCGCACGTCGATGACGAGAACGTCGCCGTCTTTCATGCGCGCCAGGAGCTCGGACCGCGAGACCGGCTCCAGCTCATCGCGGCTCAGGAAGTATGTCCTTACGATTTTATCGACCTCGCCGACATGACGCTCACCGATGCGGGTGAGCGCTGCAAGGAGGTCGAGCACGGCGGGATCTGACAACCGATAGAACGTGAATTTGCCCTCTCGGCGCGATTCAATCAGGCCGGCGCGCCGCATCTGCTGGAGATGCTGCGAGGTGTTCGCAACAGACATTCCGGTGCGGTTGGCGAGCAGCTCGACATTGCGCTCACCCTGGGCAAGTGCCTCCAGAAGCTCAAGGCGGTGCTCATGCGCAACCGCCTTCGCGACCGCGGCGAACTGCCGGAACAAAAGACGTTTCGGGCTCTCACTTGACACGTCCAACCTCGCTGTATATCAATCAATCAAATAATTGAATATTGTGCAGTTGATGTCAAGCGCTCCAACTTGTGCATGCGGACGCGAAAGACTGAATAGCATCGAGGTCGCCATGATCCGTATCACCCTAGCAGTCATAACCGTTCTCATGATGTCTGCCGTGCCGGTCTTGGCTCAACAGGATAGACCCTGGCGCATGCACGACTGGATGGGCTGGGGATCGGGATGGGGCGGCATGTTCCTCGGGCCGCTGTTCATGATCGCGTGGCTCGCCCTTTTGGTCGCCGTGATTGTCCTGGTGGTGCGCTGGCTCGGCGTTGGAACGTCCGGCACGACCCCGCCGCCTCGCACGCCGCTCGACATCCTCGATGAACGCTACGCCCGTGGTGAGATCGATCGGGAGGAGTATCTGCGGCGTCGCGACGACATAGCCGGCAGGTCATGACACCAGCTTTAACTCATCGCTGATCTGGAGATACGCGCGATGTCAGATGTCTTTCTTGTTTACGAGCCTTTCATCCGGCTGACGGCGTTCGCGTCGGTGTTCACGTTCATGGCGCTGTGGGAAGCACTTGCCCCGCGCCGTAAGCAGACGATCGGGCGCGCCACGCGCTGGCCGAGCAACCTCGGTGTCGTGATCCTCGACACGGTACTGGTGCGCATCCTGTTTCCGACGACGGCAGTCGGGCTTGCGCTCTTCGCTGAGGCCCAGGGCTTCGGTCTCTTCAACGCCTGGCAGGTACCGTATACGCTCGCCGTCGTGGCTTCCGTCGTCATCCTCGACTTTGTCATCTACCTGCAGCACGTGCTGTTCCACGCCGTGCCGGCGCTCTGGCGGCTGCACCGGATGCACCACGCCGACCTCGAGTTCGACCTGACGACAGGGGCACGCTTTCACCCAATCGAGATCATCCTGTCGATGGTCATTAAGCTCACCGTGATCGCCGCACTCGGCGTGCCCGCGGTCGCCGTCCTGATCTTCGAGGTACTGCTGAATGCGACCGCCATGTTCAATCACTCGAACGTGCGTTTGCCGGCCCCCATCGACCGCGTCCTGCGCTGGTTCGTCGTGACGCCCGACATGCACCGCGTGCATCATTCGGTCGTGGTGCGCGAGACCAACTCCAACTTCGGGTTCAACCTACCGTGGTGGGACCGGCTATTCGGCACATATCGGGCTCAGCCTGCGGCAGGGCACGAGCGCATGACGATCGGCGTGGAGGAGATACGCGACTCAGCCGAGCAACGCCTCGACCGCATGCTGACGCAGCCGTTTCGCGAAGGTGACAGCGCCTATTCCCTCGGCCGGCGGGAGGTCGCCAAGTAAACGGACGCAAGTGCTGCACGCAACATATGTCGGAAACGATGTTCCGAGATAAAAGGGAGAAATGTCCGGGAGAAGATTGTCGATGTTGGTCGCGGTATTTTTCGCGCTTGCCGCAGGACCGCTTCAAGCGGCGGACAAACCTAGCGACGCCGCTGCTCTCAAAGGGGTGACGACGGGCAAAGTCGTGTTCGATATAGCGACGCCGAAGGCCGAAACCCTGGTTGTGCTGCTCACGGTCGTGCGGGAAACCTACGATCTCGTAGCTCAGAAAATAGAACCCCAAATGGTGCTGGCAATCCGTGGTGCGCCGGTCAAGGCCATCAGGACGAACCGGGACGATCTACCGCTCGAATCCTACGATGCCTATGAGAAGATCAACAATATTCTGGATGATCTGGCAAAACGCCCGGGAGTCAGGAAAGAGGTCTGCTCGATAAGCACACCCATGCTTGGTGTCGAGAACGCCAGCATCAAGCCTGCCTTCCACGTCGTCGGCAACACATGGGTATCGCTTATCGGCTATCAAGCCCAGGGCTACGCCGTCATTCCTCTCAACTGAGACGCCAAGGAGCCGTGGCAGACAGTGGCCGGGCTTCTTAAAACAACGAGTAATAAAACCCTAAGAGAGTAAGTTCATATGCGATCGATGTCTCAGTTCGGCAGTCTTCTGTTTGTCAGCCTTCTTCTGACATCGCCGGTAACGGCTCAAGATGCCGCCATCGAAGCCATGCAGGGCTATATGGAATTCGCACCCTATGATGCCGGCATCATTGTGCCGCAGCAGATCACAAAGGACATCTTCGAAAGCGTAGTCTTCGTCGATACGCGCGACGCCGAGCAATTCGCAAAAGGCACAATTCCCGGTGCCCGGCATATCGAGTGGCGCGAGGTTCTTTCGCGCATCGACGAGATACCGACAGACAAGAAAGTGATCCTGTTCTGCAATACGGGGAGCC
>Ga0180009_10007327_pt1 | contig 11315 bp, 9 predicted proteins | sample OS_PC_MetaG_FD_123537 | JGI IMG/M metagenome (GOLD analysis project Ga0180009, IMG submission 123537) | Groundwater microbial communities from the Aspo Hard Rock Laboratory (HRL) deep subsurface site, Sweden - OS_PC_MetaG | ecosystem: Environmental > Aquatic > Deep subsurface > Groundwater...
CATAACGAATTTCGCGCGAGCTCAATTCGTCAATCCTAAAATAACCCCTGTATTTATCATACAGGGGTTATTTTTGTACAAAGTAGGTTTTTTACCCGTGTCCACTTTTTGGGGTACGGATCAAATTAAGGTAGTTTTTTATTTTTCGTCCGTCATTTCTGTGGAATCGAATAAAATCAGTGGAATCAATGCTTTTTCCTCAACTTCGCCACAAAAAACCCCTCAATTTCCTTATTTGGCATAATTCGCAAAGCTTTTTTGACTACTTCTGGGTGTATTTCACTATCTTTCCACACCTTCACAATCGGCAATTTATTTATATCACCCAAAGTATCAATACTGACTACTTCAGCGTCACTATTTCGCTCCAAAAATTTGCTAATCTGCAACTCATTTTCCTCTGGTGCAAAGGTACAGGTTGAATAAACTAATGTACCACCAGGTTTTAATGCTCCCCAAGCCGAAAATAAAAGCTGGCGTTGTTTATAAGCCATCTCTTTTATTTTTCTCTCATTCCAATAACTAAAAGTTTTTGGTTTGTCTGCTATAAATCTAGTTTCAGCAGTACAAGGAGCGTCAAGAAGTATTCGGTCGAAGTAATTTGGAAACTCTTTACATAATGTTGAACCGTTTTCCATCCGAAGAGACACTCGCCAATTGTCATTCCGAGCCCCGACGTACGTCGAGGAAAAATCCCTTTTCTCTGCCTCGGAAAGGGATCCCTCGATTCGCCCTCGCGCGAGCTCGGACTCACTCGGGATGACAGCGAGCACTTCCATATTATGCTTCAATCTAGCAAACCTAACTTCATTATTATCATTTGCCATTAACTCGCCTTCGCAACCCATAAGCCCAGCAATCTGTGAAGTCTTCCCACCAGGCGCAGCAGTCAAATCCAAAACTTTTTCACCTGGCTTAGGATCTAAAACCAACGGCGGTACCATACTGGCCAAAGACTGAATATATATCTCACCATTTTTATAAATACCTAATTTCATTAATTCTTTTTTGTTTTTATTGGAAAGAATAAAAGCATCTTTGTACCATGACACGTCTTTAAATTTAAAACCGTTCTTAAATAAATTTTCTCTAACTTCAGCTTTGTCTGCCTTGATAGTATTCACTCGAAAAGTTGTCGGTCGTTCTACAAAAGTTTCTTTAATTTGACTCAACAAAGAAACGCCAAACATTTCTGCCAGGCGTTCATAAAACTTTTCTGAAATATAAGTATATTGTTTGCTTTTTTTCTTTTTAGACATAACTTAGATACTAAAACAATTCTCCAGTATATTGAAATAGGACACAGATTTAACTGATTAAACAGATTAAAAACAGATTTTATTTATATTTATTTTCAAAAATCTTTCTCTTTAATTTAGGTTCTCTGCCAAAATTAAATAAAAGCCCATATTCAATATTGGTGGCTTTCAAGTAATTCAAAAGCTGAGCTTCATGTTCTTCACACAGAGATTCAGCTGCTTTCAATTCTACCATCACCAAATCTTCTACCAAAATATCTGCAACATAAAATCCTATCTCCTTCTTATCATAATAAACTTTAATAGGAACCTGGGATCTGCCATGCAAACCCACCTTTGGTAATTCCATGATCATTGCCCTCTCATAAACTTTTTCCAAAAAACCGTAGCCTAAGGTATTATAGACATTATAATAAGCTTTTATTATTTTACTTGTAATATTATTTATCTCGTCCTCCTTTGTCATATGTCATATCTGTGTAAATCAGTTTAATCTGTTAAATCTGTGTCCCCTATCACATTTTACGGCTCCAATCGATTCAACATCCTAGGAAATGGAATAGTCTCACGAATATGGTGAATTCCAGCAATCCAACGAGTTGTTCGTTCAATACCAATACCAAAACCACAATGTGGCACTGAACCGTATTTTCGCAAATCTAAATACCACTCAAACGTTTCTACCGGCAAGCCAGCGGCCTTGATATTAGTCAAAATAGTTTCATAATCATCCTCACGTTGTGAACCACCGACTATCTCTCCAAAACCGCGTGGGGCCAATATATCGGCATTTAAAACTAAGGTAGGATCAGTCTGGTGTCCTTTCATATAAAATGGCTTAATATTTTTTGGCCAATTTTTTACTATTACAGGTACATCGGAATCTTTTGTTAATAATTCTTCATCATCTGCTCCTAAATCATGTCCGTATTCAATATCTGAACCACGTTTTTTTAATTCAATAATTGCATCACCATATTCATAATGAACAAATGGCTTATCAACAATCGCCTGTAGCTCTGTCAAATCACGCTCTAACAAAACCAATTCTTCTCTACCATGATCTAAAACATATTTCACAACATGTTTTAGACTCGCTTCTTGAATTTTCAAACTTTCTTCATGTTCAATAAAAGCAATCTCTGGATTAAGTGACCAGAACTCAGTCAAATGCTTACGGGTCTTGGACTTCTCGGCGCGAAAATTAGGGCACAGATCATAGACTTTACCAAACGACATACACATAGCTTCTAAATATAATTGGCCATTTTGAGTCAAATAGGCCTTGCGGTCAAAATATTCAACTTCAAACAAATCCGTTGTGCCCTCGCATGAAGTTGGTGTAAAAATCGGTGTGTCTAATTCTACATAATCGTTGCTATTAAAATAATCCTGTAACCCAGCTTTTACCAAATGACGAATCCGCAAAATTGCCCATTGTTTTTTTGATCTCAACCACAAATGACGATTATCCAACAAAAATTCCGGCCCATGATCTTTAAGAACAATTGGATAATCGCTGGCAACTTGATAACTTGATAACTTGCTAACTTGTAACTCATACACCCCCTCTTGCTTTGGGTGTTTTGAAACAGTACCAACAACTTCCAAAGATGACTCTTGTGTCAACTTGTCAATTTCTTCCCAAACTTCTTCTGGTAAACTTTCTTTAACAGCCACAGCTTGAGTAAAACCACTGCCATCACGAATCTCAAGAAAAGCGATCTTTCCAGACGAACGTTTGTTATATAGCCAACCCTTTAGAGTTACTTCCTCACCTACCTTGTTTGATAAATCCTTGATAAATGTTTGCATATTTTTCCACACTGTCATTCCGAGCGTGGCCGAGGAATCCCTTTCCAACGCACAAAAAGACAAATTAAAAATTATAATATTTAAATGTAAAATATTTCTCATTTTCATTCACTCGTCTATATTCTACTAAATTTTGCTTAATTTAGCAAGTTATTAAAATTTGTAAACAAAATAAGCCATTTTGTGGCTTATTTTGATTATTTTTTATTTTTTTAATAAGACTTTAGTACTTCGTCACCGGTTTTAAAAGCTCGAGTAACTGGAGCGAATATAGAAACTAACTTATCCCAAACACGCGTACCCAGACTGACTCTACCAACAGGTGTGGCTTCTACTACTATCAATCTACCAGAGTAACAATTATTACTTTCGTTTGTCTCATTCAAAACATTGGCGCTGTCAGCACAAACCTGATAAGTATGATCTCCAATAGTCGCCGACCAAATAGATCTCCAAGTTAGACTTACTGATTCACCACTAGTCAAAGCGCTGGTAGATAAAGAACCTGTAACTCTACCATCTAAATATAAATATGCAGTTGAGACAACAGCATTACCATCACCAGAATTATTAATTGTGGCATAAAAAGTTACACTATTGCCAACAGTTAAACTGGAGGGATCATAACTCACCGAACTTACTGTCAAATCCGGATACCTAGAAACAACAACTGGCGTGCAACGTTGACTTTGTTCTGGCGACGTAGAATCAACATATTGGCAATCGTTGCTTAATCTACAAGAACGAGTTTGCTCACCAGCCTCTGAACAATCGGACCAATTACCACAATCCCAAGTATCTTCAGTGCATCTTGGGGTACAGCTTTGGGATTGAATTGGTGTGGCCGTACGAGCATCAGGACAATCATAAGTCATTCGACAAGTGCGGGTTTGACTGCCGTTTATTGAGCAAACACTCCAGTCACTGCAATCCCAAGTATCTTCAGTGCATCTTCTTTCCTCTACAACTGGTGTAATTGGTGTCGGCTTCACAACTCTAGTCCCTTCAACTTGTCTTGTTTCTCTTGTTGGTTCCTCTATTATTAGAGATGGTTCTGAAACTTCTCTAATTGATTCAACTGCCTTTCTAGCTTCTACAGGTTGTTCAGTCACAGTACTTGGCACACTTTCTACACCAGCCCGTCTTTCTATTTCTATTTTTCTTCCCTCCCCAACATTACTAGACTCTACACTTATTTTATTAGTTTTAACACAATTAGTTTCCAAGATATGATAATATTCGCCATTATCACCTTTTGTAATTTGAATTCTATCGCCTTCAGTACCCCAACCCGCAATACTATCTGCAACCAACCAAACATACCCGTCATCATACCTTATACAAACAGTATTTTCAGGTCTAGTGGCACAATCTCGTGAATAAGAATCTTGTTTAGTAAATCCATTTGGACAAAGAGTTTTTTCTTCAGTTAAACCACTGGTGGTTTTGGCTGATGGTAACTGATTTTCAACCCGACTATCTTCCACTTTCTGTTCAATTTCTCTTCTTACCTGAGTAACTGCTGTAGATAACTCTGGCTTAATCCGACTTTCCACTTCTTTTATAATACGCGCATCGCTCTCACGACTTTCTGATAAATTACTTAAAATTTCTCTAACTGCATTCGCCTTCTTGCTATCTTTTACATCCTCTGTCCTAGTTTCTATACGATTAATTATTCTTTCTCTAGATGTTCTTACATCTTCTCTAACTGCCTCAACATCAGTACTTTCTTGTAAATTATCTAATATTCTAAAATAATTAACCTCGTCACCACCAGCTCTCTCTATATAATCAGATAACAGACTGCTCTTCATCTCAGACAAATCTGAAGCCTCCCCCTCCAATCTACGACGATATTGTTCTTTTACTTCTTCAACTCCCCGACTAACATCTTCTAATAAACCAACTTGTCCCACGGCTTCCAAAACCTCCAAACCACGCACCGTACCCATCGGTCTTGTGTTTACGTTTAAAGCTAATTCTAAGGTTTCCTTTACTTGTCTTGGATCTCTAATCCGTTCCGCATTTACCTTTACATCAACTAATGCTTGACGTCTAGCTTCTTTTACTCTATCAAGTTCGTCAATAGGAGACTCTCTTTCTACCTTTCCTAACAATATTTGTTCTTTTAATCTTAAACGCATGGCTGTATTAGCCAGTCGTGCAGCTCCCACAGAATCTTTTTCTTCAATTTTCCCAATTATTTTTTGCACCCTCTCCACTTCTCTCATATATCGACGCATATTTTTAGCTGCGGCTTCATCTTTATCTTCATTAATTAACTTATTGGCTTCTAAAAGTTTTTCAGTAGCATATCTCATTCTCAATCTAGCCTTTTCTTCATTATCAAAAGTAAACCAAGAACGAACATTCTTACCAGCTAATTTAAACCAATAGAGTGGATTACCTGGTAATATTTTTGGATTAAGAATTTTTTCGATTTCCGCCTGCTTGGACATAGACTGTTTACCACCAGCGCTTGTATAGCCATAACCATAAGTATAATCTGGAACATAATAACCATAACCATAACTAGAACTAGAACTAGGGTAATTATAATTTCCAGCTCCATAATAACCATAGCCATAACCCTGCGGATAAATCGGATAATAACCATAGCCCATTGTTTTGCCTTCTGTATTTTGAGCACCATAATAACCATAACCATAATAATATTCTATTCCATCAATCAAATAAGTAATCTCCTCAGCCAAATCCTCAGCACTATCCTGCTCCTCTTGATCAACGATCTCTTCGCCTGACATATCTGGATCACCAAATACTACACACTTGCCATTATTACACAATTTACCTTCATCAGCACAGTTATATGTATGCCATGTACCAAATTCAAAACCTGTTGGAACGTTGGAATCCCAAGCACTGTATTGTGGCATCTCATCCCCACTTTTATAACAAAAATATTCAGAAAGTCTAGTCGCATCAGTACAAGCATCGTAACTATCTAAATGATAGGTTGAGTTACCAGCACCTTGATACATTTCGCCGATCAGGTGGCCCTTATTATAATAATCAAGACCATTATCACTATCATAACAAAATTGAGTTGAGCTTGGTGTTTCCAAGTCAAAAACACAAGCACCGTCACCACAAATATAACCTTCTGGACATTGCACAAAATCAAATTTATGCCCCCATTCAGCGTCTAAACAAGTACCTTCAAAAATGATATTAGGATCTTCGTCAGGAAAACAGGCGTCTTTATAAACGACACCATTAGACAATTGGATTTCCCCCTGTGTCATAAGATCATTACCATCAGTATCATAACAAGTTACTGGTGTAGTTGTAGACACACAGATACCACCATAACAAAACATACTCTCTCCTTCAGTGGCACAATCATACCCAAACCACTCTACATACTTGTTACCTTCTGGTACATCTGAATTTAAGTTACTATATTGAGGAATAACATCACCTTTTTCATAACAAAAATGTTCATATAGACTAGTCTCACCAGTACAAGAATCCTCAACATCATAATAATATGCTGGCACATTAACCCCCTTATATTTATAACCTTGAATACTCCCCTGAACACTATAATCTATTCCTCCATCACTATCATAACACCCTAAAGTCGAAGTAGTCTCAGCTAATACTACTGTACTAGAAAATAAAAAACCGCAAGTCAAAACAAAAAAACCTACGATCATGGTTGCTCTCCACATAAAATTATAATTAATCATATATTTTACTTAATTTTATAAATATATTTTATACTATCATTTTAGCACAATTTCTAAAAAATTAAAACCCCAAGAACTATCAAAACGGCAATCCCCAAACCAAAAGACATTACTAATAATTCTGTAAAATCAAAATCTTTAAACTTACCTCGTTCAAAAAGATACAAAAATACTGAGCCTACAATAAAAACAATTAAAAAGCTCATAAATCAACTCTTAATAAAAAATTATTCATAAAATTACCATTGGGCCCGAGATTAAAATTAGTATCTCCAACATAAATATACATTGGTGTTATATTATACTCTTTCAACATCTCCAACCTCATCTCGTTACTGGGACTATACCAAAACTGATTCCACTCCTCTCTATTCCATTTATTATATTCAAATAAGCCAGGGGCAATGATTTTTTTTCCTGAATAACCATAGAGCCATGGGGAATAAATGCTGTTGATTGACAAAATATAGTCACTATCTTTTGTTAATTCAGAAACCTGTTTTATGGCTTCAAGCTCAATTGGATAAATTAAAGGTTTTTTCTCCAAAACATGAATAGTTGTCGTAACCCCACAAACAACTATTAACAAAATAATTCCAATCTTAACCAAAAAACGATACTTTTTGCCTCGCACTTTTTCCCATACATCTGACAAAAAAGCACTGGCAAACAAAATAAGAGCGATGTCAACAAACACAAAAAAACGGTGATAAAAAACTATTTTTAATAAAATTAATAAAATATTTACTAATAAAAATATGGTAAATAATTTTTGCTTTTTCCAATATTTAATTAAACCAAACAAACCAAATGGTAAATAAAATATACTATATTTCAACCAATCACTCCAACCAATAAATTGACCGGTAAATTCCTGATAGCCAGCTTCCACAAAATTTTTGGCCACACCTTTGTAATGAAAAAAATCTTGGGCATAAACCCACAGTTCGCGCCAATTTAAAATTATTAAAAAAATAATAGAACTAGTACCAGTAATTAATAAAAATTTTTTAGTTTTTTTATCTGCAAAAAACAAATAAATTATCATGCTTAAACCCAGTGGAATCAATGATAATGGATGAATTATTCCCACAGCAAGCAAAGCAAATATTACTAAATATGAACGATAATGAATAAATAAAAAAGTGAGTAAAATAAAAAATAATGCTAAAAATTGACGATAATAATACCACCAGAAAAATTCAAACTGAACTATGGAAGAAACAAACAACAAAACAGAAAACAAAGCAACCAAATTACTTTTAAAGTATTTTTTTGCCACAAAATACAAAGCTAGCAAAACAAAAACTGATATTAATAAATACCAGTTAAACATTATTTTATCTACACTATCTCCCAATAACATCAACCAATTAGAAAAAGCAGAAAAACCAAAAGGTATTTCACCTAAATTATTAAAATAACCCAGAATATGATGTCTATAAATACCCGTATCATAACCAAATCCAGCCATGCCATATTCAAACCACATCCATAATCTAGTAAACAAATAAAAAAGCAAGCTCAAACTCAAAAATAGATAAGCTTGCCAATTTTTTATTTTGTTTTGTTTGAATAAGCTAAGCATGGTAATATTTAGTTACCTACTTATTTTACTATTTTGGGCTTATTTTAGCAAGTTATTAAAATCTATAAACAAAAAAAGTAGTCGATATTTCATATATTGTTGATTATATTAATAAAATTCTTTTTTATATTATATTATAAACTTACAATTTAACACAACGAAATATTGACTATTCCCTAATTTACATATAAAATATACCTTATTAAGATAAAAAGAAAAATATGAAAAAAATAATTATATTATTTTTCCTTCTTTTGCTTGGAGGATGCTCAAACAGTTTTATTCCAACTGGATCTGATCAAAAAACACAAATTGAATTACCACAAGACGCACCGACAAAATGTCTTGAGAAGGGTGATGAAAAGTGGGTTACAGGTTATGTTGGTGGTATTATACTTTTGCGTTTTGAAGATAATATAAGCACAGAACAAGCAAATAAAATTTTATCGGATTCAGGCTTCAGTGAAATAATTGAGTATAATCGATTAGCAACAAATGGGGGTGCTTTTTGGAAAAAAGAATGGGTTGGTAAAAATAGTAAAAAGACTTATGAAGAGGCTAATAAAATTGCAGATTTTTTTGAAAAAAGTGAAGATAATATAAATTGGGCCGATGCTAGAGGATCTGATAACCCAGCTAACACAACTATAATTATTTTTTCAACTAAAGAGGACATTATACTTGAGGATTTCAAGAAATTGGCCTTAAAATATAATTTTGATGATTGGGATATCCACAATAATATTAAAAATGTACTACCTTTGCAATTACAGGTTAAAAAGGGGGATGAGTTTAAATGGCGATGTTATTTTGATCAGGAAAAATTTAAAGGTATAGTTGATTATGTACACGTCAATGAATTTTTACAAGTTAACTAAAAAATGATTGGAGAAACCATCAAAAATTTGTGGCGGTTGACACTGGTAACCTAAAACGTGGGATTTTTTTAATAAAAAAGTAGGAGTGACGCACGACCCGAGGGAGTGCGTTATTCGTGCGACGTTGCTTCTAACTGACCCACTCCCTTTGGGTCGTGGGTCACACTCCTAGAGGGTGGGTTATTAATTACATTCTATATTTTTTTACCATAACTTTTTTCATACAATTAAAAAGTTAGTTAAAATATCTAAAAACATCCCGACTAAGTCGGGATGTTTTTAGTATATCATCCCACGTTTTTGGTTACCAGTCTCTAACAGACCATTTTGTCTATTAAACCTATTTTTCGCTTTCTAACCAAGCTTTTAATAAAAAGATTGTCTCGGTTCGCAACTTTTCCAGGGCCCAGTCTTTCTGCGGTTCGGTCAACATTTCTCCAAGGCCATCAAGAATGTGACGGTTATCCATCTTCTCCAAAAGCTCTGCACATTTAGCCAAGACTTCTCTAAATGGCATTTGGGCTCGCCCCTCAACCAATTGCTTATTTATTGGCCAATTATTCTTGGCAAAAAAATAAACATCATAAACATCACGGCTCGTTTTGCCGATCCGCTCATACATCGCCATTAGCTTATTAGCGAACATATCTTCTCTAACCATTACTTGCATTGAAATGCCGAGCAGTGTTTTTAATTCATATTTAGAACCGAAGTCTCGACGGTTAACCTCAATCTTAATGTTTTGAGATTTCAAATTATACGAAATAACTGTAACAAGATTGAATCGTTTAATCCTTGAATCAACGACTTTGCCATAAGCCGTAGCTATTTTTTGGATTTTCTCAAATACTTCTTGCTCTTTAGTCTCATCTAGAAGGTCAAGATCAATATCAACTGAATTACGGGTTAAATCGTAGAACATTAAAGCGGCCGTACCACCCTTAAAGCCTAAATAGGGAGATAACGAGGTATCAGAAAAAATATCCTTTAGGATTTGCAGTAAGATATTTTTATGTTTCGGATAGTCTAATGTCATAAGGCTTTATTATCTAATTTGTTATCTTTGTAGTGTTTAAAATATTCTTGAACTTTTTTATCCATTCTCTTATTGCGATATATCGGCAAAATCTCAAAAACTTTGTCCCAATCTAAAACATCCAAGTGATCAAAGTGATAATCCTTGCTAATATATATACGGTCCAAAAATGCTCGCTCTTTTGTGGCGATAGAAATATCATTTGTATGTTCAATCCCAATCGTATTGCTCAAAACATAATCTTTGATTCTGATAAAAGATATTTTTTGTCCGCCAGCTTCAATCTCACGAGTAACATAAGATGCAACAAAGATATTTCCGTAGTACTGAAAATTAATACCGGTCCGAGTCAATACGGTCTCAAAGCTGATGTATGAGGGAGTATAAATTCTTGTCGCCAATTCAAAGCGATCGTAGTTTTTATCTTTGGCATAAATGCCACGATGGACTCTGATCAATTTTCCTCGCTTTACATAATTGCTCAATCTCACTCGGACATTTGCTTCTCCTTGTTCTCCCCACAACAAAGCAATGTCTTTGGTAGAAAAGACAGTCTTAGGGGATCTTAATAAAATCTCAATATATTGGCCTTTTGTGGGTTTATTATCCATCCCGTTAAATATTGTCATATTTTGTATTATTTTGATTTACTTGCCCGTTATTATCTAACGGGGTACATATGTATACTGTTAGTAATCTTAAAGCTTACTTGCAGTCCAATTATACGCTATAATGGAAATAAATACAAGGTGGGTAATCAGATATAACCAACTATATGCGATTATATCCGTGAGTTTTTGCTCCGAACTCTGAACGAAATCCGAACTTTTTTTAAAGAGAATCTAGAATAATAATGAGGTGCGTTTCCGCTTGCCTCCGCGGAGTTTATCCCGCACTTCGTTGCGGGGCTACGGCAAAACAAAACAGAAAAATTTTCTCTACATTTTTTAATTTTTTCGCGCGCAATTTTTTCTTTTAAAAGGAAAAGAAAATTTTTCTGTTTTGTGTTTCTCTTAATCAGAG
>Ga0180009_10007328_pt1 | contig 11313 bp, 7 predicted proteins | sample OS_PC_MetaG_FD_123537 | JGI IMG/M metagenome (GOLD analysis project Ga0180009, IMG submission 123537) | Groundwater microbial communities from the Aspo Hard Rock Laboratory (HRL) deep subsurface site, Sweden - OS_PC_MetaG | ecosystem: Environmental > Aquatic > Deep subsurface > Groundwater...
AGGTCGGGCGGGCGGCGGCGCCGATTCCCGGAGGTGATCCAACACCTCCTGCCAGCGCTCCTTGAGCACCCGATCCACCTGCCAGACCACTTCGCCGGCCTCAAACCTCAGGGCCGGCTTGCCTCGCTTTTTGAGCTCCGCCACCTCCGAGATCTCGGCCACGGGGATCCATTCGTGGCTCTGGCGCCCCGTCATGTCCTGGCGCACGATGGCGAGTCCCCCGGGCGGCAGTGCCATATAGGCGGCTTCGAAGTAGTTGATGCGACACCGGAGCAACGGCTGCTCGTCCCCGATGTCGTAGGCCTCGAATAGCACTTTTCGCGCCTGCTCGACGGTCAGTGGCGTCACGGATTTTTCCTCGCCCTTGTGCCTCTAATCAGAGCCAGCACACTACCGCAACCGGTCGCCATTGCCCAGATTTCTGTTCACCGGGGCGACGGGGTGTACCGGTTTGCTTCGGGTTGCTATATGATCGTGCGAGCGGTCCGTCGCCGCGCGGGTGCCCGAGATGGTCAGCGTCAAACAGATTTCGTGTTCCGGTTGGCCCGTATGGATCCTTCTGGGGGTCTGGTGCCTGGCTGCGGGGGCGTGCAAAAAGGGGACGGGCACGGGAATGCCGGATCCGGATCCGGAGTTCGTGGTCAACGTGCACACCGAGGGTGACCAGCAGAACCCCGTGGTGGCGGCCATGCCCAACGGGCTCTTCCTGGTGGTGTGGGAGAGCGGCTGCCTTTACAACTGCCAGGGCCAGGACGGCTCGGAGTTCGGCGTGTACGCCCGCCGGTTTGAGCCCAACGGTCTGCCTTTGGGCAGCGAGTTCCGGGTCAACGATCAGGTGGACTACAACCAGGCCGATCCCCACGCGGTTATGTTGCCCGATGGTCGTTTTGCCATCGTCTGGGCCACCGAGAGTGAGCTCACCACCGACGCCTGGGATGTGCGCCTGAAGCTTTACGGCTCCGAGGGTGTGGAGCTCACCGGCGAGATTGCGGTGAACACCGAAACCGTGGGCACCCAGTGGCGGCCCCGGGTGGGGCTCTCCTCGGACGGGGTGGCCCAGGTGATCTGGCAGCACGAAGGGGCGTTGGAAAGCGGCGTGATGGGGCGGCGCTTTGACAGCTACGGTGAGCCCCTCGCCGACTCCGCGCTGGTCCCGGGCGCCGAGGGTGGAGTGGAGCCGGCCCTGGCGAGCTTGCCCGATGGCCGCGCGGTGGTGGTCTGGTCCGGGGGGGGCGCGGGAGGGTACGGGATCCTCGCCCAGCGCCTCGCCGAGGGGGAGACCGTGGGCGACACGATTGCGGTGAGCGAGTCTTTCCCTGCCGGCTACCCCATGCCGTCGGTGGCCATGGGCCCCAACGGCGCGTTCGTGGCGGCCTGGTCCGGCGCCGGGTCCGACGCGCCGGACGAATACGACATCCGAGCGCGGGTCTTTTCCGGAGACGCCAGCCCCCTCACCGACGAGCTTGCGGTGAACACCGATCAGGGCGGGTTGCAGATGGCCCCGGCCGTGACCGTGTCCCTCGGTGGTGACCAGTTCCTGGTGGCCTGGGAGTCTGCGCTGGACAACGGCGCCAACAACGAGGTCATCGCCAAGACCTATTTGATCGACGGGACGGTGCAGCAGGCGGACTTCGTGGTGAACTCCTACCAGGCCGAGATGCAGGACGCCCCGTCGGCCACGCCGACCTACGGCGGTTTCCTCGTCGCCTGGCAGAGCTCGCCCGAGATCGGCACGGGCTACAACGTATACGTCAGGCTGTTTCCCCTTTGGTTCCAGTGACTGCCCGGAGGTCCCACGCAACCCCACGGCGAGAGAGAGAAATCATGCGCACTCCCCTGATCACTGTGTTGGCAATGCTGCTGATGTTTGCCGGGCTCCCCGGCTGCAACAAGAAGAAGGCGGCCCCCCAAAAATCCTCGGGTGTGACTCCGAACCTGGTGCCGTCGGTGGAACAGGCGGCCCGCGGCTGGCTGCCGAAAAACCGTGACGGCTCGCGCTTCGTGGTGGACACGGCGAAGGCCTACGACAAAGAGACGGTCTTCGAGCTGCTCAACGGCGGCGCCGACGCGCTCATCGATGCGGGGCTGAGCAGCCTGATTCATGTGCGGATCAAAGATACCGCGGGCAAGTTCACGGCCTGCGAAATCCAGATCAGCGACTACTCCACCGTGGCCAAGGCCAAGGCCATGCTCGCCCAGGAGAAGCCGCGCCAGGCGCAACCCGTCAAGATCGGCGATGGCGGCTACGCCCAGCCGGGAACGGTGATGTTCGTCCGGGGCCGGCACCTGGTGTCCGTGGGCGTCCAGCCCATGGGCAAGCAGAAGTATGCCCCCGTCGCCGAGATCGCCCGGGGCGTGGCGAACACGGCCGGCGCGCGCTGGTAGGCCCGTCGGGGCGCCCGGGCGACGGCTCCGGGCCGGGTCGCGGGCGTCAGGCCAGGGCCGCGACGACCAGGAACACCGTGATCCCGATGGGGAAGATCAGGCCCAGGTTGGACATGTTCGAGGCGGCGAGGTTGTCCAGGTTGGACTGCAGGCTGGCGTCACTCTGCTCGCCGCGCTTTTTCGCCTGCGCGAAGATCGCAAAGAAGGTGGTGAGCTCGGGTAGAGACGTGATGAACCCGAGGATCCACCCCACGGCCCACTGGGGAAAACCGAGCTTGGTGACCACATTGGAAGCGACCACGCCCAGGTAGTAGCCGGTGAGCGTGATGCCCAAGATGCCCAGGCCAATGAGCGCCAGGGCCGCAGCCACGGAGTGGTTGCCCAGCACCCGCTGCATTTCTTCGGCGTACTCCTTGTGTACGTGCTTGTTCAGGGCCCTGTCCAGCACGAGGTAGATCAGGAAAATCCCGAAGAGCCCCACGGCGGTCCAGGGGGATTTCTCCATGCCCGACTGGGTGGCCAGCAGCAGGGGCAGGCCGATGGCCGACGCGGCAAAGCCGATCTCGTCGATAAATTGCGTCTGGACCAGACGGCCCTGCTGCCGGTACCACAGCAGCGCTGATAAAAAGAGCACGGAATTGATGATGTTGGACGAGGCGATGTTCCACAGCCCAGCCCCCAACAGCCCCATGGCCGCGGTGCTGGTGGTGGCCACCAGCTCGGGGATGGAGGTGGCAAAGCCCAGGATTTTGCCTTGGAGCTTGGGGTTGAGTCGGGCGTTGTCCGCCAGCCACTCGACGCCGATGGTCAGCAGATACCGGGTGATGAGCACCACGAGTAAGCCGAGGCCCACGAGGAGCAGCAGGTCCTTATAGCGGTGAAGGAAATCAGCCAAACTTTGTCCTGGGTCCGACGGTTGAACGGGAGCATTCTATATCAGAAGTGGTGCGGATGGTCCAAGGTGCAGAGTGTGGTATACCCGGGCAGAAGCCACCTCATAGGCCTAGGAAAGTAGTCGATGAGAAGCCCGCTTGTGATGTACGTCGTACTGTGCGCCCTCGTGGTTGGCCTGGCCGCCACCGCGCCCTGTGCGCGGTCCCAGCCCGCCCGGCGCGTCCAGACTGCGCCCCGGGCCCCGGTTCAGCCCCGGGTCGCCGCGCGGGCCCCGGCCAGGGGCAGGCGCTACACGCTGGCGCAGCTCGTGGCGATGGTGAAAAGGCACAGCCCGGCGGTGCTTGCGGCCCGGGCCAAGGTGGCGTCCGCCAAGGCGGCCCTGCTCAAGGCCAAGCTCTTGTGGGTGCCCATGGCCAAAATGACCTTCAGCTTCGCTCCGGCTCCCAGGGTTTCGTGCGTGGTGCCTGAGGCCTTTCGCGATGTGATGATGTCCAATGGCACCAACCTCTACACCACGATGTACGCCGATCGCGAGAAGTACTGCATGGGCACGAATCAGTCCGATGACGTGCGGGACTTCATCAAGAACTACGATCCCACGAGCTACTGGTTCCGCTTCGAGGCGTCGGTTGTCCAGCCCCTGTACACCTTTGGCAAGATTCACTACGCCAAGAAGCTCGCCCGGCAGGGCGTGGCGGCCCAGCGCGTGCGGGTGCGCCAGACCCGGGACGAGGCCGTGCGGGACGTGCGGCGGGCCTATTTTGGGCTCAAGCTCGCCCGGGAGTTGCAATTCGAAATCGACGAAGGGTGGAAGTATCTGCGCAAGGCCCAAAAGCGCATCAACCGGCAGCTGGCCGCGGACAGTGACGAAGCGGACACCGTGGACAAGTACCGGCTGGAGCTGCTCATCATCGAGGTGAAGGATCAGGTCCTGCAGCTCAAGCGGGCCGAGCGGTTGGCCCTGGCCGCCCTGCGGGCGCTCATCGGGCGGCGCGCGCCGAAGAACCTCGAGGTGGACGAGACACCCCTGACCCGGGTCCAAACGCAGGTCAAGTCTCTCCAGCACTACCTCTCCCTGGCCCGCAGCAGCCGCCCCGAGCTGCAGCTGCTCGGCGTGGCCATCCGGGCCTCGAAGGCGGCGGTCAACCTGCGCAAGTCCATGTTCGCGCCGAATCTGGCCCTGGCGATCAAGCTGTGGTCCACGGCGTCGTCGTCCAAGGATAATCCGTCCAGCGCCTACGCCAGGGACGCCCTGCATGGCACCGGGCTATATCTCGGCCTGGCGCTGCAGTGGGACCTGGACTTCCACTTCAAGTACACCGCGCTGTCCCAGGCGCAGTCGGAACTGATCGCCGTGTCGCACCTGCGGGAGCGGGCCACTTTAGGCATCGAGCTGCAGATTGAGAAGGCCCACGACGAGCTCGTCACCGCAGGCAAGCGGCTGGCGTTGTTCAAAAAGGCCCGCAAGACGGCCAAGAAGTGGCTCATCACCATGAGCCAGCGGCACGACCTGGGCACGGCCGACACCAAAAAGCTCACCGACGCGGTAAAGGCCTATTTCCAGACGCAGCTCAAGGTCCATCGGGCGGTCTACGAGCTGAACCTGGCCGCCGTGGAGCTCAGCCGCGCCGTGGGCAGGGACATCACAAAAAACTGGACGCCAAAAAACGGGAAATAATCCTACGGGGCTGGTCGTCCATACGGATACCTGCGGCCCACGGAGGCCCGGAAAAGATAAAGCGGATGGCCCCGGTGGCCTATCCCGTGGAAAGGTCGGAACCCCATGAAAAAAACACTCACTCTGCTTTTTATCTCGGCCTCATTGATTTTTTTCACGTCGGGAGCCCGGGCGCAGGCGTCGCCCATGGCATTCCTCAAAAAGACCCAGTCCAAGCTCAACGGGCTGGCCCAGGCCAAGGCCTCGAACGCCACGTTGAAAACAGAGGTCAACAAGCTGCTGGACTTCTCGCTGATGTCGCAGCGAACCCTCAAAAATCATTGGAAAACCCTCGACGCCGCCAAGCGCGCCGAGTTCCAGCAAGCCTTCCGCTCCCTGCTGGAGAAGAAGTACATCAACGGGCTGCGCAAAAAGGCGGATTATCAGGTCGTTTACAAAAAGCAGAGCCGCTCGGGCGCCATGGCCAAGGTCACCACAGAGGTGAAGTACGTGCGCAAGGGCCGTCAGCGCTCCAACGAGATTGTCTATCGGCTGCGTCGGGCGGGCGCCCGGTGGGTGATCTTCGACGTCATCACGGACGATGTCTCGATGGAGCGTAACTATCGGAGATCCTTCAATCGGATCATCAAGAAAAAGGGTTTCGCCGAGCTGGTGAAGAAGCTGAAGAATAAGGCCGCCCGCATGTGAATCCCCGTTCCCGCGCTCCCCGTTCCCCGCACCCCCTCTCTCCCACATTTGACCCTGTGAGCACTCGCCCCGGCGATCTGTCAGAGGATCCGTCCGGATCCACAAGCCCGTAACCCACCGGAATTCGCCTCAGATTTTTGAGACTTGCATAGATTTTGAGATCCGGGGACAATCATGTAGGTGCGGTGGTGGCCGCTCCTTTGCCCAGTAAGTTTGAGCTATAAATGAGGTCTAAGATGCAGCTTGAAGGAAGATGGGGACAGCTGCCGGCACTGATGCTGGCCGGGGCGGTTGTGCTGGTGATTGCCGGGTGTGGACGCACGTGGTTCAACCTGATTCCATGTGAGACCAACGCTGACTGCGACGATGGGGTCGCGTGCACCGTGGACACCTGCAACACCCAGTCCCAGGTGTGCTCCAACGTGCCGGACAACACCCTGTGTGGGCCCGACGAGACCTGTGACCCCCAGCGGGGCTGCATCACCGGAGACGAGTGCGACCTCGACATCGACTGCGAGGACCAGGACCCGTGCACCCAGAACCGATGCCAGGGCGGACTGTGTACGCAGAGCATCGTGGATGCCGACAACGACGGTTACGGCGACTATTACTGCGGCGGGGACGACTGCGACGACTCGGCAGCCTGGATCAATCCCGCCGCGCGGGAGGATTGCTGGGACGGCGTGGACAACGACTGTGACGGCCTCTTGGATTGCGATGATCCGGACTGCTACAACGAGTGCGGGGGGCAGGAGATCTGCGACGACTTCATCGACAACGACGGAGACGGCCTGGTGGACTGCGAGGACTGGGACTGCCAGGGCCATCCGAGCTGCGAATGCATCCCCACGGGTCCCGAGATCTGCGGCGACGGCCTCGACAACGACTGCAACTTCCAGACCGACTGTGACGACTGGCAGTGCGCGGGCACTCCCGGGTGCGAGCAGTGTTACCCCACGGGCTACCTCTCCTGTGGCACGGGCGTCGTGGGCAACACCGCCGGTCCCGGCTCCACCCAGTCGAATGTGCAGTACAGCTGCTTTGGCGCCCCCCAGACGGGCCGGGAGATGACCTACGAGCTGTACGTGGACACGGCCCAGTACGTGGACGTGCTGCTGCTGCCCCTGGGCAACCAGAACCTGAACCTGTTCCTGCTCGACACGGGCTGGGACGACTGGACCTGCGACCCGGACTTCTGCGTGGACTACTCGGCCGAGCCGGGCGCGAATCCCGAGCGGCTCAGCTTCTGGGCCGAGCCCTGGATGAGCTACATGGTGGTGGTGGACTCCCCGTCGGTGGGAGGCGGGGACTTTGCCATGCAGGTGGAGTGCCAGTGTTCACCCACGGGTCCGGAGGTGTGCTGGGACGGGGTGGACAACGACTGCAATGGCCAGACGGACTGTGATGACTGGCAGTGTCTGGGCTCGCCCCAGTGCCCCTGTACGCCCACAGGTCCGGAGGTGTGTTGGGACGGGGTGGACAACGATTGCAACGGCCAGACCGACTGTGACGACTGGCAGTGTCTGGGCTCGCCGCAGTGTCCGTGCGTGCCGACGGGTCCGGAGGTGTGTTGGGACGGGCGGGACAACGACTGCAACGGCCAGACCGACTGCGCCGATTGGCAGTGCGCGGGTTCGCCCCAGTGCCCATGTGTGCCCACCGGTCCGGAGATTTGCGGGGACGGGGTGGACAACGACTGCGACGGCCAGACCGACTGCGCCGACTCCGACTGCGCGGGCTCGCCCCTGTGCCCGTGCGTGCCCACCGGTCCGGAGATTTGCTGGGACAACCAGGACAACGATTGCAACGGCCAGACCGACTGCGCCGACTGGCAGTGTCAGGGCACGCCTTTTTGCCCCTGCATTCCCACGGGGCCCGAGCAGTGCAATGACGGGGTGGACAACGACTGCAACGGCGACGTGGATTGCGCCGACATGGATTGCATGGGCTCTCCGGACTGCCCGGGCGAGTTGTGCGAGCCGGCCACGGACGTGCAGTGCAACCAGAGCTACTCGGGCACCAACAACGGCCCCGGCTCCACGGATCAGGTGACGGGCTACGCCTGTCTGGGTGGTTTCACCTGGGACGGCCCGGAGATTGCCGGCACTTTCGTGGCGCCCAGCAGTGGCCAGGTGACCGTGGCGGTCACGGGCCTGACCAGCGACCTGGATCTCTTCATTCTGGAGGCGGGGTCTGACGGGCGGTGCGATCCCATGAGCTGTCTGGACGGCAGCTGGAGCTCGGGGAGCAACAACGAGCAGGTCAGCTTCATGGCCGTGGCCGGGTCGACCTACTACATCGTCCTGGACGGGTGGAACGGCGCGGTGAGCAACTTCAACGCGACCATCACCTGCCAGCCGCCCCCCGTGGAGATCTGCAACAACGGGGTGGACGACGACGGCGACGGATTCACGGATTGCGCGGATCCGGATTGCACCGGGCATCCGAGCTGCGGCTGCGTGCCCACCCCCGAGGTGTGCAACGACGGTGTGGACAATGACTGCGACAATCTGACCGACTGCGCCGACCCGGACTGTAGCTGGGCGCCCTGGTGTTGCGTGCCCCAGCCCGAGGTGTGCAACGACGGGGTGGACAATGATTGCGACGGGCTCACCGACTGCGCGGACCCGGACTGCAACGGCACGCCGGCCTGCTGCGTGCCCCAACCGGAGAACTGCTACAACTTCCGGGACGACGACTGCGACGGGAAGGTGGACTGCGCCGACCCGGACTGCGCCGCGGCGCCGGGCTGCCAGTGTTACCCCGAGGTGTGCAACGACGGGGTGGACAACGACTGCGACGGGCTCACCGACTGCGCCGACCCGGACTGCCAGGGCAGCTGCGAGTGCGGCGGCACGGGGAGCCCGGAGGTGTGCTTCGACCTGCAGGACAACGACTGCGACGGGGCCATTGACTGTGACGACAGTGACTGTGCCAGCCACCCGCTGTGCAACATCTGTGTGCCCCAGGCAGAGATCTGCAATGACGGTGTGGACAACGACTGCGACGGTTCCACCGATTGCGACGACCCCGACTGCGACGGGGCGCCGGCCTGCTGCGTGCCCATCCCGGAGATCTGCTACGACATGCAGGACAACGACTGCGACGGGCTCATCGACTGCGCCGACCCTGACTGCGCCAACGACCTGTTGTGCAATCTCCCGTGTCTGCCCTTCGAGCTGTGCGCGGACCTGCGGGACAACGACTGCGACGGCCTGATGGATTGCGAGGACCCGGACTGCTTCGGCGATCCCTACTGCGCCACCTGTGAGCCCTACGAAGTGGACTGCGGCAACTACGACGACGACGACTGCGACGGCAAGATCGATTGCGCGGACGAGGACTGCTACGGACACCCGGACTGCGGGGGAACCTCCAACATGTGCATGGCCGCTGAGGACCTGTGGTGCGGGTCCTGGGTCACGGGATCCAACAGCGGGCCCGGCTCCACCAACGCCGTGCAGGACTACGCCTGCGGCATCGGCAACGAGACCGGCCCGGAGTTCACCTACCGTTTCGAGATGACGGAGTTCGGTGACGTCACCGTGAACCTCACGGGGCTGTCGGCGGACCTGGACCTCTTCGTGCTCGACGCCAACGGTCAGCTTTGCGATCCGGACCAGTGTCAGAACATGTCCACGGCGGGCGGCTCGAGCGACGAGACCATCGGGTTCTTCGCCTTCCCGGGCGAGTCCTTCTACATCGTGGTGGATGGCTGGGCCGGCAACACCTCCAGCTTCAACCTCGAGGTTCAGTGTGGCGGCATCCAGCCCGGCGGTTGATTGTCCGTCGGGTCGCCTTCCGGTCAAAACCGCTTGTATCCCTTTGAAATGCTAGGCAAGGTGTAGGGTTCATGGAGCCCGACACCATCATTCAGGGATTTGCCTCCATCCGCGGCCACGCGCCGGTGGTGGAGCGCCTCGAGCGGGCCATAACGGCCGGACGGGTCCACCACGCGTACTACTTCACGGGCCCCGATGGCGTGGGGAAGGCGTGCGCGGCGGTGGCGCTGGCCCAGGCCATGAGTTGTGACGTAGACCCGGGTCGGGGCTGCGGGAAGTGCCCGACTTGCAGCCGGCTGGGTCGCAATATCCATCCCGATCTGGTGTGGGTGGAGGCCGAGGGCAAGCAGATCAAAATCCTGCAGATCCGGCAGCTGGAGGAGCGGCTGGCCCAGGGCGCCCACGAGGCCCGGTGCCTGATGATCCTGGTCGACGAGGTGGAGCGGCTCAACGTACACGCGGCCAACGCCCTGTTAAAGAATCTGGAGGAGCCCCGGGCCGGCGTGCACTTTGTGCTCGTCTCGGCCGCTTCCCATCGGGTGCCCATCACCGTGCGAAGCCGCTGCCAGCAGGTGCGGTTCGGGCCGCTGCCCGAGGCGGTGGTGGCCGAGCTGGTGGCCGAGCGCATGTCCCTCGGGATCACCGAGGCCACCGAAGCGGCCCGGCTCGCTGACGGAAGCCTCAGCCGGGCGCTGATGCTCGTGGGCCACGAAGAGTTCCCCGTGTGGCAGAGCTGGGTGGTGCGGCTGGCGGCCGGGGAGCTGCCCCGGTCGGACGTGCCCGGACAGGTGCAGACCCTGCTGCGAGAGGTGGAGGACCCCGAGCCAGTGCTGGGCCTGCTTCGGCTGCGGTTGCGGGATCACGTATTGCTCGCCGCGGACGTCGCCCAGGGGCGGCTTGTGCAGGTGGAGCCTGATTCTCCCGAGGCCCAGCGGGCGCGCGAGCGGCCCCTCGTGGTGGCCCAGCGCCGGCTGGCCGCGGTGGAGGCGGGCTTGCGTGATCTGCGATTCTACGTCAATAAACATCTGGCCCTCGAGCGGGTCTTGTTGCAATTGTCCTGAGCCATGACGAGCGACGACAGCAAAAAAGCCCCCGCGGGCCCCGCGGCCTCTGGCCCAGCCGGGACCTCCCGCCGCCGCCGACGTCGCCGCAGTGGTCGTCGGCGTGGTGGTGACGGGGGTGAGCCCGACAGCCTCTCCGCAGGGGCGGATCAACCGAGCACACGACCGTCCGGACCCGGTGAGAGCCCAGGGGAGGGTCGGGGTCAGAGCGCTAGATCGGGCGCCGCCTCGGGCAATGCACCGCGCCAGGGTGACGCGCAGCGAACCCCCGGAGACAACCGGCGGGCGGCTCCCCCGGACGGTGGCGCGGCGGGCTCAACCGAGCGGAAACGTCGACGGAGGCGCCGCTCCCGCCGGGGCGGCCGAGGGGCCACCGTCGACGGTGGAGCGCCGGGACCGCAACCGGACTCAAACCAGCCCAGCGACCGCGAGCCAGGAGCGCGGGCGGGGGGCGAGAAACGTTCTGAATCGCGGCGTCCAGCGGGTCGCTCCCCGGAGCGGAGGCGGGCGCCGCGGTTGGCCGAGAGCCGTCCCGAGGCCATCCCCGAAGCCACGGAGGGGGAGGCCACCGGCTCGGGGGCCGCGCCGGAGATGACGGCCGAGGGTCTGGCCCGCTGGGAGACGCCTCTGTTTGAGCCGGACCCGGATCGCGAGGACGTTTTTGCGGCCCCCGCAGCGGAGGATGCCACCGCCGGGATCGACGAAGAGCTACCGCGTGGAGAGGTGACCAACCTCGCCTACGTCAGGGTGGATACCTCCACCCGTCTGCAGGACTATGATGCGGGCGAGCTCTCCTTGGAGCGGGGCGACCAGGTGGTGGTGCAAG
>Ga0180009_10007329_pt1 | contig 11312 bp, 17 predicted proteins | sample OS_PC_MetaG_FD_123537 | JGI IMG/M metagenome (GOLD analysis project Ga0180009, IMG submission 123537) | Groundwater microbial communities from the Aspo Hard Rock Laboratory (HRL) deep subsurface site, Sweden - OS_PC_MetaG | ecosystem: Environmental > Aquatic > Deep subsurface > Groundwater...
TCCCACCACCAAGACCACAAGTAATGAAAACCATATCAGCACCCTTTAATTTTTCTCTGATTTCGTGTTCACTTTCTCTTGCAGCTTCTTCGCCAATTTGGGGAATACCACCAGCACCCAATCCACCAGTAATTTCCCTTCCAATTAAAATTTTAGAAGTTGCATTAGCATATAATAAATCTTGAGCATCAGTATTAACAGCAATGGTCTCAGCACCAGAAATTCCTACTTCAGAAATTCTGTTTATTGTGTTGTTACCTGCGCCTCCAGTGCCAATAACTTTTATCTTAGCCTTTTGTTTTGCAAGAAGTTGTTCTAATTCTTCATCAATTGCAGAATGTTTTCTAGGCTCTTCGTTTAATCCAAAATCAACATCGTTTGCTTCTTGTATGAAATCCCTCATTTAACCCACCCTCTTTAAAATTATAATAGTGGGAATGCACTCTTATTTATAAAGTTAATTATTCTTCAGTGGTTGTTTTTGTTCCTCACTGATAAATACAACTTTTTCGAGGCTTGAAATCAATTTTTTAACTAATTCACTAAAAGTTTTCTGAACTTCTTCAGGAACTTTTTTGTCTACCTTAATTTCAGCAGTTTTTTCTTTAATTTCATTCTTAAAATGTTTTTTATTTAAGAATAAATTCATTTTTAACAAACAAACTACTTGTTCTTCAACATCATCAATTTTTTTATGAACTTTTACATCATAAACTAACTCTCTTCCAGCTAAAGGATGGTTTAAGTCTACAATAACTCGTCCACCAGAAACAGTTCTAACAGTAGCCATGGCATTTCCTAATTGAATTTGCATGCCAGGATAAGGTTCCATATCTTGTTTCTTAAAAGCACCTTTAGAAACGATCTTGATTAACTTAGGATTTTTCTTTCCAAATGCTTGCTCTGGTTTTAAAGTAACTTTGAATTCACTTTCAGTTTCTTTTCCTTCAAGTTCTTCATTTAAACCTTCAAGCAAATGTTTTTCTCCAATACAGATAGTTAAAGCACCATAAGTTAGCTTAGGATCATGAAGTTTATTCTCTTTTGCAAGCTTTTCATCTGTTAAATCAAAGATATTATCATTAAAGGCCAGCCTACCAATGTAATCTATTGATACAAAGTCGCCTTTCTTTAACGTTACCATAGTTTTATGCCGATATGTTTACTATTTAAATATTCCCTTTGAATTGTAATCACTGTTAAGTAACTACAAATAGAAAGATTTATAAATGGATAAATTAAGATTTAAAGTAACAAAAAGGAGGCAATATTCAAAATGGAATTAAAAAAAACACTTCAAAATATTGTATTGGCTGGAACCCTTTTAACCGCAGGAATAGTCGGATTGACTGGTTGCGGTGAAAAAAAAGAAAGCAGATATACTGGCTATTATATTGCCTTAGATGTTGATGGAAATGGAACAGAAGATTATGATGTAGCAGTTTGCGTACCCCGTGAAGGAACCGATGGAACTGCTTCTATGATGATATCAAGAAGGGAAGAAGATCCAAGAGCCCCAGTAGTATATCATGAAGCAGATTATGTTGATATAGATAGTTTAAGAAATCAAATGGAAGAACAATAAATTAACTTTTTTCTTTTTTCATGTAACTACTCAAGCATGGAAAGTTATTTAAATTATAATCAATTCCCCCACAGCATTAAGGGGGTTTAAAATGGCTAATTGGCAAGATAAAATAGATTTAAGCTTAAAAGATCATCTTAAGAGACAAATAGATGAAACACATAATAGTAAAGAAGCAATGCTTTCTTCAGACAACCCAAAATTAACTCAGTTATGGATCGCAATAGCAAACCTTTCTAGAGAAATTTTTGAAGTAAATTTAAGATTAAAATATTTAGAAAGAGCAATGAGAGATATGTCTAGAGTGGAAAGGACCACTGTGGTAGAAACCAGAAAACCAAGTGAAGAAATAGAAAAAGCACTAAAACTAGTTTTAGCAGGAAAAAAGAAAACTCCAGATAAAAAAACAGTAAAAAAGAAGACAACAAAGAAAAAAACTAAAAAGAAATAGAAATTTATTTAAACTTACTTTCTTAAATTATCTACATGGATTTGCCTCAAACTTTTAAAGACATTGGAAGGTTAAGACAATTAGTTGACATCCTTTTCAAACACGAATTGGGATACATAATAGAAAAATTAGATTTAAAACATCACTTAACATTTTCTAAAAGAACCAGATTAAGAGCTTTACCAAAAAAAGAAGAACTTTTTCCAAAACATTTACGTTTAGTAATGGAAGACATGGGTGGAGCTTTCATTAAATTAGGACAATTACTAAGTTTAAGAGAAGATCTAATTCCAGAAGAGTTTGCACATGAATTTGCTAAACTTCAAGATGAAGTTAAACCATTTCCATTTGAAAAAGCAAAAGAAATAATAGAAGCAGAGCTAAAACACCCACTAAGCAATCTATTCATGAAGGTTTTTCCAAAACCAATTGCTGCAGCCTCTGTTGGACAAGTACACAAAGCATTTCTAAAAGATGGAACAAAAGTAGCAATTAAAGTAATGCGTCCAAATATTCAAGAAAAATTCAAAACAGATATTGATTTATTCAAACATTTAATTCCTTTCATAGAAAAAGCACACCCTGGATTAAAAACTCTTTGTCCAGAAAAAATAATAGAAGAATTTGAAAAATATACAAAAAAAGAATTATCTTATCTTAAAGAAGGAAAAAATATAGACATATTTTATAAAAATTTCAAAAAAAATAAACAAGTAAAGATTCCAAAAGTTTACTGGGATTTTACAACAGATAAAGTACTAACAATGGAATATATTAATGGTAAAAAAATATCAGAAATAGACAAAGAAGAATTTGGAGAAAAAAGAATAAAAAAAGTAGTATCAAATGCAGTAGGTTTTTTCTTAGAACAAGTTTTCAATTATGGATATTTTCACGCCGACCCACATCCAGGGAATATAATAATCATGAAAGACGACGTAATAGGATTAATAGATTATGGGATAGTTGGAAGATTAGATGAATCTCTAAAAGAAAAAATAGAAGGATTCTTTGTAGGATTAATTAGCGGAAATAAAGAATTAATTGTAACTGGATTCTTTGAACTTGGTTTTGCAAAAGGAGAAATAAATGAAGAACAATTAAGACAAGACATTTCAGAAGATCTTAGTATGTATTACGATATGTCAATAGATAAAATAAAAATGGCAACTGCTTTCGGATCAATTTTTACATTAGCAAGAAAATACTTAATGACCTTACCACAAAATTTAGTTTTATTCATGAAGGCAGTTGTGACTGCTGAAGCTTTCGGAGAAGAATTAGATGAATCTTTCAATTTCATAAAAGTATGTAAACCTTATGTAAAGGAAATTATTAAGAAGAAGAAAGATCCAAATCACATCATGAAAGAAGTGAAAAAAAGTGCAATTGAATATCTAAAATTATTCAAAGATTTCCCAGGTAAATTCAATAAAATGGCCAGAAAATCAGAAACACAAGAAGCTGCAATAAATCAAGAAGATATTAAAGAATTAAAAACAGATTTAAGTTTAGCCTTAACAAGAACAACGTTTGGTATGATTATAGCAGGATTAGTAATTGCGGGAGCATTAACAATACAAATAAGCGCAGAACCAGTTTTAGCAATCTTTAAAATCTCAGATATCTTTTTCATATTAGCCTTAATCATGGCAATATTCACAATAATAAAAACAAAAAGGAGGAACTAAAATGAAAAAAACAGCAAAAAAAGCAGTTCTTTTAGGAATAGGTCTTGCTTCCTTGGCTGCAAAACATGCAAAAAAGGCAACAGACAAATTAATGAAAGATAATAAGATAAATAGGGAAGAAGCGAAGAAAATCGCGGACAAATTAATAAAAGAAGGTATTAAAGAAGAAAAAAGACTTAGAACTAAATTAGAAGCTGAAGCTAAAAAATTCTTAAATAGTTTAGAAGCAGTTTCAAAAAAAGAAGCAAAAAAATATACAAAAAAGAAAAATACCAAGAAAAAATCAAAAAAGAAAGGAAAGAAATAAAACCAAAATTTTATAAACTCTTCACTTTCTTCAAAACAAGATGGCAACAAAAAATGTGCACGCAACCGGCCTAAAAATTGGGGGATATGTTATTTTCGACGGAGTAGCTTGTAAAATATCAAGTATTCAAATTTCAAGACCCGGTAAACATGGACATGCTAAATGCAGAATCGAAGCAATTGGTTTGGTCGATAGTAGAAAAATAATAAAACTAGTTCCTGGCCATGATAATGTTGAAGTTCCAATTATAGAAAAGAAAACAGCGCAAGTACTTTCAATACATGGCGATTCAGCAAATGTAATGGACATGGAAAGCTATGAAACATTTGATATTAAACTCCCATCAGAACTTAAAGATCAAGTTATGGGGGGGGCCCAAATTTTGTATTGGATAATAATGGGCGATAAAGTGATGAAGCAGGTAAAATAAAATGGCAAAATTTAAAGAAGCAACAGAAAGATTACATAAGAATGTTTTTGTTTGTAAGAAATGTAAAACTAAACAAAGAACAAACATGCAAAAAATTCTTAAGGGAAAAGTTACCTGTAAAAAATGTGGATCAAAAGCATTTAGAGCAATAAAAAAGGCTAAATAAAGATGGTGAATTGGGATCTTATCTTTGTAGTAATATTCGGTTTAGTCTTACTTTTATTAATGCGTATAAAGAAAAAGAACGTAGAAGTTCAAAAAATCTTTTTCCCAGTATTATATTTCGTTCTTTACAAAACCCAATGGGGATTAAAGTTTATGGATAAACTTTCCAAAAAATGCCCTAAGTTTTGGAGATTCTTAGAATATATTTCTATTGCGGTTGGTTTTGGGGGGATGCTATTCATAATGGGATTCTTAATCAAAGGAATATATGAATTTTTATTCTTAAGCCAACCCTCACCAATAAATTTATTATTGCCCGGCGTGCAAATTGCACCCGGAATTCCAACAATGACTTTTTTATATTGGATAATTGTAATATTTATCTTAGCAACAGTACACGAAATGAGCCATGGAATGTTTGCAAGACTTAATAAAATAAAATTAAAATCATCAGGTTTTGCAATCATCGGAGTTATATTGCCAATTTTACCAGCGGCATTTGTAGAACCAGATGAAAAACAATTAGAAAAAGCAAAAACAAAAGCAAAATTATCTGTTCTTTCAGCAGGCTCTTTCGCAAATGTAGTAACTGCCATAATTTCTCTTTTAATTTTATTCTTTGTAATAAGCCCAATTACCGCCTCAGCAATGGTTGGTAGCGGGGTTTTGGTTACAGGATTCAGTGAAAATTTTTCAATCTCAGAATCAGGAATGGCTCCCGGGGAAAGGATATTAACAGTAAATGATGAAAACATGGGGGACGTTTATGTTTTTATAGAAAAAATGTCAGAAAAAAAACCAGGGGAAGACATTAATATAATCACAGATAAGGGGTCCTATGAAATAAAGCTAGAAGAAAATCCAGAAAACTCTTCAGCAGGATATCTTGGAATACAAATTGCTCCCTATAAAAATCAAGCGCTTTCTAAAATATTAGCTTGGGTAGGAAGACTATTTTACTGGTTGTTTATGGCCAACTTAGGCGTTGGTTTATTTAACTTGTTACCCATGGGCCCATTAGATGGCGGAAGAATGTTAAAAGTATTTTTGCTTTCAAGGACTAAAAATGAAAAGAAATCACATAAAATCTTTTTAATAATATCTTTCATCTTTTTAGCATTAATAATAATTGGTTTGCTTCCACAAGCAATAAAGTTTTTTTCACCCTTAATAAATTTATTCTAAAATGTTAGTAGACATCCATGCACATTTGGACGCAAAGAGTTTTAAGAAAGATTTAGATAAAGTTATTGAAAGAGCAAAAGAAGCAAAAGTTTCTGTAATAATCAATAATGGATCAAACATAGAATCAAATAGAAAAACACTTGAGATCTCAAAAAAATACCCAATTGTAAAACCTGCATTAGGATTATTTCCTTGGGATGCATTAGAACTTTCTGAAGAAGAAATCTACGCTGAAATAGATTTCATAAAAAAGGAAAAGCCATTCGCAATTGGAGAAGTAGGGTTAGATTATTTAAAATCTAAAGATAAAAAACAAAAAATAGTTTTTGAAAAGTTTATAGAACTTTCAGAAAAACTAAAAATACCAATCATAATTCACTCAAGAAAAGCAGAACAAGACTGTTTAGATATGTTAAGTTCTTCAAAATCCAGGAAAATAATCTTGCATTGCTTTAATGGAAATAAAAAACAAATAAAATTTGCCGAGGATAAAAATTTTATGTTTTCAATTCCAACAATAATCAAAAGGTCAAAACATTTTCAAGATTTGGTTAAAAAAGTTTCTCTAAAAAATATTTTAACAGAAACTGATTCCCCTTTCTTAGCACCCTTTGAAAAAACTAGAAACGAACCCGCGTTTATTAAAGAGACAATCAAGCAAATCTCCGTCGATAAAAAACTAAATGAAGAAGAAGTAGAAAAAATGATTTTTATGAACTTTCAACATACATTTTTGGTTAAATAGAAACCTTTTTATACTAAAAAATCAAAAATTTAATTAGATCTTCTTCCAAAAAAGAAGATTAATTTTTAAAATAAAAAATTGAGAGGTGAAAAATGGTAAAAAGAAAAAAAGTAGTTAAGAAAAAAGCAGTTAAAAAAAAGACTGTTAAGAAAAAAGTAGTTAAGAAAAAACCGGTTAAGAAAAAGACTGTTAAGAAAAAAACTGTTAAAAGAAAAAAGAAAAGATAATTTTTCTTCTTTTATTTTTTCCTAAACGTTTTTAAAGATTTCTCTATCTCTTTATTCTATGGTTATAACCAAAGAAATTAAGGAAACACTTGAAAATCAGCAATATGGAGTAGTTGGAGACCATTCTGCTTGTAAAATATGTCATTGGACCAAGAAATCCTTATTAGATGGAGGAACATGTTACAAGGAACAATTCTATGGAATTAAGGCAAATCAATGCTGCCAAATGACCCCTTCTTTGTTTTGTTGTAATTCATGTATCTTTTGCTGGAGAAATTTACTTCCTGGAACCACTGCAAAAGACTTCAATGTCAAAGCAGATGAACCAAAAGAAATTATCCAAGGTTGCATAGAACAGCAAAGAAAATTACTTTCTGGTTTTGGGGGAAATAAAAGAGTAAATAATGATAAATTAAAAGAAGCAAAAAATCCAAAATATTGGGCAATCTCTTTAGCAGGAGAACCAACCCTTTATCCAAAACTATCAGAATTAATCTTACAATTAAAGAAAGATAATTGCTGCACATTCTTGGTTACTAATGGACAAAAACCAGAAGTCTTAGAAAAATTAGAGCTTCCAACCCAATTATATGTTTCATTAGACGCACCAACAGAAAAACTTTACAAAGAAATAGATAATTCGTTAAATAAAGATTCTTGGCAAAGATTAAACAAAACATTAGAACTTTTACCAAGTTTAGATACAAGAAAAGTGATTAGATTAACTTTGATTAAAGATCTTAACATGAATCATCTTGAAGAATATGCTAAACTAATTAAAAAAGCAAACCCGGATTTTATTGAATGCAAGGGTTACGTTTGGGTAGGATCCTCTAGAGGCAGACTAGGAAAAAATAACATGCCTTATCACAAAGACATATTGGATTTTTCAAAAAAACTTGCAGAACTAACGGGAATTAGATTAATAGATGAGAAAAAAGAATCAAGGGTTGCATTACTTTCTAACTTAAGTGAAAAGAAAAGAAAACTAAAATTCTAACTCAATTATTTTTCCAACTGGCCCAGGATTAACAATAACAGTATCACTAACCCTATCAATAGTTCCAGCACTATCATGAATATGCCCACAAACAACTAAAACTGGTTTTATCTTTTTTATTGCTTTCAAAATACTTTTATTACCAACATGCCCCAACCCCGGGATATAATCTGTTTTAGTTTCAAAAACAGGAGCATGTGTAACAAAAATTACTTTCTTATCTTTAACAGTTTTCTTAAACTTATCTATTATTCTTTCAAAAACAGGATCTACTTTAGAAAACCCCCCACCACCATAACCAAAAAACACAACACCATTCACTTCATATGACCCACTATGTAAATAAATTATATTTTTAGTTTCCTTAATTAGTTTTTTAAGATCTTCTTCATTTTCTTCATGATTGCCCGGAATTAAAATCATGGGAATATTAAGTTTATCAAACTCTTTAGCAAGACCTACAATATTTTGCCCCCAATCAGCTAAATCACCAGCACAAATTAAAAAATCAGGTTTTTCTTTCTTCGCAATTTTAATTAAAGGATCTATATATTTTTTCTCACTGTGTACATCTGAAAACACTAATAATTTCATAGAAATTCGTTAAAATAATAGGCTTTTAAGGTTTTCTAAAAAAATAAAAAAAGAAGGTGTAAAAATTATGTTTCTGCATAAGCTTGATTAAAACCAAGCATTACCCCCGCATCTCCAGGCTCCATTTCACCTTGTTCTTCCATTTCTTCTACATCTTCATTATAATAAATATTACCTACCATTTTGCAAGGCTTCTCCAATAACCATCAATTGCCAATTGGCTAGATCTACTAGCTTTAGTCCATTTAGCAGCATCATTATTAAGTCTGACAAAATCATTCCAAGCTAAAAACTCTCTTTTTTTGTTAAATACCATTTAATATCACCTCAAGAATAATTATGGGAAAAACACTTTATATACTTCACTCGAGAATTTGTCGTCTGTCAATTGTTTAGAAAATATATGTTATAGAACATGCATTAGTAAGCTTTATAAGTGTTCCTAAATTTCCCAATAAACAAGATGGCAGATGATAAATCACAAGAAATACCCCTGGAAAATTATGCTAGAGGGACGGTTATAGCCTATGAAGGCAAAATTTTAATGTATGTGAGACCGCCCCCAAATTCCCAAACTCACAGATTTAAGGAATTAGTACCCAATAGATTTATGCCACACTTAGAAACCCTAGAAGGATACGAAAAAATGAGAGAAGAAGCAGAAGTGATAGGAGTTTTGACCCCAAACCAAATGCACGAAATGTCTTACAAAAATTCCGATTTAGAAAAACTTCTTAAAAAATTCTTCCATGGACTAAATCTTTAAAATTCACTTAATTTCTTAGTATAATGCACAACAGTCGCCCTCCCAGCAAAACCCTCATTAACTTCTTCAGTTTCAATCATCTTACCCCGTTTTAAATCTTCTATCCTACGATAAAATGTCCTATAACTCTTATTTCCCCCATCTTTCAAATAAAGTTCAAATAAATCCTTGGCAGTTTTCCCAGAATTTTCTTTAATAAGATCTAAAATATCTCTTTCTTCTTCCCCAAAATCCGCAGAACTTTTAATCTTAAAACTCTCTAATTTCAAAACAGCCATTTTTGCATGATCTAATGTAATCTTTCTAGAAGCTCGCATTTCAGCTAAATTACCAGCCTCCTTCATTAAAAATATTCCAGTTCGCAAATCTTTATTTTCATATGATTTCTTAACAACAACCTCAAAAGCATCACCTTCAAAAACATTTGGAGCAAAAGCTTCACCAACTCTTTTCTTTAAAATCCCGCGAGTCTCTTCATAATTATAAGGTTTAAATTCTAAATATTCAACATTTAACCTAGATCTAATTCTAGAATCTAATTTAGCATACCAATCTTTCTCATTAGTTATCATAATTATGGTTTTCTTTAGAATATCTTCTGCCAACGAATAAATCACATCAACTTCTTTAACTTTATCAACTTCATCTAAACAGAAAACAACTTGTTTCTTATTCAAAATATTTGTGATAGATCGCATTAACTCATCTGTTCTTTTACTTTGTACCCACTTATATCCAATTTGTTCACAAATTTCGTTCACAATTTTAAAACTAGTGTCCTTCTTCCAACAATTAATGTAGATTGGAATAATTCCATCTGTTTTTACTTTTAATTCTCTAAAAATGTGTTTTAGGGCAACTGTTTTCCCAATACCTGGCTTTCCAGAAACAAATAAATTTCTTCCAGACCTTTGACTAAATAACGGTTTAATACAATCTGCGATATATTGGTGTTGTTCTTCTCTAAACGGGATTTCTTTTGGAACATAATCAAAATCTAATGCAATTTCATCTATAAACAAACTTTCATTATCTTTTAGAACATCATCAAAGATTCCCATTGAATTAGGTAATTGAAGTAGAAATATAAAATTATTGGTTTATTGCTCAAAAAGATAATTCATGCCGAGTTCTCTTAATTCGGAACTTTCTTCTGCGATTAACCTCGCTCTTTGTGTTGCTTTTCTATAAACATTAAAAGCAGTTGAAGTACAAGATCCTATGGCCTTTGCCACTTCTTTATATTGCATTCCGTAAACTCCACGCATAACCAAAACGTTTCTTTCCTTTTCACTTAATTGCCTTAGAATATTTGACATAACTTTTTCTAATGAATCTCGTCTTTTTGATTCCTCCCCATCCAATGAACTAAGTATATTCTCCCAATCCGGATTAGCTAAAGCATCAGTTAAAACAGCCCCACTACAATCAAATCTTCCTTCATTATCCCTTGGCACGCAATCATCCAAAGACACTGAAAACATTCCATCAATCGACATGACGTTTCTTATTCTTTTAGCAGAACATGAAAGATGGTGGTGGTCCATTAGTCTTTCTTTGATTTGTTCAACAGAAGGATAATGTCCAAGAACGTTAGTCAAGAAACTAACCGCTACAGGTAATGACCTTACCAGTTCAATTTCTGCCCTCGGAATACTCGCGAAGTGCCCCATTTCAGCAATATAATCCCACATAGAGGCCCTTATCCCTTTTTTAGCATAATCAATTAACCTTCTTTTATGAGATGGATCAAACTCATCTGCAAAATCTGTTAAACTAGAATTCCCAACACTGATTATTCCAGGGGGGTCTGCCAAATCAAAATACCGTTTACCAAAATGAACAACTGCTTGCAAGTTATGATTAACAATAGTGTCTCTTGCTCCGATATTTCCCATTTGAATATTCTTACCCAGTTCTAGCTCTTCCTCTAAACTTAATGGGGGATACCCACTTATTTCTCTAAAATATGCATCCAAGGGGCCTTCCTTTTCATAATCAGAAACCATCCTTAAAAGAATTTCACAATCATTTAAAAATATTTTGAATTACTAATCAATAAGGTAATCCATCCCAAGTTCTCTAAAAAGAGGATCATAAGCGAGACGTTTTCTAAACTTTTCTTTAGCCAGGGGTTTAACCTCTCTTACTCTGCTGGGGGTGACA
>Ga0180009_10007330_pt1 | contig 11312 bp, 8 predicted proteins | sample OS_PC_MetaG_FD_123537 | JGI IMG/M metagenome (GOLD analysis project Ga0180009, IMG submission 123537) | Groundwater microbial communities from the Aspo Hard Rock Laboratory (HRL) deep subsurface site, Sweden - OS_PC_MetaG | ecosystem: Environmental > Aquatic > Deep subsurface > Groundwater...
CCTGCTTATTTTAACGATTCACAACGTCAAGCCACCAAAGACGCTGGTAAAATTGCAGGTCTTGAAGTCAAACGTATTATCAATGAACCTACGGCTGCCGCTTTAGCGTATGGACTTGATAAAAAACGGGGTGATTCAACGATTGCTGTCTATGACTTAGGCGGTGGTACATTTGATATTTCAATTATCGAGATTGCAGAAGTCGATGGCGAACATCAATTCGAAGTCTTAGCGACGAATGGGGATACCTTCTTGGGGGGTGAAGATTTCGATAATCGTATTATGGATTATTTAGTAGCAGAATTTAAAAAAGAGAGTGGTATCGATTTACGTAAAGATCTTTTAGCACTTCAACGTTTAAAAGAAGCCGCAGAAAAAGCCAAGATTGAATTGTCCTCATCACAACAAACGGATGTGAATTTGCCCTATATCACGGCGGATGCAACAGGCCCTAAACATTTAAACATCAAAATTACCCGGGCGAAATTAGAATCACTCGTGGAAGATTTAATTGAGCGTACTGTTCAGCCATGTAAAACCGCATTGAAGGATGCTGGATTAAGTATCTCTGATATTAAAGAGGTGATTTTGGTTGGTGGTCAAACCCGTATGCCGAAAGTGCAAGAAACCGTGAAAGATTTCTTTGGTAAAGAGCCTCGTAAAGATGTAAATCCTGATGAAGCAGTGGCAGTTGGTGCTGCTATACAAGGTGCTGTGTTAACCGGTGAAGTAAAAGATGTTCTGTTATTAGATGTGACACCATTATCTTTAGGGATTGAAACCTTAGGTGGTGTGATGACAAAACTTATCGATAAAAATACCACGATTCCTACAAAAGCAAGCCAAGTGTTTTCAACGGCAGATGATAATCAAAGCACAGTAACGATTCATGTGTTACAAGGTGAGCGTGAAATGGCATCCGCTAATAAATCGTTAGGACGATTTGATTTATCAGGAATTCCACCAGCACCACGTGGTGTGCCACAAGTTGAAGTGACTTTTGATATCGATGCCAATGGTATTTTAAATGTTTCTGCAAAAGATAAAGCAACCGGTAAAGCGCAATCGATTGTGATTAAAGCGTCCAGTGGTTTATCGGATGATGAAGTTGAACGCATGGTAAAAGATGCAGAAGCGCATGCGGAGGAAGATAAAAAATTCCATGAATTAACCACCGCAAAAAACCAAGGCGAAAGCTTAGTGCATGCGGCAGAAAAAGGATTGAAAGAAGCAGGCGATAAAGTTTCTCCAGAAGAAAAAACAGCGATTGAAAAAGCAGCCGCTGATTTGAAAGAAGCATTAAAGGGTAATGATAAAGAAGATATTGAAAAGAAAACGCAAACGTTATCAGAAGCGTCTTCAAAAATGGCAGAAAGACTTTATGCGCAGAATGCACAACAACCTGGTGCTGACGCTGCAGGGGCAGAAACACAACAAGAACAGCCAAAGCAGGATGATAATGTTGTCGATGCTGAATTCGAGGAAGTTAAAGATAATAAAGATAAGGAATAGTTATTAGTTTCAACTCAAAAAAATGCAATTTATCCCGGAAAAGAATTCATTATTTTTTCCGGGATTTGCATTAAATAATATTGTAGGGGCACAGCGCGCTGTGCCCAACTGTATATAAGGTCACACCACACCATGCCAAAAAAAGATTACTACGAAATATTAGGTGTTCAAAAAAATGCAACGGAAGCAGATATTAAAAAAGCATTCCGACGCTTAGCAATGAAATATCATCCGGATAGAAATCCCGATGACAAATCTGCAGAAGAAAAATTTAAGGAAGTCAAAGAAGCCTATGATGTGCTATCGGATAGTCAGAAACGTGCGACATACGATCAATTTGGCCATGCCGCATTTGAACAGGGCGGTCCTGGCGGATTTGGTGGTTTTGGCGGGGGTGGCGGTGCTGGTTTTAATTTTGAAGATATCTTTGGGGATATCGGTGATGTTTTTGGCGATATCTTTGGTGGGGGAGGTGGAAGACGTTCACGTCGTTCATCCGGACAACCTGGAGCTGATTTAGGGTATCAATTAACAATTACCTTAGAGGAAGCAGTGAAGGGAGTAACGAAACAGATAAAGGTACCTACCTATGTGATGTGTAGCGAGTGTCATGGAAATGGGGCGAAAAAAGGAAGTTCACCTACAACGTGTACTGAATGTAATGGGGTAGGGCAAGTTAGAATTCAACAGGGTTTTTTTGCTGTACAACAAACCTGTCCTGTTTGTCATGGAACCGGGCAAATCATCAAAGATCCATGTCCTTCTTGTCGTGGTCAGGGTCGCAAACAAGAAACAAAAACACTATCCGTGAAAATTCCTGCCGGGGTTGATACAGGAGATCGTATCCGTTTAGCAGGCGAAGGGGAGGCAGGCTTAAGAGGAGGTAGAACGGGTGATTTATATGTAGAAATACAAGTTAAACCTCATGATTTGTTTGTTCGTAAAGGCAATGACTTACACTGTGAAGTCCCGATTAGTTTTGCAGTGGCCGCTTTAGGTGGCGAAGTGACTGTTCCCACACTCGATGGAAAATTAAAATTAAAAATTCCCGAAGAAACACAATCCGGAAAAGTATTTCGTTTGAGGGGAAAAGGGGTGAAATCAGTTCGAGGAGGGTTTACAGGCGATATTTTGTGCCGTATTGTCACAGAAACCCCAGTAAAGCTGAGTAAAAAACAGAAAGAACTTTTAACCGAGTTTGAACAATCATTAGGTGAAGATGGTGTTGACCATTCTCCAAAAACAAAATCATGGTTAACCAATCTTAAAAAGTTTTTTGATGCACTGAAATAATCTTGTATCAAAAATATTTTCAACCAAGAAGAGGAAATGATTATGCAACGTTTTCCGATGACAATGAGAGGCGCTGAAAAACTTCGCGAAGAATTAAAATATTTAAAACAAGTCAAACGTCCGCAAATCGTAAAAGCGATTGCTGAAGCACGAGAATTGGGCGATTTAAAAGAAAATGCTGAATATCATGCGGCAAGAGAACAGCAAAGTTTTTTAGAAGGACGTATTCAGGATATTGAAGGCAAACTTTCTTTTGCGCAAATCGTCGATATTTCAAAATTACCCAATAATGGGAGAGTCATTTTTGGGGCCAACGTGGTATTAGAGAATTTAGACAAAGGAGAGACAGTGATTTATCAAATTGTTGGCGATGATGAAGCCAATATTGATGAAGGAAAAATTTCAGTAAACTCCCCTATTGCAAGAGCATTAATTTCAAAAGAAGAGGGCGATACCGTGACGGTACAAGCGCCAGGCGGCACAGTGGCGTATGACATCATCGAAGTGAAATATGTATAATATGAGGAAAAACCCATGAAAAATACTAAAACAGATAACCGTCGATTGATAAAAATTTTAAAGATTTTATTGATAGTTATCGTAGCTGTTTTTGGTGAAGTAATATTCTTGATATTGACTAAAAAAGGAAATAGGCAATCAAAAATTAAGGCGGTAAAAATAGTTGATGATTTAAATAATAGGCAAGCTCTAGTAAGAGCCGATCAAGAAAACCCTATCATTTCATCAAGAAATAATGACGAAGGAAAAATAAATATTGTGAATGTTTATGGTTCTCATTCAGAAATGGGATTCCAGTATGGAACAGCAATGAAAATGCAATTAGGCAAGGCGTTATCTTTATTAAAAAATTATTATATTGAGGAGCATGGGATTACCTATTCGCAACTTTCTGAACGAGCTGATATGTTTTTTCAACGATACTCATATAGTTATAAGCTTTTTATAGAAGGTATTGCTAAAAGTTCTGGCTTATCTATAACAGATTGCAAGATATTAAATGCTATGGAAACTCTAAATTCTCTCGTAAGTAAAAATGGACTTGGACACTGTACTTTTATGTTTATTCCCCCAAAAAAATCTTTAACCAATACTGCTTTTATAGGAAGAAATTATGATTTTCCACCACCATTCGATAAGTTAGCCGAAGATCTAACAGTGACTATTCTTCATGAGGAAAATAAGATTTCAACGGCGATTATTTCAATGCCTGGTCAAATATACTGTCCGAGCTGTATTAATTCAGAAGGATTGTTTATAGAATTAAACAATGGGCAGCCATCAGGAGGATTTGTAGTTGACTATAACAGAGAGACATTATTAATAAAATTATTAGAAATATTACAGAATTCTGAGGATAGCTTCCAACTGTATAATCAACTACGCGCAACACAATCGGATTATTCTTTGATTATTAATACGGCAACAAGTAACAATTCTCTCTCTTTTGAATTTTCATCTGTATTGGGCATGAAACCCTATATTCCTGGATCAGATGAAGTATATGTATCAACTAATTATTTTCTTAATGATACTTGGAGTGGTATTCCAACACCCACTGATAATACAACTTGGTTAGGTGTTACAAGAAGAGAAAATTTACTCAAGTTAGCAAATGCAAAACCATATCATAACATTACTACTCTTAAGGAGATCATGGAGAGACGTATTGAAGACGGAGGCGCTCTATGGAATTATACAATTTATCAAATTATTTTTGATCAAAGTAATTTAGATTTATATCTTAGATCAATTAGTTTGAATCAATATTGGGAAAAAATTTCACTGCAAAAATATTTTAATGAGCAAAAATCAGATAAGGAAACGGGAAATTCAAATGATAAGATTTTGCTTTATATATTACTTTGCTTATCTGGATTAAGTGGACTTGGAGTGTCCTGGACGCTAGTTTGTTGTCAAGGATGCGGTTCGTTGATCTCTTCTGGGTTAATTGTTAGTGCAACTAAAATGGGATTTTTTAATAAGCGAAGTGAAAAACCATATGAAATCATTCAACGATTTGACGATGCCGAAGAAGATAGAAGATCAAAAAACAGAAAGGGGGGGGGGAGATAAAATATTTAATTTGGTTTAAATAATAAAGTTTTTGTTGTTTTTTCAGTTGGGGTTTGAACGGGTGTTTGAGGTTTATTTTGAATAACTTGTATAATTATTTCTAATAGTTCATAGGCAAGTTGTGTTTTTTTATTTTTGTTTAATTTGATAGTTTCTCCTTTTTTTGTAAAGAGGATTAACTCATTTGTATCACTATCAAAGCCAATATTTTTACCAACAATGTTGGCAACAATCATGTCTAAATTTTTATTAGTTAATTTATTTTTAGCGTATTCTTCGAGTTTTTCTGTTTCAGCAGCAAAGCCAACAGTAAAAGGAGGTTTTTCTAATGCCCCAACAGTTTTTAAAATATCTTTGTTTTGAATTAGCGTTAATGACATAGAATCACAATCACCACTTTTTTTAATTTTATCTTTTTCAATTTTTTCAGGACGATAATCGGAGACAGCAGCAGTGCTGATAAAAATATCAGATGATGCAACAAGAGGCATAACTTCATTATACATCTCATCAGCTGATTCAACTTTTATAAACCGAGAAATCCCAAAGGGTTGTTCTAAGGCGGTTGGTCCAGAAATTAAAGTAACTTCTGCGCCGAAATCAACAGCCGCACGAGCAATTGCATACCCCATTTTCCCAGAACTTCTATTACTAATAAACCTGACAGGATCGATGCCTTCAATAGTGGGTCCTGCAGTAATAATAATTTTTTTGCCTTTTAATGAATTTTTTTTAAAAAATAAATTAAGGTGATTCAATAATTCTTGTGGTTCAATTAATCTACCATGGCCAATTTCCTTACATGCTTGAACCCCTTCATTTGGCCCAAAAATTCTCATATTATTTTCTCGTAAAGTAGATATGTTTCGTTGAGTAATTTTATTTTTCCACATTTCAACATTCATTGCAGGAGCAACACAAATAGGCGCTTTTGTTGCTAAGCAGACAGTTGATAATAGATCATCGGCAATTCCATTAGCCATTTTTGCAATAATATTTGCAGTTGCGGGAGCGATTAATAGGCAATCTGCCCAGCGAGCTAAACTGATATGATGAATATCTGCTTCTTGGCGCTGATTGAACATTTCGATATAGACTGTATTTCCAGATAGTGTTTGAAGAGTTAAAGGCGTAATGAACTCAGTTGCAGATTTAGTCATAATTATTTGAATTTCAGCATCTTCTTTTTTCAGTAAACTAATCAAAGAAGCAATTTTATAGGCAGCAATGCCACCTGTTACACCAATAAGAATTTTTTTGCCTTTTAAATTTGGAAACATAACATTATTTCCTACTACTACTATGGAAAAAAAGGGTAGGCTGATTTTTTATTGGAAGAGAAATTTTAATACCTTCCAATACTAGGTTAGGTTTTAACTCTGAGAAAACATTTTCTTCCTCAAAAAGATGAACAAACCCGCCAGTGCCAATAACTAACACTTTTTCGCTGTTAAAATAATCCTTCTTAATACGATCAATAAGTTCTTTTACTGCCCCTAATTGCTGATAATAGATTCCTGACTGGATACTAGCTGTTGTATTTTTCCCGACGGGGTTATCTGGTTTTTTTATTTCAACAGAAAATAGTTGAGCGGCTTTTGTCATTAAAGATTCCATCGCGATACGGAATCCAGGCATGATGATTGTTCCTAAATATTCATTCTTTCTAGAAAGGATCGATAAAGTAGTTGCTGTACCGAAATCAACAATAATGGCATTCTCTCTTGGGTGCTCTTTTGCAACTGCAATTGCTGCTGAAATCAAGTCGGCACCAATTTGTGAAGGATTATCAGTCTCAACTTTCATTCCCAGATCGTTAACTGTGATAAATTTTGGATTGATATTTAAATATTTGTAACAAGCGCTTGAAATAGAATAGTTTACCGATGGAACAACCGAGCTAACACCAATCGACTCGATATCGGATCGATTGATTTTGAATAGTTTTAAATAATTTATTAGAAATAATCCGAATTGATCAGATGTCCCGATATCTTTTGTTTCGTAACGAAAAGAGGTTAGTATAGAACCATCTTCTTGAAAGATACCTCCAAAAACATGTGTATTTCCAATATCTAAACAGAGTTTCATTTTAATTATGGCTATATTTGTTTGTTGTTAAAAAAAGTGACGAAAGTATATCTGATAACCTGTAGACTTTAAATATCTTAATTTAAATAAATTTTAGTAATTGTCGCCTTTGTGTGGTATGACTTTTGAAAAATGATTTTGAATACTTTTTTACCGATTATATGTTCGAATTTTGTCAATATCGATACTAAGATAGATTTTCTTCAAAGGTTTTGCCATAATGATAAAACTTTCGTACTCCTATTTTTATAGGAGCTTTCGAGAGAAGGTTTAATTAACTGTTCAAGTTGAATTCGAGAAAAGGGTATCGTGATTTAGCTACTAACGAGCTTAACAGCTTAAAGGACGATCGATCGACTATGCCCTTATTATTTATACTAGAATATTGAGAACTGAATATGAAAAATATTGCACAAGATAAAAAAATTAATTTACGTAAATTAGCACATCATTTAAAACCTATTATTTTGATAGGGCAAAAAGGTTTGACAGAAGCTGTTCAACTTGAAATTGAACGCGCCTTATTCGATCACGAATTAATAAAAATTCATATTGCTGGCGCTGATAAAAAAGAAAGACAACTCATTATTGATCAAATTTGCAATGAACGAGAGGCTATTTTAATTCAAACGATTGGTAACGTTGCCGTGATTTATAGAGAAAGAGATGAATAAATTTTAAATTCAATGAGACGCGATAAATCGCGTCTCTACATGTTAAATAAATTTGACTGTTTGTTTTAATCATTATTGGATAATACGAATGCCTCAATCAAAAAGTAGCAAACGTTGGCTACAAGAACATTTTTCAGATGAGTATGTAAAAAAAGCTCAAAAGCAAGGATATCGTGCACGTGCTGCATTTAAATTACTTGAGATTCAAGAGAAAGATAGATTAATTAAACCGGGAATGGTTGTGGTTGATTTAGGCTCTGCGCCGGGAGGTTGGTCTCAAGTTATTATTGAATTGATAAAAAATAAAGGAAAAATTTTCGCCTGTGATATTTTACCGATGGAACCCATTGACGGGGTTGAATTTATTCAAGGGGATTTTCGAGAAGAGAGTATCGTGAATCAGCTTTTTGAAAAAATAGAAGGGCAAAAAGTGGATGTTGTTTTATCTGACATTGCGCCGAATATTGGTGGAATCAAAGCAGTGGATCAAGCTCGTTCAATGTATCTTGCTGGGATTGTTTTGGAGTTTGCAAAGAAAGTATTAGTCCCTGGAGGAAGTATGTTAATTAAAGTATTTCAAGGGGCGGGATTTGATGAATATCTAAAAAAACTACGTCAGCATTTTAAAAAAGTAGTGTCTCGTAAACCGAAAGCTTCGCGTGATCGTTCTAATGAAATTTATTTGTTAGCGAAGGGGTTTAAATAGACTCGTTTGTTTTTGATGGGCTGCAACAAAAGAGCTGCCCCTACAGTTTTGTTCATTTGTTTCTAATAATTTTCAGGTGATTTTATTAGATCGGTTGTAGGGGCGCAGCGTGCTGCGCCCTGGGCATAGCACGCTATGCCCCTACATTATCCGAGAAAATTATCCTATACAATATGTTGTATTTTATGTTTCAAAACGTTGCTATTTTATAGCTTCGTTAGGTATGATTGCCCGATGTTTTATATTCTTTGAGGAATAATCCATTGAAAAAAGATCTGATTAAAAATCTACTCCTGTGGCTTGTGATAGCCTTAATTCTTATTGCTGTTTTCAATAATTTTGGTCCGAAGCAAGTGGATCACCAAAAACTCAGCTATACGCAATTTATTCACAAAATGACCGCAGGTGATATTGCCTCTGTCACGATTGAAAATCACGATATCAGAGGAATGACTCAAGATAATAAATCATTTTCAACCTATATTCCGCTTGAAGACAGTTCATTACTACCAGACCTCATTAAGAAAAATGTTGATGTGACTGGTGAACCTCCTAAGAAGCCGAGTTTCTTAATGCAAATGTTAGTTAATTGGTTTCCACTATTTTTATTTATTGGCATTTGGATTTTTATTATGCGTCAACAAATGGGAGGAGGAAAAGGCGGCGCTTTTTCTTTTGGACGCAGTAAGGCGCGTTTATTGAGCGAAGGAAAAGTAAAAATTACTTTTAACGATGTCGCTGGGTGTGATGAAGCAAAGGATGAGGTAAGTGAGCTGGTTGCCTTTTTAAAAGATCCGGGCAAATTTCAAAAATTAGGCGGACGTATTCCTCGAGGAGTTTTATTAGTTGGTTCGCCAGGGACAGGTAAAACGTTGTTAGCAAAAGCAGTTGCTGGTGAAGCAAAAGTCCCTTTCTTTAGTATTTCCGGTTCTGATTTTGTGGAGATGTTTGTGGGCGTTGGAGCTTCGCGTGTGAGGGATATGTTTGAGCAAGCTAAAAAACAAGCACCCTGTATTATTTTTATTGATGAATTAGATGCGGTGGGTCGTCATCGCGGTGCAGGTTTAGGGGGTGGTCACGATGAAAGAGAACAAACGTTAAATCAGTTATTAGTTGAAATGGATGGTTTTGAAGGAAAAGAAGGAGTTATTGTATTAGCTGCAACCAACAGACCGGATGTGTTAGATCCAGCGTTATTAAGACCAGGAAGATTTGATCGACAAGTTGTAGTGCCTTTGCCAGATATACGTGGGAGAGAACAAATTTTAAAAGTGCATTTAAGAAAAATTCCAATGGCAGATGATGTGAATATTGCCATGATTGCTCGTGGAACGCCGGGTTTTTCTGGCGCTGATTTAGCAAATTTAGTCAATGAAGCTGCGCTGATTGCGGCAAGGGTCAATAAACGCGCAGTTGAAATGATTGATTTAGAAAAAGCAAAAGATAAGGTTTTAATGGGAGCTGAAAGACGTTCCATGGTAATGAACGATGAAGAAAAAAAATTAACAGCCTATCATGAAGCAGGACATGCGATTGTAGGGCGATTAATGCCAGGGCATGATCCCGTTTATAAAGTAACAATTATTCCTCGTGGACGCGCATTAGGTGTGACCATGTTTTTACCCGAAGAAGATCGATACAGTATTACAAAAGAGAAATTAGAAGGCGATATTGCTGCATTATTTGGCGGCAGACTTGCAGAAGAATTAGTATTTGGCCCAGAAAAGGTTACAACAGGCGCTTCAAATGATATTCATCGAGCTACTGAACTTGCGAGAAATATGGTAACTAAATGGGGATTGTCTGAAAAATTAGGGCCATTAACTTATGGAGAAGAAGATGGTGAAGTATTTTTAGGCCAATCCTTGGCAACAAGACGAAAAGAGGTTTCAGATCATACGGCTGAATTAATTGATGAAGAAATTCATCGTGTCATTAACCGTAATTATGCAAGAGCTAAAGAGATCTTAGAAGAGAAACTCGATGTGTTACACAATATGGCAGAAGCTTTAATAAAGTATGAAACGCTAGGGCCAGAACAGTTAGATGATATTATGGAAGGAAAACAAGCTCGAGAACCTAAAGACTGGAACAATACCGATATTTCAAAAAATAAAAAAAGTGATACATCTCCTAACGAAGAAGAAAAAACAAAATCAAAATCTCGTTCAAATAAAAAAACAAAAGAAAACAAATCTGAAGGTGAAGAACGTCTCTAAAAATAATGTAAAAAAATCCTCTGTCAATGCAGAGGATTTTAATTCTAAAAAGAGTTTTTCTTAATCAAAATAAGCACAAAGGTAAATTGTTATGTCTATGCAACGAAAATATTTTGGAACGGATGGGATAAGGGGCCGAGTCGGAAAATCTCCTATTACACCAGATTTTGTTCTAAAACTGGGTTGGGCTGCTGGTCGTGTTTTAGCAAAATCAAAAGGCAAAGGAAAAGTTCTCATTGGAAAAGATACGCGTATCTCTGGTTATATGTTTGAAGCAGCATTAGAAGCAGGGCTTTCTGCGGCAGGCGTGAGTAGTTATTTATTAGGTCCAATGCCAACCCCAGCAGTTGCCTATTTAACTCGTACACTTCGCGCAGAAGCTGGAATTGTGATTAGCGCGTCACATAATGGTTATAACGATAATGGCATCAAATTTTTTTCGCATGATGGTATGAAACTTCCTGATGAAGTGGAATATGAAATTGAGCAACAAATTGAATTGCCTTTGGAGCTTGTTCCTTCTGAAAAATTAGGAAAAGCAAAGCGTATTAAAGATGCTCCAGCACGATATATTGAATTTTGTAAAAGTACTTTTCCTTCAAAGAAAACATTAGATGGATTAAAAATTATTGTCGATTGTGCTAATGGTGCGGCATATCACGTTGCTCCTTGTGTGTTTTCTGAGTTAGGTGCAGATGTTGTCGAATTAGCAGTTGATCCCGA
>Ga0180009_10007331_pt1 | contig 11311 bp, 9 predicted proteins | sample OS_PC_MetaG_FD_123537 | JGI IMG/M metagenome (GOLD analysis project Ga0180009, IMG submission 123537) | Groundwater microbial communities from the Aspo Hard Rock Laboratory (HRL) deep subsurface site, Sweden - OS_PC_MetaG | ecosystem: Environmental > Aquatic > Deep subsurface > Groundwater...
ATAATGATTTGTTTTCCCTGCAGATTCAAAGACTTCGCCAAGGGAGTGCTGTAGAACAGCCAATTTATAATTTCACCACCCATACGCGAACCAAACAAACGATTACCGTCGAGGCCGCAAGCATAATTATCCTAGACGGCATTTTACTCTTTCATGATGATGTGCTCCGCGATTTGATAGATTTGAAAATTTATGTTGATACAAACAGAGATTTATGCCTTTCACGCAGAATTGAAAGAGACGTTCTTGAGCGGGGTCGCACCAAGGATTCTGTTGTATCCCAATACCTTAAAACCGTGAAATCCATGCATGAAAAATTCGTTGAGCCACAGAAGGAACACGCAGATATGGTTGTATCGGGAAATGCTAACCTCGAAAACAGCGTCAAGGTTGCTTTGTCAAGAATAAAGGAGATGATATTGTGAATGCTGGCAAAGTTGTGATGGCCGTCTTTGTGGATGGACTTAAGCCATCAAGTGTTTGCCGCATGCCTTTTCTTGATTCCTTCTCTCAGAAAAGAAGGGTAAGAACCGATTTGGGATACTCCATAACATGTCATGCAACGATGTACAGTGGGGTATTTCCTGATAAACATCATATGTGGTTCATTTGGAAATATGCGCCGGAATCGTCTCCTTTCAGATTTTTGCCACAAAACCAATTGGTTAAATGCTTTGATAATCTGGCTTCCAGATATTTTATGGGCAAGATGGTTAGGTTGTTTTCGGGTAATACTTCCTATGCAGGAGTAGGCGTGATGAAACGTTCTTCTATTGCGAACTGGCCCTATTTTGATGTGGCTGAGGATCGATTTTGGGACGCTGACAACTATTTGGGATCCGTGCCGACCATATTTGAACTTTTGCGCAGAAACGGCATCAAGTATGAGACTGTTGGATTGTTAAACAACAAAAACAATGGAGGCGCACTTTTACATATCGAAAAGCACCATGCCGTAAATAGGGAAAACAGATGGATCTATTTATTTATTGGCGAAGTGGATCACTATTCGCATTTTCATACACAGGAGAGTGAAGTCACGGTCGCATTCCTGAAAAAAGTAGATCGCGAGATTGAACGTGTATATGGAGAATTAATCGGGCAGTATGATCAGGTTGATTTTGTGTGCTTTTCCGACCATGGCCACATGAAAGTTGAGCATCAATTTGACATATATGAACTTTTTTATCAACACAAAATAAACCTTGATGACTTTATTCATATAACAGACACCAACTATGCCCGTTTCTGGCTCAGGAACTACAAAGAGGAAAGGACGGTCAGGCGAGTAATTGAAGACATTCCTTCAGGATTTATTTTGGAGAAAGAGCATTACAAAAGATATCATACAGAAATGCCTGACAATAGATATGGCGATCTGATTTATTATTTAGATCACCCCTATATGTTTAAGAAAACAGTGTGGGGTTATGGCTTGCGAACCAAGTCGATTCATGGCTATCTTCCCGATTATGTGGATAAGGATGGCGTGTTTATCTCAAATATTCCAGTAGAGTCGGATGAGTACATAACCCTTGCAGATATTACCCCATCTTTGCTGGATCTCTTGGACATTAAGGAAGATTTTGACTTCGATGGACATTCCATTTGGAAACAAGCAATTCACTCATCAGGGTGATCCTGAAATTGAAAAATATGTTCGAGATTTATTGGAGCGGATCACTTCCCTGATTTTGATGAAAATTAACCCTATTGCCGTTTTTCTGTATGGGAGCCTCGGGCGCGGGGAAGGTACGCTATATCTGGAAGATGGTCGACTAATTATGTCAAGCGATTTTGAGATGGGAATTGTATCAAAAAAGTGGTCGGACCGAAAAAGACTGCGGGCCTTGATGGCAAGGGTTGAAAACCATATTGGGCATGAGGTGACCCTTTCTTTTTTTTCCCCTAAAAGGATTAGGCTGGCAACGAGCAGCAATTTTTCTTTATTCCCATCATCTGTTCCTACTATCGAATCATATGAAATTTCAGAGAGTGCATTTTTTTTATATGGCGATGATCTACGCACCAAAAAGTCATTTTTGGATTCCGAATTCATCCCCCTATGGGAAGGTCTGCGGCTGTTGTTCAATCGTATGGCGGAATTTGTAATAGCCTTTCACAATGGAAATGAAAATGAACAAGTAAAGGCATTTAATAAGATGAGAATTGCTTGCGGTGATGCACTTTTGGTAACCATTCATAGATATCATTATCTGTATCGGCAGCGTTTGGATAATCTTGAGGAATATTGGGAAGAAATTCAAAAGCAGAATCCAGCGCTGAGAGATGATCATTTTGAGTTTATTAGAAAAGGTTATAGGTGGAAACTGGTTCCGCAAGAAAATTTGGTGGCGATGAGCAATTTTGATTATGGGCGGCTTTCCGAACTCGCAAGAACAATCTTAAATTATGTTGCGAATCTTGACATGAATATAACTTCTTTCGATTCCAATGAATTTTCTCGGGAATATCTTGAGAGTCCTAAGCTGAAAAAGGAGTATTATAAGGGCATTTCTGGTCATCCATTGATGCAGAATTTGGTTTCCTTCCTTCAGGGGAGGATACCTTTCAATATATATCTGAGCAATATTGGAAGTCAACAGTCCTTGATCCATCGAGTTTACGCATATATTCCAGGAATTTTTTTCGAGCAGCTTGGCCGCCTGAGCCGTAAAAAATCGGTTAGGCTATGTGCAAAAGACCAACAGACGCTTGAGATGTATGGGAGGCTGTTGGCTTAACAATGAGAATTTTACTGGTTAACACCCGCCACTTCTATGGTGGAGGAGATAGCACGTACACCTTCAACCTTGCCAAGGTTTTGCGAAACAAGGGGCACGATGTGGCCTTTTTCGCCATGCAGGATGATCGAAACCTGCCAGATCCCGATTCCGATCTTTTTGTAAACCACATCGACTTTAAGGAATTAAATCAAAAAAAGTCTATTTATGCCGGCCTTCAGGTGGCAAGCAGGGTTATTTATTCAAAAGAGGCGAGAAAGAAAATTTCCAAATTGCTTGATCGATTTCAGCCCGACATTGTTCATCTGCAGAATATACACGGCCATATTACGCCTTCCGTTATTCTTGAGGGAAGAAGGCGAAATCTGCCAGTTGTGTGGACTCTTCACGACTATAAGATGGTGTGTCCCAATACTCACTTTCTGATAGATGGTACCAATAAGATATGCGAAGCCTGTGGAAATGCTCAATACTATCAGGCGGTGTTGAAACGCTGTAAAAAGGGATCGGTCCTGGCAAGCACAATGGCATGTGTGGAAGCATATGCGCATCGGATAATGGGTCTGCGCAATCTGCCTGATTATTTTCTGACGCCAAGCGCCTTTCTGCGAAACAAATTGATAGAAAGAGGGTTTTCGCCGAGCAAGGTTAAGCATGTTCCCCTGTTTTTGCCCGCTGAGATGTTTGATGATGTAGGGCAACATGATAAGGGCTACCTTCTCTTTATCGCAAAACTCGATCCCTTGAAGGGAATATATCCGTTGCTTGAGGCATGTCGACAGGCGCCGGAAGTGCGCCTGAAGATAGCAGGCCGCGCTGACGATATCATTGCCGCAAAATTGCCGTCACTTCTTCCACCAAATGCGGAATATGTGGGTATGAAACAAGGTGATGACCTGCGGCAGCTTCTTTTGGGGGCAAGGGTGGTTGTTCTTCCCTCTTTATGGTACGAAAACCAGCCTTTCAGCATTACGGAAGCGTTTGCGGCTGGGAAACCGGTTATTGCTTCTGATCTTGGAGGGATGACGGAGCTTGTCAAGGATGGCGAGCTGGGGTTGCTCGTGCCTCCGGGTGATGTAAAAGCCTTGGTTGAGGCGATGCGATGGGTAGTGGATCATGCGAAAGAGGCGAAAGATATGGGGCAGAGTGCAAGAGAGTATGCCTTAAGAGAACACTCGGCGGAAAGGCATTATGAGAGGATTATGGAAGTTTATGGAAGCGTAATGCATTGAATCCGCAGATTGCGCAGATTACACGGATTGAAAGAAAACGAATAGAGGAAATAGAGAATGGAATGCGCTGTAATTGTAACATATAGGTGTAACGCACGATGCAAAATGTGCAACACGTGGAAATTTCCGACGGATCTGACAGAAGAGATTCCGCCGGAAGTTATCGACAAGATTGAAGGCAGGTATAAACGGTTGAATATTACCGGTGGTGAACCGATGTTGCGGGATGATATTTTGGAAGTTGTGGAAGTTCTTGACAAAAAGACAGATCGTCTGGAAATAAGCACCAATGGGTATTTTACGGATAGAATTATTAAGGTTGCGGAAAAGTTTCCAAATATTTCGATTCGGGTGAGCCTTGAAGGGTTACCTGCCATTAATGATCGTTTGAGGGGTATCAAGGACGGATTTGATCATGGCATGAGAACCATCCTGCGTCTCCAGGAAATGGGGATCAAGGACATCGGTTTTGGGATTGTTATTTCTGAGAAAAATGTTTCCGATCTTGTCCATATTTACCGAATTTGCGCTGGCCTGGGCGTCGAATTCGGCGGTTCCACCATGCACAATTCCTTTTATTTTCACAAAGATGACAATCAGATTAATGACCTCGACCACACCCTGAAAGAGATGAATCGCTATATCCGGATGCTACTCAAGTCAAAGCGGACCGACTTACGCCTTCGGGTTAAGGATTGGTTCCGGGCTTACATCAACAAAGGGTTGGTCCATTATATGAAAGGTGAAACAAGGTCGATATCTTGCGGGGCTGCAACGGATTTCTTTTTTCTTGATCCTTGGGGGCGGATTCTGGCCTGCAATGGATCAGACGATCCATTGATAATGGGGGATCTCAGGGAGACATCCTTCAATCAGATCTGGCATTCAGAAGAGGCAAATCGTGTTCGAAGTATTGTGAAAGAATGCAAAAAAAATTGCTGGATGACGGGATCGGCGGTGCCAGCCATGCGGAAGAAGATTTGGGTGCCAATTATGTGGGTATTTGAGAACAAGCTCCGCCTTATTATGGGAAGAGATATCAACCTCGGTGGCTAAGATCGCTTACATCGGTATTAAGGGCCTTCCATCGAAGGGCGGAGCTGAGCGTGTGGTGGAAGCCCTTGTGCAGCGACTAAAAGATAGACATGATCTAACGGTATATTGCAACAGCCGCTACACGCCAAAAGATACAAATATTTCTATCGTTAAATTGATTCGTGTTCCAACCCTTGCCGGCAAGCATCTCCAGCCGTTTCTTTTGATATTTCTTTCAACGCTTTACGCACTGCTTATTGGAAATTATGACCTCATCCATTTGCACAACGCAGAAGCTTGTTTCGTCGCGCCGATTTTGCGGCTGAGATACAGAATTATTGCAACGTCGCATGGGCCTGCATATGAAAGGCAGAAGTGGAGTAAAATAGCGGCGGCTCTTATTAGCGCCATCGATTATTTCTTTGTGAAATTTCCAAATAGACTTACCAGCGTGTCACTTCCTATGGCGGATGAATACAGGAGAAGGTGGGATGCAGAGGTCGAGTATATTCCCAATGGTGTAGAAGACAGTTTGCCTTTGGACCAAAAAGGGGCGCTTGATCTTCTTCATAAAAAAGGTGTTTACGATGAGTATATTTTGTTTGCGGCCGGCCGTATTGATAGGACCAAGGGATGCCATACCTTGATCGAAGGGTTTCTTCAAGTAGAGACCGATTTGAAACTTGTTGTTGTGGGCGATGATAAGGTAGATCCTCAATATGGCTCCCAGCTTAAGAGAATGGCAAAAGATGACAAGCGGATTTGTTTTATTCCGTTTATCGCTGACAAAGGAAGCCTCTTCGGGATTTTCAAGAAAGCCCGAGTTTTTGTTTTCCCTTCTGAAGTCGAAGCCATGTCCATGGCGCTTCTTGAAGCCGCTTCGTTGGGCGTGCCGATTATATGCAGTGATATTTCTTCCAACAGGGCGGTGTTACATTCCGAACAGGCGCTGTTTTTTAAGACTGGGAATGCAAGGGATTTAAAAGAGAAACTTACTTGGGCAATATCAAACCATCATGAAATGCAAAATATGGGTTTGAAAGCGAAGAGATGGGTGAAAGAGAGATTTTCATGGGATAAAATCGTTGAGAAGTATGATCGGTTGTATGCTTCGATTTTAAAATAATCCCTAGGAGGTAAATAAGGCGACGCACTGATAGTCTTGCAATAAAGACACGGAGGTTAGGGAGTGTAAAAGGGAAGATGTTTGAAAAAGAGTATTATATTCATCAGAAGGCTTTGGTTGAAACCGAACAAATAGGAAATGGGACTCGGATTTGGGCATTTGTTCATATACTTAGCGGAGTGGTGATCGGGCGAAACTGCAATATCGGTGATCATTGCTTTATTGAGAATGGAGTGACAATTGGTGATGATGTGGTGGTCAAGAATGGGGTGTCCCTGTGGGAAGGGGTGACGATCGAGGACCGGGTGTTTGTGGGGCCCAATGTAAGTTTTACGAATGACCATGTGCCTCGGGCCAAGATGTTTCATGATAAATATGAGAAGATATTGGTTAAGGTGGGCGCGAGTATCGGCTCCAATGCGACGATTGTGGCCCCTCGGGTGATTGGTCGATATGCGGTTATTGGAGCCGGGGCTGTTGTGACGCAGGATGTACCGGATTTTGGGTTGGTTTATGGTAATCCTGCAAGGTTACAGGGATGGATGTGTGAATGTGGTAAGCGGTTGGTATTTGTGAATGAGGAAAGGGCAAAATGCGAATGTAAGCATGAATATGTTAAAAATGGTTCCCAGGTTTCCCCAGTACGATCTTCCGGACCTACGGGGCAGGCACAAATTAGCAACAAGTGAGGTCCGGAAGTACGGGGCCTTTTAAACGGGTGGTTCTTCTCCAAACTAATTGGAGAAAAGGGTCCAAGGATTCAAGGGGCCAAGGGGCCAAGTGTTTGTTTTCTATCAGTTATTAAATCCAAAGCGCATCCTTTAATCGGGAGATGATCCAAACGGGTATGCTTGCCGCATATTGTGAAGGAATGAACGACAATTATTGTTGGGATGTGGATGGAAATGCCAAGGGACGGTGAAGGGTTCATTCCCGTTGGCCCACTGTACGATGTAATTATTTTAGATAAAAAACACTGTGAAAAATATAACTATTAGAATATATAGCTTTTATAAACTGTTTACGGAAACCCGGCCGGCCTTGGCTATATTTTTCTCTTTTTTAATTGTATTGGCATGAAACCTGCTATGTGCTATTAAATCTACTAATCTTTTTGGATAGCCAGGGAAATGAAAATTCCTTTTGTTGATTTGCGGGCCCAGCATGATGAGCTTCGCCCTGAAATAGATTCTGTAATAAAAGAGGTCATTGACAATTCATCTTTTATCGGGGGACCACGTATTGAAGCATTTGAAAGCCGTTTTGCTGCTTTTTGCGGTATTCCATATGCTGTAGGATGTGCCAGCGGTACAGATGCTTTGAAGCTTGCATTGATGGCAGTGGGGGTAGGGCCGAATGAAGAGGTGATTACAGTCCCTAATACCTTTATCGCCACTGTTGAAGCAATAATACAGGTAAATGCTGTTCCGGTTTTTGTAGATATAGATGCAGAAACCTATTGCCTGTCGGTTGAAAAGCTTGTTGAATTTCTTGATAAAGGATGCAGTCTTGGTCAAGATGGTCGTCTAGTTAACCTGAAAAGCGGAAGAAAAGTGGTTGCGATTTTACCGGTGCATTTATATGGCCTGCCGGCTGATATGAAACCACTCCTGGAACTTGCTTCACATTATGATCTTAAGGTTGTCGAAGACGCCTGCCAGGCACATGGCGCCTTATATTCTATGAATGGGAATAAGTATAGAGCAGGTTCTCTTTCGGATGCCGCGGCATTCAGCTTTTATCCCGGCAAAAATTTGGGAGCTATCGGAGAAGGCGGAGCTGTGGTCACATCCAAAATTGAGTACATTGAAAATATGCGTATGTGGAGAGATCATGGGCAGAAAAAACGCTATTTTCATGCTTCGCCAAATGGATGGAATGGCCGGTTAGATACACTTCAAGCCGCCATTCTGGATATAAAACTTAAAAAGCTGGATGAATGGAATGCGAGACGTTGCCAAGCTGCTAAATGGTATTATGAGTGGTTGTCCGGCGATAATAGAATAATTCTGCCGGTAGCGCCTGACGGTCGCAGACACGTGTATCATCTTTTTGTAGTTCGGCTTCCTGACCGCGATAAAGCAATGGAGATACTATCGGACTCAGGTATTGGCGTCGGACTTCATTATCCGATACCGTTGCATCTTCAGCCCTCATTCTTGCTTTTAGGATATAAACCGGGCGATTTTCCGGAATCAGAGGCTGCATCTGCCTCAATATTATCTCTTCCCATGTTTCCCCATATATCGGAAGAACAAGTTGATTTTATTTGTAAAACCCTAAGAAAAGCATTGGATAAATAAGTATGAATGGTAAAATTCGGGTTGGCGTAATCGGCGCCGGGTATTGGGGACCTAATTTGGTCCGCAATTTTGTAGAAATCGATGGAAGTGAATTGATCTATGTGTGTGATCTTAGCAAAGCACGGCGGGAACATATTAATTCACAATGGCCGAATATTAAAACGACCGCGGATTATAGTGAAGTTTTAAGCGATAAATCAATCGATGCTGTTGTGATTGCAACCCCGGTGGAGACACATTTTGATATTGCGATGAAGGTTCTGAAGGCTGGGAAACATGTCTTCATTGAAAAACCGATGACATATAGCAATATTGATGATGGTAAACTTCTTGGTTTGGCCGAACAACTGAATTTAATAATCGGCACGGGTCATATTTATATTTATCACCCTGCCGTTAATAAAATGAAGGAACTCCTCCAGGAACAAAAAATAGGAAAGCCCTATTATGCCTATTCCACTCGAATGAATCCGGCGCCATCCCACGGGAATGTCGAGGTAATTTGGGATTTGGCGGTACATGATGTCTCTATTGCTTTGTTTCTGTGGGACCAGAATCCGGTTAAGGTAAGAGCTTCCGGCGGGGCTTTTGCCCACGATGGCCGAATCGACGTTGCGACAGTAGAGCTCTATTTTGCTGATGGTACGATGACCTATCACCATGTGGGGTGGTTAACCTCTGCCAAAGAAAGACATTTTTTTCTGGCCGGTACAAAAGGATCTATAAAGTTCGATGATATGTCAAACCAGAAACTTTTGATCACGGGACCTGTCATTGATACACGCAAGAACGAAGCCGCACAAACAGGTCATATCTATTACGCTCCCGGGAAGACAGAGGCTGTCGAATTACCGATTGAAGAACCTTTGAGGAAAGAATGTGAAGATTTTATCAGGAGCGTTTCAAATGGCGGAGTAATGAAGTCTGATGGTAAGCTCGGCCATTCCGTAGTCAAAGTCCTTGAAATCGCCACAGTATCTGCACGCAATGGAGGGCAGATGGTGTCAATGGAGTAGGATAGTAAGAACGATGTTTTCAAAACATAAAATTATTTTAGCCATATTTGATTCAGTTTTTATTATTGCCGGATTTAATTTTGGCTTTTGGTATGTTTTTGATTCCGGATTCTATCTTGAACCGCGCCCCTATCCGGATTATTATATTCCTTCTATTTTATTGGCGGTGTTAATTTTTTTAACGGTCTTTCAGCTAAAAGGGCTTTATAAATATCAAGCCGTCAGTAACCCCATCCATCAGGTTCAATCAATCCTTCAGTCGTTTCTTAAAGTATTGGCTGCTTTTATTCTGATTGTTTTCTTTATGAAGACGAAATACTTTGCCGACAGCCGCCTTACGATTGGTCTTTCTTTTCTTGCAGCCTTTCTTCTGATGGTTTTATTCCGGGCATCTATTTTGCCGCGTATTTATTTCTTTTTGGTAAAACGGGGAAAATTCAGAAAAAGGACCCTGATACTGGGTGCAGGTGAACATGGGGATTTAGTATCACGGTTTATAATGCTGAATCCGAAAAGTTATTTTCAAATTATTGGCTTTTGTGATGATGACCAACGGAAAATAGGTGCAAATATTAATGGATTTCCGGTTTTTGGCACAAGTTATGAACTGGAATCCATCATTAAAAGAAGTAATATTAAAGAGATTATTATCGCAATAAGCAAAGTAGAAAAAAGCGTCATGCTTGAACTTATTGATCGGTGCAAAAAGGCAAGGCTTGTAATTCATATTGTTTCAGATCTTTATAACGAAGTTAATGAAAGGGTTGAAGCTGAAGAATATGGAGGGTTAAGAACATATCGTATCGTTCCTAATGAAATTGGAATTGTGCGTACAGCTTTTCAACGCTTATTTAATATAGCGGGTTCAGGGATTATTTTAGGCCTTTTATCACCATTATTTTTAATTATTTCTTATGCCATAAAAAGAGATTCAAAAGGACCGGTTTTTTATAAGAACGAAGTGGTTGGGAAAGGCGGTAACACTTTCATAGCATATAAATTTCGGTCCATGTATACCGAAGGGGACCCCAAGCTGCATGCTCAAAATTTTTGCGATACGGATCTAATTGCGGAAGGGAAAACACAACATCTTAAATTTATGGAAAATTTTATCCTTGGGAATTCAAATGGAGATTGTTATGTGAAAAATGAGAATCGAATCACAAGGGTAGGGCGGTTTATAAGAAAATATTCACTAGATGAATTGCCGCAGTTAATTAACGTTTTCAAGGGCGATATGAATCTGGTTGGCCCTAGATTTTGCACTGTAGAAGAATATAAATTTTACAAACCGTGGCACAAAAGGCGTTTTGAAGTAAACCCTGGTATTACCGGCTTATGGCAAGTTAGCGCTAGAAGTGAAGTGGCATATGATGACATGGTTTTTCTGGATTTATATTACATTGAAAATCGGTCATTATTTTTTGACATTGAAATATTGTTAAGGACAATTCCTGTCGTGGTATGGGGAAAAGGCAGTAGAATTGTTAAAGAAAAAGAAAAAACTTTAAATGAGAAAGTTTCTGAATTGTCAAAGAATGGTTATTATTAAAATAATTTTTCGGTCGGGTTTATTGAAGGTGATTTCAAATCCGACGGCAACTTTAACGGCCTTACCCATTTCCAGTCAAGCCGGAATTGGGTAACTTACGTAAGTCTGAACCACTTAATCAGCAGGGGTTTACACACTCCAGCCTTGAGCTAAAGTGTGTAAGTTTCATCCCTATACTCCATTTACACACTCCGGCCTTGAGCTGAAGTGTGTAAGTTTGGGAACTAATGCTGGATATGTTCTTTAGAGTCCATCAAAGCCTTGCCTTGAGCTGAAGTGTGTAAATTCCATCCGAGGTCAAAA
>Ga0180009_10007332_pt1 | contig 11310 bp, 14 predicted proteins | sample OS_PC_MetaG_FD_123537 | JGI IMG/M metagenome (GOLD analysis project Ga0180009, IMG submission 123537) | Groundwater microbial communities from the Aspo Hard Rock Laboratory (HRL) deep subsurface site, Sweden - OS_PC_MetaG | ecosystem: Environmental > Aquatic > Deep subsurface > Groundwater...
AGAATGACTTGGGTGTGTTTCATCCCAGATAAGTTTTACCGGGCGAAAAACCTTTGTGTAATGACCGCCGGACCCGGAATTATGTTCTTTTATTCGTCTTGTTAAATCAGTAGTTATGCCGGTGTATAATGAGCTATTTTTGCATTTGAGAATATACACAAACCATGGTTTTAAGACGTTTGATATTTTTTTAGATGGGTTCATTTTAAGATTAGCCGCGGATATGGTTCGACTCTAGTTCGACTCACTACGTTCGCTCACTATCGCTCACTATCGCTCACTATACTTCTCCTCGTATACAAAGTACTGAGCGAGACTGAGCGAAGCGGAAGACGAGTCGAAGTACTCCCCCGGCTGGACGATGTTCGAACCTGGATTATTAAGAATAATAGGTATTCTAAATTTGATTTTGCCGCTAATTGGTAGCAAAGAATGTAGTCAGGGTGCTGGAAAAAATTAATAAAAAAGGGTACGGCCTTGATATTGAGAGGGGGATTGGGACGACATGAATTGTTATTTTGTGCAAACCGAATATAAATTTGACAGTAATTGATTTTGATGTTATTATTTTGGCGATATGGAAAGTAAAAAGAAATCCGCAATCAGTCTTTTAATCTGGCTTGGCCTGCCGCTTGTGCTTGCGGCGGGTTTGTCCGAATATTATTTTTTTCAGGTTTTTTATTTACCCTCCTGCAAAAACGAGCTGAAAAAAAATACTATAGAAAAAGGCAATTTGCTGGTTGAGATGTTCTCGCCCACCGTAAAAAAAGCCATTGAAGCGGGTGATGATCTCGGCGTTATGGCGCCTCTGGTGAAAATAGCTGAAAACCCCGATTTCCCGTACGCCCGGGTGCTGAATTCCAGCGGCACGGCGATAGCGCATAATAATATAAACGAATGGGGCAAGATATACAGCGGAAGCCTTACCAAAAAAATTATATCGGAGAGTGGCACGGCGGTGTATCCCAGAAAAGATCCGGAGGGTTATGATTGTTCCGCGCCTATTAAACTTTCCGGCGGTGAAATCGTCTTTTTTTCTGTGGGCGTTTCGGATTATAAAATTCGCGAAGAATTCGCTAAAAAACAAAATATCTCTAAAAAAACAGCCGGAGTTATTTTTATTATTTTATTTGCGGTCATTGAACTGCTTCTCTTTTTCATGGTGGTTAAGCCTCTCAAAAAACTGAAAATAAATGTGGAATCGTCCGCCATGGGAAGTGACGGTGAGGAAATACCTCCAATCGGCCGGGGTGAGATAAATGCTGTCGTGCATGCGGTAAACAAATCAATAAAAGATCTCGCGAATAATCTGTCTTCGCACAAAGACGGTCTTGAAAGTATGCGCGCCGACGTTATGGCTGTTGTAAGGAGCGCCGTTTCGGCGCTGGATAGGCCATATATGGTGCTGGATGCCGCGGGGAAAATAATATCTGTTTCGGACAAAAGTCTTCCCGGGTTAGGAGAAGGGAAAGATCTGATAGAAAAAAGCGTAATTGATATCCCTGACGCTGATTTCTGGGCGGAGACGGTGAGAAACGCTTCGGACAGCGCTATGCCCATTGTGAAAGAAAACAAAAAAACGGGAATAAAAGTCAGAGCGGCAAGTTTCTCTTTTTCTTCCGGCGAAGCGCTTGGAACATTGATTCTTTTTGTATCGTTCGAAAACCGCCGGGGTCAAAATAGCGCCGATAGCGTTTGAGAAAAGGTGTCAAGACCTGACACCTTGCCGACACCTTACCAGACTTTGCCGGCAAGAAAACTAAGAACTATAGGGCCGAATATTATTATGAATATCGTCGGGAATATCAGAAGTATAAGGGGCACCATCATTTTCATGGGGGCTTCCTGTCCCATTTTTTCCGCGAGCATCGCTCTTTCTCCCCTGAATTGATCGGAAAGCGCTCTTATGGTGGGGCCGATTGTGGCGCCTGTCTGCATGGACTGGACCAAAGCGTTGATAACGCTTGAAAGAGGGCGGTAGTTTACCCGTTTGGCCATATCTGTCAAGGCTGCCAGGCGGTTTTTTCCAAGCTTGATTTCCTGCTGCGCCAGATAAAATTCGTCTATCAGCTCGCCTGTTTCGTTTTCTATAAGAATGTTAAAAGCCGCGCCGAAATCAAGCCCCGCCTCAACCAGAAGAGTGAGTATGTCAAGAGCGTCGGGTAGACCCTTGAAAAGGAGCATTCTGCGTTTTTTTATTTTTGAATTAAGAATGAGCGGCGGAATAAAAGCTCCCAGAATTAACATCATCAAAAGAATGACCCAGTCATAAATGCCGAGAGCCACAATGGAGGCAATAACCGACGCGCATCCCGCGAGAACCTGTATGCCGAGAAAGGAAGACGGCTTCATATCCATGATTCCGGCCATCCGCAGCTTTTTTGAACTGTCCGTCAGCAGTTTTTTTATGAAAGGGGAATTGCTGTTCTCAAATTTATTACCTATATCCGTTGCCCACGCGCGCAATGTTTCGGATAAACTTTTATCTGTTTTCTCGATTTCACCGGCGAGCCTGCGGGTAATAATTTTTTGACGGCGGATAGCAAACAAGGCGTTAATACCGCCGGTAACCGCGACGAAAATGAGAGCAAACATAATTAACTGCATAACCATTAGAGACAGTTCGGATGGATTTTATTCCCTTTCTGGTCTGTTAATGGTATGATGAAACAGAGTAGGAAGAGTTAATAGGATGGGCATTTAGGCCTATTTCAACGAGGGACTTATTGGCAGCACAAAAAAGCCTAATTACCCTACTAAACTTCAGCGGCATTGGTTAGTATTAACATGGTGAAGGAGAATTTCATTCATGGAGTATAATAAATGGCGCATGCAGACACAGTACTAATTGTTGAAGATGACAAAAGTGTGGGTAAGCTGCTTGAAAAAGCGCTTAGAGACGGAGGGTTCCACCCTCTGTGCGTTAAAAGCGGCGGCGACGCCATAAAGCTCGTCCGCAAAAGAACCCCTGCTCTGATTATTCTGGATATAGGACTTCCCGATATCAGCGGTTGGGATGTGCTTAGAATTATGAAGCAGGATCAGAGCAAGTCTGTATTTTCAATACCTGTGGTAATTCTCACGGGTGAATGTAAAAAAACAGTTGACACCTTAAAGGGGCTGGAGTGGGGAGCCGACGATTATATACAGAAACCGTTTAGCCCGCGGGTACTGCTGGCGAGGCTGAAGGCGGTGCTGAGGAGAAGCCAGAACGGCGGCAGGCCGTTACCCGCTGTTGAAATGCTTTGTTCTCCCGACGAACAGATAGTTGTTAATGTTGATTTACGGATTGTTGTGCTGAAATATCCCCACGGAAAGGAAGAGGAACTGAAGAATCTTACGAATAAAGAATTTGATTTGCTTGTCTGCTTTTTAAAACACCCGGGAAGAGTATTTTCCAGAAAATATCTGTTTGAGCTTGTGTGGGGTTTGGATTATTTCGGGACAACGAGGACAGTGGATAAACATGTGGAGAGGTTAAGGTCTAAATTAAATTCGCATGGTAAAAGTATTAAGACGATTTCCGGCGTAGGCTACAGCTTTGCGCCGGATGATTAAATTAGGTATAATAATCAGGCGAAGATTAAAAGGAGGAAAAAATGATTTTAAACATTATTCTTATTCTTGCGGCGGTTGGTATAGCAATAGCGCTGGTGCAAGTAAAGAAAAAGAAAAAACAGGGATAGTCACTGCTACAAATCGCCCCTTGTGCCGGGGCGGGGCTTGAAATGTGAATTGAGATGAGTTTACTGACCGCGCTTTTTTTTCTTTATATTGCCGTTTCGTCGTTTACGGATTTGAAATACAGGAAAGTTTACAATGTTGTCACTCTGCCGGCTGTTGTGCTGGGCATAGGTTTTAATTTTCTTTATTTTGGTTTACCGGGACTGAAAAACAGTATTTTCGGACTTCTGGCCGGTTTTTTAATATTGTTTATTTTTTTTGTGTGGGGCGGCGTCGGTCCGGGGGATGTGAAATTTCTCGCAGGCGCCGGGGCTCTCACTGGGCTGGAGACGCTTGTTACGGGCGCTCTTTACGGCGCGATTATCGCGGGTTTATATGTCACGGTTTTTATCATTGTGAAAAAAGATTTCAAAAAAACGTTTGACCGGTTGTGCGGATTGTTTCGCGCAGCGTATTTAAGGCAGCCGCCGGATATGAATTTGGCAAGCGGTGGCGCGAAACACCCGTATGCCCTGTTTCTGTCTATAGGGCTTCTGCTGAGATGGATTGAAATAAATTATTGGATATGAAATTTTTATTAATATTCCTCATTGCTTTTTGTTTTTGCGCGTGTTCCTCGGTGAACCACAACGTAAAGCAGACGAACGATTTTGTTTTTAAGGCAGGTATTGAGAAGTATCTTCAGGGCGAAACGGAAACGGCATACACGCTGCTTAAAAAAGCGGCGGATGCGGAACCCGGAAACGGTGATATCAAGAACTTCCTTGTTAGAGTTATTACCGAGATGGCCGTGGATGAAGTTGTAAAAGGCAATTACAAAAATTCTCAGGCGCTGCTTGAAGAAGCGCTTAAAATAAATCCGTCGGATAAACTGAATGAGATGCTGGGGAGAGTAAAAACATTGAGGTCTAACGGACGGAAGCAGGTGAAGACGGATAAAAACCTGCCCGAAAAAGAGAAAAAAAAGCTAATGTCAGTGTTTTTTAATAATGGGACGAAATTGTACGAACAGGGGAAGTATAAAGAAGCCATAGCTTCGTGGGAAAAGGTGCTTGAAATTGAACCGAAACATCAGCAGAGCAGGGAAGTTATAAAAAAAGCTAAACAGAAAATGGCGGAGCGCAGGAAGTGAAAAAAAACAGCGCCGATAAAATAGCGGCGGAAATCCACGATCAGTTTCTGCCGAATCTGATGAGCATTATTTATGAACTTGAGTTCTGGAAAAAAACGAATGCGCTTTCTCCCGCGGGAAATGAATTTCTCAATAATATAAAAGACAATCTTGATATGGCGGTGGGAGAATCAAGAAAACTTCTTCTTTATCTGAAACCGCCGAAGATAATAGAATCCAGCCTGTCGAAAGCGCTGAACCATTATCTGCAAAGACTGGAAGAGACAAAAGGCCTTAATTACAGATGGGTGACGAAATCGCCCGACAAACAGAATTATGTTTCGCAGGATGTGATTCTTATGACTTTCCTGGAGCTTCTCGCGAATCTTCCGCTTGTGGACGAGGAAATCCTGTTTAGTTTCAGAGCGGATGACGACGCCGTCAATTTGTCTTTCTCTTGGAGCGGTCTGACAAGAAGCTGGCTTTCAAAAGACTTGAAAAATGTTATAATGAAAAGGCTGGTAAAGGTGAAAGGGGAAATTGAGTATTACAGAGCAAAGAAAAGACTTTGGCTGGCGATATATTTGCCGCAGCGTTGATAATGAAAAAAATAAAATTGTTTCTGGCGGATGACCATAACCTGTTCAGAGAAGGATTGCGCCGCCTGCTTGAAACGGAAAAAGATTTTGATGTCGCGGACGGTTTTGACTCCGGTGAGGCATTGCGTGATTATATATTTTCAAAAAAACCTTCCCGTGACTTGTCAGGGTGTGTGATACTGCTGGACATAAATATCCCCGGAATAAACGGCATTCAGCTGACTCGCATAATAAAAGAGAAATTTCCTGAAATCAAGATACTCATTCTTTCAATGTATGAGGATGAATCTCACGTCTTGCAGGCGTTTAACGCCGGGTGTGACGGTTATACAATTAAGACCATGCCTTCGTCGGAAATTATAAATGCCATTAAGCATGTCGCCGCCGGCGAGACGGTTGTTCCGCGCAGTCTTACTCCGAAACTTATTTCCGGTTTGAGGAAAGTGTCCGGCGATGAAGTGAAGAAAAGAATATTTGACATAACGCAGAAAGAAATTGAAATAATCACATACCTGGCGGAAGGTTTATCCAACAAAGCAATAGCCTTTAATCTGAAAACAAAAGAAAAGACGGTGAAAAATCAGATGAACAATATTCTCAGCAAACTCAACGTGACGAACCGTACCCAGGCGGTTTTAAAGTCAATCAAACTCGGCCTCATAAGCGGCGAATAAAAAAGGGGGACGGAGGAAAGTCAATTAAAAATGGGGCGCGACTTTCCTCCGTCCCCCTTTTTTTTGTCCCCTTTTTTCTGTTTACTTTAGTCCAAAAGCAATCTTCAACTTCATATCAAGATTGCTTTGTAAAACTTCTGAAAGTTTGCCAAGACGCCTCGAAATTTTTTGTCTGTCAAGAGTAAGAATTTTATTGACTTTAATAACAGAAAGCTTTTTTAAACCCGTTAATGCAAAATCGGGATGGCATTCTTCAAGCAGTAATTCGGTTTTACAAGGCTCATTAGGTATAACAGATGAAATAAAGACAACAACGGCATCCACATTATTATTAACGGAGATAACAAGAGCCGGCCTTACTTTTTTTGCGGATAAATCAGTGAACGGGAAAGGAACTAAAACAATATCCCCGCGGAAAATTGGTTTTTTAGACAGGTTCCCCATCTTTAATTGTGTAGATGTTCTCTTTGCTTTGTTTAAGGAACTTGAAACTTTTAGAATTGTTTGCCGCAGAGGCTATCAGCTTGGATGGGACATCATTATCAACTTCGGAAAACAGATAGTGACTGGCGGGGTCAATAATAATTTTAACTTTTCGGTGTTCAGCAATGCGAACTTTTTTAATAGGCCTGAAAATACCGTTCTCAAATACAGCCTGAATGGTTATAGACACAATATCACCTCCTGTGAAACCCAATTACTAACATTGTAAACTGTTTGAAAAAAATTGTCAACACACACGCAAGCCCCACCCCGGAGTTTACCCCGTACCTTGATACGGGGCGAACTGCCTCTACTTTACAAAAAATGGTGATTAGCTTCGTCACATTTTTTGGCAATTTTTACATAGGTCTAATTGCTTACAGCAAAAAGGGACATAATACCCTGTCGCGGGATTAAGTAAAAAAGTAAACTTAGCCCTATGAAATTAGAAGAGTGTTTAGAGGGATTGGATGAGTAAACAAAAATTGCCGGCAATACCGCCGGAAGATTATGAGGGAACTCTCGCCGATTGGATATCCGGTTTAATCAGCAGGGGCCTATGGGATGAAAAGTCTCCTGAGTGGTTCGGCGATGTGATGATATCCGAGAAAGATTATGCCGATTTGCTCCGGGAGTGTGAGGAGAAAAGTTAAACGTTGTCTTTAAAATTTCCTTTACCGAAAAAGTGGCCGTGGGTAAGACAAATTAGGGACGCCTTTTTCCTTTGCTGCTTGTTTGTGAGCGTTGCCTCCGCGGGACAGATGGAAGAAATCCTTTATAATGCTGTCAGGGAAAATAATATCAGCAAAGTTGAGAGAGCAATTTACGCGGGAGCGGAAATAAACGGGACGGATGAATTGGGCTGGACGCCGCTTATGTCTGCCGCGTTTCATGACTATTTTGATCTTGCGCGGTTTCTTATTGAGAAAGGTGCAGACGTGAATGCGAAAACTCCGCAGGGCTTTACGGCTCTGATAATCGCTTCCGGTGAAAAATCTTTGCTGGTTTCCCGGCTTCTCACGGCAAACGGCGCTGATGTGAACGCTCAAACAGAAACAGGCCTCAGCGCTTTAATGATTTCCATTTCTAAAAAATCATATTCCTTATCAAGCTGGCTTCTTGAAATGGGAGCCAATCCTCACTTGAAAAACTTTGCGGGGAAAACGGCTATGATGATAGCCGAAGAAAAAGGCTGGGATAGAATGGTTTCGCTACTGGATGAATACCGCGGCGAAAACTACTCCGTTAAAAGCGCTCCTGTGAGTGTCCCAACTTTGGAAGCGGGGGAGCATAGCGGGGAACTCGTTAAAGCGGTGAGAAATAATTCCGTTGAAATGGTAAAACTGCTCATCAGCCGGAAAGCCGATGTGAATTTCAAAAACAAAGAGGGAGTAACACCTCTTATGTGGGCGGCTTTCAATAATTCTCCGGAGATAATCTATCTTCTTGTAGAAAATGGCGCCGATGTAAACGCCCGGACCAAAGACGGAGTGACGGCTTTGATTTTCGCGGCGGGAACAAATTCGCTAAACGCGGCGAAAATCCTGCTAAGAAACGGAGCCGATGTAAACGCTGTCACAAGGCACGGCGTAACCGCTATAATGTCCGCCGACTCAAATAAATCCAGAGAGATGATAACTCTACTGGCGGATAGCGGAGCAAAATACCGCTGGATTTCGTCTTATTAATTTCTCATGGCAATATATGTGTATACGGTATGTTGCGCTGCCGGTGCGGTGAATAATAAGGATGATATGAAGTGGAAAGAAATATGGTGAAAGTTCTTCTTGTCGTCAGTGACAGGATAGAAATGACTTTAATGCGTTATGCTTTGGAAAATAACGGCTGCGAGGTTGAGGTGGTGACAAACGGATTTAGCGCCTTGAAAATACTGGATGAAGAAATGAAATATGATCTGCTGGTTACTTCGGAGGAATTGCCGGTTATGAAAGGCGCGGATTTGTGCCGCGCGGTGAAAAAAAGCAAAGCAGGTATAAAGGTGATAGGCATGGACATAGACAGCGAAAGCGAGATGCCCCGCGAGGCTGAAAGTCTGCCGAGTAGGGAAGCCGAATATGATTATTTTATCGGCGGGGCGTTCAAGATTCAAAAAGTCGCGGACGCGCTTGATTTTGTTTTAGAGAGAAGTACAGCGCCGACGGGCATTCGCCGCGACGCGCCGAATGTTCGGGGGTAGTGGGGAGGAGATTGATGAAAATACTGATTGTGGAAGATGATAAATGCGTGAGGGATGTGCTTACGCTTATTCTAAAGAAGGAAAATTTTACCGTGGATAACTCTCCCGACGGTTCTCAGGCCGTAGAGCGTATCAGGGAGAACGGCGGTTATCGGCTTATAATTACAGATGTCAATATGCCGGTGATGGACGGTTTCGCGTTCAGCCTTGAGGCGAAGAAGCTTTTACCGAAGACGAAAATAATGGGGATGTCGGGCGGTTCTATTTCGTCGGTGAAAGCGAATAAGCATTTTGATCTCTTCATAAGGAAACCCTTTGACGCGGATCAATTTGTTAATGCTGTCAATTGCGCGCTTAACGACGGTAAATCAAAAAGTTTTCAAAACGGGCCGTCGGCTTAATTATCAAGAATATCCGACGGATTTTAAGCCGACGTTGCCTTTTCTACCTTTTCTATACGCACCCTGGTAGGCACAGGCTTTAGCTTGCGTAATATTATACGCACCCTAAAGGGTGCGGCTACAATAGGGGTTGTTGCCCAATTTGAGGAATTCGTGATTTATTTTGTCGCAAAAAAGTCGCAAAAAAGTCGCAGAAATGTCGCAACTTTATTTTATACTTATGGTGAGAGGGGAAAGAGCGCGCGGTGGTTTGAGGCGCGTTGAGGATTGATTTATCGACGGAGAGAGGGGATAAAAAGGTTGTCAAAGGGAGATTGAAAAGGAGAGTTTGAAAAGTATGGGCAAAAAAGAGAAAATATTGAAAAACTCAAAAATCACGAAAACTGCGAAAACCGGGGATGCCGTAGCAAGCGAAATAATTGAAAGAAAAATTATAGATATAAAAGGTAGGAAAGTTATTCTTGATTCTGATGTGGCAAAACTTTATAATGTGCAAACAAAAGAAATAAATCAGGCAGTCAAAAACAATCCGGAGAAATTTCCCGAAGGATATATTTTTCAACTTGCATATGAGGAGTGGGAACCGGTGAAGTCAAAATTTTTGACTTCACCTCGCGGCGGAGGGAAAGTAAAATTACCCAAAGCTTTCACTGAAAAGGGGCTTTATATGCTTGCCACGATTTTGAAAGGGGACAAAGCCATACAAACGACAATAACGATTATTGAGACTTTTGCAAAAATCAGAAACCTTACGAGGAACATGAAAGAACTTTCTGTGGTCAAAGATAAGGATATTCAAAAATCGTTAATGCGTGAAAGCAGCGGTTTGGCGGCTGAAATTTTTGATGAAGGGTTGAAGACTGTATTTTCTTTTCGGGGAAGATTGAAGATTAAGGAATGTGATTGCGGTAGATTGCCGCAGTGACAGAAAAAAATGGGAGGTTATTATGTTTAAAAAATTTATGATGGGGGTGGTTGGAAATGTAGCTGCGGGATTGCTATCCCGCCAATGGAAAAGAATTAAGGACGTCCCCATTCTTTTCTTTGCGGCTACATTGGTATTGCTGCTATTAGGAACCGTCCCCAATAGGGCTTATGCGAACAATGTGAGCGTTACGAATGTGACGATGACAAATCTGGACAAAGCCGGGGGGAATGTGGACATTCAGTTTGATATTTCGCAGGGCAACACTTACCGTCTTAATTTCAACGGAAAAGAGTTTTATGACAGTATCTGGCTTTTTGTCAAATTTTCAACCGCGGGAGCGCAGGGGCCGTGGCGTCATGCGTATCTTGCCAGCGGCGGAAATATTACCCCGGCGGCAGATGGAAAAGGCGCTTTTTTGGTTCCTCAGGCGACAGAAGGGCAGACCGCGAGCTGGTCGGATACGTCCAAAACACTACGCTGGGATTTTACCAATGCAGGCAATGAAAGCGGAGCTCTCACCGGCAATGAATCCATAAGGGTGAAGGTTTTCGGCATAGAAATGGTAAAGGTTCCTACTGATTCCTTTTATTACAATTACGAGAACGCCGGTTCAACTTACACATTTAATCAGTATGCCGATGGAGTTACGACGCCTGTTTGGGTTGACGCGACGACGGACATTCCCTCCGGAGCGGCGGCAGGTTGGCCGAACGGATATTCAACTTTTTATCTCGCGAAGTATGAAGTCAGCCAGCAGCAGTATTGTGATTTCTTAAATACGCTTCCGGGTTTCTGGAATAACACGGGAACGGCGCTCGCGAGGTTTCCTAATAATGTTACATACGAACACGGAATATATCACGCCGGTTCCGAATATGCGGTTGGCGCATCAACGGCGAATAGGGCAAGTAATTTTCTTAGTTGGGATGACACGAGAGTATATCTTTCCTGGAGCGCTTGCCGTCCGATGACGGAGATGGAGTTTGAGAAAGCGGCTCGCGGCGGTGGAAATCAGAGAAAATATCCGTGGGGAAACACAGAGCCGTCCGTGGGGAATTCTCTTTATTTACCGAGTGGCCACGCCGCGACTTATAATTGCTGGAAATTTTTTGCGAATTATGTTGAAGGAGCAAATGAGCAAGGCGTAGATGGGCCAACTAGTGTTGGACTTTATTTATCGGGAGATGAAACAAGAACTAACGAACAGAAGGGTTGCTCCCCTTACGGAATAGC
>Ga0180009_10007333_pt1 | contig 11310 bp, 9 predicted proteins | sample OS_PC_MetaG_FD_123537 | JGI IMG/M metagenome (GOLD analysis project Ga0180009, IMG submission 123537) | Groundwater microbial communities from the Aspo Hard Rock Laboratory (HRL) deep subsurface site, Sweden - OS_PC_MetaG | ecosystem: Environmental > Aquatic > Deep subsurface > Groundwater...
ATAATTCTTTTAAAAGCTTTTCGTACAATCCGGCGTATTTCCGGGCTATATATTCCGGACGGAAACGCTCGACATTTTTTAATCCCTTACGGATCAGATCTTCTCTGAAATCTGCATCCTGGATAATCTTTTCAATTCCTGCCCTGATCTCTTCCACATTATACGGATCGGCCAGGATGGCGGCATCACCGGCTACCTCGGGCATGGATGTGTTGTTGCCTGCTATGATGGGCCTCCCTGTCGCGTTAGCTTCAACTATGGGCAATCCAAAACCTTCATACGTGCTGACAAAAGTCACCAGGTCGGATTCCCGGTATAAATCCATCACTTTTTCGTAACTGATATCGTAATGGTTTTCATATACGATACCATGTTCTTCAAGCAAGGCTTTCTGGTGGTCACGCAGTCTACCCAGGATGGTCAGTTTTACCTTCATTCCCGATATGGCCCGGATGATGTTTTCGAGGTTCTTGTTATGTCCTGTGCCCATCTGCAGGATGTTGGGCTGTTCCGTATTGAATTTTTTCGGGGAATATCTGATCTGCGGTGAAACACAGTCGTGGATCACTACTACTTTCTCGGGATTGATTTTTACTGCCTCCAACAGTTCTTTCCGTGTATTTTCGGAGATAACCGTGATATATTTAACGCACCGTGCCGGCATGGTATACCAGAAATGCTTCAGGATGCGGTGTTTGATGCCACTGCTGCGCCTCAAAGCAACCAGGTCGTGGATGGTGAGGATGGTACGGCGGCGTTTGAGCATTTTTGCAATGTAATGCACATCACCCGTGATATGATTTACCTGTCCCTGCGACCTGCGGACCTGCATCACGTTGAATAACCGTGGCAAAAGACCTTTGCTGTGGTGTTTCATCACGCAGTTCCTGAATGAAATATTTTCGGGCAACGATGACTGGATGAACCCAAACAGCTCTTCAATACTGTGGTTCCCCTGAAAGGGCTTCCTGAAAAAATATACTACGTTTATCTTTTCTTCCATTACATTCGGATTTTAAAAATGCTTTTAGAGACGTAGAAGACCACAAAGATCACCATGGCCGATTTTACCAGGTGGTTAATGACGATAGCGAAGTCGGTTTCCGCTTTGATGACCTGGAAAAACAACAGGGGAAGCCATAGGATCAGTGTCGGGTTGTTATGCGAGAGCTTTATGATCAGTACGATGATCCCATTATACAATAAGCCAAGGATCAGCATGAACAGGATGCCTCCGGTAACCCCGAAGTTCCCGTAAGCTTCGCCAATGATACTCAGGTTCATGGATGTACCCTTGGCCAGTTCTATCCCTGTGAAGCGCTCAAAATTCTCATGCCCGCCGGCTTTGGCTTTCGAAGGGGCCAAAACCCTGGGTAAAAGAGCAGCCGATATGGCATTTTTTACGGTTTCCCCTTTGACAAAAGTATTACGGCGGGGAATGTGATCCATGATGCGGGAGATGATCCAGCCCTGGTTCAGACGGGCCCCGGCATTGTTCAGCACCTCTTCCTGAAAAAGATAGCGGGGATCGGTCAGCCTCTGGAAAAGTATATCCTGGAAAATCTCGGTATTGCTCTTGTTGCTGGTGGAATACCAGGTGAGATAGCGGTATTCTTCCTTGATGGATTGGATCAGTAACATGACAACAATGCCGGTGACCATGATGGTAATTTTCACCCCCATCCCCATTTTTACGATGAATGCAACGATCAGGAAAGTAAACAACATCCAGATGATCAATTCATGAAACATGCCGATAGCTACGGAATTAAGAATGAGAGCACCCATCACTGCACCAAAGACTATCCATTTGCTAAAACTTTTATCGGCAAAAAGGACAATGAAAATACCTACAAACTGCATATTTCCCAGCAGGTAGAAGAGAAAGGCAAGGCTTCCGGGTACAAATTTGCTCATGAATGAAAACAGCAAACCGATCCCGATGAGAATATACCCTAACGATTTCCTGTTTTGAACGAAGTTTTCGAGAACTTCAAATTGTTCTTTTCCTATGGTGCGCTCGCGGGCTATAGGCAGGTACATTCCTATGATAAAGATGAACGTTCCTGTGAAGACATAATTCATGTATACTTCTTCGCTTACCGACATATAGTAAAGCGGGTGTTCAGGAAGGAAGTTATAGGCCAGGATAGGGCCAACCAGCCATTGCAATGCCGCGATCAGGGCGATCACGTCGCGTATTTCTATTTTGTTGCCAATATCATTCACGAACTTCATGAAGATCACCAGGGAAAGTGCCAGACCTGCGCTGGAAAGGAAATACATCCCGGAAAAAACCTCCAGCAGCAGGTAAAGCAGTAACCCGCTACCGGCAATGATGATATTTTTTTGCGAGATGTACATTTTAGCGTATCAGATTTTCCCAAAAGCCGTCAGAATACCTTTTTCAAAGCCTTCCATCGTTTTTTCATAACTCCAGCTACTGATGATCCTGCGCGATTCAGCCCCCATGTTGGCTGTTATTTCATGTGTCCGGAGCCCGGATAGTTTTGCGGTCAGTTCTTCGGCGTTTCCTGCCTCAAAAATATAACCATTTTTGCCATTTTCTATCAGGTCGATGGCACAACCTGTCTTACTGCTGGCGACGACAGCCCGTTCGCACGACATGGCTTCGTTGATGACCAGTCCCCAGGTCTCCCCAGGGCCTCGTGAAGGCAAACAGATGACATCTGCCATGTAATATACCGCCGGCATTTCACTTTGGTTCCTGAAACCCATGAAATGTATGTTTCCTGCTCCGGTCGAGGCGGCTCTCATCTGTTCCTCCAATATCCCGTTTCCTACAAAGAGAAAATGCAGGTGCCTGCAATCAGGATGCAAGGCGGCGTTGATCAGCAGGAGTGGATCTTTTTTGGGCTGGAACTTACCGGTAAAAGCCACCAGGATGGCATCTTCCGGGATCCCGGCCTCTTTTCTCATAACTTTGGCCTTTTCCCGGTAATCTCCGTTATGGTCATAAAACCGATTGTTGTCGATGGAATGCGGGGCAAAGAACAGCCTGGCGGGAGGGATCCCATGCTTTTCAAAGTAACGTTTATTGTTTGTGCCAACGTAAAAAGCATAATCCGTATGCCGGTAAACCCATTTCAGAAATATCCTGCGAAGTTTTTGTTTATAGCCTCCGGTTTCGTCGAGCAGGGTTGAGTCGCCACGGAAAAACACCGGGATACGGCCTTTGAAATAGCGCATGGCCTTCAGGTGGCTCTTGAAGTTCCAGCCATAAACCAACAGGGCTTGTGCCCCCCAGTCGCGGATAGCCGCTATAAGTCCCGGGTTTACCATCCCGCTGAAATGACCGGTACCCGGACGATTTGAGATATTCTCAACAAATTCATATTCATAACCATCCAGCAATGGGATATCCCATTGTATGGTCTTGCCAAAGTCTTTATCCTCGACCTTTTCCATGCTCTGGCTCCAGGTGTAGAACACCCTGGGCAGGATAAGGTCTGATCCGCTCAGAAGCTTGAACAGGGGCGCATTGTATTGGATGGGATGCGTACTTATGATCGCCAGTTTTATCTTTTCTGCCATGCTGTTAAGGTTTTTTCAAAGAATTCAACCTGTCTGCGTGTCATCTCCCTCGCCGAATAAGGCTCGAACTCCTTCCAGTTGGTGTCAGGCGTAAAGGGCAGTTTCTCCAGGATATGGTTTAGCGCCTCGAGAACATCCCTGCTTACTTTTTCCGGAGTATCTCCTGCGGTGAAGGTCACACACTCACCGGCACGGGTCCTGCCAAGTATCTCAACAACCGAACTGCTGCCGTCGAAGACTGCCAGCAGCGGTCTTTTACTCAGGATATACGGGTAGAGCTTGGAAGCTGTGTATTGTGCATCGGTCGAACCGGGTATGAAAACCATGTCGGCTTCCCTTAGCACATTCATGGCTTCAAAATAAGGCAGACGGTCGGTTATCTCCTGCACCAGGTTTGGGATACCTACCTCCCCGGCAATGGGTTCAATGGTTTTTATTCCTTTGCCATCAAGGGCATAACTGGTCCCTATGAAATACATCCTGATCCGTTTGTAGAGTTCAGGATTGCGGTCAAGGCCCTCTTTAACTGCCAGAAATGCAGATTTCAGGGCAAAATACATATCGTGCCCCCCCCTTCCTATGTAAACCGTATGGATGTTCCCGTCGTCTTTTTTAAACAGTTTGTTTTCCAGTGCAAGCTTATCAAGGACATCGAAGTCGATGGATGCTCCGCCGAAAGGGATTACGGTACACATTTCCTGCGTAATGTTCTGATAGCGTTCCATCAGCGTTTTCGGATACCCATCGGAGACGGAAATGATACCGTTCACCTTTACCATGGTTTTGGCTTCCAGGTATTTTGCCATAGGATAAGCAATCCGGAACTTGGGCGGTCTTTTGTCTTTCGGAACCGTAAGGTAATAATCGTTGCGCCAGGGATCCTGCATGTCGATGATAAATGGGATGCCATATTTTTTTTGCCAGCATGGACCAAGTGTCATCACCGGAAAAGCAGTCGTACTGAAATAAACAAGGTCGAATTGTTTCTTTTTCATCAGCTTTTTTACCAGCTTCCTGTAGTACCAAAGGGAACGGTACCCAAGGTTTCCCAACCCGAATTTCCTTGTCCACCGGGTATTGAAAGCCGGGATGCGATATATCTCAATATCATCGGGGATGGTCTCCAGCAACCATGGATCCTGGCCCATTTCAACGTACTGTGGTTCAACGGCTATGACCGTGGGGTTCCATCCCATTTCCCGGAAATACGGAAGGGATTGCCTTACCCGGTGCATATCGGCTGCGTTAATGGGAGGGAAGTTGGGTGAGATGATCAGTAATTCCTTCATGTTTCGGGTGTTAAATCAGTTTCTCTATCCATCCTGTAAGCTTTTTCTCCTGTACTTCCCAGCAAAAAGTCTGTTTCGCGTATTCAAGCGCCATTTTCCTTGAACGCTCCAGCTTGCCGCGGTCTTCCAGCAACAGTGTTATGTTGTGTGCCAGTTCGTTCTCATCCTTGTTACCAAACAGGAAAACGCTTTCAGGCGCCAACCGTGCCACTTCCTGCTGACCGGCTGTATCGGATGCGATCACAGGCAATCCGGCCAGGAGGTATTGTAAGATCTTATTGGTGATGGTCAGGTTGCGGCTGTCGGGTGTGTATTCTTCCAGGGCAAGGCCAATATCATGCTCGGCAATCCTGGATAGTAATTCCTTGTGTGGAACCAGGGGGTGGATAAACAATCCATGCTCTTTGCCGGCGGGCAGGATACTTCTGAGTTTGTTTTCATAATCGGGACGGCAGTTGCCTCTCAGATGCAGGTCGACCGGGGTTTTTACCTTATTGAGTGCCCCAACCAGGAACTCCAGCCCCCTGCCGGGCCCAATGGTTTGCGAATACCAGTGGATAGACGGCTTATCGCGATTGATGCGATCAAGATACTTCCCATCCAGCCATTCTCTTTCTGCCCAGGGAAATACGTTATACAGGACCTCAGCTTGTTTCCCACCGTAAAACTCCTGCATACCTCTGGCCATGCTTTCAGATGTTGTGTAAACCAGGGGGGAATGGTTCAATGCATATTTTTCGTGAGCAGAAAGAAGTTTCAGTGGACGGTAGCGGTTGGCCGAAGGCAGCAGGTCGTGCGAATACCAGTCTTCCAGGTCAAATGCAACCCTGAAGCCTTTTTTCAGCAGCTTACATCCGATCACGGTGGCCATCTCCTGATGACAGGTGTAAAGATCTGCCTTCTGAGCAACAGCCGCGCGCAGATTCCTGTGAAAGCCATATCCCAGTGATTCCACATTCTCCCATTTCAACCTGCTGATCATCTCCGATGCTATCCTTCTGACCATCCGGGTTTTCATGTTGTGCCACTTTCCGGTCTGCCCGGGGATGATATTTTCAACCCCTCTCAATTCGATGCCTTCATCAATCAGGGTAAGATCTTCCAGGCGCTGTGCCTCATTGGTGAAGGTAGTGAGAATGGTAACCCTGTACCCCGCTCGGTGCAAGGCATTGGCTTCTTTTACAACCCGTGGGTTACGACAGAGATGGCTTTGTGTGAGTATGCAGATGTGTTTCATAACCTGGGTTATTTTTTCCTGTGAATAAGCTTTTTATGATAGTGGTAAGAAACGTATTTTGCCACTTTCCAGCCAAAGATCTTTTTGATCAATTCAATTGCTTTGCCGCCGAGGACGGGCATTCTGGGTTTTTGTCCCTGGGCTTTGATTTTTCTCAGGATATCGCGGGTCAGGTCGGGATACTGTGGCCAGGTATTGATGGCGATGTCGAAAAGTTGTGTAGCAATAGCTTTTCTTACACCGGCGTCGTCCTTTTTTTCCAGGAGGTAGCTGCTTTTCTTTTCCAGGGCATACAGTGCGCTTTCCAGGTTTTTCCTTTTGAAGGATTGTCCGGCCACATTGCGCCCGTAAATGTATTTACGGTAATAGTTCACTCCTTTTGTGAAACATAAGCCTTTGCTTAACAGAACGGCCCGTGCAAAATATTCCCCGTCCTGGTCGAGCAGGATGCTTTCATCCCAGGGCCCGCAACGGTCGGTGATATCCCTTGGTGTGAGCCATGCACTGGTCTGCACCATCGAAGTCTTGCCATCCCCACCCCAAAGCCGGGTAAGAAAGGAAGCCGGATCATCGGTGTCGTAAAGGAAAAATGATTCATCCGGAAGAGGTTGCTGATAAGGATCCTGGCCATCGAAAAAATGCACGGTTGTACACATGGCCAGCTTTCCGGGTTCCTTTTCGAGAGCAACGACCTGGGATTCGATCTTGTTAGGACTTAAAAGATCATCGGCATCAAGGAATTGAAGATATTTCCCTTTGCTTAACCTTATCCCGTGGTTGCGTGCTGCACAGGCTCCGCTGTTTTCCTGGGTTATCACTTTTACCCTGGGGTCGTGCACGAAACCCCCGGCTATCGCTGCCGTGTCATCCTTCGAACCGTCGTCCACCACAATGACTTCCAGTTCGGGATAGGTTTGTTCCAGGCATGAGCCAATGGTTTCGGCAATCCTGGAACCTGAATTGTAGGCAGGGATGATGATAGATACCAGAGGACGGGCGATTCCTGTCATAAATAGAATTTAAATGTTCAAATACTTTTTTCGGTATGCTTCAAATTTTCCCTTGCGTATGTATCCTATATAGGGTTTCCTGTAATTCATCCTGACAAGTTTTTCAGGATCCAGGCTCTTAATGAATTTTGCCGGGTTGCCGGCAATGATGCAATTCCCTTCGGGAAAGGATTTTGTAACAACCGAGCCTGCTCCAACCACGGTAAGGTCTCCCAGCGTCACGCCCGGCATGATCATGCTGTTCATGCCTATCCAGCAATAGCTTCCTATGCGTGTCTCTTTTGAGAACTGCTTCATATGCTCATATATCTCGTGACCACCGCTGAGTATGCCGCAGTTCTGGCCGATGAAAGTGTAATCTCCGAAGTACAGCTTCCCGGATCCCTGGATATAACACCCCGGAATAAAACCGGGATTCGTCCCGACACCCACCAGGATGTTTTTTGCCCCCAGGATGCGGCTGGTAAAGTGGGTAGGCCAGTAAGCCTCACGGTTGTACCCCAGCACTTTCTGCTTGTACCAGCGGTTGAAGGAGATACGGTCGTTCTGGTCCTGTGTATCCCGGATGAACCGGAAATAGGGCAGGCGTGTGATCATCCATACAAAGATCCTGAATGGATTGGATACGACATGCCTGATTTTCTCAGAAGTTATTCTCATTTAGTATTGGTTTTTCAGTTATTCCATCAGTGTTTGCCGCTAACTCTGCGAACGATCTCACAGAAACTCATTCCTGATTCTTTCTTCAATGCCCTGGCGGTACGGATGGAGTGATTCTTTCCAACACCCAGGATGTACCTGGCTTCGTTCCATTTTACCTTCCTCAGGGCTTTTTCCCGGTCTTCATTGTTTAGCGGGCAATCGGGATCCTGAAGCATTTCTTCGGAGCAACGCAGGTATTTGAATGGCACGGTGAAATCGGTACGGTTGACCTGCATCTCCTGTTCCTCATGTTCCCTGTACCATACTACACCCTGGGGACCCAGAACTACCGGGTATTTCCTGGAAATTATATGCCAGAATTCAAAGTCACCAATGAAGCGTTTTCCTGTAAACCCCCCAATATCGTCAAAGGCCTTTTTTAATATTATGGCCGATAATGGAGCTTTATGGAAGAGACGCTCTTTGAAATAATGTCTCTGGTATGCCTGCTCCGGTGTCAGGAGATAAGGGTAAAGCCTCTCTTTATCCTGGGGCAGGGAAAACAACCCGTATCCGGCTTCCGGGAACTGCTCCATCATGGATACCATCACCTGCAGGCCCGTTGGATAGATCATGTCGTCGGCATCGACATATTTGATGTATTTCCCTTTGGCCAGGCCGGCTGCTTTCATCCGGTTCGGATAGTCGCCCAGGTTCTTTTCGTTGATAAACAAATGTACGCGGGCATCCATCTTTTCATACTTGCGAATGATCTCTACAGAGCCGTCTTTCGACTGGTCATCCACAAGAATTAACTCAAAATTTTCGTATGTCGATGCCAGTATGCTTTCAATAGCAGCTGCAATATACTTTTCACGGTTGTAAACCGTGGTGAGTACGCTAACGAGCGGATTTTCCCCGGTATTTGCCATAGTTATAAGGTTTTTGGTTTGTTTTGTACTCCCTGTGGGGGTAAGCCCACCTTTCTTTTTAATGCTTTTTCGATACCTTCCATCCCCTGGAAACGACTGATCAAAGAGAATTGCCATGTTGCCCAGGCCCTGGCCATGATGATGTTCAGATTATATCTCCACCAGTAACATTTTTCCTTTCGGCTCATGGGCAGCCTTCGGATACGCACACTCATCACCGCCAGCTTTTTGATCACATTTCCTGAAAAACGGATGTAATTAAAAAATTTATATGTCTGATAATGAATGATAAAAGTCCTTTTAAAGTAGAAACGGAAATTCTGGTGATGATAATGATATACCCTGGCTGAGTAGTCATACACAATAGCATATCCTGCCGATAATGCATCGCGGGCCCAAAGGGTATCCTCGCCGAAAGAGATATGATGAAATGGTATTTTTTCCAGGAACTCTTTGCGATACATGGCGTTCACATCGTCCCAGTTGCAGTAACTGTGTTGTTCTTTTCCTGGCATACGCTCAAATACGGCAGGATCTTCAAAGCGGTAACATATTATGTCGGCTTCACCCCGCGGTTTGAACCACTGAAGGGGGTTTTTATCCGCATCATGCCTGACAATCTGCTGTCCGCACACACCGGCAACCTGCGTATCATCGAAATGCTTCAGCATGGTCTCAAGCCATTTATCATCAGCAGGGGTAGCGTCCTGCACGGTCATAACCACAAAACGGCCTTTCGACAAACTTACCCCAAGGTTACGCGTGCTGCCGTGATTGAATTCCCGGGGTTCGATCTGGTGCACCTTCAGGGGGTATGTCTCCAGTATCTCCAGGGTTCCGTCGTTTGACCCGGAATCGATCACAATCACCTCCGTGGAACTGATCAGGGTTTGAGAAAAGATCCCATCCAGGCAGGAACGAAGAGTGGAACTGCCATTTTTCACAGGGATCACTATGCTTATCAGCACATCACTATTTTCTGATGATTTCTTCATAAAACGCGTCAACTCTTTGTTTCCATGAATTTTCTTCCAGGAATTGACCGGCATCTCTGGGCCGGATATTTCCTTTTACAATGTCGTTAAGGATGCGATCCATCTCTTCCGCATCTTTTGCAAGGTAAAGCAATCCATCAAAGTCTTCTACCAGGAAGGGATGATATTCGAGGCTTACCACCGGGGTGCCGGCAGCCAGGTATTCGTAAATCTTCATGCTGTCGACATCCAGCCAGGACTCGTTCCTGTATAGATTAAGCCCTGCCGTAAATGATTTTATGGTTTCCGGTACGTTTTCCGGTTTCAGGGGCCCCATGAAATGACAATTGGGTTGGGTAGCCAGCTCTTCCGAGATCTTATTCTTGAATGCTGCACCGTAAACCAGAAAGTTCCAGGAAGGATTTTTCCGTATCAGATAGTCCAGTGCCTGATAATCAATCCATTTGGATATGGTTCCGATATATCCTATCACCGGTTTTCCGAAACCCAGGATGGCAGGCTCTGCTTCCTCAAAAGGTTTGGGATAAATGCCATTACGCATGAAGTAGATATTTTCAAAGCCATGTTCAAAGTACCATTTCAACATGCTTCTGGCACCGGAAATGACATATTCGCAATTCTTTCCAGCATCAAGAAGGAGTTTTTCCTGCTCTTCCTTCTTATGGCTGTGGAGGTTTTCATCATCAATGATGTTATGATCCGTATCCAGGAAGTATCTCCCGCGGAGCTTCAGCTCCCTTGCCTGCGTGTAACCCTTCGGCCAATAACAAAAGATAATATTCTCGTTCCGGCTTAGGTTCCGGTATCCCTGAATCAGAAAAAACAAACGGTTCAGCAGCCGGTCGGCCATCCTGAAAAAAGACCCTTTTAGCCAAACCGGGAAAAAGGAGGTATAATACAGATCGTGGTAATGTTTCCCGTAACACGGCCGGAATAGTTTTACAAAGAATGACCCGAAGGTGGTTTTCCTGACATTAATAACTTCGGAGAAATATGTTGATTCGTTGAAAGTCTTTAACAGCCAGGTATTCCGGCGCCTGAAACCTTCCTTGAGAAGATCCGGCCAGGGATGATCCGATCCGAAATACAGGAGTCTCATTGGCTGTGATTTTTTTTCCTGAACCATGATTTTATTCCTGAACCTGTTTTTACCAGGTTCCTGCCGATCAACGGGAAAAGGAGTAAGCGATAAGTTTGGCGTTTCTTCCACCCGTTGTGAAGTATAATGGATGCAGTTTTTCTCCAGTTGACACAATCACGTGCATTTACCGTGATATTGTAATAAAAGCTAAGGTCGTCCCTTACAAATGTGCCTGGGCGGGGCAATGATTTTTCCGGAGCCGGTTCAGCAGGAGGGGGTAGAGGCATGTTTTCTCCCCGCATCAGGGGATCCGATCCGCTGTTACGCCTTTCTGCAGCGAAGGTTAAGGCCAGTTCGCGGTAGAAATTTACCGACGACTGGTGCCTGACTGTAGCTGAAGTAGGATTAAGCCGTACAAAGTAATAGCATTGATTCAAAACGGCTATCCTGTGTTTATCCAGTATCCTGAGCCACAGGTCAACATCTTCAGAGGTAAGGAATTCTGTTCGGTAGCCTCCCAGGTCTTTTACCATTCCGGTCTTCATCATCACCGTTGCATGTATCACGGG
>Ga0180009_10007334_pt1 | contig 11310 bp, 10 predicted proteins | sample OS_PC_MetaG_FD_123537 | JGI IMG/M metagenome (GOLD analysis project Ga0180009, IMG submission 123537) | Groundwater microbial communities from the Aspo Hard Rock Laboratory (HRL) deep subsurface site, Sweden - OS_PC_MetaG | ecosystem: Environmental > Aquatic > Deep subsurface > Groundwater...
CGGTGGCCTCGAAAGGCGATCTCCCGGGCGTGAGCCCGGCCGACGGCCCGGGTCAGGCGCTGAAGCCCGCCCACGTCCGTGACCACGGCCAACCTGGCTTCCGGCATGGCAAAGACCGTGTCCTCGGAACAGAGGAGTATGTCGCAACACAGGGCCAGTTCCAGTCCCCCGCCCAGGCAGTGCCGTTGAATCCAGGCGATGGTCGGCCGGTTCAGACGGTCCAGCCTCGTGTGGATGGCCTGGAGTCTCTTGACTTCATGGAACAGGGCGACCTTTTGCCCCGCCCCGGCCGGAGCCCCGGCCAGGGCCAGGAGTTCGTTTTCCGCGCTCAAGTCCAGGCCGGCGCAGAACGACGGCCCCGCGCCCCCCAGGACGAACACCCGGGCTTCGTGGTCGTTTTCAGCCAACTCCAAGGCCTCGTCCAGGGCGTTCCAGAGTTTCGTGTGCAAAGCGTTTCGCTTTTCCGGCCGGTTCAGGGTCAAAAATCCCACGTGGCCGTCCCGATGGTAGGTGACCAGGCTCTCGGGGCTTGGTTTGATCTCACTCATGATGAATCCGACCTCCTTTATCCCAGATTATTCAACCGGGCCGGGCCCGGAATTCGACCCTGGGCCCGCGTTCAGAAACACGGTGAACCGTGCGCCGCCCTCCGGTCGGTTGGCCGCTTCGACCCTCCCACCGTGGGCTTCGACGATGGCCCGCACCGCGGCCAGACCCAACCCGCTCCCTTCGGTGCCCGCCACGGCGCGGCCCCTGAAAAAAGGCTGAAACAGCCGGTCCAGGTCTTCATCTGAAAGACCGGCCCCCTGGTCCAGCACGTCCACTCTGACCTGGCCCGCATCACAGACCTCGGCCCGCAGTTCCACCCGCCCTTTCCCCGCGTACTTGAGCGCGTTGTCCAGCAGATTGGTCACCACCCGGCTCAATCGACTGGGATCACCCAGGATTTCCGGCAGGTTCGGGTGAATGTCCATTATCATTTCCAGGCCTTGGCTGACGGCCCGTTCCTCGTACTCACGCCGGAGACCGGTCAGCAAGGCCCCCAAATCAACCGGGACCATGCTCATCCTGCTCCGGTCCAGGCTCAAGCGGGCCAGGTCCAGGAAGTCCTGAGCCAGGGAATGAACCCGTTTGACCAGGGAAAGAACGATTTCCAGATACTCGGACTGTTTCCTGGCCAACGGCCCGGTCTTCCCGGTCAGAAGCCGTTCCAGGAACCCCGAGGCCGCGATCAGAGGCGACTTCATGTCGTGGGCGAACATGGACAGAATCCGGGACCGCTCTTCCTCGAGCATCTTGACCCGGCCCAGGTCTGAGAAGGTGAAAACGCCGGCAATAACCGGCCCGTCCGGGCCATATATCGGGGCTGCGTTGACCAGGACCCATTGGTCGGTTTCGGCCGCCCCCCGGAGCATCACTTCCGCATCCACGATCCGATCGCCGTTCAGGACCGTTTCCCACAGGGACATCCCGTCCCGGGTCCAGAGCGTACGGTGCTCGTTCAAGGGCAGCCAGACCGAGGGGTCGCCTTCGAGTAGAAACCGATCGCCCTGATCCGTGCTTCGGCTCCGCAGCCCCAGGCTCTCGAAACGCCGAAGCCGGAGACTCCCGTCGAGCCGATCAGCCAGGACGAAATCCACTCCGGACTGACCGATGGCGACCCGACACAGTTCGAGCATCCAGCCTGGGTCGGAGGCATCGCCCCCAAGGGGCTCCTCCGTGGACCGCGGGGGTTTTGGGCTGTCAAGCTGATCAGTCATTCGCGGCTCCCGGGGCGGTCGGTCATGATGGCCCCTTTCCGGTCCTGGGTTTCACGTTTGATTTTTCCGTCCGACCCAGTTCGCGTGCCGGACCAGGTTGGACAGTGCCACGGCGGCCCTTTCGGGTGTGGGATAATTGACGATCCCCTGTTCCTCGAGGGAGGCGATGCGGTCTTCGAAGTCCCGGCCGGCGCCGGCGAAACAGGTGACGATGGGCTTGCGGTCCTTGGCCTCCAACATGGCCGGGGACATCTGCTCGAGCATGGCCACGTTGGCCCCGCCGAACAGGATCAGGATGATCATGGCGTCGATCTCGGGATCATCGGCCAGGGCGCCCATGATCCGCACCGGCAGATCGGGAAAATACCAACCCAAGGCCAGGTCAATGGGATTGCCTCGATAGGACATGGGGGGCAGGAGATTTTCGATGACCTCCCGGGTCCGGCCGGTCAGGGTGGGGATACGGAGCCCCCGGCTTTCGCAGACGTCGCTGGCGACAATACCCAGACCGGCCTGGGCCACCAGGATGGCGACCCGGTTGCCTCGGGGCAGGACGCTACGCCGGAGCACCCGGGCCGTGTCGGCCAGTTCCTCGCTGCTGTCCACGGTGATGATCCCGGCCTGCTTGAAGGCAGCCTGATAGATTTCATGCCGGCCGGCAATCGAGCCGGTGTGCGAACGGGTGGCCAGGCTGCCCCGGCTGAACCGGCCTGACTTGTAAACCGCGATCGGCTTGCCCCCGTTTCGTTTCCGGGCGACCTGGAAGAATCGCTTCGGTTCGTCGATGCCTTCCATATAGGAGCAGATGACCCGGGTCTCGTCGTCATGGAGCAGATATTCGACAATATCCGCGAAATCGGTGTTGCAACGGTTGCCCAGCCCGACGACCTTGCTGAAACCCAGCCGGCTGTCCCGGAAGTTATTCATGATCGCACCGGTCATCCCGCCGCTCTGGGCGACCATGGCGATATCCCCCGGCTGGTTGTTGAAGTTCGGGCTGAAGGTGGCGTTGAGGTTCCAGCGGCAGTTGACGAAACCGAAGGTATTGGGGCCGATGATGGGAATGCCGGCCCGGGTGGCGGTCTCGGCGATCCGGGCCTGCAGGGCTTCTCCGGCCTGGTCTTCGATCTCCCGGAATCCGGAGGTGATGATCACGATTCCCTTGACCCCTTTAGCGGCGCAGTCGACGATCACTTCGAGGACGCGCTCGGCGGGCACAACGATTACGACCAGGTCCACCGGGTCGGGGATGTCCGCCAGCGAGGCGAAGGAGGGGCGGCCCATGATTTCTCCGGCGCCCGGATTGACCGGATAAACAGGGCCCCGGAAGTCGAAGGCCCGCAGGCTTTCCATGACGTAGTAACCGAGCTTGAGTGGGCTTTCCGAAGCGCCGACCACGGCGACTGATGCCGGTTTGAACATCCGATCCAGGGTCTCGAAGCCGAAAGACATGAGCGGTCTCCTCAGGTGGTTTGCGAGGCATATTTTCCGTTCAGAATGAATTTTCGCCGCTGGTCCCATTTTCAGGGACTTCGGACCCGGCTGTCAAGCCTTCTTGCACCTGCCCGGTAGCCAGTGAATCGGGGCATATCATTTTTCAGCCGCCCGCGGGGCCTTTGGCCGAAGGACGACTCCGGCGCCGAGTCCCTTACTATATATGGAAAAGTCGGCAGCCGGAGTCCTGAGGCCAAAGGCCGCGACAGGGCGGTCCTATCCCAGGTTTCAGACCCAGGCCGCGGCCAGGCCAACGCCGACGGCTGCCAGACCGGCGGCCCATTCCCGGAACCTGAATCGGAACCGGCCTTTCCAGGCCTCCGGACCGTCCAAGCCCCTGGCGGCCAAAGCCACGGTCTGGTCCCAGGTCTTCAGGCTCAGGGCGCGCAGGGCAGCCTGGGCCGTCAAGGAAAGCCGGCGGGGCCATGAGACCGCCTGAGCCCTCATGGCCACGGTCCGCCGGACCGTATCAAAGGTCCGCCAGGCCAGGGGCAGGAAATGGATCATCAGGGCCAGGGCCAGAGCGGCCTGCCAGGCCCGCCGGCCGAGGACCGGACGGAGGAACCAGGCCGCGGCCAACCCCAGATCGCGGGAAGAAGTGGACAAAGCCAGGGAGAGTCCCAAGAGAAGGAGGACCAGAAGGCGCAGGCCCAGATCAGCGGTTTGGTAAAAGGCCGACTCGATGGCCGCGCCTCCGACAATCTCGAAAACGAATTTGACGCCCATCCAGATCAGGACGAAAAGTGCGTAGGTCCGGATCAAGGATCGGTTGGCAGTGCTCAGGTCCCCGAGCAGGAGCATGATCGCGGCCAGAATCAGCCCGTAAAGCAGGACACCGGCGATGCCGGCCCGCCAGGTGACGAGTCCGAAAATAAAAACCAGAAGCACCTTCAGGCGCGGGTCTGCTGCGGTCAAACGGTTCGCGGCCGACCTTCTCCGCCCGACTTCCTTCATTCCGATTTCCAGTTCCAGGCCCGAACGCCCAGACCGGCCTGCCAGGAACACGGCGCCCGGACTCCGTATTCCTCGAGTCGATCAAAGACCTCATCGGCCCGGCCGGCCAGGACCAGCCGTCCCTCGCTCATGACCGCCCATTCGTCAGCCAGATCGGCCAGCGGTTCGAGGTCGTGGGCGGTAACGATCTGAGTCAGTCCCTGGCGCCTGTTTTCATCCAGAACGGCCCGCATTTCCTTGATGCCGGGATAGTCCAGGCCGCTGAAGGGTTCATCCAGGAGCAGGAGTTCGGGCTCTCTGGCCAATACTCCGGCCAGGCACAAGCGGCGTTTCTGGCCCCAGGACAGGGCCTGGACCGGCCGGTCCCAGAGCGGAGCGAGGCCGAACCGTTCGGCCGTCTCCCGAACCCGGTTCATGACCGCCGGGTGGGAGGATTCGAATCCCAGCCCGACATCTTCCCCCACCGTGGCGCCGAGGATATGCAGGTCGGCGTCCTGCATGACCAGACCGGCCAGGGACCGAATCGCCTTTTCCTCTCCCGGGGCGACCCGGTCTCCCACCCGGATGGTCCCCCGGCTGGGTGCATAAAGCCCGGCCAGCAAGGACAGGAGGGTGGATTTGCCGCTACCGTTGGGCCCGACCAGTCCGAGGGTCCGCCCGGCGTCCAGTCGCAAGGTGACTTGCTCGAGGGCGGGTTTTCGGCCGTCATAGGCGAAGGAGACATCTGAAAGGGAGATCAAGACGGCAGTAGTCCTCTTTGGCGGAGAAATCGGTAGGCGGCCACGGCCAGAGGGAGTTTGGCCGCCTCTCCCGGCAGGAAGGGAAGGAGCCCCACGCTCAAGACCTTGATCCATCCGGCTTTAAGCAGTATTTTCAACCAGATCAAACCGAGGGCATACATGCAGGCCAGTCCGATCGAACCCCAGAGGAGGCCCCGGCCCCAGGAAAGCTGCTCGCGGTCCCGGCGAGTGGCCAGGCCGGCCATGATCGAGGCCGGTACGAAGCCGAACAGGAAACCGCCCGTAGGGCCGAACAGTTTGGCCAGCCCGGTGCCCCCGCCGGTAAAGACCGGCAGCCCCAGCAGACCGGCGGCCAGGTAGAGGCCGATACAGATCGCCCCGCTGGACGGCCCTAGAACGAAACCGGTCAGGAGGACGAAAAAGGTCTGCAAGGAGATGGGCACCGGCCCGATGGGGAAGTAGAGATAGGAGCCCACCGCCACCAGGGCGGCCAGCAGGGCCGTCCAGACCAGACGATGAAGAGAACCTAAAGGCGCTGCTTCCGGCATCATGGCTGGGTCGATACTCCGAAACGCCGCCGGTCAGGGCTCAAGGCCCGTGCGGCCGATGTGATCCAAAAGCTTAGCACATCCATCACCGAGGGCGCAAACTCATTCGCGAACCGCATGTTCGATCGCGTCGGCGCGCCCGGCGGCAATCAGATTTCGCCGACGGCCCGCCGATAGGCCGAGTATTTGGGGTTGTCGATGGAAAGACGGCTCACGGCGGTCCGGCGCAAATGATCGAGCAGGGCCGGGTCCATGTAATCGAGGCTCCCGTCCGTGATTCTCCGGCAGAGGTCCTGGTTCAGTTCGGCCAGGGAAGCGGTTCGGCCCAGAATCCGGCTCAGACGCTCGCGCTCGCGGTCATCGAGCTCCGGGCCCGTTTCCAGTTCCCGTTCGACGATGGCCAGCACGTTGGCGGCCACCCGGGCGTGGAAGGCGACCTGACCTTCCACGGCCGGCATGATCCGGTTTTCCAGGAACTCTCGCACGGCCTCGACCAGGTCCTTGGTGGTCGGTCGGTTTGGTTTGGCGGACATGATATTCTCTTTCAGGACAACAGGTCCAGGAGATCGAGCTCCGTTTCCGAAGGCCGACGGCCGATAGCGGCCAGTTCCACGGAACGCACGACGCCTCCGAGGTGGGTGAAGGCCTGCACCAGGGTGATGATGCCCCATTTGAGGGTGCCGAAGACCTCCCAGAAGCGGACCCGTTCCGGATCGACCTCTTCCCCGCCCGCGGCCTGGTACCCAGCCCACAGGTCTTCCCGGAGGCCGAAACCGCCCACGGGAAAGTCGATCTGGCCGAAGCGCCAGGAATTGACGCACAGCCAGCCCATGTCCTCGAGAGGGTCGCCCAGATGGGTCATTTCCCAGTCCAGAACGGACCGGATGCCCTCGGGACCCACGATAAAGTTGCCGTTGCGGAAGTCGGCGTGAACCAGCCGGGGGTTCGCCTTTTCAGGCAGCCGGTCCTCGAGCCAGCGAAAGGCGACCTCGAAGACCGGATGCTTGTTGCCGAAGACCTCATAGGCCTGGCGTATCTGGTCGAGCTGCGTTTTGGCGTCCAGTTCGGCCAGTTTGGGCAGAGCGCCGGTGTCCACGGCATGGATTCGGGCCAGGATTTCTCCACACTGACGGGCCATTTTCGGCCGGGCCCGGGCGAACTCGTCTTCTCGCAGTATCTTGCGGGCGATCGTTTCGCCCGGGATGCGCTCCATGGCATAGCCGAGGCCCAGGCCGTCCTCCTCTTCGAGAATGAATCGGACCCGGGGGGTGGGCACGCCCGCTTCGGCGGCCTGGTGCTGGACCCGGGCTTCGGTGGTCTTGTCCGGATAGAGCGGGCTGGTCTGAGCGCTTCGGGCCAGCCGCAGAATGAGTTCGAGCCGTTCTCCGCCGGTGATGGCGTCAAAAGACCATGTGTCGGCCACCGCGCCGCCCGAGAGTCGCCGCAGGCCTTCGATGGTCACCGGCCCGCCCAGGCGCCGCCCGGCGGCCGCGGTCAGGGCCTGAGACAGTTCTTCCGCTCCTCGGGCCATGCTCACAACCCGACCGGTCTGCCGTCGACGACCTGGTCCAGGAACTCGGACATGCCGTATCCGACCCGGCCGTCGCAACGATATTCGGTCATGCCCTCGGTGATCCGGGTATGAAGCACGGTCCCGTCGGGCGCCTTGCGCCGGTTGCGCAACGGAATCAGGGAAACGACCCGCCCTTCCACCTGGTACTCCCGCTCGGCCGTCCGGGCCCAGGCCTTGAGCGTGGTCTGGTAGTAATGCTCGTCGTAATCGGCTTCGATCCGAACGTCATCGATCAGGACGTATTCGTTGTCCCGCAGGACCATGCCGCCGATGCGCTGCTTGCCGTCGGCCATGGTGACGATGGAAATCATCATGCCGAAACCGGGGCCGAAATTCATGGGCAGCCAGCGATACCAGTAAATGTTCTGCCAGTATCGCGGCCCCCAGGAGTGGTCCCGCAGTCCGTGCCCGTCGATGGTCCATTCCCGATCGCCGACACGGATCAGGCCCCGGCCGGAAATATGCTGTTCGTAATGAGCCCGGGCAAAGGACTCCTCGGGCTTTTCCTCGATGGGGCTTCCGTCGGCCTTGACCGCTTCACCGCCGTACATGGGAGAAAGGCCGTCGTAATCTAGGTCCACCCGGCACGGGACCAGGGGATTCTGGGTGAAGGCCTTTTTGGGGTCGGCCATGTCGTACGGGTTCTTGAGAAGGCAGACCTGGCCATCGTACGTGACTTTCAATTTTTTAAAAGGTTCGATGGTGGAAAATTTCATGCCCGCCGCGTCAAAGGCGTCGTTGTTGGAGATTTCGGGCCGGCCGTACATGAAGCCGATACTGCCGTCCGGCAGGTAGAGGCAACAGGACATTTCGGCGTAGCCTTCGTTGGGCCGGTTGCCGATCCGGAACCATCCGCCGAGCGGCGTGGCGTCGAACAGGTTGAAATACATGCTTTCGTTGAAGTTTTTAGCTTCCTCGATGGGATGGGTGTATTCGTCTTCCGGGGCGAGGCGTACGATGATTCCTTCGGGCGGCTTCATGGAACGACTCCTTTTCTCCTGGTCGGGTCTCGGGGGGAGGCGGGCCCGCGCCCGCCTCCTTACCTATCTAATGGGAATTATATCGCAAGCGCGGACTCGAGTCCTTCGCGCACGGCTTCGGTGATTTTTCGGGGGGCCTTGGCGTCGCCGATGGTGATGATTTCGATCTCGCCGCCCGGGACGGCCCGGGCCAGTTCGTTGACCGGAACGGCGCCTACGGCCATGATGACCGTATCCGCGGGTATGGTTTCCTGCTTGTCGCCCAAAGTTACGACGACCTCGTCGTCCTTGATCTCCAGGAGCCGGGTGCCGGTCCTCAGATTCACGCCCACCAGGCGAAGACTCTTGATCAGCGACCAGCGGGCCGTGCGGCCCACGTTTTCGGCCACGCGGTCCATCATTTCGATGACCGTGATCTTCCGGCCTGACCGGTGCAGGAGTCGTTTGACGAAATCAAGCTCCTCGGCCGCATGGTACATGAGGAAGGTGAATGACTCGGGGTCCACCGCGCCCATGGAGGCGATGTAGTGGGCCGTTTCACAGCCCGTGGCGCTTCCGCCCACGACGACCACGTTCCGGCCGATATCGGCCACCCGGTCGGTCAGCACGTCCCAGGCCCCGACCACGTGGGGCTTGTCCATGCCCGGGATGTCTAGTTCCATGGGTTTGGCGCCCGAGGCCACCACCAGCACTTGAGGCTTTTCGGCCTGGACCAGATCGGGCGTAACCTCCCGGCCCAAGTGTACGTTGACGCCGTACAGATGCATGCGCCGGTCCAGGCTGTCGATCAGGTTCTGGAGTTCCTTTTTCCCCGGCGGGGCCTTGGCCATGTTGATCTGTCCGCCCAGGCGTTCGTTCTTCTCATAGAGATCGACCCTGTGTCCCCGCTGGGCGGCCACGACGGCAAACTCCATACCGGCCGGTCCGCCGCCGGCGACCATGACCTTTTTGGGCGATTGGGTCTTTTCGACGATATAATCGTCCTCCCGCCCGGCCTGGGGGTTGACCACGCAGTGGACCGACGTCCCGCCGAAGATGGAATCGAAGCATCCCTGGTTGCAGGCGATGCAGTAGACGATCTCGTCCAGCCGCCCTTCCCTGACCTTGTTGGGCAGTTCCGGGTCGGCGATCATGGGGCGGGCCCAGCAGATCATGTCCGCGAAACCGGCCCGGAGCGTCTTTTCGGCCACGAACGGGTCTCCCAGACGGTTGGAGGCGAAGACCGGCACGGTGACCTTGTCCTTGACCCCGGCGGCCAGGTAGGTGAACACGCCGGGCGGAACATTGGTCGTAAGCTGGGGCACGTTGGTTTCGTGCCAGCCTCCGGTTACGTTGATGGCGTCGGCCCCGGCCCCTTCGGCCGCGGCCGCGAAGGCCGAAGCCTCGATGTTGGTGTTGCCGCCCTCCATGAAGTCGTTACCGGCGATGCGGATGCCGATCGAGGTTTCCGGGCCCACCGCGTCCCGCATTTTCCGGATGATCTCGACGCCGAAACGCATCCGGTTTTCCAGGGACCCGCCGTATTCGTCCCCTCGCTGGTTGGATATGGGCGAAAGGAACTGGGCGATCAGATACCCGGTGCATCCCACGGCCTCGATGTGGTCGAAACCGGCTTCCCTGGCCCGCCGGGCGCCCTGGGCGAACGCATCCTGGACCCGCTCGATGTCCTCGATGGTCATCTCGCGCGGGGTCTGCCGCGTCAGTTTGCTGGGAATGGGCGAAGGGCCGATGGGTGTCTCCCCGAAAAGAAAGGAGTACGAGACCCGGCCCATGTGAAAAAGCTGGGTGGCCAGCTTGCAGCCGGTGTCCCGGTGGATTTCGTCGATGAACTTCTTCAGGGGTTCGACGTCCTCGTCGTTCATGATCGAGGGCATGAAAGGCGCGCTGCCGACCTTGTCGACGGCCAGGGGGCCGATGGTCATCAGCCCCACTCCGCCGTGGGCCCTGGCCCGGTAAAAGGCCTGGTAACGGTCGCTGAACTCGTAGTGGTCCGTAAAGGACAGCCCCATGGCCGGCATGACGATCCGGTTGGGCACCACGACCCGATTGATGGTGATTGGCTCGAAAAGCTTGAGGAACTCCATCTCGACCTTCCTTGGTTCGGGACTTACTTGAACGGATTGGCCATGCCTTGGGGCATGGGCCGAATCTGCCAGATGCCGTTGACCAGGGCCACGGCCTCGCCGCCGGCGTCCTTGAGTTCCATGTCCAGGGTGAAATCGGCCTTGCCTTTTTCCAGGGCTTCGGCCTCGATCTTGTCGGCGTGCTCCTTGGTCCATTCCAGTTCGAGGGTCACGTCGGTCAGGGCGGGCCGGCGGAAGCGAATGCCGACCTCCTTGACGATGGGCACGAATTTCCCCGGTTCGTAGGACACCATGATGATGACGCCGCCGGGCAGTTCGCCGAGGGTGAACAGCGATCCGGCGTACATCATGCCCACGTGATTGATATTGCCTTCCAGGGGCATGAGGATTTTGAGGTACCGTTCTCGCAGGTCGAGCACTCGGATGCCCGTCCGCTTGATGCCGGGCACGCTTTCAATGGCGGCCTCGGCCAGGACCCTGTATTTTTCTTCGATCATTTTCCGGTCTCCTTGTTGTCATATGAATCCGCGTCGCTGTCGCCGACAACGACATCCGAAGGCCCCTTTCTTCCACGGGGGCCGTTCCGTTCGCGGCCTATTTCCGTTTCCAGTCCGGTTCCCGGCCCTCCATCATGGCGGTGACGCCTTCGGTGAAGTCCTCGCTCCTGAGCAGGATGCTCTGAAGGTTGACCTCCATGTCCAGATGGGTCATCAGGTCCAGGCCTTCGCCTTTTTTGACGACCTTCTTGACCGCGCCGACGGCCAGGGGGGCCATCTTGGCGATGTCCCGGGCCATGCGCTCGGCTTCGTCGAACAGGTCCGCGGCCGGATATACATGATTGACCAGCCCCCATTCCAGGGCCTGGCCGGCCGAATAGGTCCGACCGGTCATGAGAATCTCCATGGCCCGCGACTGGCCGACGATCTTGGCCAGACGGGCCGTGCCGCCCAGGTCGGGGATGGTCCCGAAGCGCAGTTCGTACATGCCCCACTGACAGTCGTCGCTCATGAGACGAATGTCGCAGGCGAGAACCAACTCGACGGCCATGCCCAGGACCCGGTTGTGCAGGGCCACGATGATGGGCAGTTCGATGACTTCAAGCCGGTTGAGATAGTACTGGTATTTGTGGATGTCGGCCCGGATGGTCGCCCCGCCGGCCGCCGAGGGGACCATGAAA
>Ga0180009_10007336_pt1 | contig 11307 bp, 11 predicted proteins | sample OS_PC_MetaG_FD_123537 | JGI IMG/M metagenome (GOLD analysis project Ga0180009, IMG submission 123537) | Groundwater microbial communities from the Aspo Hard Rock Laboratory (HRL) deep subsurface site, Sweden - OS_PC_MetaG | ecosystem: Environmental > Aquatic > Deep subsurface > Groundwater...
AATAGAATCAAATGGAAATAAGTTTGCTTTCATTGGCTGTAACTATTGGGGTCCTGATTATGTGTGGGCAACTGATGAAAATCCTGGCGCAGCTAAATGTGACTACGAATATATGTGTAGTGAAATAGAGAGATTAAAGAAAGAAGGATGTATTGTAATTGTCACTTTTCAATATGTGGAACATTATGATTATAATCCTACACATCAGCAGATAATTGATTTCAGAAAAATGATAGATTCAGGAGCAGATATTATAAGCGGGAGTCAATCCCACCATCCAATGGCAATAGAAATTTATAAGGATGGATTTATAAATTATGGATTGGGAAATCTATTTTTTGATCAGATGTTTAACTTAGGAGTCAGACAGGGAATAATTGCTCAACATATTTTCTATAAAGGTAAACATATTAATACTAAGTTAATAACAACAATGTTGGAGGATTATTCCCAACCTCGCTTAACTAATCCTGAGGAGTGTTTGCAATTACTTAACTCAATTTTTATAGCTAGCAAAAATTTAGAGAAGAAATAATTTCTAATAAATAACAATTATTATAGAGAAACAAAATTAATTTGTAACATAATTATGTTATAATTCGTCTTAGATTTACTATTTTTATTCTGTTGTTGTAATTTATTTTAATTAATGAATCTAAAAGAACTTTTGAATCACGATTTAGTTGAAACCAAAGTAGCCGTAGAAGATTGGGAGGACGCTGTACGTGCAGTTGGAAAGCTAATGGTGCGAAGTGGTGCTGTTGAGAAGCGTTATATTGATGGTATGATTCGTACAGCTAAGGAGTTAGGTCCTTATATTGTTGTAGCTCCTGGTATTGCATTACCACACTCGCGACCGGAGGATGGTGTTAAAAGAACATGTATGGCATTTATTACTTTAAAGAAACCAGTGGAATTTGGAAACGAGATTAATGATCCTGTCGATCTTGTTGTAGCCTTTGGTGCTGTGGATAAAAAGCAACACATTGAAGCTCTGCAGGACCTGGCGACTATATTAGGTGATAAAAAAAATGTACAAAGTTTAAGAGAAGCAAAGAACACGGAGGAGCTTCTTAAGATCATGTGGTCTCAAGAGGCTAAATAATTGAATTAAGTTTTCAAGATAATTGATAAAGAGCAGAAAGGGGGTGATTAAAATACTCAGAGTTCTCGCTGTATGCGGGATGGGCTTAGGGAGCGCACTCCTGCTCAAGATGAATATCGAGGAAGTATTGAAAGATGCTGGGATAGAAGCAAAAGTGGAGACAGCTGACATCGCTATAGCTCGGGGACCAGGTGTTGATCTTATCGTTACATCTTTAGGATTAGCACCTCAACTTGGAGACGTCTCAGCAAAGATTGTTACAATTCATAGCTTCTTTGATAAGAATGAAATGCGGGAGAAAGTTCTTGAAGCCCTAGGTATAAAAGACTAGCATAATTTTATAAGTACTAATATGCTAGTAACCATTTGAAAGGAGGAAAAATGGCTTTTATAACAGCGTTTGTACGTGATATATTGAGCCAACCAGCGGTATTGGTAGGAATTGCTACACTCATTGGCTTAATGGCTCTAAGGAAATCAGCATCAGATGTTCTAACTGGCACATTCAAATCAGTTATGGGATTTTTGATCCTTGTTGCTGGTGCCATAACACTTATTGGTTCTCTGGATAGTCTGGGACCACTATTAACTGAGGGATTTGGAATAAGAGGAGTAATACCTAATAATGAAGCTATAGTTGCTTTGGCTCAGGATGTCTTGGGTCCGGAGACAGCTTTGATAATGGTATTCGGTTTTGTAGCCAACATTCTTTATGCTCGATTCACACCCTTAAAGTATATTTTTCTTACTGGTCATCATACTTTCTATATGGCATGTTTACTCTCTGCAGTATTGGGTACTGCAGGATTATCAGGAGCAGTCTTGGTAATTGTGGGTTCACTAATCCTTGGAGCTCTAATGGTACTGATGCCAGCCTGGGCTGATAAAGTTATGCAGAAAATCACAGGAGGAGATGAGATATCATTAGGTCACTTCGGTACATTAGGTTATATGGCATCAGCATATGTAGGTAAGTTAGTAGGGAATCCAGAAGATAGCATTGAAGATGTCAAGATGCCCAAAGGATTAGGCTTCCTACGTGAACCATTAGTGTTGACAGCTATAGTAATGGCAATTATATTTATAATTACTATTATCTTTGCAGGTATTACTTTCACTCAAGAGTTGAGTGGTGGGCAGAACGCCATGGTCTTCGCAATAATACAGGGTTTGACATTTGCTGCAGGTGTAGCTGTTGTCCTTGTGGGTGTACGTATGATCTTGGCAGAGATTGTTCCAGCATTCAAAGGTATAGCTGATAAGATTGTGCCTAATGCTAAACCAGCACTGGACTGCCCAGTAGTATTTCCTTATGCACCAACAGCAGTTATAGTAGGTTTCCTATCTAGTTTCGTTGCAGGTATTATTGGTATGTTACTTCTAGGACCCATAGGTCTAGTAATAATAGTACCTGGCTTAGTACCACATTTCTTCTGTGGAGCTACAGCTGGTGTATTTGGTAACACAACAGGTGGCAAGAGAGGAGCCATAATAGGTGCATTTGTTCATGGCTTGATAATATCTCTGTTACCAGCTTTGTTATTACCAGTACTTGGCGCTCTTGGATTTGAGGGTACCACATTTGGTGATGCTGACTTTGGATGGGTTGGAATCGTTCTTGGCTATATAGCTAGGCTGTTCAAGTAAAATACTTTGAAGCACAAATAAAAACTGAGCAAAATTAAGTACACGTGATACTAAAAATGAGTTGGTAATAAATATAACAGAGAATTTACTACTCAAATAGATATTCTAATAGTTACAAATAACCTCCAGGTGTAAAATATACGTAATAATACACCTGGAGGTTTATATTATAATGAATAAAAATCAGAGTAATATGGTAACATGATAAAAAGAGCATTGAAAAAACATCATAAGAAATAGGAAGGAATTTTATGCACGAGATCACTCTAAGTGTTCGCAACGAAGTTGGCTTACACGCCCGCCCTGCCGCTCTATTTGTGAAAAAAGCAAATAAGTTCAAATCAAATATTGATGTAGAAAATCTAAGTTGTGGATCACCAAAAGTTGATGCTAAAAGTATACTTAGTCTTTTGACTGCTGGTATTGAGTGCAATCATAAAATTAGAGTAAGAGCTGAGGGTGAGGATGAAGAAAAGGCCATTAATGCTTTAAAGGAATTAGTAGATAGTAATTTTGGGGAAGATTAGGAAATGAGGAATCTAAAAGGAATACCAGCCTCTAAAGGGATTGCTATCGGTACATCTTTTGTTTACCAACCTGAGAAACCTAAGATTGAGGAGTGGAAGGTTAAGAATACAAGAACTGAGATAAAGCGTTTCCAGATAGCTGTAGAAAAATCCAAAGAGCAGATTTCTAAAATATATGCTAAATCAAAGGAGGAAGTGGGAGAAGATACAGCCCGCATCTTCGAAGCTCACCTGCTTTTCCTTGATGATCCAGCTCTTCTCGAGAAAATAAAAAACGGAATAAAAGAAAAGAAGTTAAATGCTGAGGCTTCTGTAGCTAAGGCGGTAGAGGAGTTCACTGTCATATTCGAGAACATGAGTGATGAGTATATGCGTGCAAGAGCCGCTGATGTGCAGGATGTGGGTCAACGAATTGTGCGCAATCTACTTGGCCTTACTGAAAAGTCACTAGATAAATTGACTTTCCCATCTATCATTATAGCTAAAGATCTCACTCCCTCAGAGACTGCTCAAATGAAAAAATCTTTTGTATTAGGATTTTGTACCGCTGCTGGTGGTATTACCTCTCATACTGCTATTATGGCTCGCATGCTGGAAATACCAGCCATAGTTGGGTTAGGTGAAGAAATTTTGTATGTTAAAAGTGGTCAGAGACTTGTGGTTGATGGAAAGGAGGGAAATGTTATAATAGACCCCTCTAAGGAGTTGGTTGCAGAATACCAGAAGTGTCAACAAAAATTAAAAGCTCTTAGGAAGGAAACCCTAGCTTTAACTCAGATTCCAGCCATGACAAGAGATGGACATCAAGTTGAAGTAGTAGCTAACATTGGTGATGTGAATTCAGCCAAAATAGCTTTAGAGTATGGAGCTGAAGGAGTTGGCCTTCTACGAACAGAATTTCTATATCTTGATAGAAATAGCCCTCCTAGTGAGGAGGAACAATATACAGCTTACAAAGCCATTGCTGACATAATGGGTCAGCGTCCACTTATAATACGCACTTTGGATATTGGTGGCGATAAAAAATTACCCTATTTTGACTTTGGCGAGGAACTTAATCCATTCTTAGGGTGGAGAGCTATAAGGTTTTGTCTTGATCATGTTGATCTATTTAGGAAACAGCTAAGAGCTATTCTGCGTGCAAGTAAAGATAGAAATGTTAAAATAATGTTTCCCATGATTGCTGATGTAGATGAAATACGCAGAGCTAAGAAAATTCTAAACGAGGTTAAAGCTGAGCTGAAGAAATTGGGTATTTTATTTGCAGATGATATAGAAGTTGGAATTATGGTTGAGACACCTGCAGCAGCAATGGCGATAGACATATTATCTGAAGAAGTAGATTTTTTTAGTATAGGCACAAATGATCTTATACAATATACTATGGCTTGCGATCGTACTAATGAGAAAGTTACTTATCTATATCAAATTCTCCATCCAGCTATCCTTCGATTGGTGAATAATATTATTAAAACTGCTCATAATAATGACAAGTGGGTTGGTATGTGTGGAGAGATGGCTGGGGAACCCTTGGCTATCCCTATCCTGTTGGGTTTTGGATTGGATGAGTTCAGTATGAACCCAGCAGCTGTACCAAAAGCTAAGGAGATTATTCGCTCTATAAGTTTAGAAGAAGCGAAAAAGTTTGTCTCTTCAATTATGGATTTGAAGAACGTAGAGAAAATACAGCAACGTGCTAAAGAGATAATTGTTGAGAAGATGGGGAAAAACTACATGCAATTCTAACAAACATTGGATAAAACCCAAAACAGCATTCCAATCAAAGTGAAATCAGATGGATATATTTTTAAAACATAAGCCTAAATGATAAATCACATCCCTTTATTGAGATAAAATGAAAATAAAAAAGGCTGGCAAAAAAGATATCCCTATTATAGAAAAGATTCTTAGTGATAATAATCTTCCTTATGAGGATATTTATTCAAAAGTGAATTGCTTTTTCATAGGATATAAAAAATCTAAGGTTGTTGGTATTGCTGGTGTAGAAATTTTTAAGGATTATGGTTTACTTCGTTCCTTGGTTGTAAAAAAATCATTTAGAGAAAAGGGATTTGGCAAAACATTATGTCTTAAATTAATAGAATATGCAAAGGTAAATAAAGTAAAGGAACTATATCTTTTAACAACAACTGCCAAGAAATTCTTTAAAAATATTGGTTTTGATGAATTTGAATGTGCTTTAGTACCATCAACAATTCAAAATACCACTGAATTTAAGTATTTATGTCCATCATCTGCAACATGTATGAAAATGTTAATAAATTAAAGAATGTTATTATGGTAGAATTTGAAGACAGAACTGGCAATTTACAAAAATAAACATAAAAACCAAAAGAAGTAGTAGATTTAAATTTGAACATTTTTATAATTAAGTGGAGACATAAATGCATGAATTACCAGTTACCCAAGAGATGTTTTCTCTAGTTATGAAATATGCGGAAGAAAACAATGCAAAAAAGATAAGTTCTGTTAGTCTTAAAATAGGAGCTTTATCAACAATTATTCCAGAGAATGTAAAATTTTATTTTGAAATTTTATCTAAAAATACAATAGCAGAGGGAGCAGAACTTGTTTTTGAAAAGGAAAAGTCAAAAGCTTATTGTATAAATTGTAATGGGTACTTTGAGATCGAAAATTTAGATTTAGTCTGTACAAAATGTTGGAAGGAGAATGTATTTATCAGACCAGATACAGGATTTATTATCAAAAGCATTACTATTGATTGATATTATAAAAAATTTGTCATTCTGAACGAAACGAAGAATCTCTTAAGTAATAATAAGAAAATATTCTCATTTTATTGGGTTCTTCAATAAGTTTAATAAGATTTTTCAGTTGCTAAAGCTCCTTCAAATGATAAAGAATAAACTATGTCATTAAACAAGCATCAGGAAAGGTTAATTCAATCTTATTTGTCATTCTGAACGGAACGAAGTGGAGTGAAGAATCTAATTAAATGTAGAAAATTTTTTTTATTTATCTTTTAAAATTGTTATTATTAATTAAAAATAATTTTAATTGGAAAATAGTTATATAAAAATGGGAGGTTTTCTATATGGAAATAAAAGTTTTAGAGAGTGTTTTAAGAGTAAATGAGGAGCTGGCAAAGAGGAACAGAGATTTTTTTAAGAAGAAGAATATATACTCAATAAATATTATGTCTTCCCCAGGAGCTGGGAAAACAAGTTTAGTAGTTGAAACTTTAAAAAGAATTAAAGATGAAATAAAGAGTGCAGTGATAGTTGGGGATTATACAGGAAAAATTGATGCAGAAAGAATAGGAAAGTTAGAAATACCAACACTTCAACTAGAAACAGCTTCATGTCATTTAGACGCTAATATGATTTCACAAGCCATAAATAATATAGATTTAACCAATATAAAACTACTTTTTATAGAAAATGTTGGAAATCTAATATGCCCTGCAGAGTATAAATTGGGAGTAAATAAGAATGTAGTTATATTGAGTACTCCAGAAGGCAGCGATAAACCTCTTAAATATCCTCTTATGTTTTCTATATCTGATGTTCTTATTATAAATAAAATAGATTTACTTGGATCATTAGATTTTGATATTGAGAAAGTTAAAAACACAATATTGAAATTAAATCCAAAAATTCAAATTTTTTTAATGTCATGTAAAACAGGTGAGGGGATTAATGATTGGATAAATTGGATAAAATCTGAACTAAAAATGTAAAAAATTTGCGTGCGATTTGCGTGCAATTTATTTTAGAGTATATCTTATTGCACGTCCAATACCCTCTCCATTAATTAAATATTATAGAAAAATGGTGAAAAAAAACAATGTTTTAAGATACAGGATAAATGTAAAAGGTGTTGTTCAAGGAGTTGGTTTCAGACCATTTATCTACAGGTTAGCAAAAGAAAATAGATTATATGGTTGGGTTCTAAACTCAAGTGAAGGAGTTATTATAGAAGTAGAAGGAGAAAGTAAAAACCTAAATCTCTTTATAAAAAATATTAAAGAGAAAGCTCCTCCTATGGCAAAAATAGATGAAATAAGTTTAGAAGAACAAGAGCCTATTTATTATAAGAAATTTGAGATAAAAAAAAGCGTTAGAAAGAAGGGAAAATATCAGCTTGTATCCCCCGATGTCGCTATTTGTGAAGACTGTCTAAGTGAGCTATTTGATAAAAATGATAGAAGATATCTCTATCCATTTATAAATTGTACTAACTGTGGACCAAGATTTACTATCATAAAGGATATGCCATATGATAGAACAAATACCACAATGAATGAATTTATTATGTGTGAGAATTGCCAGAAAGAGTATGATGATCCATTATCGAGAAGATTTCATGCACAACCGAATGCATGTTCTGTATGTGGTCCACATATCTGGCTTGTTGATAATAAGGGTAAATTAGTAAATAATGAAAATCCCATTGAGGAAGCATCAAATCTTCTAAAAAACAAAATGATAATTGGAGTAAAAGGTCTTGGGGGATTTCAATTTGCTTGTGATGCGACTTCTAATGATGCTGTAAAAAGAATGAGGATGAGAAAGAACAGACCATCAAAACCCTTTGCAATTATGGTTAAGGATGTAGATCAAGTTAAAGAAATCTGTTATCTAAATAAAGAGGAGGAAAAACTTCTAACAGGAAGTCAAAAACCAATAGTTCTTTTAGAAAGAAAAGGGAAATTATATAAGGAAAATGAAAATAATATAAGAGTCTGTGAACAGATTGCCCGAAATAATAATTATTTAGGAGTTATGATTCCTTATACCCCTCTTCATTACACCCTGCTTAGAAGTTTTGATAAACCTTTAGTTATGACGAGTGGAAATATAAGCGAGGAACCAATTGCAATTGAAAATGAAGAAGCAATTAAGCGACTAGGTCATATTGTTGATTACTTTTTGTTTCATAATAGAGATATCTATGGTCGTTATGACGACTCAGTTACTAAAATATTTGATAATAAAGTTCAGATGGTAAGAAGAGCAAGAGGTTACTGCCCTTATCCTGTAAAACTTGATTATCATTCTAAAAAAATACTAGCAGTTGGACCACATTTAAAAAATACATACTGTTTAGCTGATGGAGAAAATGCGTTTGTAAGTCAACATATTGGTGATTTAGAAAATTTAGAGACAATGAATCACTTTACAAGCTCACTATCAACTTATAAAAATCTTTTTAAAATAGAACCAGAAATTGTAGCATATGACATGCATCCAGGATATCTTTCCACCCAATTTGCCAAAGAAACAAATAAAGAGGTTAAAATTGCAGTACAGCACCACCACGCTCATATTGCAAGTGTTATGGCTGAGAATCATTTAAAAGGAAAAGTAATTGGTATAGCTTTTGACGGTACAGGGTATGGAACTGATGAAACTATTTGGGGAGGTGAATTTTTAATAGCAGATGAATTTGGTTTTGAAAGAGTAGCACATTTTCGAAAAGTTTTAATGCCAGGCTCAGAGAAAGCAATTGAAAGACCTTACAGGATGGCAATTAGCTATCTATTTGAAGTTTATAAAAATAAAATATTTAAATGTAAAGATAAAGAGACTGATAATATTATTAAAAAATCTGGGAAAAATAAGTTAAATAATAAAATAACCAAAGATAATTTAAATAATTCAGAAAAAGATAAGTTAGAAAATAAAAAATTATATAAAGAGGATATAAAAAATAAAAAAAGTGAAATTTATAATTTATTTAAGAATGATTCAAATAAGTTTTTTAAGGGAATAAGAAAGGCTTGTAGAGATACAGAATTAAAAGTAATTATAAATCAATTAATATCCGGATTTAATTCACCACTTACCTCAAGTTGTGGAAGACTCTTTGATGCAGTAAGTTCTCTACTTTCAATTTCACAGCATAATTATTATGAAGGTCAAGCAGCAGTCGAGTTAGAGATGGTAAATAACGAATCTACTTTGGAAAGCTATCCTTTTATTATAAGAAAAGAAAATTACAATCAATCAGTTAACAATTTGAACAAATATTCTATAAAAAAAGATTTTAAAGCAAATATGATTAGTGAGAATAGAATTAGTAAAAATGAAAAAAGTATTGTATCTATAAATAAAAATATGATTATAGATACTTTATCAATAATAGAGGGAATAATTGCTGATATTAAGAAAGGATATAAGTCTTCTTATATATCAGCCAAATTTCATAATACAATAATTGCTATAATTTCAAAAATCTGTGAAATAATGTATAAAAAATTTAATATTAAAAAAGTTGTACTAAGTGGTGGGGTTTTTCAGAACAATATAATCTTAAATAGATCATTTAGAATTTTAAGAGAAAAAGGTTTTGATGTTTTCACTAACTTTCAAGTTCCTGTAAACGATGGAGGAATATCTCTTGGTCAAGCATTTGTTGCTCATCATATTGCAGATAAATTAAGAGTTTAATGTATTTATTAAATTTTTACAAAATAAAAAATTTTTAAGTAATTATGTGTTTAGCTATTCCAACAAAAATAGTAAAAATTGAAAATAATCAAATAGCTGAGGTTAATCTCTCAGGAGTAAGAATGAAGATCAGCCTAGCTTTATTACCCGAAGCCAAAATTGGAGATTATGTTTTGGTTCATGCAGGATTTGCTATAAATGTTTTAAGTGATGAAGAGGCAAAAGAGACTTTAAAAATCCTCTCAGAATTAGATAAACAATAACCTAAAATTTTAGAGGAGACACTTCTATAAAAAGCAGGAGTTTTATTTGAAATATATTAATGAATTTAGAAGCCCTAATTTAGCTAAAAAGATAATTTCAAGATTAAAAAAGCTTAAAATTGATAAAGTAAACTACATGGAGGTTTGTGGAACTCATACAGTAAATGCCTTTAAATTTGGAATAAGACAGACTTTGCCCGAAGGTTTAAGACTTATATCTGGTCCAGGTTGTCCAGTTTGTGTAACAGACAACAGGGAGCTCGATATTACAATTGAAATGCTAAAAAAATATGAGATTACATTAACAACATTTGGAGATATGGTGAGAGTTCCATCATCATATTCTTCATTAGAGAAGGAAAAAGCAAATGGAAAAGATATAAGAGTAGTCTATTCACCAATTGATGCTCTAAATTTAGCGCAAAAAAATCCAGAAAAAAATATTGTGTTTTTTGGTGTAGGATTTGAAACAACAGCTCCTATGGTAGCATATACTATTAAATATGCTAATGAAAAAAGGATTAAAAATTTTTATGTATATAGTGTTCATAAATTAATACCCCCAGCATTAAAAGTGCTTGTAAAGGACGAGAATATAAAAATCAATGGCTTCTTATGCCCCGGGCATGTAAGTGTTATTATTGGTTCTAATCCTTATGAGTTTATAGCAAGGGATTATAAAATTCCATGTGTTATAACAGGGTTTGAACCAATTGATATCTTACAAGGAATTTTAATGTTAGCCATACAAACAAAGGAAAAGGAAGCAAAAGTTGAAATTCAGTATAAAAGAGGAGTCAATAAAGAAGGTAATAAAATTGCCTTAGAATTAATTAATGATGTTTTTGATAAATCAGATGCTTTATGGAGAGGATTGGGAATAATTTCACAAAGTGGTCTTGTTATAAAAGAAAAATATTCTCAGTTTGATGCATTAAAAAAATTTCCAGTTGACCCCCCACTTGTTAAAAAACATAAAGGATGCAAATGTGGAGATGTCTTAAAAGGTTTAATTATGCCATATAACTGCCCTCTTTTTAAAAATGTGTGTAATCCCTTAAATCCAGTCGGACCTTGCATGGTTTCAAGTGAAGGAAGTTGTGCTGCATACTATCATTATGCATTATAATTTTTTAAATTTAATTTTCATGCTGGGAAGTCTCCTTGCTAAAGCCGGGAGTAGTTCGCAACAATATGTAATTATTAACTTATTACCTTGACTATATATAATATATATAGTTTGGGTAATGATTATACCGGGAGAAATTTATGAAAAATATAAGAGATGTTTTACTAATATTTTTAATAGTATTTTTAATTATAAATATTGT